>ENA-ORBV01007141-ORBV01007141.1-microbial-mat-metagenome-genome-assembly--contig:-NODE-7141-length-19300-cov-5.150497_pt1 | contig 19300 bp, 16 predicted proteins | sample MGYA00237777_ERZ505514 | MGnify/ENA primary metagenome ERZ505514 (study PRJEB26160, sample SAMN06269048) | microbial mat metagenome | isolation source: Oligotrophic lake microbial mat | place... | reverse complement strand
AGGCCGCAGTCAAGCCAGAGGCTTGCCTTCTTCGCGCTGTCCAAGTGTGCGCGGGCACACTTGGAGCCGCAGCGCTCAGCCCTGCCAGCGCACCCCATCGCAGCCCACTCGGGCGCGTCCAACTGCGGTTTCCAGGTTGAAGTCGGCGATGTCAACAATGGCGTCGGCGATTGACGGAAAACCAGCCAGCAGGTACACTAATAACCGTACAGTCATTAACTAATGAATAGTTCCGCAGCCAACGTTAACCATGCCCACGCGCCGCACGCAAAAACCGCGCGGCGCAAGGAAGCGCGGCCGAATGAATTGCTTGCCGCAGCGCTGGACTTGTTTGTGGAAAAAGGTTTTGCCGCAACCCGTGTCGAGGAAGTGGCGAGGCGCGCCGGCGTCTCCAAAGGTACCCTCTTTCTGTACTTTGCCAGCAAGGAAGAACTCTTCAAGGCGGTGGTGCGGGAAAACATCTCGGCCCACTACCCGGACTGGAATGCCGAATTGGAAACCTACTCAGGCAGCACCCCGGACCTCTTGCGCTACTGCATGCAGACCTGGTGGCGGCAATACGGTGACACGAAGGCTTCGGGTATTTCGAAGCTGATCATGAGTGAAGCCACCAATTTCCCGGAACTTGCGAACTTTTATCAAAAAGAAGTCGTGGAGCCCGGGCGTGAGTTGATTCGCAAGATCTTGCAGCGCGGTGTAGACCGCGATGAGTTTCGCGCTATCGACATGCAGTACGGGGTTTTCACCGTGCTTGCTCCGATGCTGTTCCTGGTGATGTGGAAACATTCGCTGGGAATCTGTACGCCTGCGGGAGCACAGATCAACCCGAAGGAATTTATCGATGCCCAAATCAGCACCCTGCTGTCGGGATTGTGTGTACCAACTGCTGGCCAGCCAGCCAAACCAAAATAGATTATGCGGCTGTGGATGAAATGGGGCATCGCGCTCCTGGTGGTGATCGCGCTGACAGCCGGTGTGGCGCGCGCCGTGTCGCAACGCAAGGCGCAGCAGACTGCTGCGGCCGAGCTGGCGAGCCAGCGTGCCGCTGCGCCGGTGGAACTGGCCCAAAGTGACTTGGTTCAGGTCAAAACCCGTGCGTTGTCGCAGGCCTTGGCATTGTCCGGCACGCTCAAGGCCGCTAACGTGGTGGTTGTCAAGGCCAGAGTGGCTGGCGAGCTGCAGGGTTTGACGCTGCGCGAGGGGGACCAGGTCCGGGCCGGGCAGGTGCTGGCCCGCATCGACGCCACCGACGCCCAGGCGCGCGTGCGCCAGGCGCAACAACAGGCCGAGTCGGCCAAGGCCCAGGTTGATATCGCCAAACGCACCTACGAAAACAACCGCTCCCTGGTCGATCAGGGATTCATCTCCAAATCGGCACTCGACACCTCGGCCTCCAGCCTGGCGGCGGCCGAAGCGAACTACCGGGCGCTGCTGGCTTCGGTTGACCTGATGGGCAAGTCGCTCGAAGACACGGTGTTGCGCGCGCCGATATCCGGACAGGTGTCACAACGCATCGCACAAAGCGGCGAGCGCATGTCCGTGGATGGCCGCGTGCTGGAGATTGTTGACCTGAGCCGACTCGAGATGGAGGCCAGCCTGAGCCCGGCGGATTCGCTGCAGGTGCGGCCCGGACAACTCGCGCAATTGCAGGTGGAAGGGGCCAGCAACACGCTTGGCGCCCGCGTCGCACGCATCAACCCGACGGTCGTGGCGGGCAGCCGCTCGGTCACGGTCTACCTGGCCATCGATCCGATGCCCGGCCTGCGCCAGGGACTGTTTGTGCAAGGCGCCCTCATTGTCGGCTCCGCCAACGGGCCGGTAGTGCCACTGAGTGCAGTGCGCACCGACAGGCCGCAACCGTATGTGCAGCTTGTCAGCAACAACAAGGTGGTCAATCAGCCGGTGGAGTTGCTGGCGCGCGGCGAATACGAGGGGCAACGCATGGTCACGCTCCAGGGTGTGCCAGAGAACAGTTGGCTGATCAACGGTAGCGTTGGCAGCTTGCGTGAAGGCACCACGGTGAAGATTACGGTGGGGGTGAAATAGGCCATGTGGTTCACCCGCGTCAGTCTGAACAACCCGGTTTTCGCCACCATGATGATGCTGGCGCTGGTGGTGCTCGGGCTTTTTTCCTACCAGCGTCTGCAGATCGACCAGTTCCCCAACATCGACTTTCCGGTTGTCGTGGTGATCGTCGACTATCCGGGCGCGTCGCCCGAGGTGGTGGAGAGCGAAGTCACGCGCAAGATGGAAGAAGGCGTGAATTCGATCGCCGGCATCAACACACTGACCTCGCGCACCTCCGAAGGCCAGGCCGTGATCGTGGTCGAATTTGGTCTGCACGTCGACGGGCGCAAGGCGGCCGAGGACGTGCGCGAAAAGGTAGCTGCCATCAAACCGCTGCTGCGCACCGAGGTAAAGGAGCCGCGGGTGTTGCGTTTTGACCCCTCGGCGCGCGCAGTCTGGTCGGTCGCGGTGCTGCCCGAACCGGGTGCCGGTACAAAAGCGATGTCGGCGGTGGAGCTCACCAACTGGGCCGACCAGACTTTCAAGAAGCGACTGGAGAACGTGCGCGGCGTGGGCTCGGTGGCGCTGGTGGGCGGCACCAAACGCGAGATCAACCTCTACCTCAAACCAGCCGCCATGGAAGCCTTCGGCTTGACGCCGGAACAGGTGGTGGCGGCGGTGCGCAGCGAAAACCAGGACCTGCCGGTGGGGGCAGTGCGTTCGCTGGAGCGCGAACGCGTGGTGCAGATCGAAGCCCGAATCGAACGGCCGGAAGACTTCGGCAAGATCATCGTTGCGCGCAAGAACGGTGCGCCGGTGCGGCTGGACCAGGTCGCCCAGGTCGTCGATGGCGCCCAGGAGACCGAGAGCCTGGCGCTCTACAACGGCCAGCGCACCTTGCTGTTGACCGTGCAAAAGTCGCAGGACGAGAACACGATTGCCGTGGTGGACGGCCTGTACAAGGCGATGGCCGATATGCAGAAGATCTTGCCGCCGGGCGTGCGTCTGGAACAGATCTTCGATGGCTCGCGCGAAATCCGGGTGTCGGTCGACAACGTGCGGCGCACGCTGATCGAAGGCGCCGCGCTTACCGTGCTGATCGTGTTTCTGTTCCTGAACTCCTGGCGCTCGACGGTAATCACCGGGCTCACGCTGCCAATCTCGATCATCGGCACCTTCTTGTTCATGAACATGTTCGGTTTCACCATCAACATGATCACCCTGATGGCACTCAGCCTGTGTGTGGGTCTGCTGATCGACGACGCGATTGTGGTGCGCGAGAACATCGTGCGCCATGTGCACATGGGCAAGACACCGTTCCGGGCGTCCCTGGAGGGAACCGAGGAAATCGGCCTGGCGGTGCTCGCAACCACCCTGTCCATCGTCGCGGTGTTCCTGCCAATCGGCTTCATGGGGGGCATCATCGGAAAGTTCTTTCACGAGTTCGGGTTGACCGTGGTGGTGGCGGTGCTGATCTCGATGTTTGTCAGCTTCACGCTGGACCCGATGTTGTCGTCGATCTGGCACGATCCGAACCTCGAACCACACGGCCAAGCCCAGGGCCGCAAGTCACTGTATGACCGCAGCATTGGCCGCGTGACGGGTGCTTTTGACCGCGCCACCCAGTGGCTGGTGCACATCTACCAGGGTGTGCTGCGCTGGTCGCTGGGCCATCGTTTGGCCACCGTCTTGCTGGCGACCGGGATTTTTGCCAGCAGTGTGGCAATGGTGCCGATGCTGGGCACCGAGTTCGTGCCCAAATCCGATTTCTCCGAGACCACGCTCAACTTTTACACGCCGGTTGGCTCTTCGATTGAGGTCACCGAGGCCAAGGCACGCCAGGTTGAAGCCATCGTGCGCGAATTCCCCGAAGTGCGTTACACCCTGTCGACGATCAACACCGGCAACGCGCAGGGCAAGATGTACGCCAGTGTCTACATCCGCCTTATCGACCGCAAGGACCGCTCGCGCAGTGTCGACCTGCTGTCTGCCGGGTTGCGCGAACGGCTGCAACGCGTCCCCGGCATCACCGTCACCCACGTCGGCCTGCTGGACTCGGTAGGTGGCAACAAACAGGTGCAGTTCTCCATGCAGGGGCCCGACCAAGCCGAACTGGAACGCCAGACGCGCATCGTCCTCGAAAAAATCCGGCCCGTGGCGGGCCTGGTCGACCTTGACTCCAGCGTCAAGCCGAACAAACCGACGATCGACATCGTGGTGCGCCGCGAGGTCGCCTCGGACCTGGGCCTCGGCATCACCCAGATCGGGGCCGCGCTGCGCACCATGGTGGCCGGGCAAACCGTGGGCAACTGGCGCGCCCCGGACGACCAGACCTACGACGTCAATGTGCGGCTCGCGCGCGAGTCGCGCAGTGCTGCGGAAGACCTGCAGCGGCTACCCATCACCATCGGCAGCAACCCGGACGGCAGTGCACGCGTGGTGCGTCTGAACCAGGTGGCGGTCGTGCGCGAAGGCACCGGCCCCAACCAGATCAACCGGCGTGACATGACGCGGGAGGTCAGCATCAGTGCCAACGTATACGGCCGCTCGGCCGGCGAGGTTTCTGCAGACATCAAGGCGGCCATGGACGGCATTACCCTGCCGCCTGGCTACAGCTACAAGTTTGGCGGTTCCACCAAAAACATGAATGAAGCTTTTGGTTATGCAATTTCGGCACTTGTACTGGCAATCATCTTCATCTACATGATCCTGGCCAGCCAGTTCAAGAGTTTCCTGCAGCCACTGGCGCTGATGACTGCATTGCCGCTGACGCTGATCGGCGTGGTACTGGCCCTTATGGCCTTCCGTTCGACCTTGTCGATGTTCTCCGTGATCGGGGTGATCATGCTGATGGGTCTGGTGACCAAGAATGCCATCCTGCTGGTGGATTTTGCAATCCGCGCGCGGGAGGACTCGGTGGCGCCGGATGGCAGTCGGGTGCCTGGCCTGGGACGCAACGAGGCCCTGCTGATGGCGGCAAAAGTACGCCTGCGTCCCATTCTGATGACTACGCTGGCGATGGTGTTTGGCATGGTCCCGCTGGCGTTTGCCCTGACCGAAGGGTCAGAGGTACGCGCACCGATGGGGCAGGCGGTGATAGGCGGGGTGCTGACTTCCTCGGTGCTGACACTGGTGGTGGTCCCGGTGGTCTACTGCTACATGGACGATCTTGCGAACTGGTTCAAGCGCTTGTTTGACCCAACGGTGGCCGCGTCGGCTGGCCCTAAAATCAGTCCGTTGACCTGAATCGGAGAACCGCCGTGAACCCCGCAATGAACCTGGAGCAGGCACGCTTCAACATGATCGAGCAACAGATCCGTCCCTGGGATGTGCTCGACGCCCATGTGCTGCACCTGCTGTCGGTGGTCAAACGCGAGGCCTTTGTGCCAGCGCGGCACCGCGCACTGGCTTTTGTCGACATGGAGATTCCGCTCCCGGGCGGCCAGAGCATGCTGGCACCACGGGTCGAGGCGCGTCTGCTGCAGGACCTGGCGCTGCAAAAGCATGAAAAAGTGCTGGAGATCGGTTCCGGCTCGGGCTACATGGCGGCCTTGCTGGCCCATCGGGCGCAACGCGTCATCAGCCTGGAGATCGACCCGCAGCTGGCGCAGTTGGCGCGCACCAACCTGTATGCGGCCGGCATTTTCAACGCGGAAGTGCGCCATCACGACGGCTCCAAAGAGCTGCCGCCCGAAGGCCCGTTTGACGTGATCCTGCTCAGCGGTTCGCTGGCGGAGGTGCCGCAAGCCCTGCTGAACAGCCTGAAGGCCGGCGGCCGCCTGGGCGCAATCATCGGCGAGGAACCGATGATGCGCGCGACCTTTGTGACGCGCCTGGGCGAGGCCCAGTTCCGTACCCTGCAGCCGTGGGACACGGTAGCGCCGCGCCTGCGCAATTTCCCGCAACCCTCACGCTTCCACTTTTGATCGCAGCCGGACATTGCCCATGATTGCCCAAGTTCGCCCGCGCGACCTGAAAAGTTGGTTTTCCCCCGCATCGGCCGACGCCCGGCCGCTGGTGCTTGACGTGCGCGAACCGTCCGAATTGCGCACCGCCAGCATCACGCCGGGTGACTACGAACTGCTCGCGATTCCCATGGGCTCAGTGCCACAGCGCCTCGCGGAGCTGGACCCAACGCGACCGATCGCGTGCCTGTGCCACCATGGCGGACGCAGCATGCAGGTCGCCACGTTCCTGGCTGCGCGTGGATTCGCCCAGGTTGCCAATATTGCCGGCGGCATCGACGCCTGGTCGCAGGAACTCGAACCCGCCATTCCACGCTATTGAGCATTGAACCTGGAAACCGCAGTTGACCGCTTTCTTGCGCTGGATACGCCTTATGAACTCTAGCTTTTGTGCGCACCAGCAAGGTCACCTCAATGGTGACAACGCTGCGCACCCGATTGAGCCGCGCTGGCGCACGCCAGCGGCGTTGCTTCTCCTTGCGCTCAGGAGCCCGCCGCGTCGTCTCGCCTTGCCAGCGCACCCCATCGCAGCCCACTCGGGCGCGTCCAACTGCGGTTTCTAGGTTGAAGCTCACCCTCGTCACGGATGCCTGGGTGCCTCAGGTCAATGGCGTGGTCACCACGCTGCAAGAACTGGTGCGCGAACTGGGCCCACTCGGCCATACGGTGGAAGTGATTCACCCAGGGCAGTTCAGGACCCGGCCCTGCCCCGGCTATGCCGGCATCGACCTGGCGATCCGACCAGCCCGCGCCCTGGCCGCCCGGCTGGCCGCCAGCGCGCCCGACGCGATTCATATCGCAACCGAAGGGCCGCTGGGCTGGGCCGCCCGGCGTTACTGCACCCGCCACGGGCTGGCATTCACCACCGCTTTTCACACCCGCTTTCCAGAAATTCTCAACGCCGCGCTGCGCATGCCGCTGGCCTGGGGATACGCGCTGTTCCGCCACTTCCACAAGGCCTCCAGCGGAGTCATGGTGCCGACACAGGCCGTGCTGGAGATGCTGCAACGGCGCGGCTTTGGCAATTTGCGCAGTTGGACACACGGCGTGGACACCGAATTGTTCCGGTTCGAGGCGCAGCCACGCCCGCTGGTGAGCCTGGGTGCGCTGGCACGGCCGGTTTCGTTGTTCGTGGGGCGTGTGTCGTACGAAAAAAATATCGAGGCCTTCCTGAAGCTGGACATCCCGGGCACCCGCATTGTGTGCGGGGTCGGCCCGCTCCTGGCCGATCTCAAAGTGCGTTATCCGCATGTTCGTTGGCTGGGGGTGCTGGCGCGCGACGAACTGGCCCGGGTCTACGCGGCTGCCGACGTATTCGTGTTTCCCAGCCGCTCCGAAACCTTTGGCCTGGTCATGCTCGAGGCCATGTCCTGCGGAACGCCGGTAGCAGCGTATCCCTGTGACGGTCCAACCGAGGTGCTTGCGACCGGCCTTGGCGGCGTGCTGCATGAAGACCTGCACCGTGGCTTCTTCAGCGCGCTGGCCGTTCCACGGTCGCAGGCGCGCGAACGCGCCCTGCAGTTCAGCTGGGCCACCGCTGCAAGCCAATTTGCGGCCAACCTTGTCCCAGCGCATGCCAATGACAGCAGGCCGAGTTTTGTCACACGAATGTCATGATTCGCGGGAACACTGGTGGGCGCACCAAACCGGCGCACCGCATGAGTTCCAACCCCGATCCCGCCATTCCAGAAGTCCAGCCTGTGCTGTTGGACCGCGACCACAGTATCCTGGCATTCAACGAGCGGGTGCTGGACTGGGCCCACCGGCGCGAGGTGCCATTGCTGGAACGCCTGCGCTACCTGTGTATCGTCTCATCCAACCTCGACGAGTTCTTCGAAGTGCGCGCGGCTCCCCATTTGCAGGCCTACCAGAGTGGCGACCAGAAGGGTACGACCACGGTGCGATCGTTCACCGCCCTGTCGGAAGAGGCACACACCCTGGTGCAACGCCAATATGCCCTGTACAACGACTCCCTGATGCCGGCGTTTGCCAAGGCTGGCATCGAGATCGTGTCCCACGGCGAGCGAACGCTGGGCCAGAAACGCTGGGTGCGGGAGTATTTCGAACGCGAGGTCCGGCCCCTTTTGATCCCGGTCGGGTTGGACCCGGCGCACCCGTTCCCGCAGGTTGCCAACAAGTCGCTGAACTTCATCGTCCGGCTCGGCGGCAAGGACGCGTTTGGGCGGGAAAACGAAATCGCCATCGTAAAGGTACCGCGCGTGGTGCCGCGGCTGATCCGCATGCCGGCACGGGTGTCGGGCAAGCGCACCCTGCTGGTGTCGCTCTCCAGCGTGATCCGCGCCCATCTGGCGAGCCTGTTCCCGGGACGCGACGTGGGACAGTTTTCGCAGTTCCGCGTTACCCGCCACTCGGACCTGGCGGTTGACGAAGACGATGTGCGCAACCTGCGCACTGCGCTGCGGCTTGGCCTGGAGCGCCGGCACTATGGGCAGGCGGTGCGGCTGGAGGTATCGGCGGGCTGTTCCGAGTTCCTGTCGGCGTTCCTGCTGCGCCAGTTCAACCTGCCAAACGCGGCCCTGTACCGGGTGCAGGGGCCGGTGAATCTGGTGCGACTGCAACAGCTGATCGAACTGGTGGACGCACCGCAGCTGCTGTTCGCGCCTTACCTGGCCTCCATGCCGGAGCGGCTGGCTGCCGGCCAGCCGGTTTTTGAACAACTGCGCCAGGGCGACATCCTGATCCATCAGCCGTTCCAGAGTTTTGACGCGGTCCTGTCGTTCTTGCGCGAAGCGGTGAACGACCCACAGGTATTGGCGATCAAGCAGACCATCTACCGCACCGGCTCCGACGCCCAGCTGCTCGACCTGTTGCGCGAGGCGGTGCGCCGCGGCAAGGAGGTGACAGCCGTGGTCGAACTCAAGGCGCGCTTTGACGAAGAAGCCAATATCAACTGGGCGGAAAGCCTGGAGGCCGTCGGCGCACAAGTCGTTTATGGTGTGGTCGGGCTCAAGACCCATGCCAAGATGCTGCTGGTGACACGGCGGGAGGGCCGTGCCCTGGTGCGTTACGCACACTTGTCCACCGGCAACTACAACCCGCGCACGGCCCGCCTGTACACCGACGTGAGCCATCTGACGGCCGACCCGGAGCTCACGGCCGACGTAGACCACGTGTTCCTGCACCTGGCCAGCCACAGCAAACTGCCCGTTCTCAAGCACCTGTTGCTGGCACCGTTCCAGCTGCAGCGCAAACTGATCGCCCGCGTTGTCCAGCTCGGCGAGGCAGCCGCAGCCGGAGTCGAGACGCGCATCGTGCTCAAGATGAACTCGCTGACCGACGAGGCCCTGATCCTGGCGCTGATCAATGCGGGCCAGCGCGGCGTGCACATCGACCTGATCGTACGCAGCGCTTGCACGCTGCCCCCGCAGATCCCGGGGATCACGAACAATATTCGCGTGCGCTCCATCATCGGGCGCTTTTTGGAACACACCCGGGTGTTCTACTTCCGCCAGGGAGCCGAGGAAACCCTGTACCTTTCCAGCGCCGACTGGATGAACCGCAACATGCTGCGGCGCATCGAACTGGTGTGGCCTGTGAACGACCCGGTGCAGCGCCAGCGCATCATTGACGAGTGCCTGCTGGCCTACCTGCATGACAGCCGCGACGCCTGGGAACTCGCCTCCGATGGCTCCTACACCCGGGTTCGCCCGGCCGATGGCAGTGCCGGCAACAGCGCGCAGGACGCACTGATGGCCCGTTATGCCGCGCGCAGCGCGAAGGAGGGTCGATGGACCTGATCCTGTGGCGCCATGCCGATGCCGAAGAGTGGATTGAAGGCAACGACGACCTGGAGCGCGTGCTGACACCGCGCGGCCAGAAGCAGGCTTTGCGGATGTCGGGCTGGCTGGACCGGCAACTTCCCGATGGCACACGTATCCTGTGCAGTCCGGCACGGCGTTGCGAGCAGACGGCCCACGCGTTGGGGCGCAAATTCAAGGTCCGCTCCGAACTTGGACCGGCCGGCAGCGTCGAGCAGTTGCTGGAGGTCGCCCAATGGCCGGGTTCCAAGCAGGCGGTTCTGGTGATCGGACACCAGCCGGTGCTGGGCGAAACCATCGCCCGCTTGCTGCCTTTCAAGTTCGAGGCCTGCCCGGTGCGCAAGGGCGCAGTCTGGTGGCTGCGCACGCGCGAGCGCGACGGCGAGCAACAAACCGTGGTGACGGCCGTCCAGTCCCCGGACACCCTTTAGCCAGCCAGACCCGGGCGGGCGCGGCGCACCTATGCAAGGGTAAGCCAGAATGCGCCTGGCACCGTTATTGCATTAGGCTTGTGGCGCGGGTATTTGTCCGCGTCAATTCCTACACCACGCCCCCATGAATACACGATCCATCGCCAAATTCGGCACCATTGCGGTGCTTGCCCTTTCCAGCTTTGCCGCGCAGGCCCAGACTTCCATCAAGTTCATCCTGGACTGGCGCTTCGAAGGGCCGTCGGCTCTGTTCCTGGCTCCGCTCGCCAAGGGTTACTTCAAGGATGCCAAGCTTGACGTCACGGTTGACGCAGGCAACGGTTCGGGCGGCGCGGTAACGCGTGTGGCCTCCGGCACCTACGACATGGGGTTTGCCGACCTCGCGGCCCTGATGGAGTTCCATGCCAACAACCCGGACGCGCCGAACAAGCCGGTTGCGGTGATGATGGTCTACAACAACACACCGGCGTCGGTGATGGCGCTCAAGAAGAGTGGCATCAAGACACCGGCGGACTTGAATGGCAAAAAGCTCGGGGCACCGGTGTTCGACGCCGGTCGGCGCGCTTTCCCGATTTTCCAGAAGGCGAATGGCATTGGCGCCGTGCAATGGACCGCGATGGACCCGCCCTTGCGTGAAACCATGCTCGCGCGTGGTGATGTAGACGCCATCACAGGCTTCACCTTCACCTCCTTGCTCAACCTGGAAGCGCGTGGCGTGAAGGCCGAAGACGTGGTGGTCATGCCGTATCCCGAGTTCGGCGTCAAGCTGTACGGCAACGCCATCATCGTATCGTCCAAACTGCTCAAGGAGAACCCGGCAGCCATCAAGGCCTTCCTGCAGGCCTTTACCAAAGGCGCACGCGAGGTGATCGCCAAACCGGACGCGGCAATCGAGTTCGTGAAGGCTCGCGACGGCATCATCAATGTCGAGCTGGAGCAACGCCGGTTGCGCCTGGCAATCGATTCCGTCATCAACAGCGCGGACGCCCGCGCCGAAGGCTACGGCCAGGTCAAGGCACCCCGCCTGGCATTGATGGCCAGCCAGGTGTCGGACGCCTTTGCCACCAAGACGCGGGTCAGCGCCGACGCTGTCTGGAACGGCAGTTTCCTGCCCTCGGCCGCAGAACTCAACATCCTGCCGGCCAAGAAGTAGGCATGGCCACGGCTGGGCCGGGGGCGCCTTCGGGTGCTCCCTTCATCGACTTCCAGGATGTCTGGCTGGCCTACAACGAGGCCCTGCTGGCGCAGAACACCTTCGCGGTCGAGGCCATCGATCTGAAAGTGAACAAGGGTCAGTTCATCGCCATCGTCGGGCCCTCGGGCTGCGGCAAGTCGACCTTCATGAAGCTCACCACCGGGCTGCGCAAACCCTCGCGCGGGCGCGTCCTGATCGACGGCCAACTGGTGACCGGGCCGCTCAAGATATCGGGCATGGCGTTCCAGGCGCCGTCGCTGCTGCCTTGGCGCACCACGCTGGACAACGTGTTGTTGCCGCTGGAGATCGTCGAGCCCTACCGCGCGCAGTTCAAGGCGCGCAAGGCGCAATTCGCCGGGCGCGCCAGTGCCCTGCTGGCAAAGGTCGGACTGGGTGGGTACGAATCCAAGTTCCCCTGGCAACTGTCGGGTGGCATGCAGCAACGGGTCAGCATTTGCCGGGCCCTGATCCATGAGCCCAAGATGCTGCTGCTCGACGAGCCCTTTGGCGCGCTCGACGCATTCACCCGCGAAGAGTTGTGGTGCATTTTGCGCGATCTCTGGCTGGAACAGCAGTTCAACGTGGTGCTGGTGACGCACGACCTGCGCGAATCGGTGTTCCTGGCCGACACGGTGTATGTCATGAGCAAGAGCCCCGGCCGCTTCGTCGTAAACCGCAGCATCGACCTGCCGCGCGAGCGCGACCTGGAGGTCACCTATACCAGCGCATTCACCGACATCGTGCACGAATTGCGTGGCCATATTGGTGCCATCCGGCGCAATGCGGCGGTCGCTGCGGTGGTTGCGCCATGAGCGCCGCCGGGCCGCTCCCAAGGCGCTCCGCCCCGCAGTCCGCAGGACGGAGGGTCGTCCAGTGAGCGCCGCCGGGCCGCTCCCAAGGCGCTCCGCCCCGCAGTCCGCAGGACGGAGGGTAGTCCAGTGAGCGCCGCCGGGCCGCTCCCAAGGCGCTCCGCCCCGCAGTCCGCAGGACGGAGGGTAATCCAATGAACAACAAGCACCTGGAGCGCGCCTCGCCGCTGATCCTGCTCATCGTGCTGGTGGGCCTGTGGCAAATTGTCTGCAGCGTGTTTGCCATACCCGAGTTCATCTTCCCCAGCCCGCTGCTGATCGGGCATGCACTGGCGGAATTCACCGGGCCGATTGCCAAGGCGGCCTGGCAGACCTTCTGGGTCACCATGGTCGGCTTTGGCCTGTCGATCGTGGTCGGAGTGTTGCTGGGCCTACTGGTCGGCTCGACCCGCATCGCCTATGCGGCGGTGTTTCCGCTGCTGGTTGCATTCAATGCGGTGCCGAAGGCGGCCATTGTTCCAATCCTGGTCGTTTGGTTTGGTATCGGCCTGGGGCCCGGTATCCTCACTGCCTTCCTGATCTCGTTTTTCCCGATCACGGTAAACATGGCCACCGGCCTGGCCACGCTGGAGCCGGAACTGGAAGATGTGTTGCGCGTGCTCGGCGCGAAACGTCGCGACGTGTTGCTCAAGGTCGGCCTGCCGCGTTCCCTGCCCTACTTCTACGCGTCTCTCAAGGTATCCATCACGCTGGCATTTGTGGGCACCGTCCTGGCCGAGATGACCGCCGGCGATTCGGGCATCGGGTATCTGATGCAGACCGCCGGTTCGCAACAAAGGCTGGCGCTGGCCTTTGCCGGCCTGGTCGTGATCGGCGCCATGGCGATGGCCATGTACGAGTTGTTCAGCACCTTGGAGAAACACACGACGGCCTGGGCCCACCGTGGCTCCGGCAATGAGTGAACCGGTCGCCGGTAATCTTCAGGACGTCGGCACGCTCACACGCGCGCGCTGAGCCCCCGGAACACCCAGGTCGGGATGCACATGCCGCGCGAAGAACCAGGCGGCCAGCAGCGCGCAACCGCCCATGGCGAACACACCCGCCAGCGGCGTGAACTGCAACACCAGCCAGGCCATGCCGGGCGTCAGGATACCCGAGACGTCGCGAAAACTGGAGTACACCGCCGACATCTCGGTGCGCTGTGAGGGCTTCACTGCCATCAGGAACGGCAGCCCGGCACAGACGTCGAGCAGCACCAGGAAATACGACGCCAGCACCAGCACTGCCACGGTGGCAACGGGAAACGGAGACACCAGCGCGCCCAGAATGAACAGGCTGCCGCTGGCCAGAAAACCGGTGCGCACCGCCTCGCGCACGGACCGGCGCTGCATCCAGCGCAACATCAACGGCGCCATGAACAAGCCCATGTTCGCCAGCGAACTGGCGAAACCGCCAACCTGCTCGCCCAAGCCACGTTGCACCGAGAAGATGCCAACGTAGACGACGTACACCCACCAGCCGCAGGAACGTAGCACCGCAAAAAGCCATCCGGCCACCAGCCGCGGCTGGGCAACAAAACGGCGCAGGAATCCGAACGGGTTGCTTGATGCGCGCGTACCTTGGGCATTGACCCGGCCATTGCTCAGGCCGAGCTGCCAGAACGCCGCCATCATCGTGCACGCCGCCAGCCCGACGATGACGAAAGGACCACCATGCCAGAAGCGCAACAGCACCACGCCGAGCAATGGGCCGACGGTCCAGCCGATGCCGCCGAACACCAGACGCAGCGACTCCAGACGGGCAAAGTCGCTTTTGGGCAAGTTGTCCAGCACATAGGCGTTGAAGCAGACAAAAACGACTGCCGTCCCCATCGCATGGCACAGCAGCGCCGCCGTCGTGAATTTTCCGCTGGCAATGCCAAAACCAGCCGAAACCACGAACAGCAGGACGCCAAACGAATAGACGCGGCGGCGCGACAAATGGCGCGCCAGCATAGGAACACACAAGCCGGTCAGCAGCGAGACCACACCAACCGCAAAAAACCATTTGGACACGACGATCGCATCGCCCCAGGCGCGGTACATCAGCAGCGGATACACCGACAACATGATGCCGCGCACCACGGCCTCGATACCCCCGATCAGGGCAAACGCATGAACCCCGGGGGTCGCGGTACGGCGCAGAAAGTGTGGCAGAGACAAGTCGGGGAGCACGGAGAGGAAAAACGGTCGCGGTACCTACAGTATCGCACCCGACAGACAGGCACCGCGCAAACGGCCATTCACGCGCAGCGGCACTCATCTGGCGGGTACTGCCTACACTGGACTCATGCCATGGCACGCCCGACTTCAGCTTGACTACCGCCTCGAATCCGCCCGCACGGTTGCCCGTTTCCAGCACAGCGGACCGTTGCGCATCTTGCAAAGCCTGTATCCGGAAGGCGATGCGGTTTGCCATAACGTGCTGGTACACCCGCCGGGCGGACTGGTTGGCGGTGACACGCTGCAGATCGCCGTTGCGGCGGCCAGTGGAAGCCACGCGCTTCTGACAACACCCGGAGCCACACGTTTTTACCGCTCGACGGGCGCACCTGCGCTGCAGCACACCCAGATCCGGGTGCAGCCACACGCCCGCGTCGAGTGGCTGCCGCTGGAGGCGATCTGCCACTCCGGTTGTCGCGCAGAGAACCGCGTGCAGCTCGACCTCGCGCCCGGCGCCGAGCTGCTCGGCTGGGACGTGACCGCGCTCGGCCTGCCCGCCGCCGGCCAGCCCTTTGACCACGGCGACTTCGTGCAACACATCGGCATGCCGGGTGTGTGGCTGGAGCGTGGACGTCTGGCGGCCAGCGACGCCCTGTTGCTTGAAAGTCCGCTGGGGCTGGCTGGCAACCGTTGTCTGGCGTCGATTTTTTTCTGCTCCGGGACGCCGCTGCAGCGCACACGCCGCCAACACGCCCTGGATTGCGCGCGCGAGGTGCTGCAGGCGCATCCGCTGGCCAACCTGGCTGGCGCCACCAGTCCCAACCACCAGGTGGTGGTGGTCCGCGTGCTGGCGCCGCTGGTCGAGCCCGCCATGCAACTGCTGCGCCAGGTCTGGAGCGCGTGGCGCCGGGAATTATGGCAACTGCAGGCCGCTGCGCCTCGGATCTGGTCAACCTGACCCCGGCTCGGGGCCAGCGCGGGCGCCTTGCCCAAAAAGACCGCGCAGCTCAAATCGATACCAGCTGGCGCACCCCGTTGGCCTGCATATCCACGCCCTGGCCACGCGCGATGAACTCGCCGCGTTGCATCACCAGATAGTCGTCTGCGAGCTCCTGCGCGAAGTCGTAGTACTGCTCCACCAGCAAAATGGCCATCGTGCCGCGATCTGCCAGCATACGAATCACGCGGCCGATGTCCTTGATGATGCTTGGTTGTATGCCTTCGGTCGGCTCGTCCAGGATCAGCAGGCGCGGACGCGCTGCCAGGGCCCGCGCAATCGCCAGCTGCTGCTGCTGCCCGCCCGACAGGTCTCCGCCACGCCGTCCCAGCATCTGCCGCAGCACCGGAAACAACTCGTACAGCTCGGGGTCGACCGGTGTGCCCGCGCTTTTGGTCGCCAGGCCCATGCGCAGATTTTCCTCGACTGTGAGGCGCGCAAAGATTTCCCGGCCCTGGGGCACGTAGCCGATGCCGGCGCGGGCACGCTCAAACGGCGTTGCGCCAGACAGGGGCTTGGCGTCAAAAGTGATGCTGCCGGTCTTGATCGGCACCAGGCCCATCAGCGCCTTCAACAGCGTGGTCTTTCCCACGCCGTTGCGTCCGAGCAGCACAGTGACCTTGCCAAGCTGCGCCTGCAGGCTCACTCCGCGCAGGATATGCGAGCCGCCATAGTACTGGTGCAGGTCCTGCACATCGAGGACGGGCGCGGGTTTATCGGCCAAGGTACACCTCGATCACGCGCTCATCGGCCTGCACCTGGTCGAGCGTACCCTGGGCCAGCACCGCACCATCACACAGGACCGTGACGATTTCGGAGATGGTGCGAATAAAGCCCATGTCGTGTTCCACCACCAGCAGGGAGTGTTTGCCCTTGAGCGAGAGGAACAGTTCCGCCGTGCGTTGCGTCTCCTCATCGGTCATGCCGGCCACGGGCTCGTCCAGTAGCAGCAGCTTTGGGTCCTGCATCAGCAACATGCCGATCTCCAGCCACTGCTTCTGCCCGTGGCCCAATGTGCCAGCTGGCCGGCCGAGCTGCCCGGCCAGTTGAATCGTGTGCAACAACTCCGCCAGCCGATCACTCTGCGCCGAGTCGAGACGGAAGAACATCGAAGCCGCGACGCCCTTGTTGGTCTTGAGTGCGAGTTCGAGGTTCTCGAACACCGTGAGCTGCTCGAACACCGTCGGTTTCTGGAACTTGCGCCCGATGCCCAGCTGAGCGATGTCCGACTCGCGGTATTGCAAAAGGTCGATCGTGCTGCCGAAAAACACGCTGCCTGCGTCGGGGCGGGTTTTGCCGGTGATGATGTCCATCATGGTGGTCTTGCCGGCGCCATTGGGTCCGATGATGCAGCGCAGTTCGCCGGGAGCGATGTCGAGCGAGAGTTTGTTGATGGCCTTGAAGCCGTCAAAACTCACACTCACATCCTCCAGGTACAGGATGCGGCCATGCGTGACGTCCACCGCCGGCGATGTCACCAGGCGCGAAAAACCCGCCGCCCGACCGCCGGACTCGGTGTTGCCCTGACGCGTTGACTGTGCGTCCTGCCTGCGCTGCAAGCGCTGTGCACCCTCGTTCAGAAGATCGGGAGTCATGCCGTCCCCCTCTGACGCCTTGCAGCGCACTGCGCCCAGCCCCGGGAGGGACGCGCACCGACCCGGTATGGCCAGTGGCCGCTCACTTTTTCTCCCGCTTGAGCTTTTGCACCAGACCCACAACGCCATTGGGCAGGAACAGCGTAACGGCAATGAACAGCGCCCCCAGAAAGTACAGCCAGAACTCCGGGGCAGCTACCGTCAACCAGCTCTTGGCGCCATTCACAAGGAAGGCGCCGACGATCGGCCCAATAAGGGAAGCACGCCCACCCACTGCCGCCCAGATGGCGATCTCGATCGAATTGGCGGGGCTCATTTCCCCCGGGTTGATGATGCCCACCTGCGGCACGTACAGCGCGCCGGCAACGCCGCACATGACGGCCGAGATGGTCCAGATCGTCAGCTTGTACCCAAGCGGGTTGTAGCCGGAAAACATGACGCGCGACTCCGCGTCGCGGATTGCCTGCAGGACGCGCCCGAACTTGCTCGCAACCAGCCATTTGGCAAACAGATAAAAACCCAGCAAGATCAGGCCGGTGAGCACAAACAGCGTCATGCGCATTGAAGGAGTGGCAAGCGGAATGTCCAGAATGCGTTTGAAATCGGTAAACCCGTTGTTGCCGCCAAAGCCGGTTTCATTGCGGAAGAACAGCAGCATGGCGGCGAACGTCATGGCCTGCGTGATAATGGAAAAATACACACCCTTGATGCGCGAGCGAAACGCGAAGTAACCGAACACGAAGGCAATCAGTCCAGGCACCACCACGATCAGAAGCAGCGTCGCCACGAAACTGTCGCTGAAGGTCCAATGCCAGGGCAGCTCCTTCCAGTCCAGGAACACCATGAAATCCGGCAGGTCACTCTTGTAATTGCCGTCCCGCCCAATCTGGCGCATCAGGTACATGCCCATCACATACCCGCCGAGCGCAAAAAACACGCCGTGGCCGAGCGACAGAATACCGGTGTAGCCCCAGATCAGGTCCATCGCCAGGGCGCAGATGGCGTAACACATGATCTTGCCGAGCAGGGCGACGGCGTAGTCGCTCATGTGGAACACACTGGTGGGCGCAACCCACAGATTGAGCAACGGCGCCAGTGCGCAGACGGCAATCAGGGCGACGATGAATACCGTCCAGCCCCTTGGGGTAAGGACCGGAGACCGGCCAGGCAGGACCAGCGGCGGCAAGGTGCTGGAATCGCTCACAAGGTAACCTTCGTGCTGAGCACTGCGGTGCGGTTCGCTTTGGGAGCGGCCCGGCAGCTCACAAGGTAACCTTCGTGCTGCGCACTGCGGTCCTGAGCGCCTTCGGGCGGCGGGGCGGGGCTCATGCCTCGGCACTGCGTCCCTTCATCGCAAAGATGCCCTGTGGGCGCTTCTGGATGAAGATGATGATGAACACCAGCACGGCGATCTTGGCCAGCACGGCGCCGGTCCAGCCCTCAAGGAACTTGTTCAGGATGCCAAGGCCCATGGCAGCATACACAGTGCCGGCAAGTTGGCCCACACCACCGAGCACCACCACCATGAACGAATCCACGATGTAGGTTTGGCCCAGGTCCGGCCCCACGTTGCCGACCTGGCTCAAGGCGCAACCGGCCAGCCCGGCGATACCCGAACCGAGGGCAAAAGCATACGTGTCAATGCGCGCAGTGTTGACCCCCATACACGCCGCAATCGGACGGTTCTGCGTGACGCCCCGCACAAACAAGCCCAGCCGCGTATTGCTGATCAACGCGGCCACGCCCAGCAACACAACGATGGCAAAACCGACGATTACCAAGCGGTTGTAGGGCAAGGACAAATTGCCCAGCACCTGCACGCCACCACTCATCCAGGAGGGGTTCTCCACGCCGACGTTCTGCGCGCCAAAGATACTGCGCACCAACTGCATGAGCATCAGGCTGATACCCCAGGTTGCGAGCAGGGTCTCGAGCGGGCGACCGTACAGGAATCGGATCACGCCGCGTTCCAGCGCCGCACCCGTCAGCGCGGACGCCGCAAAGGCCACCGGCACTGCCGCAAGCAGATACCAGTCGAAGGCGTTCGGCAGGTACTGCTGGAACACGCCTTGCACCACATAGGTGGCATAGGCCCCGATCATCATCAGTTCGCCATGGGCCATGTTGATCACGCCCATCAAGCCATAGGTGATGGCCAGCCCCAGCGCCACCAGCAGCAGGATCGAGCCCAAGCTGATGCCACTGAAAATGGCGCCCAGCCGGTCGCCCCAAGCCAGCGCGGCCTCAACGCTGCGCAGCGTGGCCGCCAGGGCCGCCTTTACGTCCGGCTCGGTCTCCAGTGTGAGGCGCTCCAGCAGCAG
>ENA-ORBV01007140-ORBV01007140.1-microbial-mat-metagenome-genome-assembly--contig:-NODE-7140-length-19301-cov-8.428007_pt1 | contig 19301 bp, 18 predicted proteins | sample MGYA00237777_ERZ505514 | MGnify/ENA primary metagenome ERZ505514 (study PRJEB26160, sample SAMN06269048) | microbial mat metagenome | isolation source: Oligotrophic lake microbial mat | place... | reverse complement strand
CTTTTTATCCATGAACTGGGGCATGCGGCCTCCTCATACTTGTTCAAAGCGCCACCCAAAAGTATCGGTTTTGGCTTCTATTTTATTTTTCCAGTATTATATACGGATGTAACTGAAACCTGGAAACTCAGCCGCCTCAAACGCATTATTGTGAATTTTGGAGGAATATTTTTCCAGTTATTGATTAATCTTGGGTTGATTTACTGGGTTAAAAACTCCTACGATATGGAAACCATCAGTATACTCAGGAGTCTGATCGTTATCAATACAGTAACCATATTCATTAATTTTAACCCCTTCTTCCGGTTTGACGGCTACTGGATTTATAGCGATTTATTTAAGCTTCCGAACCTGCGGTTGCAGTCAGATGCTTGGTGGACTTTGTTCCTAAAGCGCATTTTTCCCAGCCTGCCATTCCAGGTTTCTGAAAGAACGCGGCAGTTAGTGAATGTAAAGAACCCTTTTTTGGCAATTTATTCTATTTGCAGCTACGTATTTTGGGGATATATTGCTTATGTCGTTATCAAATTTATCGGACAAGCATTTTATGCATGGAAACAAGTTTTTTACAACATTTATCAGCTCGATTTTTCTGTCTGTGCCATTGAATCAATGGGAAAAACAGCACTTGCTACGACCATATTCTCATTTATTTTTTACAAGCGTTATCAACATAATTCAGGCATTGTGCGGAATAGTATTAAAAACCTGATAAGAAATAGACGCGATGGAAAACAATAAAGTAATTACCAACTACATCATTTCGCCTTACTTGCTCATAGAGCGCGAAAAAGGAGAAGATGCAGCACATAAATTGTACAACACCCTGTCGGGGAAGGTATTTCAGGTAAAAGAAACAGCAATGAGCATTTTGCGGTTTCTGGAAATCCCCAAAACGTTTGAAGGTCTTATGGCCGCTTTCCCACAGTACCCCACAGGTGATCTACAACAAGCATTGTCTTCTTTTGTAAGTCGCGGGCTCGTATTTCAGAATGACATTCTCGAAGACCAGCTCGTTATACTGACAAGACTAAAACATACGCTTTTTGGATTGAACGACGAAACAAACCCGCATTTTGCCAATTTATGCTTTGTCGGAATTCCTTATGGCGGGGGCAATCCCAAATCAGTGGGCTGTGCGCATTTTCCGGAAAAACTCCGGGAGTACACCAACGAATACAAGTTGCACTTAGATGCAGCAAGCGCTGGGAATTACAGCCTTGAAGCGGTAGGCATTGACTCAAGTAACTCTTGTTTTTTCGAACTTTTGCAAAAGGATTTAATCAAAGATCTGGGCAATTTATTTGTCAGCATCCACGAATCTAAATCCTATATCTACCGGAAAATAGAAAAAACAGCGCTCCAGATTTTCCAACAAGGGAATATTCCGTTTTTTCTTGGAGGCGACCACTCTGTAACCTATCCGATTGTAAAAGCTGCATCGGCGGTGTTTGATGACATTTACATCGTACACATGGACGCCCATACGGATACCTATACCTCTAAGTATGACAGTCTTAATCACGCTGAAAAAGTACACCATCACGGCAATTTTGCCAGCCGGTGCCTCGAAATTTCGAAAGTAAAAGGCATTTATCAGATGGGAATCAGGGGGATATTTAACCTCATGGGGCGGCCCCATAATTCGAAACAGCATGTTTTCTGGTGCAGCGACCTGAAAAAATCCATCCATGATGAACTCGACTTGTCTTTCATTCCAATGGACGCACAAGTCTATTTGACCATTGACATTGATGTACTAGATCCTGTTGTTGCGCCTGCTACCGCTACCCCCGTTGCCAATGGCCTGGATCTTTCGGAGCTGATTCAACTGCTGCAATTGGTGCTGACGGACCGCCGAATCATTGGCATTGACCTGGTTGAGGTGAACCCGGATATGGATATGCAGGATCGTACTATGCAAACCTCTGTTGAGCTGATATTGAACATCATTAATCTTTTTACACTCAATAATTTTAACTGCGAGGAGGTAGGAAGAGAGCAGTTGGCTACGGAAGTTTTAAATTAAAAATAGCAATACGTATGACAGTCGAAACGATACCTGTATTTCAATCTGGTTCAAATAAAAGCCCGAACGTCCTTCCACACGTGGAGAGCTACAAAGGGTTGAGGCAAGAAATCCAATTGCGGGAACAGCGGAAATTCGATCAGCTACAACTAAAGGATTTTACATTTCTGACGGCAAATCTGGAACGATTTTTGCCCCACATACCAGCGTCAGCATACGAAGATATTTATTTGAAGCTGCTTTACGGCCGTGCCCTGCTCAATGAAGAAACCGGGATGCCGGAATTAATTGACCGCTTGGACGTAGTCGGTGCAGAAGCTGCTTTAGCACCCGAAAATTTCCCGGCGGTTATTTGTACCTACCACCTGGGGTCTTATCGGTCGGTTATCGGCATTGTGGCAAGTAAAGGTCTTGATTTTGTTTTGATTGTAGATGAAAACACCTACCATCGTCAGGGAGACAGCATCCGGAAAAAGGTGGCCGAGATACACAAAGCATTTGGAGTAACTGCGTTTTTTGATCTTTTGAACGCAGAGTCGCCTAATATTGCCATGACGCTTTCAAAATGCCTTTATGAAGGCAAATCCATTATTGCCTACATTGACGGCAATACTGGTGGGGGCGGTATTTTCCACAAGTCAGAACAGTTTCATTTAAGAATTCCATTTTTTGGCCAGGAAATCAATTCCCGAAAAGGGATTGCAGCCATTTCCTGGATGAACAAACGCCCGATTATTCCCGTGATTTCTTATTATCCGGATGAGGAAAGAAAACCTCCAAAAGTCTTGTTTTTGCCTAAAATAGACCCCAAAGAGTGGGCCGGAGCTCCCAAAGAATACATCCCGGAAGTAACCCGCAAGTTATACAGTGAGCTGGAAAAATATCTGATACAATACTACGATCAATGGGAAACATGGCTTTATCTGCACAAATATTTACCGCCGGGAGTGAGTACTACCCGAGACATTAGCACCGCTAATTATGCAGATTTACCAGCTAATACCCAATTGAAGTTTAATAAAACCAATTTTGGCTTATTTATGATTGAAAATGACTGTTTTTTATTGAACAAGCGCACATACCAGTGTTTTCAACTGACAGAGCCTTGCTTTAAAAGCCTTTTTAAAATGTCAATAAAGCTCAAACAAGAGATGGAAGAAGAAGGCTTTGAATCAATTTTTATTAGAGACCTACTGAATATAGGCGTTTTGGAAATTCATAAATAGATAGATCAATGGATACTTATAGCTACAAACTTGCAGAATATTCAGAAATTGTACAGAAAGACTTCGTTCAGGTATTTCGCGACAAGCACCGGTCTCTTGCCAATTGTACGGCACTCATTGAAGAGCAACGGCAAGTTACCTTTGGCGAATTTTGGCAGGAAACGGATAAGTATACCGATTTTTTGAAGAAAACAGGCCTTCGGAAAGGCCATGTAGTCGCCATTGTGTGCCCTATGCCCTCCATTTATGTCGTGGAATTGCTAATGGCTTGTATGCAGTTGGGAGCGGCTCCTTTGGTCATCAACCTTAGCGATAAATTTCAAAAACTGGAACCTGAAGACGCCAAAGCCTTCGGATACATTGTACACAAAGATTTTCAGAACCATATTCCGATAGCTACTGCAATGACTTATGGGAAAGAGACGCCCATTGGAGGCCAGCTGTTGTGGCGAGAATTGAATGCATCTGAAAATGCAGTACCAACCGATGCAGCTTTGCTGGTCACCAGTTCGGGCAGCACAAACAGCAAAAAAATCATCAAATGTTCTCAGGAAAACATCCTCACGAACATTAAAAGCAATATTGCTGCCCTGGGAATCCGGCGTCAGGATCGTACGCTGATGGTATTGCCGTTGACGTATTCTTATGGTTTGGTTGCGCAATTTTTGAGCCATTTTATGATGGGCAGCACGGTCGTTTTTTCGAATAAATGGCTGATTGCAAATTCCGTCATTGAGATCATTAGCCGGTACCAGATTAACTCGGTGTTTACGGTGCCTCCGGTTTTTAGACAAATCAATTTTTTGCTGGAGCGTTTTGGGCACTTGTATCGCAATAAGTATTCGTGGTCTTCGCTGCGCTACATTACGGTAGGAGGCAACCACATTGAATCCTCAGCAATTACCAAAGCCCTGAAGCTTTTTGATTGTCCAATTGTCAAAACTTATGGTTTGGCAGAGGCCGGGCCACGGATTTCTACCAACATCATTACCTCTGCAAACGATGCAATAGAATCGGTGGGTTATCCGCTTAACGGGGTACGCGTGAATGCAATGGCTGAAAATGGGGAAATATTGCCAGCAGGCTTAATAGGGTCTTTGCTGATCCATACGCCATCTGCCTCCATAGGCTACCTGCACCGGCATGCAAATGGCCTGCGCATTGAAGACCGCAACATTTTTACCCACGACGTTGGCTATGTCAATAAGGAAGGGAGGATTACGGTCATTGGAAGGAAAGGTGGTATGGTGCATCTGCCAGGAGCTGATCCGATATGGCAAAACGAACTGGCAGATACGCTGCATACTCAATTTTGCATCTTAAAGCTAAGGACAGAACAAAATGCCGATGGACGCCTGAGTGTGGAAATAGCCCCCATGCCCAATTACAAATTTAAAGATTCGGATATACGGCAGAGTATTGCTGAAAAACTCGGAGCATCGGTTATGCCTTATATTGACGTGGCTTTTCCGAAAATTAACCAAATTAAATTAGATAAATAGAGTCTGTCAAAAATATTGAACTGAAAAAATATTCGCTTGTATGGTTTTAGGCCATTATTATATCACTTTAAATTAATTACCTATGGCCAATTTATTATGTTATGCTTATTATGAAAAAAGTAATTCTTTTCAGGATCTGTTACTGGCATACGCGACTTTGTTTCCGGAAGCCATCCGGAATCGGTGGAGTCGCTACTTAAAACATGCTGACCGGCTAAAATCGATCCTGAGTAAATTGTTGGTGTACGAAGGCCTCCGCGAAGTATATCCCGATGCATCGCCTGCCAGTTTTCCGATGCAATACGATGCACTTGGACGGCCATTTATCCGGGTAGGGGATTTTGACTTTAACCTGTCTCATTCCCGGGATTTGATTGCTTGTGCCATCAACTACGAAGGCATTGTAGGCATTGACGTACAGTGCAAAAAAGACCGAAGCAGTTTTTTGCGCTTCGGACAAGCCGTCAAAGGGCTGACTACGCACGCAGATTCCATCAACATAGAAGACTGGACAGCATTAGAAGCACAGGTGAAATGCTCGGGCAAAGGGCTTCGGGATATGGACGCAGCCTTGACCAGCCGCAAGGAATACATACTTAAATCGGTACAAATAGACAGGGATTATTTATGCTGGGTAGCCAGTAAAAATCAATTTTTAATGGATGTTCGACATTTTTCAGAAGCAGATTTGTCTCGTTCTATATTAGATCAAATTTCAGTATCTACAAAAATATTACAAACAATATGAGTACGAATACCTTGACTTTTCCCAAACCGGCAACTTTATTGCCACACCGCCCACCCATGTTGCTGGTGGACGAAATTGTAAGCTACGAACCCGGTGTCTCGCTCACCGCCAAAACACAGGTAAACGCCGACATGCCTTTTTTTAAGGGCCATTTTCCGGGTTATCCCATGCTGCCGGGGGTTATTCTGGTAGAAATGATGTTCCAAACATGCGGTCTTTTTGGCCGGATGGAAATGATCGAAAACCAGATCGGTACTGCATCGGGAGAAAATATATCGGATAAAAAAATGATGGGCCGGGCCATTAAAATTGATAAAACCACCTTTGTTAAACCGGTTTTTCCGAATTCAGAGCTTACAATAGTTGTATTCATTAAGCAAAAATTCATGGACTTTTCGGTATATGACGGAAAAGTACTGGATGCACAAAACGAAGTAGTCGCTAAAGGAAATATTACCGTTCACCTTACCAAACCTAGCTAAATATTATGAAATCTATACCACAAAATGAACGCATCGTTATCACAGGAGTAGGCATGGTCTCCAGCATCGGCATTGGCGCTGAAACTTATTACCAAAGCCTCAAGTCCGGACAAAGTGGGGTCGTTATCAAAAACACCTGGAACGAATCAGGGCTGGATCAGACATATTTTTATCCGTGTCCGGAAATCAACATCAAAGAATATTTTGCCGATTTGAAAGCGCCATTTCCACTCCGGTACTCCCAACTCGCCATGTTGGGGTGCCAAACGGCAGTCAAAAGTGCCAAACTGGAAGGCAACCAGCTTTCACCAGATCGGATTGGCCTGATTCTGAATACGTCAATGGCGGCCAATGCAGCCGTTGAAGCCTATCTGGAAAAGCTGTTTCGCGAAGGTCCGCGCAAAGCCAGTCCTTTCGACTTCACAAAAACGGTGTCGAATACAGTCTTGGGCGACACCACGCGGTACTATAAATTCAGGGGTTCAAGCTCTTTGCTGATGGGGGAAGACAGCGTTTGCTACGGCTTCGACCTCCTGAAAAATGACGATGCCGACATCATTATTTGTGGTGGTTTTGATGAAATAAGGGACATTCATTTGATTTTTTATAACGAAAGCGGATATTTGCTTGACTGCCCTTCGGAGAATGCCGATACAACTGCGGAAACGACCCTCAAACGTGCCCTCGACTATGCAAAAAACGAGCGAAAAACCGTTATTGGCGAAGCTGCGGCCTTTGTGGTTCTGGAAAAATTAGACCATGCACTGGAAAGAGGTGCCGATATTTATGCAGAAGTACTCAATTACAATACCGGCTTTGACGGCGCTCACGACAATTTCTTCTTTGAAAAAAATGAGGCCGACTTCAAACACGTAATGGAGGAAAGCTTAAAATTGTCAGGGCTTGCGCCTTCGGATATCGACTGTGTCGTGGGGGCTTCTTGCCTGCCTTGGCAGTACAACGAATACGAAGGAAAGGCAATTGATGAAATCTGGAAAAATGAAGACCTCTACTACACCACAATAAAACCATTTATTGGGGAAACTTTTGGGGCTTCGGGCCAAACTTCGCTGGTAGCGGCTGCGCTGATGATGCAAAACGAAGAAGTGCTTGGAACGGGCTGGGCTGGTAGTTATTTTAATAACCCCACCAATGCCAGGGTGACCATTCCGGGAGAAACATTGGAACACGTACCTTTGGAAAAGGTGATGGTCAACTCCATCCAGGCTGGTGGAAATACAACTTCCATTATTTTAAGTCGATATAATTAAATTCAATCATGATGCGTCTATTTGTCTCGCTCTGCTGCCTGCTGTTTGTGTCCAATACCATAATCATTGGACAAGAAAACTCGGAGGTTATTTCTCCTAAAACCCAACACCGTTTTGCCCAGAGTGGCTTCGGGATCTATACCGGATATGCCCCCGCATGGGAAACGAAGGTGTCGGGTGTGGCAGGCAGCGAGCCTGACAAACTTTCTTTTGCACCGCGTTCGGCGACGCACCTGAATATTTCCGGTATGCATTTTTGGGGGAAAGTGGATTTTTTTATCAACATTCCCATCCTCAATTTGCAATCAGGCACACGAACAACGGATTATGCTACCGGCACAGAAACCGGTTTCCGATATTTTTTGTGGAAAACGCCTTATACCGCAAAAATTAGCCCTTTTGTGGGCATGTCTTTCAATTCGTTGAATTTTAGATACCTCGGTAAAACAGACGACAAAAGCGACGACGGCTCCAATTACAATAAAGTGAGCTACCCAATTCATGCCGGGGTAAGCACCATTGCCAATAAAAAGCACTATTTTGAATTGTCAGCCACGTGGATGTACAACAACAAGGCTACTTATTATTTCGATCGGGTTGCTGCCTCGACACTCCGTTTGCCCCCACTTCAATTCAGAATAGGATACCGTTATTTACTGGACACGACGGTTTCGGCAGAAGAAGACTTGCTCAATGGCCGTACCAAAGAGCAGGAGGATCGCCTCGGGAAAGCAGGTAAACTCAATACCTTTTCAGCAGCAGTGGGCGTTTCTTCTACTTTTTTCCTGAAGGAATCAACCGATGTAGCACCTTATATGGGCCGACACAGGGGGGGGAATGTTTTTATAGAATGGGGCGCAGGCTATTATCACCACAAATTAGACGCGCACCTCAACCTGTCTTACCGGAGCATCAACAGTGAAATTAGCGCTTATGGCAGTACGCTGGAGTTTCGCCGCAAAGCCTTGTCATTAGACCTTTGCAAATCTTTGTTTGATTACAAGGGGTTTGTTCCTTTTATTGGAATAAGCCCGGGCTGGGAACGGTTGGAGGCCATTGGCGGGGATGCACTAAACCCTGGCACCGCTTTTCAGGCTAAAGAAGACCAGTGGAAATTGGGGTATATTTTTGGATGGGACATCCGCCCCAATCGCCTCCAATCCTTTTTACTGCGCACCAATGTTCGCTATTTCCCCGGCCTCACGCTGCAAAACGAGCAAACAGGAGGCAAACGGTACCATTTTGATCAATTAGAAATTAATTTTATTCAGGCAGTTTTTTATTTAAATAAACTATTTTAATTATGAAAAATAGAACCGGTGATACCTTACAAATGGAGCGCCCTTCCTTTGGTGTAGAGCGACAGATGCACATTTACCTGAATGGCCTGTTCAACCGGAAAAATAAATTTCCGGTTTCTTATGAAGACTTGCTTCAAGAAGCCTCGGAAAAAATGACACCCGAAGCCTTTGCCTACATTGCAGGCGGCGCTGGCGGGGAAACAACTATGCGCAACAATCAGGAGGCGCTGGATGATTGGCAAATTGTGCCACGTATGTTGGTGGATATTTCTAATGCAGATATGGGCGTTACACTGTTTGGACAGCGCTTGCCTTCTCCCTTATTACTCGGGCCGGTAGGTGTATTGTCCATTGCACACCCGGAAGCTGAATTGGCGGTTGCCCGTGCTGCGCGTTCCATGAAGGTGCCACAAGTGGTTAGTAACGTGTCGTCTATGCCTATGGAAGACATCGCCCGGGAAAACGCAGAAAACCCACATTGGTTTCAGTTGTATTGGGGGCGCGACCACGATTTTACAAGGAGTGTCATTCGGAGGGCAGAAGAGGCCGGGTATTCGGCCTTAGTGGTGACTCTTGATACCCCGGTTTTGGCTTGGCGCGAACGTGATATTCAGCTGGGATACCTGCCATTTTTGCACGGCCACGGCTTGGCCAATTACTTCGGCGATCCGGTATTCCGGGAGGCCGTAGGCGGCGACCCTGAGCAAAATAAATTCAAAGCCATCCGCCATTTTACGAAGGTATTTACCGGGCCGGGCCTAACTTGGAACGACTTGTCCGTTATCCGGAATTGCACCCGGATGCCCATCATACTCAAAGGCATTCAGCACATAGACGATGCCCGAAAAGCGTTGGATTATGGCGTGGATGGCATCGTAGTTTCCAATCATGGCGGAAGGCAGGTAGATGGTGCGGTAGGCTCATTGGTGGTATTGCCGGAAATTGCCAATGCCGTCGGGGATGAACTGACCGTCTTGTTCGACAGCGGCATCCGACGTGGCGCAGACGTATTCAAAGCGATGGCCTTAGGCGCAAAGGCGGTACTGGTGGCACGGCCTTATGCCTTAGCGCTGGCGGTAGGCGGGGAAGCAGGCGTTCGCGAGGTCATCACGAATTTGTTGGCAGACATTGACCTGACCCTGGGATTAGCCGGTTGCCGTTCTTGGGAAGAGGTCAGCGTCCGGAACCTGCGGAAGAAGAGTAGCTAACCAAATTTAGTAAAAAATCAGCAATCTGATCAGCTGCCTCCCATTGGAGGGTATGGCCGCATTCAGGAATCAAGTGCAGGGTGGCATTGGGAATTTTCCGCGTCCCCTGCTCGGCTACTTCGATGGCTGTGAGGTTCGGATGAAGGACTTTGTTGGGAATGGTCAGGTCTTCTATGCCAAAAAATACAGTGCACGGCAGACTAATGGTGGAAAGGGTATCAAAAACCGACTCATTAAGCAGGCTGTTCATGCACAAAGACAGCGTTTCGCAGTACGCCTCGAATGCCTCCGGAGATTCGCGAATGGCGATAATTTCCTGTACGGCAAACTCAAAATCAGGCGGGAATCGGAAAAAACTTTCTCTGGTTTGCTGTTCCATACGTGCTGCACTCATCTTTTTGAGCATCCATACCGCATAAATGGCTTTTAACCAGGCTTTTTCCTTGAGCGTAAAGGTTTCAAAACCAGCAGGGGCAAGTAAAATGCACTGCTTGACGACTGTGGGCTTTCGCAAAATAGTTTTGATCGAAACCAACCCACCCATAGAGTGGCCCATGAGCATCACCTGGCCTAATTGTAAGCCTTCAATAAGACCCTCAACGGTTGCTGAAAAATAATTAATTCCACACGCTTGGGTGCAGGCTTGCGAATCTCCATGAGCAGGCAAATCTAAGGCAATACAGCGGTACTGACCCTGAATTTGCGCCATCAGCCTGAGCCAAACAGAAGCATTGTTGCCTAAGCCATGCACCATGACGAGGGTAGGCTTAGCCGCATCGTGCCCGGTATCTAAGTAAGCCACGGTCGTTTGATCAGGCAGCGTCAGTCTCTTTTTTTGAAAATTGAAGTTCGGTATCATAAATCAGCTTACATTAATTTTGGGGCGACGAATGCTATAACAAGCGCTTGGTTGGTCTTGTTGAAAAATGGTTAACTCTTTGGCAATTTCCAGCCATTTTGATAATTGGCTTTGAGCAAAGCATTCGCTTCTGTATCGTTTTTGAACGCACCTGATGCCGCATCCCAATAGACTTTTCTGCCCGTTCGTCCAGCACGCTTTGATCCACGTCGGCTAAAGCGATGCACTCGGCTTCGGGTACGTTTATCAGCAAGGTGCTCAGGTTCGACCACCCCATGCCTTTGCAGCCAATGAGGCCAACATTGATTTTGTCATTGGCAGAAACGCGGCACCTCATTTGTGCAATGGCGTCCAAAGGCAACATGGTTGTCAAACCGGTACCCATGGCGGCAGCAGCAGTTTGGCGGATGAATTTGCGGCGGGAAGTGGGCATGGAGGGTGTGGTTTGTTGTATTAAATATATTTCAATAATTCTTCAACGAGCCTGAATACAGTCGTTGAGGATTCTTCACTTGCCGGATTTGTATGATCAAACAAATCATAAGTCCTTTTAGCCCGCTTGATTGCTAAAAGCTTTCTCTCTTTATTCGTTTTTTTATCTACGCCATCAAGCAGATCAAAAAAATCATCTGTGATGATTTTACTATTCTTTCCATCGTAAACAAGGTTATAAGGTCTTAAAAGGTTGTTGATTTTAGCATCATAATCACTTCTGTTCATCCCGCCTCCCTAATGATCCTCAAGATGGAGAATGATCCATTTCTTTCCAGCAAAGGTTCGCTTCTTCGTTTCTCTTTTAATTGAACATTATGTCTTTTTTTGGCCGCAATTTGATCTGCTTGTTTGTTTTTCATTTTGCAGGAATAGGTTTCTGTAGTGTCAATTCATCAAAGTGCGTCAAAAAAGGAACAGCTCCATATTTTCCTCTAAGGTAGTTTTCCTCAAATGCTTCATTTTTCCTTACCTCATCAGATTTAAAATCTGCCATGGAATACAACTTTGCTGCTCCAAATTTATCTTTTTCTGTAAACCAGATTTGGTCTCTCCTAAATAAACCTGAGCTTAAGAGATTCGTATCGTGCGTATTGAAAATGAGTTGTGCATTATTGGCATTGGATTTTCCAGAGTTGAAAAGAGCAACAATCTCACAGACTAAATTTGGATGCAGTTTGGCATCCAGTTCATCAACAATTAAGGTATGCCCGTTTTCAATAGAGTCTAAAATAAGCCCTGTTAAAGCAAAAAATTTTCGTGTACCGGAGGATTCATCGTCAATTAAAGACAATATAGTATCTCCGACATATTTTTTTGATCCATCAAATTTTTTATGGGAAGTTAAAATATCAGAAAAAATTTCAGTGTCATTTTCTCTGGCTATTTTGGTTAATAATTGTTTTAATTCATCGGGCATATCTTTGGGGAGTTGATCAATATTAAGCATTTTGAGCTTTATATCATGAATCCCTATGTCTGCGAACTTAAGCAAATCAAGTATTTTATCTTTGTATTGGGAATCTTGAGTTCTATTCATTGTATAGCCTTGATACTCTTCTTCCCTTAGCCCTGAAATGGTTTTTAAGCTGTTAAACCAGGTAATAACGTTTTCGGAAATGTTATCATTAAATTGCGCAGCAACGGAGAGTAACAAGGCATTATTCCTAACTAATCCCTCTTTGACAATAGTGGTGCCTTTTGAGAAATTTTTAGGATGAGTTTCAAATTTTTGAAAGTCTCTATAAAATAATTCGATTTCTTTGGTTTTGGGTTTATGGTAAAGCCATTCAGAAACGACATGCTTTTTGTTTACTTCAAAACCATATCTGTATAGGGTGTTTTTATGAATGAAAATCACTTCAAATTCACTTGCATCATTTTCTGTCTCAACGCTAAATTTAAAGGATTCTACAGGGATTTTATCTCCCTTTTGGGTTTCTTTGGAAGAAGTGATGGCAAAATGTCTCATAAACATTAACGCTTCCAGAAACTTACTTTTCCCACTGGCGTTAGATCCGTAGATCACTGCACTTCTGAGAATTCTGAAATTATACGTTGTATCTTCGGCGATGTTGTCATGTGCTCTAGTCTCTTTGTCATAATTAGAAGCAATCAGGCTCAAAGAGGCTTTGTCTTTGAAGGTTCTAAAATTCCGAACTGAAAATTGAAGCAGCATAATAAGAGGGTTTTTGCGAATTATTCGCAACAAAACGCCTTATTTTCTGAATTGTTGCTTTTTGAGGCGACTTTTTGAGACTTTTGATGATTAGAAGATAAACGCAAGAGTACGCGGGAGCCAAGCCTGGCCATTTTCACTGCCCACACTTCTCCTTTCAGGCGGATGCCGCTTGCTACGGAGGGCAACGGTTCAAAATTGCCTTTGCCTTCGCCCGGTAGCACGAGGCCGTGGTTGCTGTCTCAGCGGCTCAGTTTTACGCGCACTTGCACCATGTTTCAGGGCAGCACCAAATCGGCGTGGCCGCCGCCGGTGCATCAAAAAAAATAAGTTACTAAAACTTCCACCTCCGAAACGCCTCCATCGCCTCATATTCCGCCAGCCCCAACGCCCGGTAGAGGTTGGCCGTTTCGCGGTTGCGCTCTTCGGCGCGCTGCCAGAATTCGCGATTGTCGTCGCCGGGGAAAGGCGGCCGGTCTTTTTGACTTTGGTGCATAAAAATGGCCTTGCGCTTGCGATCCATTTCTTTCGGGCTGATGGGAACCGCCATTTCAATTTCGTCAATTGACCATTCGTGCCAGGCACCCCGGTACAGCCAAAGCCAGCAGTCTTTCATCCAGGCAGCGTCCTGCAAGCGCCTGAATGCCTCGAAAATCGCTTCCAGACATACCCGGTGCGTGCCGTGCGGATCGGCGAGATCTCCGGCTGCGTAAACCTGGTGCGGCTTTACTTTCACCAATAAGTCCACGAGAAGCTGAATGTCTGCTTCCCCCACCGGTTTTTTGCGTGTGCGCCCGGTTTCGTAAAATGGCATGTCGAGGAAGTGGATGTGGTGGTCTTGTAAGCCGCAAAAACGAGCACCTGCGCGCGCTTCTCCTCTTCTTACGAGGCCCTTCATCTGACGCACTTCGGCAATGTCCGACTGATCGGGTTGTTTTTCCCCGAGAAACTGGATGACCTTTTTGCTGAGCGTGTGCAATTTGTCGTCGGCAGGCCCGGTAAATTCAGAAAGTTCTTTCAAAAACTCTGCATAGCGCAGGGCGTCGTGGTCGTGCACCGCAATATTGCCCGAAGTCTGGTAGGCCACGTGTACCTCGTGCCCCTGGTCTACCAAGCGCAGGAACGTGCCGCCCATCGAAATGACATCGTCGTCGGGGTGCGGACTGAAGATGATGCAGCGCTTTTTGGCCGGTTTGGCGCGTTCGGGCCGGTGGGTGTCGTCGGCGTTGGGTTTGCCGCCTGGCCAGCCGCTGATGGTGTGTTGCAGGCGGTTGAAAATTTTGATGTTGATGTTATAAGCGTCGTCGTATTCTATGGTCAGGTCGCTCAGGTGGTTTTCGCTATAATCTTCGTCGGTCAGTTTCAGGATGGGTTTGCCAGTTTTCAGCGACAGCCAGACCACGGCTTTGCAAACCAGGTCTTCGTTCCAGTTGCAAATGCCTACTAACCACGGCGTGTTGATGCGGGATAACTCGGTGGAGGCGCTGGCGTCCACATAAACCTTGATGTTGGGATGTTTTTGGAGGTAGGTAGCCGGAACAGATGTAGTGATCGAACCTTCTACCGCTTCTTTAACAATGGCGGCTTTGTGGCTGCCCCAGGCCATCAGGTAGATCGTTTTCGACTTCATGATGGTGGCAATGCCCATTGTGATAGCACGATAGGGTACTGCATCTTCATAAATGAAATCCTTGATGGCGTCGCGGCGGGTAAGGGTGTCTAAACGCACCATCCGGGTTTCGGAGTCTTCCCAGGAGCCTGGCTCGTTGAAGCCGATATGCCCGGTGCGCCCAATCCCCAGCAATTGGATGTCAATTCCGCCGTGGTCCTCGATCAGTTTTTCATAGTTTTTGCAATAAGCTTCCACCTGATCCATCGGAATGACACCGCTTGGGATGTGGATGTTTTCCCGCTGGATGTCAATGTGGTCAAACAGGTATTCGTTCATAAAGCGCACATAGCTTTGTTGCGCGCCGGGATCCATGGGATAGTATTCATCTAAGTTGAAGGTGACTACATTGGAAAAACTTAGTTTTTCTTCCTTGTGAATGCGCACCAATTCTTCGTAAACCTTGATGGGGGAGGAGCCTGTTGCCAGACCAAGTACAATTTTTTCGCCGTCCTGCTGCTTTTGCCGAACGGCTAAGGCAATGGAGCGCGCAATGTGCACCGAAGCTTCCTTAGAGTCGTCCCAAATCTTGACTGGAAGCTTTTCTAATGACTTCAACTGATACTTTAAAACCTGCGTATTCATGGCTGTTTGATGTAACGTGATGGCGATATTTTTAGCAAAGTTATAAAATTATTAAGATGCCTTCGATGCTAATCCACTACCTCCCCCCCGACATTGTGGTGGCGGAAAATGTGCCGTATTATTTGAATAAGCAGGAGTCGTTGGAGTTGGTGGTGTAGGGTTTCGTTTCGCGTGTGCTTTGTTTCGCGGGCTTCAGTCCGCCGTAGGTTACTCGTGTAAATGACCAGTTTTGAGCCTTCGCACAACGCAGCTATCGGACTATAAAGACAGACATTAAAAAAAACCTTAGCTTTATGCCGTTTTGAAGCCGCCAACTCAAAAACAAACCCTGTGCTCGTGCAAAACAAACCGCTTGTTCCTATCCTGAATATCCCCATAGCCGATGGCTTATCCATTCCGATGGTAACCGTGGAGGGCGGCGATTTTATGATGCGCCGTGATGCATATCGCTATGAAAATCCCATCCACCCCGTCAAGATCGCATCTTTTGAGATCGGCCAATACCCGGTGACCCAGGCACTATGGCAGGGCGTGATGCAGGACAATCCTTCCCACTTTAAAGGTGCTGACCTGCCCGTCGAGCAGATTTCATGGGACGACACCCGGCTTTTTCTGGAAAAACTCAATGCCCTGCCCAACATCCAGCAGCTAAATGAGCAGGATGGCCGCCGGTTTCGCCTGCCAACGGAAGCACAATGGGAATACGCAGCCCGGGGCGGGCGACAGAGTCTGGGCTTTCCTTACGCGGGCAGCCACCAGTTGAAAGAGGTGGGTTGGTTCAGCCAAAACAGCCACCGTGCCACAAAGCCCGTCGGACTGAAATTGCCCAACGAACTGTGTTTGTACGACATGAGCGGCAACGTATGGGAATGGTGTGCGGATCATTGGCAGGATGATTACAAAAAGGCGCCACAGGACGGCAGCGCCTGGGCAGAGAGCGATGGCGCTGGCCGCGTGGTTCGTGGCGGGTCCTGGAGCAGCAGCGGTAACTACTGTCGGGTGTCCAGCCGCTACGACAGCATTGCTGATTTCAGGGACGACAATATCGGTTTTCGCCTGGCTCGGTACTAACCCTTGGTCACTTTTACCCTTTTACCCTTTATTTTTTTGTGTCGCGGGGGGTCGCGGCTTTGTTTCGCGGGCTTTAGTCCGCTGTCAAAAGCGTAAAGCGTTTATTTCACGGGTTCGCTTCGTGTGCTTTGTTTCCTTTGTTTCGCGGGCTTTAGTCCGCTGTCAAAAAAAAGAAAATTTTGTAGGCTATCTACACTACAGCCTGGCTATATGAACTACCTAATGATATATATGAATGAAAAGTTGAATTGTGGGGAAACGAGGCGGACTGAAGCCCGCGAAACAAAGCGCGTGAAACAAAGCGGACTGAAGCCCGCGAAACAAAGCGCGTGGAACAAAGCGGACTGAAGCCCGCGAAACAAAGCGTGCGAAACAAAGCGGACTGAAGCGCGCGAAACAAAGCGCGTGGAACAAAGCGGACTGAAGCCCGCGAAACAAAGCGCGTGGAACAAAGCGGACTGAAGCGTGCGAAACAAAGCGTGCGAAACAAAGCCCGCAGCAAACGGCGCTATAAGACCACGTTTCCCTTTATTCTTATTCAAGGGATTTTATCCATCCCCCGGTCATGCGCCCTATTTCATGTAGTTTTTGGGCGAAGTGTTCGTATTTCGTTGAATTGTACAACCCCAAATCAAAGCCGAGCCGGAAGTAGTGGCGCAATAATTCTAATTGTATATTAGCCTCCTCAAGCAGGCTTTTTTTATCAGCCTTCGGGGTATAAAGTGCCCGGACATAAGTATCCAGCAAGTCAGAAAGCCTGTTTTGCAGGCGATCTCCGAGCGTAAATCTTAGAGATCGGGGAAACTTGTTAATATCCGGAATACTTTCCCTGAGTAAATCATAGGTTTTCTGAACGATGCTTGCATCCTGATTTTTATTTTGCATGACGATGTATGAAAAGGGTTAATGATCTATTTGAAAAAATCGTTTCTTTTGACAACCTATTGCTGGCTGCGAAGAAAGCACAAAAAGGCAAACGCTACAACAGCGATGTTGCGCGTTTTCATGTCCGTTTGGAGGAAAATCTAATCCAACTTTCGGCAGAATTAAGCTCTAAAACCTATTTGCCGGGGAAGTATCGCACTTTTCATATTTACGATCCAAAAGAAAGGATGATTAGCGCAGCGCCATACAGGGACCGGGTAGTGCATCATGCGCTTTGTAATATCATAGAACCCATCTTTGAGAGCGGCTTTATTTTCGACAGCTATGCCAATCGCAAAGGAAAAGGGACCCATAAAGCCATTGACCGCTACCAGCACTACGCTCAAAAATTTCCTTATGTCTTAAAGTGTGATATCCGAAAATTTTTTCCCAGCGTTGATCTCCTGATATTAAAACAGGAACTTGAACGAAAAATAAAATGTAAAGATACCCTTTGGCTTATTCAATGCATCATAGATAACTCTAACGAACAGGAACAACACCTTTGTTGGTTTGATGGAGACGACTTATTTACGCCCCTCGAAAGGCGCAAAGGACTGCCAATAGGCAATCTAACCAGCCAATTTTGGGGCAACGTCTATTTAAATAGGATGGATCACTGGATCAAAGAAGAGCTTGGCGTTCCTGCGTATGTGCGTTATGTGGACGACTTTGTTCTGCTTGGCAACAGCAAGCGCCAAATGTGGGCATGGAAAGCGGCTTTAGAAGACTACCTGGCAGGTTACAGACTTGTACTGCATCCCAACAAAACACAAATTCACCAAACCAAAGACGGTATCCCTTTTCTCGGATTTATGACATTCCCTCATCACAGGTACGTGAAAAAAGAAAAGATAAGGCGTTATCGGCGTTACCTCAATTTAAACCTCGAAAAGAGGAAAAGAAGGCTGTTGCAACCCCAGACACTCGAAGATCAACTCAACGCCTGGCTGGGTCATATCCGAAATGGTCAATCTCAGCGTTTGGAAAATACAATTTTTAATTACCTTCGCAGACAAGGGGTTGAACTGCATCGCTGGCCGCGTGGTTCGTGGCGGGTCCTGGAACAACAACGATAACAACTGTCGGGTGTCCAACCGCAACAACAACAATGCTGATAACAGGAACAACAATATCGGTTTTCGCCTGGCTCGGTACTGACAACGGACAACCTTATCCCGGCCGGAGTTGCAGCGCCTGTGTTGTCGCTGTGAGTGTGCCAAAGGTTAGTACGAGTTCAATCCCGTCTTCCCCTGTATTGATGGGGGAGGCAAATACATCGAGACGGGTAAGCGGCTGGTAGGCACTGCCGAACGTCGCTTCCCTGATGAATTTAACGCCAAAACATGCCACAACAGCAAAGTAGTACAAGCAGGGCGATTTCAGAACGCATAGCCGATGGGGTGCGCATGGATTTTGTGCAGGTGCAAGGCGGTACTTTTATGATGGGCCAAGAAAAAGACCACAAAGTGACTGTGCCGGACTTTTTTCTTGGCAGGTACCCGGTCACCAATGCCCAATACTTAGCCTTTGTGGCAGCCACCGGCACCCATGCCCCGGAGTGGATGGAAGCAGGGAATGAATACAATATTGATACTGGAACAAACAATTATTACAAAGAATTAGGCGAAGCCCTTATGGCACCTGCACACCCGGTGGTGGGGGTGAGTTGGCACGATGCTGGCGCGTTTTGTGCTTGGCTGAGCGCACAAAGCAGCAAAACTTACCGCCTGCCAACGGAAGCACAATGGGAATACGCAGCCCGGGGCGGGCGACAGAGTCTGGGCTTTCCTTACGCGGGCAGCCACCAGTTGAAAGAGGTGGGTTGGTTCAGCCAAAACAGCCACCGTGCCACAAAGCCCGTCGGACTGAAATTGCCCAACGAACTGTGTTTGTACGACATGAGCGGCAACGTATGGGAATGGTGTGCGGATCATTGGCAGGATGATTACAAAAAGGCGCCACAGGACGGCAGCGCCTGGGCAGAGAGCGATGGCGCTGGCCGCGTGGTTCGTGGCGGGTCCTGGAGCAGCAGCGGTAACTACTGTCGGGTGTCCAGCCGCTACGACAGCATTGCTGATTTCAGGGACGACAATATCGGTTTTCGCCTGGCTCGGTACTAACCCTTGGTCACTTTTACCCTTTTACCCTTTATTTTTTTGTGTCGCGGGGGGTCGCGGCTTTGTTTCGCGGGCTTTAGTCCGCTGTCAAAAGCGTAAAGCGTTTATTTCACGGGTTCGCTTCGTGTGCTTTGTT
>ENA-ORBV01007138-ORBV01007138.1-microbial-mat-metagenome-genome-assembly--contig:-NODE-7138-length-19306-cov-6.332363_pt1 | contig 19306 bp, 19 predicted proteins | sample MGYA00237777_ERZ505514 | MGnify/ENA primary metagenome ERZ505514 (study PRJEB26160, sample SAMN06269048) | microbial mat metagenome | isolation source: Oligotrophic lake microbial mat | place... | reverse complement strand
TACCATCACCACCGCCACCACCACCGCCACCACCCCACAGTTCGGCAATGATCATAACTGCATCGTCTGGTTTGGTGTACGTGCCATCGCTTGTGAAAACTTCGTATTTGTCGCCAGCGCCGACGTCAGATACCGTACCATTAACACATTTTTTTAGTTTGTTTTCGGATGCATCAGCGTAGATATTATAGTTTCCTGCTGCACATGTTGGGTTTGTGTCAGACTCTGTAAACTCAACGCCAGTGTTTGACGCCACAATCTGACCAGAACTGACGTTTATACCGCCAGATTCGATACTGAGGCCACGGTCCCAGCCGGTGCCGATTCGCAGTGCATATTCATTTACGGTCGCATCAGCACCCGTCAGATTACCGATGTTAATACCGTATAAATTATCGGCATCGCCGGTGTTCGCGCTTGTTACGTCAATGTTCAAACCCGAGACAGTATCTACATCCGCATCTGCCCCAAGCGTCAAGTTAATGTCCTGGAGAGATCCGTCGCTTGTTATTGTGCCGTTGGTGATAAAACTTGAATCGTCATCAAGCGTAAAGGTGATGTCCGACGTACCGTTTGGCGCAAACGTTAACCCGCCGCTGTCGTCAAAGGTTGCAAAGGCCGTTGTTCCATCACGAATCGCAAAGTCGCCGGTTGTAGTAAGGTCATAGGTCAGGCCGCCAGCGTCGTCTATCTCCATGTTTAGGTTTGTGGCGGTAATTGAAGCAGCATACACAGCATCGAAGTCCGCCGAGCCGCCAGCACCACAACCAGCATCGGTGGTGTTACATACAGTTTTTATCGTTCCGTTTTCTATAATCTTAATCTTGTTGGCGGTTGAGTCGTAAAACAATCCGCCATTCAAAGCACTCAAGTTAGTTGTTGGGTCTGCGGTTGTTCCATCAAGCTGTAGAACCGTCAGCGCGGTGTCTGTGCCGGTAGAGTTACCTATTTTGATACGATTGCCACCGCTGCCGCTCCGCGCGGCTGTATCGACCGTAAACATGGTGTCAGCGGCACTGGCGTTTTGAACAAGCAGAGCAGTTGCGCTGGTATTAACGATATTGAACGCGTCATCTGTTTTTAGCGTATCTGCGGCACCTCTATATAGGTTTACATCGCGATCTGAGCCAAACGCAATACCCTTTGCCGCCGTTGTTGCTGAAGCGTCATTGCCCGCAATCCACAATGTTTGGGTGTCAGCCGTATCGACGCGAATACCATAGTCTGAGCCACCGACAGTCTGCGCACCAACTTTAATGCCGTAGTTAGACGTAATGACACCTCCAGCAGTATTTGTCGCAGACGTAATGTTAAGTCCTGCGGCATTCGTATAATTAAAGGATCCCGCGTCTATCCCGACAGACCCCTGGATACCATAGACATTAGTGGTTGTACCGCCGGAGCCAAAAAAGGAATTGGCCGTTCCGAGCACTCCAACACTTGTATCTGTAACGTTTGTCGCCACGTTGAACACTACACCACCAAAGCCATAGGACATATCTGCGCCAGAAGCAATCGATTGAATTCCATATGCCGTACTTGTGCCCCCCTGATCTGCACTAACCTGCACATAGATCCCTTGCGTAGCTACCGTTGCTGATCCACTTGCACCGGTTCGTGTAACGGCTACTGTTAATCCTTTTGTATCTTCTGCGCCCGACGTAACAGCTCCTGTATCAGAGAATGTTATGTTCTGAGCTACTTCAGTACCTGCCGTTCCAGAAGTGGAAGATCCCTGAATATCAAGCTTGGCTCCTGGTGCATTTGTACCAATTCCTACTCGTGAATTCGTAGTGTCAACATTCAAGACTGGAGTTGTACTACCGGATGGCTGAACCTGAAATGCTGTAGTCGAGTTAGTAGAGTTTTTGAACAATGTAGCACCTGCGTTACCAACCGTTAAAACATCGACGCCACCACGTTGCAATTGTAGAAGCCCAGCCGTGCCTGCGGTTTTATTGATAGCAATCGAAGCGTTGCTGCTTGAGCCGTCAGTTTGCGTTCCTTGAGCTAACTGGACAAAATTGGTTGATTCTAAACCGCCCAAACGCTTGCTATTCAACGAGTACGGAGTCGACCCTAGTCGATTAAAAGGCGACATCTCGCCGTCATAGCTTGGACTTCCAGTTCCGCCAATATTTACAGAAAGCCACAATGTGTCTTGATTCCAGTCGATACTACTACCAAATGCGGTCACTGACCCCAGATACACCGAGAAGTAGCCGTTTTTGACTAGCACTTTATTACCACTCTCTCTTGTCTCTGTCCATTCTAGAGTTTCATCACCACCGCCCAAAACGCCGTTGCCGTCCTGGTAAATCTTAAACTCTATATTATAACTACCGTCAGGAACTACCGCCCCTGTCGAGGTTAGTAATCGCCCCTGGAAATTGATCTTTTCGTTAATGCCCGCGGCAGCATGAATTTCGTTCGGCTTGCGGTCAATTACAGTAAAAATGCCGATTGATACTATAGCCAAAAAGACCGCTAACAGAGATAGCAGCCCAAAAACACGACTGATTTTGGTAAACTTTTTGAGGCTCACTTTTTTGTTAATTTTCGTTTTTAATTTTTGATTAACTTACTCTGTTATTTTAGCACTATTTGGCATTTATGCACAAGCGTTTTAGTAGCTATTTTTGCCGTGCGCAACCAGGCGGTGTTGGCGGACAAGAATCAAGCGTTCGCCGGCCCAAAAACTAATTGTCATAAGTCCGGCAATAATGAGCGCCGGCCACGACCGGTTGACTGCCGAAACGAGAGCGCATGTTAGCAAATCATTTTCAGGACCATCGCATACATCAGAACGTATCTGTAGAACTGGAGTAGTTATTTTTTTACTCGTCACAAGAATTGCCGTCTGAAACATTGCTTGATTGTTCTTGCTGTCTTGAACTCGAATAATGACCTGGTAAATTCCTGGCTCCAAGAAAGTATAATCAAGACTCGATTCTCCAGATTTTTTTATCGATTGCAGTGAATTATTCTGATTATTATCCCAGTCGATCGAAACAGCATACGGTGCACTGCCTCCGCTAATCCGGTACTTAAAGGTAAACTTATTGTTTTCTTGAACACTTCTACTCGGTGGTAAAACCCGAACTGTTAGGCCGCTGCCTGTGCGCGTATTGCTTGCTGGTTTTCCACCTCCTGCCCCTGTTGTGCCTGACGCAGCGCGCGGAACATAGTACACCGATATCGTGCCGGAGTCTGGACTATATTGATCTGCCCAATCTTTCATACGAGCGACAATAGTATTTTTGCCACGATCCAAAATAATAGTGATTTCGAAAGAACCGTCCGGCGCACAAATATCTGTGCCGGCCAAGGTTCCGCTGCGGTACACCTCAACTACTAACCCTGGGGTGCATTGACCCGAAACTTTGACTTCATTTTTATCAGTCTTGAATTTATCAGATGGTGATTCGATGGTTGGGGGATTTTGTGGCGGTACACCGAGTACGACACCAGAGACACCTATATTACCAGAGGCCGCCTCGGCAACTTTTTGGGTAACAACAAATAGTACGACCGCCGCAAATAGCAGAAGTAAAAATAGGAATGCATACGACGTGCAATGAAATGGTACTTTTTTCCCTGTGTGTTTGTGGTGTACAATTCGCACCGGTGAACGCGCGTGAAGGTACATTTTTTTAGCAACTTCTCTTTTTTGTAGGTGTTTTTGAGCCCTTTTTACACGCCCACTACTTATTGTGCGACCCTGCCTCATGGCTTACTTTTGTGACTTGCGTGCACGCTTTACGATAAACTTATTGTATTTTCTGATGCCGAAGATGAGAACTGCGATCACTGCAATGAGTATCGCAATTAGCTTGTAAGGTATTACCCAGAACGAAGTCGATGCACTCACTATTTGGCTGTCACTTCCATAAACCACATCTGACTGAATTTTAAAGCGGCCCAACAGCAACTTACTTTCCAAATTTTGTTCAAATTTTCTTGTACTTGCTGGTAAGACATTGCCGTCATTCTCATTAATCTGGTATGTCTTTACTTCTTTGCCGAACATATTTAGTACTCGGACGGTGCCCCTAGGCTTAAAATGGGTGTTACCTGTATTTTCAATCTTCTGAACAATAGTAACCGGACCGTACTCAAATAAACTTCGTCTTTTGTCTCCCTGTTGTGTGTATAGCTCTGTAATTTTTGCACCTTCCACTACATCACCTGCGACACGAATAAGTACTAGTGATCCTACGCTTGCCGACAAAGACACGCCTGTATCATCAAGATTTGGCGGAGTTCCGGTGAACCTTACGACACCGTAGTGACCTCCTGGCCCAGCGTTGTTTGGGACGCTAATTGATATTGGGTACTTTTTTTGTTCATTTGGTTCTATTCGCAAACTTTCGCCACTTTTTACCCATCCCTTTATGGAGTATGGGCTTTCTTCACCATCCTCTAAAAGAATATTCGGCTGGCCATCTTCGCCGCTTGCTACAAAGTCATTGACTTGCTCTTTTACGATCAATGGGCCTTTCGTGATATTGCGAATCTTTATTGTTGTTTTGATCGACTCGCCTGGTTTTGCCGCCAAATCAAGCAACGGTGGAGAAATCTCAAGTCCTTGCCCCTGTTTCGCAGCGTTTTGAGCCGTCGCAAGATGCGGCGTTAAAAGAACTAAAACTAGTAACACCACCGACACACAACGTAATAATACTTTCCTCATAAATCCTCCGGGTTTTGACCTATTATACCAATTCAAAAGCAAATCAGCTAGAAAGTTGCAGTCGCAACATACGTCATGGTTGTTGAGTACACGCCGGCAGCTTGACTTCCCGGAACATTAACAATATATGCAACGGTGTAAGCGTTCGCGTCAGTGGCACCTGCAGCTGATGCGACACTATCACCACTAACGAACCTAAACTGATCGGCCGTTCCATAGTTTGCAACTGCGGTTCCGCTTCCACCCCCGGATACTTCAGTACCCACATTTGGCGTAGCATTATCTTTGAGGTTAAACCCGAACTGAGCACTACCAGCCGATGACGCAGTCTGAGACGCAAGCGATGCAATCGTAGGCGAGCCTGAACACCCACAAGTCATTGGTGAACCACTAGCTGTAATAACATAACCCCCTGCTCCATTTGTGGAAGCCGCCATAACAGATGTACCGCTTGAGGGTGTCGAACTAGAAAAGGTCCCAAAACTAACAGTACTACCTGCGACGGTGCCGCAGATAGTGCCGGTTATTGATGTACCTGTGCAGAATGTTAATGCCTCGTCCATTGTCCCGCTCAGGCTGATCACCTGGCTGGTACTCGCAGCGACGACACCGTTGTCTACTTGTGTCGTAAAATCATCACCAGAATACGTCAACATCCGCACAAAAAATGTCTCGTTGGTTGTGGTGGGATTGGTTACAGTTGCAAATGTTGCTACAACAGGGCCAGTAACAGCCGCGGCTGATGCGTTATTTTTAACTCGTAAATACCCAGCGGCGTTGTCCAGTGCCCAACTCGCCTGGCCCGAACCATTATATGTCAATGATGTAAATGCCGATCCGGCGTTTGTCCATGACCCCGGGATTGTGCATGCTCCTGATGCAGCAGAACAAACCTGGAATGTAATACCGTTAAGTGCGGTTGCTTCCGTCGGCGTAAATGTAAACGTCCACGTTGCTGCGGTGTTACCTGCAGATGTACTCACTGCAAGTTTTCGAGCTGTTATCTGCCCTGCTGCGCTTGCTTTTGAGGACACATTAGCAGCGCCACAAACTGAACGAGTAGCACCATTACAAGCAATATTGCTTTGGCTCGTCTTCCTCGTGTTCTTATAGTTGGGCTAGCTACATAATTCATGTCTAGAAAGTTGCCGTTGCGATATAAGTTAGTGTTGTAGTGTAACTTCCCGCCTCAGTTCCGGTTGTAATGTTTCCTAAATAACTGACGTGGAAGCGACGAAATTGATCAGAACTGCTCTTGCTGGCAATTGAATCGCCCGATACAAATCGGAACTGGTCTACGGTGTTGTAGTTGGCTGTTGGAGTGGCTGTTCCCGAACCATCGGCATCAGTACCGACATTTGGTGTAGCGTTATCGCGTAAGTTAATACCAAACTGTTCTGTTGTCCCTACTGATGATGCAGTCTGGCTGGCCAAGGCAGTGACCGTTGGCGATCCAGAACACGCGGAACACGTTAGTGTCGTTCCACTAACAGTAACTGAATAACCGCTAACTGCATTAGTGCCGACTCCTATCTGTGACGTACCACTTGCCGCAGAGCTTGCGCTGAGTGCGCCAAGGGCAACCGTTGATCCTGTAGCACCAGAACAGCTTGAGTTAGTCACCCCTGATGTGCCGGTGCAGAATGTTAGTGTTTCGTCAACAGAAGCAGTCACGCTAATTGCTTCGGCGGTACTCACTGCAACCACGCCACTGTCAATTGCTGTGGTCCAAGCAGCGTCAGAGTATGTCGTCGCACGCAAGAAAAATGTTGTATTATCTGCTGTTGGGTTAACGACGCTGTTCCACTGAATACTTACAGCACCGGATGGAGCAGTAACGTTTGATGCGTGGGTGATACGCAAACTACCAGCAGTCGAGGTATTCACGCTCCAGGCACTTACAGCCCCGAGACCTGATGGCTGCGACGCAAGTGTTGATGACGCAATTGAAAATCCAGTTGGCGTCGTGCAAGCTCCTGATGCAGTCGTACAAGCAGCAAGTGCAACTGATCTTACTGCAGTAGCTGTTGGTAGCGCTGCCGAAGCAAATGCATAGGAAACGCCCGTTGCGGCACCATCGCTATTTGACAATGTAACAGATCGGCTGGTGATCTGCGCGGCAGATACACGACTAACAGGCATTAGTAACAAACTTGCAAGCGCAAGAATCAGCGCCAATATAACATACGTGGATTGCTTAAATCGTTGCTGTACTTTTATTATGGAAATCATTTTTTTGTCCTTTTGTAATTATCCTAATATTACCACAAGCATTAAACAACGGTCAATATATATATGCGGCACCCAAGCATTACACCGCATCTTTAATGTTCTTAGTATGTACCGATACAGACGATTGATTGACTGCCAGTGTACGAGCCGCCTGGCGTTGTGTTTGCGACATTTATTATGTACGAAATTGTATAGTCTGTTAGTCCGGAGCTTCTTGGAGCTGATGCAATCGTTTCGCCAGCAACGTACCGAAAATTATTTGCAGTGTTGTAGTTAGCTGCCGCTGCGCCGAACGAAAAAACACTACTTGGGTTCTGCGAAGGGTTTGCCCCAAATGTCGCAGGCGCCGTGTTAGCAACCAAGTTAATGCCAAATTGCTCCGTACCCGCAGATGACGGCGCTGTACTGCTCATTCCCGCTAGCGTATGTGCACCGTTCACAGGTGGCGATCCGATTGCCTGAACAATATATCCGTACGCGGTGTAGTTTAGTACGCTAAATGTTGCAGTGGCGGTTGCGGCGGTGCTTGTCGAAAGTGATTCAAAATTAAGCGAGCTGGTGTTCAGCGAGCAACTGAGCGATGGATCGTTGGTCGTGGAATGCCCGCCTTGTGTACTGTAAGAAGTAGACACTGATTCATTCCCCGCTTCGCCGCCTGCTGCGGTATTTCCGACCGACTGACTGCCCGGTTCAGTTTTAAAATTAGTCGAGTTACTTTCTAATTCACCGCCGGGGCCAACAAAGCTCTCGTCGATCCGATAGTTCGAGGAGCTCCCTTGGGCAAAACTCGTCACGTCAGAACACACGCACATTCCAAATACAAGTAGTCCTATTAGCCACAATCGTCGTTTCATGCCACCCATTATATATGTATGCTCCTAAAAACTTACGTAGGCCCGGGCCGCTTGTGTTGATTTCATGTCGTTAATTTTGCCGTCAACTTCTTTAAAGTTAAACAAAATATGTGCTGCTTGCGCCTTGCCGCCGTCTTTTAGGTCGATCATCTTAAATATTTCAAGGCTGTAGCCGGTGTTGATAACCTCGGAGTGTTCGCCAGCTTTGAGCTTAAATAATGCCGAAGTTGCCTCTGGTGTTAGGTCACGATTATTTTTATCTATCGTAAACCCAAACTCTCCACCTTCGTTTTTGCTGGTTACGTCGTCAGAATATTTTTTGGCCACTTCGTCAAAATCTTTGCCACCTTTTAGTTCAGCCAATGCCTGGTCGGCGCGAGTTTGTGTTTCCGGATCATTTGCCGCAATCACTTTTTGCGTCAAAATTTCTTGATTCAAATATCGTTCAAAATCTTTGCGCGACCATCCAAAGTAATCTTTCAGCACATCCTCAAAAATTTGTTCAGCAGACCCTAGCCGATTTTGATCGCGCAATAATTGGATTTTTTCTTCGACTTCTGCGCTTGAAACTGTAATGTTCTTTTCTTTAGCAATTTGTTTTACGTAAGCAAAATCGATCACTTTTTCGAGCGCTCGTTTTCGAAACTCGTCTAACTGTTGTTTATCTAACTCGTTATTTTGAAAATCAAGCTTTTGCTGCGTCTCATAGTAGTGCGTATAGCGGCGTAGCTCAAACAGGTAGTTTTCGTACGCAACGAACTGTCCACCAATGCGCGCAACCGGGAATGGAATGACCTGTGTCACTCTGTAAAGAAAGCTAGAATTACTATGTAGTTTATACAGCCCGATCGTGCAGTACGAAAGCAACGCAACAAGTGTCACAATAAAAAGTGTTGTCGAGATTATAACAATTTTATGTTTAGAGTGCTGCAACGGGTAGATATATTTGCGGGCGGATGACAGCACTTCGTCACGATGTTCGGCAACCGTTGCGTTACTAATGTTTGGCACTTCTTTTGGTGTTTGTGGATTTTTAGCGGCCTTGCGCTCGGCACGCTTGTCTTTGATTCGTTTTACAAATTTCTTCATGTGCCTATTCTTCCCCTTCATCGTCTTGAGTAATAATTAGGTTCGCAGGTTCAATTCCCTGTTTTTTTAAAATCATCGCCAATTTTTTAGAAACTTGTTCTGGATGATGAACTTCGTGAATAACTAAATCACCCATATAAGTTTGTATCATTATTGTACCAAATCCTAGCATCGTTGCCTGCAATCCATCCACCTGATAATTCAGTGACTGAATTTGGCTCAGGTTCATATCAACGACCGTTTTATGGAACAAACCTTTGCGCGTAATCTGGATCAACCGCTGGTCTGTCACAACATACACGCTGTAGTACCAGGCAATCCAACCCGGCATGAATAAAATCGTTGCCAGAACAAATCCACCGGCAAGCCCACCGTAAAAATATGACATCTCTGGTTTTATCAGCGCCGGGATCGTACCCAGTAAAATCGCAAAACTAGCGATTATCATGCCTTTTCGCATAACGACTGGGTGTTTTCGAAACACATACAAAACCGATTCGTCATCGTATTGGTCTTTGAACAACTTCTCGGGCGACTGGGATTTTTTAGATGATTTTTGTTTGGCCGTTTTTGCCATAAGCTTATTGTAACATCGTTACTGCTTATGCGTGGTTTTACTCGATTGGTCAGTCTCGGTGGGAGAAGAATTGGGTTTTAGTTCATATTTGGTCTTAGTGGTATCCCCAATACGATTCGAACGTATATCCACTCCTTAGGACGGAGGTATTCTATCCATTGAACTATGGGGACAAGCCAAGACTTGCACTAGGATGATATACTATAAACAGTTTAAAAAGAACAAAAATATGCACAAAAAACAAACCTACGATGCAATTGTCGTACTCGGCTACAGTTTTGATGAGCACGGTCATCTGCCGCAGCATCTTATAAAACGGCTGCAACTGGTTGCAGAGCAATTTCAACAAGGTGTCGCGCCGTACATTATTGTGCTTGGGAAACACTCGGTGCAATGGGATTGGGCGAACGTTGATGTTGATGTGCGAGAGTGCGATCTAATGCAGCACGTGCTGATTACTGCTGGCGTACCCAGCCAAAATATTATCCGCGAACATTGGAGCCAAGATACGCCGGGAAACTTTTATTTTACTAAAACCAAGATACTGATTCCCCACCAGATGAACCATGTGCTGCTAGTGTGCGCCACGCATCATTTGCGGCGCGCTCGGTTTTTATCGCAAAAAATTCTTGGGCCTGGCTATCATGTTGATTTTGAAGCAACTTCTTCGGCAGCCAGCCACAATCCGATTGCAATGAGACGCGAAAATCGTATTTTAGCTGATCAAAAACGCTGGCTCAGCAGTATGAAAAACGGTGATCATACTTGGTTTAAGTCAGATTTTTACAGTGATAGTTATTACAAACGGCAGCAAGTTGAGCCAAACCACAAAAAGATTCCACAAACACTCGCCCAAATGGGCGTCTAGGCGTAAGGCGGCTAACGCTCGTCAGTAGCGTACACGTGCATGTATTCTGACTTGTCATACTGATGTAACTCGTCATCACTAAAGAAATGTATTACTTCTGACTCGCCACTCGCTTTACTATCTGATGCGTGTACGAGATTGCGGCCAACTCCCGTCGAGAAGTCCCCGCGAATCGTACCAGCGTCTGCTTGCCTTGGGTTTGTCGCACCAACAATTACTCGGACTGCATTTACACACTCGTAGCCTTCCCATGCCATAACAACTACTGGTGAGCTTTTCATGAATTTTGCTAAATCTTTATAAAACGATTTATCAAGATGCTCCGCATAGTGCTTCTCAAGTGCGAGATCATCAAGGCCAATCATCTTAAGCCCAATGAGCTTAAGACCTTTTCGCTCGAGTCTTTTTATAATTTCGCCCACTAATCCACGCTGTACGGCGTCTGGTTTTGCAATAATCAAAGTTTTTTCCATATTTCTCCTTTATTTGTTGGTCATCAGTTGATCTTATTCCTGGATTCGCGTTTATTATAACAGATTGTAGGCTATACTAAGCGTATGCTTGTTGTTGATCTTAAAACCGACTTTTTGGAATATTTAGAGATCGAACAAAACCGCTCACTTAAAACTATCCGTAATTATGATCATTACCTCACTCGCCTGCTCGATTACGGCGGCGATCTGAAAGTACAGGACATTACACCTGAGTTTATCCGCAAATGGCGGCTGTGGCTCAACCGGCTCGGCACAAATACGTCTGACGAGTTAGACAAAAGTACCCAAAATTATCACCTGATTGCACTTCGGAGCTTTTTAAAATACTGCGCTAAACGTGATATTACAGCCATGAGCGCCGACAAAATTGAGCTCGCCCGGACCAAACGAAAACAAGTTACGTTTCTAACCCCCGAAGAATTGAACAGATTATTTACTCAACCAGAGATTTCATCTGTTAGCGGACTACGCGATCGGGCAATTTTAGAGCTTTTGTTCTCATCTGGGCTTCGTGTTTCAGAGCTTGCCAACCTTGATAAAGACCATGTAAACCTAAAACGCCAAGAATTTAGCGTGCGCGGAAAGGGCCAAAAAGATCGGCCAATATTTTTGAGTGACGAGGCCACAAAGTGGATACAGGATTACTTGGCACGGCGCGACGATACGCTCCAACCCCTATTTATTAACAATAGTGCTAAATCAAAAGCCGACAATAGCGGTAACTACAAGCGCTTAACCACGCGGAGCATCCAGCGTATGGTGGCCCGATATGCGCGCCTGGCAGGAATCACCAAACACGTCAGCCCACACACCCTACGCCATTCGTTTGCTACCGATTTACTGATGAACGGCGCAGATCTTCGTAGTGTCCAGGCGCTACTTGGCCACAGTAACATCGCTACAACGCAGATCTACACACACGTAACTGATCCGCACTTAAAATCGGTACACCAAAAATTTCACGCAAAAAAGTCAAAATAATCTGTGGTAGCTACTGGGTCTGACATGGTGCTGTACCGCTGACAGCACCATCACCAAAATCAAGATCTTTGTTATAGTCAACGGCATTTTTGTCTTCACCGGTTCCGTTTAAAGTCTGTGGAACTTGATCAATCGCAGCGCCATCTTCGTACACCGCGAGCCGCTTGCACACGCTCTCCATGCTATCAATCGCAAATGCCGGAATACGATAACTGTTGCCGAGCGGAACCCGAACCTGGATGCGCCTCAGAACGTCGTTTGCTCGGCCGGTCGAATCAACAACTGCCTGAAGGCCGCTCAGTTTTAGTGCGGTGCCGTCGCTAGAAAACGCTTGGACTGTGACCGCCGCTTCTTGATATGCACCCCTGAGTGTCAGGTACACTGTTCGATTACTAAGCCCGGTGATTTCGGCGTTACAAAATCGTGGTGTATCTGTTGTTTCAATTGTATTGAGCGCGTTGCACTCTCCGTCAATGAATGCCCCGTTGCCACTTGCGCCGTCTCTTTGTCCAATGATACCTGCCGTGCCATTTGCGTTTGGATACAAAAAGTATGTTTTTGCATCTTGCGACAAATTTTGATGATTCAAATTTCCGGCCGGAACTGGAATAATACCTGCGCGCAAAATTCCTGTGCTACCAACGAATGAATCCTCGGTCGCCGGAACGTCATTTTGCGGTAAAAAGTGATGTAGTGACTCCTCCGCCGTGGCAGCTTTCGGGTCGACAGTGTCTGTTTCATCACGCCGCTGTGGATTTTCCCAGCTGACACGAATCTTGCTAATATTTTCGCTGGCGCGCAATGGCACAATTGTTGGCGTATCCACACCAACTGGCGATTTTTCATAACTGGTTGGTGACTGATCAATCAATACGCAGGTATACTCTACGAGGCTCGTTTCTGGATCCAGAATTTTATTACCGCCAAGCTGATCAGCATCGTCACAATTTGTAATATTACCGTCGCCCGGAATATCATCGTTTTGAAGCGTGGTTACTGCATCATTAATGCCTGTTTCGGCCGCATAAAATGCCTGCGTACTCAGCTGTCGATCAAGTGCCTGTCGTTGCTCACGCCGAGTCAACAACGCCAAACTAACTGTAACAAGCGTCAAAATTCCCATAATAACCAGCGCCACAATAATAGAAACCATACCCGATTGATTTTTTTGAACCGTAGATAAATGTGGTATTTTCATGTGTTATTCTCCTGGGTTTATCCGTTGGCGAACCTGAGTTCTTAGTGTTGAGGCGGCGCACCACTGCGCACCTTGAACCATTCCACGACAGTTCGTTGGAATTTCTCCATCATTCGGGTCTGGCAATAGTAAGTCATCATCACCGTACATTACTCCGACCGAAATTTGCGCTGGATCTGTCGAGCCTAAAACAGTAAATTCTGTTAACCGCATTGAGCGCGCCAATAATTCGCGGCCGTTATCGGTTGGTTTTTCTAAGCTAAGGTTTGGCATGGCGTGCGCAACACGAACCGGATCACTGTCGCCTGGCGGAGAATTCGTCGCACACACTTGTGGATCCTCGATTTCATCTTGCCACAATGCATGCCGCAAACGATGTTCTTCAGAGTCATTTTCACCAAACACTTGCCGATTAACCACAAAACTATAGCGCGTTTTGCCAACACAATAGGCCCGCACTTCTATATTCTGACCCTCGTCACCGTCCACAGAATACATGACCGAGTTTGGGGCTTGAATGTTTTTGTCACTAAACTGAATCGAACGCGAAATCTCATCAATCACCCGGCGCGACGTTTCTTGCGTACGAATTGTTACGGTCGCTTTGTAGTACATTCGTCCGACCTGGATCACGGCCGCTGTTGCGCCGAGTAGAATCACCGCAAAAATAGATGTCGTGATCATCAGCTCAACAAGGGTAAACCCCTGCTGCGACTGGCGAATTTTTTTATTCATTTGTTTTTTACTCATCTTGGGCCGCCAATCGATATCGCATCACTACTTCTTCGCGGCCAATAAGCCCCAAACTATCCCACCGCACATGCACAGCATATTGCGGTCTATTGCCTACCCGCGAGGACTTAACCGAAACATGATACAAACCCTTTACGCATCCGTTACTGCCATTTTTGGGGTATGCATCAAAATCATCGCTCAAGATCGGCTGCGTTATATCGGCCCTGTCAGTAAACGAATATAGCTCTGGGAAAACTTCGGTTCCTGTGGGCGAATCGTAGCAAAACACGTCGTTGGCGCCAGGAACAACCGCGCCTTTTGAGACGTTGGCGGCAGCAGTTTTGATCATTTCGAGCTGTGATTCGGCAAATTTGAGGGCTTCACCGCGCTCTTGAGCTTGTCGAACTCCTTTGAGGCTTCGTGTTGCAATTGCGTACGAACCGGCCAAAATCAAACCCAAAACAGCAATAACAATCAAGACTTCTATAATCGTGTCACCTGCTTGACCAAGCCGATGCAGCTTGTCGAAACTCTTAAAGATCTTGAATTTACTCATGACAGCCACCACCTCTTGCTGGGGCTGATTCACCCAAAACATCTACAATTACTTCTGTGGTTAGTTCTTGCGACGAGCCACCGATGATAATCCCTGAGGTTCTGCCGCCGCTGCCACCTTCGTCAAGACAAACAACAATCTGGTCCGGGTTGCGGTCTTCATTTTCTATATTGGTGATTGCTGTATACATAGCTTCTTTGTCGTTGCCCAGTTTTGCGCTTGAAACGCTGACTAAACTGATGCCTTTCGTGCCAGACACTGGGTCACCACCGGATTGCAAATTGTGCAAAAAACCAAATGCGCCAATATCGGTTACTGCTGCTCCGCGGACTTCGTAAACTCGTCGAACCCGCAAATTTCCCGGAATGTTCAGTGTTTGGCTATAATCTGGGCTATCGTTACTGAGCGCAGTTTGCATAATCGGCGTTAGTTGCGCCGCACCAAAACTTGTCGGCGCAGTAATGCCACTACCAACCCGTCGCAAGCCAACAACAGTATGCAAGCTATATTGACTACAACCAGATGTGTCGCCTTCGGTACAATTATTACTACCCAGCCCAAATTGCATTACTTTACCCATAAATACACAGTCTTGGTTTGTGCCTTGCGCGTTATTGCCGGTCGTTATGCTGAGGTTGCCCGAAGTTGCAGTGCAAACAAAACCGCCACGATTATCGAAGTAGCCGCTTTCGACTTCGTTAAGTGCGCCACGAATATCAGTATCTAGCTCGCGCAAACTCTGATTAAACTGCGTGCGGGACTGCTGACCATTTAAAAAACCGAACGCGCTAATTAACAGCGCGCCAGTGACAACCAAAAAAATCATTGTCTCAAGAATGGTATACCCACCTTGCGACAAGCTGACAAATCCAAGCGTACGCCCGTCGTTCCCTCGTTTCATATACTCAATTATACCATAAGCACTACCCGGTTTATCGCTGTTATTTAGACAAAAAGAAGGCGCTCGTACCAGTCAATGATGTGCGCGCCAAATATATATACAACCATGGTTGCGACAATCAAAAACGGCCCGAATGGCAATTTAGTGTCGCGGGCCGCTTTGCCGCGGGCAAGCAGTGGAATCGCAACAAATGTCCCGCCTAAAGACGCAAGAAATAGCATCATAACTGCCGGTAACGGCCCGCCTATAAGTATTCCTAGGCCGACTGCCATTTTGACGTCTCCGCCGCCAATCCATTTACCATCGGACACCCAGAACAGTGCATAAAAAAGCCCCGCCGTACAAATAACTCCCCAAAAAGCCGTCACAATCACTCCGATGTTACCAGTGATTATTGCCGTTGCCAGAGTTTGTGTCGCTATAACAAAAACCAAAATCGCCACCAATTTGTCTGGCAAAATCATCCAACGCATGTCGTAGACAATGAGCGCCATAAACAGCACGATACAGATTAGCCAAGCGCCAAACTGCATAGCTCCAAGCGTATTAAAGTCGTGCGGCCACCACAGATACGAACCGACAAATAACGATGTTGTCACCAGTTCTACCGCTGGATACTGCCAGGCGATTGGTTTTTTGCAGTATCTACATCTACCCCGAAGTGTTAGCCAGCTCAACAGTGGCACTAAATCTTTTGGCCCGAGTTGATGTTTGCAATCCGGGCACATCGAGCGACCTTTGAGGATTGAGTACTTTTTGGACTTCTTGCCGGTCTCTTGCTGACGTAATCGCCACACAAGTGCGTTCACAAAACTACCCATTCCAAGCCCCAACACCACAAAAAGTATGATAATCATTACGCTTAACTATACCAAGAGGTACAGCTTGTCGCCAAAACAAAACCCCCACTTTTTATATAAGCGGGGGTTTCACAAAACCTTCTATCCTATACTAGCCCTGGATACACTGTGGGGTACCGGTGCTGGTACTAGTTTCGACTGCGTAAACTATAGCGAATTGACGCGCTGTGCCTGGTGCAGATGCTCCTGTATTCACAGCTGGGGTACCGCTCGTTACGCATGTGCCCTGACGAACATACGTTACACTGTTCGCGTCGGTTGTGGCGGCAAGTGTACCGTCGTCGTCATAATTAAGTGTCGTAAAAAATGCTAAATTACCGGCCAAAGTTGTTACGGCGGCAGCGGTTGTTGGTAAGGTACCATTTGCATTATTAGCAGATTCGGTTACAGCTGCACTGATACGCGAAACGTCGTTTTTACGCTGGTTGTTGCGTGAGTTACGCTGTAATGCTGGAACAGCTAGGAAGACGATGAGGATAATAACTGCTGCGATGACAAGTACGATCATGACTTCGATAATCGTAAAGCCCTCCGATTTCTTTTGTAGGTTTTTTAGTTGTTGCATTGTTGGTGCCCTTTCGCCGCTAACGCGACTATTTTATTAAATGCTTATGGTTATCATGGTAACGACTAACGATTGAGATTGCAAGTCTGTTCGCTAGACGCAGACGTAATCTCTTGCACCGCCCGATGTTTCTATTGTGTACACAACGGCACCACCGCCACCAAGGCTCAGTGTATTATTCCGACAACTTGCTTCGGTAACCACCAGAATATTCTCTGTGGTGCTTGTTGCGGGAGCTTGAGCAAGAGCAGCATTTCCAAAAGCAATTACCCCGGCGCCGTTAGCGTCACTTATACTACCAACACCTGTATAATGCGCAAATGTTCCCACCTGGGCATTAAACGCTGTTAGATCTGACGCTTGAGGAGAAGCGTTGTTGTGATTTGTCTTCCATTCCGTAATAGCACTTGAGACACGGCCCGCGTCGTTTTTACGCTGGTTGTTACGTGAGTTACGCTGTAATGCTGGAACAGCGAGGAAGACGATGAGGATAATAACTGCGGCGATGACCAATACGATCATGACTTCGATAATGGTAAAACCTTTATCTTGAGACTTCTTTTTGAGATTTTGTAATTGTCGTAACATGGTGCCCTTCTTGTTCGTTTGTTTAGATTACGCTTATGCTAATACTATATCGTTCACACCGTTAAAGCAAGTGGTCGCTACAGGCATACCGCCGAAATATTTCCGCTTTTGATTTGCTGTGGATAAATAACCGCAAAGCTACCGCCCTGTGAGATCTTGCTTTTGCTCAAACAACTAGCTTTATTTACCAGTATCAGTCCCCCGCGATCAACTAAGGCATACTTTATTATTCTGTTGTCTTGAATATCACCACTCATAAGTTCTGCATCGACCACGAACACTTCGCCGTACGATCTGCTCAAATTTTGAGCTGCTGCAACGATGTCATTCCTGTCTGCATCTGTCGTACATAGTTTCTGGGTACCTGGCTGAATAATACACTGCTGTGGCCAGCGTTGATGATGCGTATTCCGCCAATCTGCCGCTACTTTTTGCAGGTGCACTGCGTCATTTTTATAGTGATCATTCACTGTCCTACGAGACTGCAAGCGATACGCCAATATTCCCACCAGCCCGAGATTGATCGCTACGATCACTACCACGCAAAGCCAAACAATACTAAAACCAGCTTGATGATTACGAGGTACTAGCCTCTGCATGCCAAAACTATGCCGCTGGAGGTCTCTTGTGAATAAATTACAACCATCCCACTGCCCTGTTTAAGATTATTCTGATCACCGCAGTCTGTACCTGATCGCACAAAAACCGAATCCGCGACTACCGCCAACACATCGGTGTTGGTTGTAAGCGCATTTGGTTCAAATACGATGTCGGGATACTCGGCGTTATCGATGCTCCATATTTTGCTGTAGTACGATAATTTTCCAGCCATTTCCTCAATCTGAGCACGAATCAGGCAGTCTGGCACAAAATCAACGGTTCGCAGCGGATTTTGCATGTCATTGCAGTCTGGCAGCTGATTGTTATGATTGGTGCGCCACTCTTGAGCGGCGGTATATACGCGCCCTGCGTCTTGCCTTCGTTGGTTGTTGCGAGAGTTGCGTTGCAGTGCCGGAACAGCAAGAAAGACGATAAGGATAATAGTGGCCGCAACGACAAGCACGATCATAACCTCGATGATCGTAAATCCTGTGTTTCGTATTTTCTCGTTGTTAGTTTTTTTCAGTGCGGCTGCCATTGTGTCATGCCTTATTTGGGTTATGCTTATCCTATCAGATCTTGGCCAACAAGGCTATAGACCGGCAATAGCACGGCCGTAACGATCAAGATAGCCATCAGGCCCATCAAGATCATCAAGATTGGTTCGATAGTGCTGGAAATAGTTCGGATTTCGTTGTCGACTTCGCGTTCGTAATAATCAGCAGTTTTGCCCAGCATTTGCTGCACAGAACCCGATTCTTCACCAATGCGCAACATGTCTGGCACGAGTATCAAAAAGTTTGGATCACCCTTGAGCGATTCGGATAGCGCTTTGCCGCCCTTTACTTTTTCGGCGGCTTTTTGCACTGATTCTTCGATGTGAATATTGTTAACCGCGCGACCAGTAATATTTAACATCTGGATTAGCGGCACACCACTAGAAACCAGCGTCGCACCAACGCGAGTAAATCGCGCCATATACACTTTCATAAATAAGCGACCGATTGGCCATGCGCGCATTTTCAGGCGATCCATCAAGCGCTTGCCGCCCAGCGTCTGAGACCATTTGGTTGTAAAGAAAATAATCAACCCAAGTGCTACTAATATAAATGGCCAGTATTTCACGGTGATTCGTGATATGCCGAGCATGACCCGTGTCACCAGCGGCAACGTCGCACCGGGCAGATCTCGGTACACTTCCTCGACTGATGGCAAAACTTTTACTACCATAAAAATCACCACGGCGAGCATGACAACAAGCACAATAACTGGATAAATCATGGCGCCACGGATTTTGCTCAAAATTTCGGCGTCTTTTTCTTTTTGGTTTGCGATGCGTTCTAGCGATGTATCCAGGGTTCCAGACACTTCGCCAGCAGCCACCAGACTTATAAATACTTCGTCAAAAACTTTTGGATGCCGTTTGAGTGATTCAGAAAATGATGTTCCTGATTCTACATCGGCAATTACCTGGTTTATAACCTGTCTCTTATACACATCTGACGCTGCCGACGAATA
>ENA-ORBV01007137-ORBV01007137.1-microbial-mat-metagenome-genome-assembly--contig:-NODE-7137-length-19307-cov-5.364067_pt1 | contig 19307 bp, 9 predicted proteins | sample MGYA00237777_ERZ505514 | MGnify/ENA primary metagenome ERZ505514 (study PRJEB26160, sample SAMN06269048) | microbial mat metagenome | isolation source: Oligotrophic lake microbial mat | place... | reverse complement strand
TTTCAAGCAGAAGACGGCATACGAGATTCGCCTTAGTCTCGTGGGCTCGGAGATGTGTATAAGAGACAGCCTTTGGGCAAGCCTTGAGAGATCGTGCGTATTGGCTTGTAGGATTGTTGGCCATGCAATCCATGTCGGGCATTATTTTGGCAAAGAATGAAGCACTCTTGGCCAATCATCCCGTTATCATTTATTTCTTGACCATGCTGGTAGGAGCTGGTGGAAATGCGGGAAATCAAGCTTCTGTGCGAGGTATGTATATGTATCCATGCTCTTTTGTATTTTTTCCCTCTTTATTTGCATTGTTTTTTCATGCCATTTACTCAACATGAAGATAAATACCCCCATTTTTCCCCATCCATTATTATTTTATTAGTGATTCGCGGCCTCGCCTTGGGAACTTTGAATGACAGGACTCGTGGACAATTTTTGATTCGTGAATTGAAAATGGCAGGTTCATTGAGTGCGATTCTCAGTTTAGCAGGATTTTTACGTGCTGCCGTCTTTCGAACGCCGTTCCCTGAAACCCTTGCCGTGACGGCCAGTTTGGTGGTCATTGTCTTTACCAGTATTTGCTTGGGAGCCGTTTTACCCTTGTTGTTACAAAAGCTCGGTGTTGATCCGGCTCATAGCTCTACAACGATCCAGGTCGTGATGGATATTCTAGGGTGCGTTTTGTGGAAGACCGTGCAATGGATCTTCACGGATACTGTCTCTGTGGTTTTGCGGACTTGTGCCGTTCTGGGATTTGTGTCTAATGGTGTTTTTTTTTCGCTTTCCGTCTTTTGATTTGATTTGATTCGCGCAGTGTTGTGGTTGCAGTGGTTATTTCCAGCTTCATTCTCGATAGCCCATTTGGTGCATTGTTGGTTGGAAGGTTGGGCGGTTGAAGACTGCCAATGGGACATGACAACCATTCTTCAAAATGATGGCAGACGATAGGCGTGGTTTTGCAGAGGCAAGGAAACAAATCAACATTCGATTTCAAGCCAAGCCTCAGCATCAATGCAACATCCGTTTTCTGGCTTCGCACGATACACAACCTACAGTACTGTACATACCTGCAGACACAAGTGTCCCGCAAAGCACCGAACGAATGGATTTGATTCAAAAAATGCTGCACATATTATCATGGCACTACGCCTTCCTCAAAGAGCTAAAATCCAATTAACTATTACAGCTACATACCGTTGTCAACTGTGACCATTTTTTTATTTTAACAATTTTGACGATGCAGCCGGCCTTGCGTCTCTTCGGCTGGATCGATGACTTCTAGCTAGCAATTACTTTGTTTTGGGTTCGTCGCCTCTTGAAGTCCCGAACATCTATTTTTGGAACGATCGAGTGGATTCCCGGTAGCAACGCCCTCGCCTTGACAAAATTGGAAACAGTGTACACAACGGCCCACCCTACCTACCTATTTGTGCTACACAGTATGCGCTCCTTACAGATTCATTCGACTCATTCATTTAATGGCAGGCATTACCATCAAAGACGGCAAGTTGACAATACTGTTACCAAATTTGAGACTGGAATGGGTAGACAGGGACGATGTGACGGTAGTAGCATCTTCGGTAGGTTGATCTTGTCCTCCTTTGGTACCAAAACAGTCAACATCACTTGCATGATGGTGATGATGATGATGAGCATGATTCCCAGCAGGCGAGGCACCTAGTTTCTCTTCGACATCGGCATCGAGATTGGCCTTTTTGAGAGATTCTTCCAATCGCAGAATCGATGTATCAAATGTCGAATTTGGTAGCAGGATGTCATCTTCTGCAGGATTTGCATGACCTTTTTGAACATGGCTGTCCGACAAGGGTCCCAGTGAAATGCAGCTACAGCAATCCATATTAGGTAAAACCGTGGCAGTCTTGCTTTTTTGTGGTTGAATCACCACAGTGATGACTTTGGGAATACCATTGCGCTTGGTTTTTCCCTTTTTCCTTGTAAAGATGCTAGTGAGGAGGAAGAGGGTGGAGGAGTTTCGGAGGGGCATCTCAAGGTTGCGGTTGTTAAAATGATGGGCCTCGGGAAGAGTGAAGGGGCACCAATCTCCCAAGAGATTACACCCAGGGAATGAAAACCCTTGAAGAAGATCCGAGTTATCATCATCATCGTCGTCGTCGTCATCATCATCTAGGTCAGAGATTCGGACGACCTGAGGTGCATTGCAAGGCAAATCGCTCCGAACCCTTGCCCCCATGTCGTCGCTCCGAACCCTTGCCCCAAGGTCGACAGCAAGTAAGATTTGCTCCTCCGGTTGCTCATCTGTGAGTTGGTTGGAGTCGAGAAGGCTCTCGGCTGCACCACAAGTAAGTTGACCAAATGGACGATGTTGCTGCAATGTAGAAGACTTTCTTTCTGTAGGAAAAGGAGGACCGGGATCTGGTACAGTGTCAGCCTTTCTTTCTGGAGGAACAGGAGGACCGGGACTTGGTGCATTGTCTGGGACGGTCGTCGTGTCTCCCGAGGTACAAAAGGTCACCTGTTGGTTATGACTGTCATCGTTATAGTGCTTTCGCGATATCTTGACAAGTTGAGACGCAAAGACTTTTTGCAAAGCCCACCTTTGCGCTTCTAGTTCATCTCCCACAGTATCTTGATAATAGCATGGCTCGCTAGCACCTGTGGCAGCAACAGTGATCACTTTGGGTGGTCTTTCATGGGCTACACGCGCTTTGTCTGGCACGCCAGAACGCCGTCGTTTTCGTGTCATGCGAAACTTCATGGTGGGTGTTGGATGTTGATATAGATGATTATCTCTCAAGTGAGTGGTGAGTAAGGGAGCAAATATTAATAAAGCGATAGACAATACCGACTAGCTTGCTTTGTTATTACTGCGTTTGTACCCGCTTAACCGCTTTTCACGAGAATTAAGCCAATTCGCAAAAGCTGATATCGACCGGTCGGAGTAACGTTTTGCAACTGCTTAAAATATCGAAAGAACATGATTGTATTATCACAATGTACATGCTTTGGCCATCCACTCACCAATATTAGGACCAGCATCGCTGCCATCCCGCAGGCCGGTGGCCAAATTTTTGCCAAATTTTTCGATGGCCTAATTTATGTACCCTCAGCCATGCCAAATTTTCGTCCAAGGCAGTCCCAAAAGAACGTTGCTATTTTTGGCCGCATAATTCTTTGTCACATAAAATAGTCAGTCCAACTGTATATAATTGTGTGCTCCTTTCTGGTCTAATTCAACTCTGTAAATTGGTATCTTTTTTCTCTTGATTCTCGACAGTTGTTCATTGATTCATTCATTGTTCTCCCTTGAGCGTTCTTGTTCTAATATGGGATTTGGACGAGCACTTGTTCTGTATCTTTTCGCCATTTATCTTTCAAACAATTGATCGCACACCATACTGTAGCCTATGAATCAATAAAACAACGGCAAGAACAACAGCAACAACAAGAGCAGCCAGAAATCTTCCTTTCTTTTCACATGCCATGAAGATAAAGAAAGATCGAAGGAATCAATCATGTTCTCTCCCTGATACTACTACAAACACAACAGTCCTCAGTTAGTGCTTGGCAATGCAAAAGAAGAAGCTCGCACGGTTTCCAAGTCTATTCATACTGTAGGATATCCTTCAAATCTATCTCCCCCCTCCCCAGTGTCATCTCGCATAATAATACTGTATCAGCACACATTAATAAGTATAGCTCAGTACTACTGATCGTATCGTAATTTATATTTTTGCATCATCATGGGTAAACCAAGCAAGAAAACCAACAACAAGAAGAAGCGACGAAAACAGCCTCAAACCGCCAAGAATACCAACCAAACGGAGGGTGTATTGTCCAACCATAATTTTGTATCGCAAGCCGGTCCAGGATGTTATGTGGCCCGTCGAGATTTGACGCCCAGCTTGCCGGATTGGATGTTGGAATGGGAAGATGTGGATCCGTCTGACTTTGATGCCGGCGACGAAGTTCCCGAATTGGCCATGGATCCGGACGAGAAAACCTTGTCCGTGTGCAATACACGAAGGGATCAACAATCTTTGATTGCGTATATTACAGTGTATAATCAACCCCTCCGAGGGCGTCATGGAAAGCGACTTGAGCAAGGCGTCAGCATCAACAATCAAGGTGTTTCGCGTCATTGCATCACCTTTATTGTGCTGTGTCCACCCATGGTCTTTGCTCATTTGTGTCATGTCGATGTTTCGGACGATGTTAATTTATTTACCGACGTGGAAATTGAAAGTGATGTTCAAGTTTGGAACCAACATCCCAATCCATCCGATCATCATATGGGGGCACCCTATTTGGGATTTCCATTACAATGTCAAGGTGATAATGACAAAGACGGCTTTATGTGTACACAAGGCGTGGGAGGACAGTTGACACATTTTTTCTGTGGTAATTTGCATGCGATTGACTTTCGTTGTCCCGTTGGGACGCCACTCTTGGCCGTGGCGGATGGAGAGGTTGTACAAGCTCAAGATCACAATACACTGACGGGAATTGCCGTCACCAATTTATTTGAATGGAATTCCATCATGTTAAAATTGGATACACCTACTACACCTACTACAAACAGCAACAATGATTCAGAAAATAATATTGATGCCAACGATGCGTCTGGAAAGGATGGCCAGAAATCAAACAGCACCACCAACCACCACCAGGAGGATGAACGACGACCATCACTTTATGTCGAATACGTTCATATCCAAAAGTCCTTTGTCAAGGTAGGAGATCGAGTGACCAAAGGACAAGTCATTGGCGAAAGTGGCAGTGTTGGATTTAGCCCGGAACCGCATCTACACTTTGCAGCCTATCGTAGCAATGACGATACGGCACCCACCGTGCAGGTGCACTTTCAGTCTGCTTTCAGCGGCTACAGCAGCAATGACAGCCGTAACGAACCGGAGCTTTTTCTTCCCCGAGCAGGTTACTACTATAATGCTAATGGACAAGTAAAAGACATATAGGTCAAGTCACGTATGGCAACAATCACAACCATCTGAAACTTGCAACACGAAAGAAAAAGATCTGCGCTACAGTATGCAAGAAGAGCCCATTGGAAGATGCTGGGGAACGAGATTTTGTGCTTACGAGTCAACATGTCCAATCCCCAAACGGCAGCGTTTGGGGAGGGAACATGATAGCAAGCAAGCGCTGTCAGAAAAGAAATTGCATCGTTTTCGATTTGGGAGACCACGAAGCAACAACCCTCCTCAACATCTCGTCGTTGTAACAGTCTTTTTTTTGTCTCAAAAGGCACATAGATGCGGAGAACAAGGCCTAGACCAGCTATAGTCCAGGTGGTTCTCAGAGACCTAATTTTAGCCTGAATATAATCTATCGCAACTGCAGTTGACTTATGTTAACCACAGCTGGCCTTTTTTAGCAATTGTGGAGATTGTGACATCCCTTTGTCTCATCTGCTAGTTAGCTTCTAGCTACATAGCTAGCTAGTAGTAGATAGAGTTATAAGGTTGCCACAGCACAGAGCTGGGCTGGCAAAGCTACTCAATGGTAGTTTCGGACTGCTTGTAGACCAATTCATAGGCAGCAGATAGAGAAAGTGGGAGGTACTGTGCGCCCAAGTTGCTCTTTACCGAAAAATCTCCGCGCTATCGCTCTCTAAAAAAATGGTGGGGACAACAAGCTATGGTTTTGCCTTCCATATTTGCTAATTCGTTGTGGTAGACTAGCTAGTAGTTGTGGTATTCTTCCATTGAATGCGCAACACTCCGTAACCAAGCTAGCATAAGGCTAGACAAAAAAAGGAACGACACCATGGCGCCTTCTCCTTCTTCGCTGCCCGAATCCACGTTGATTATTGCCCCCAATAAAAAGGCAGCCGCCAACAAAAAGCGTAGTCGACCGGCTTTTCGTCCTGGGCAACGGGCTGCTGCTAATAAGGCGGCTGCCAAGACGGCTGCCAAACCAACTGCGAAACCATCTTCCTTGGCTAAAAAGAGAATTGAAGAACCCGTCAAAGCCAAAGATAGTTCCATCCAGATACAATCTGAAGAGCAGCCCAAGGCAAGTGCCGTCCCGCAAGACGAAAATGCAGACCAACAAGGGGTTTTGCCTCCACCCGGAAATGAACCACAGCATGAACAACAACAAGAAGAGCTAGAAGCATTGGCTACCCAATCTCCGCAAGATACCAGTACCAATGAAACGAAAAAGATGTCAGACTCGGACGCGCCACAAGAGAAGGAACCCAAAGCGACAAAAGCAGCCCTAAAGCCAGTAAAGGCGACAACCAATGAAGCAGCCAAATCGCCACCTGCAGTAGCTACTACTACAAAAAAGACGCCGTCGGCAATCCATGCAAAAGGCAACAACAAACTTAAAACGAAAACAATTACGACGGCTAAAAAACCAGTGGCAGTGGCCGTGAAAAAACGAAAAGGATCGCCTGCAACCAGCATCACGCCTTCCAATAAAAAACTCGTCGGACGAAAACGAAAGACCGTGGGATTGGTGCCGGGGGCATCACGACTTTTGACACCGGGAGTATCCAAACGAGAACAAGAAAGTCCCGCCAGGAATTTACGTCAAAAACGAAAACAACAAGATGAAGATCATGATGGGGAACCAGAAATGCCACCCCTGTCAGGGGAAGATGATGGTGCTACCAAAACATCTCCAACCGCCATGAAAAAGACAAGTGCATCAACCCAAGACGAAGAGGAGGAAGAAGAACCAGAACAAGTGATTCCGCCTCCCAAAGAAGGGGAAGTAAAGTTGGGGACCTTTTGCAGCAAGTTCCGAGCCCAGCCGCGGAAACGACAAATTTCCGGGGGTGCTGCTGCGTCCAAGAAAAAGAAAAAGGATGATACTAATAAACACAACAATGATGACAATCACAAAGACAAGGATGACGCAAACAACAATAACAAGACTGCAGCAGGTCCTGTGGTACAATTTATCGACGGAGAAATTGTATTGAACGAATCCAGTATGGTTGTAGAACGAGGAGGCCATAATGCCAACAACAACAATAACTCTGGTGGCAACGAAGAAGATGAGTATGCTGTTGTGGAAGAAGACAACGATTTGGCCGTCGTGGGTGCATCGTACAATTCCTTTGTGACCCGCAAAACAAAGCCTCAACATTGGACCGTCGAAGAAACCAAACTCTTTTACGAAGGCCTTCGACAAGTCGGCACGGATTTTACAATTCTAGCCGAGTTTTATCCCAATCGTACGCGCAAACAGCTCAAACGCAAATATCAACAAGAAATTGTCAAGAATTCCCACTTGGTAGAATTGGCGTTGCATCCCAGCCAAAAGAAACCACTGGATTTGACGATCTTTCAGGTTGACCCCAAAGAAGTGGAAGAACAAGTTGAGACTTCAAAACAAAAAGAAATTGAAGATGCGGCCAAAGCAGCCGAGGCGGCCAAAGCAGCTGAGGCGGCAAAGGCAGCTGAGGCGGCAAAGGAAAATAAAGATGACAATGCAGGTAAAGCGCAACAAGGGGAAGACGAGGGAGATAAAACCTCGAAGGGCGGAAAGGTTAAGCAATTGGAAGGTGGTATGGAGATCGTCGTTGAAGATGACGACGAGGATGATGAGGACAGTGGGGTGCCGAAGAAGCAAGACAAATCAACCGATCGTGCACCACTGGAAGAGAAACTCGACCCTTCCGTGGTACCCATTTCCACAGAGGAACCGGTGGAAGACGAGAAAGCAGAATCGATATGGCCAGACGACAACGAAGTCGAAGAAGAAGAAGAGGTTGTGGAAGAGGACCCAATGATGTTTGAGGAATTTCACTATCCGGAGGCATTTGATGACCCTCCAGCTCATGGCGAATCTCTAAAAGAAGAGAACGAGGAGGCCGATGGTCAAAAGGGCTCAGAGAAAGAGGAAGAAGCAGAAACTACAGAAACAAGGGAGTCCACTGCATCTGACATTTCCCCTAGTACTAAGAAGGCTGCGACTTCTGCTGCTAATGCCCCTGCTGAAACGAAAAGCCCGGCGGAGGAACCGGCTCTTTCATTGGTGCCTACTGCTAGCAAAAAGAAAAAGATTGGCGCCAAGAAGCCCAAGTTCCGCACGGCACGTCCTGGGAAGAAAAAGAAGTAGCACTAGTATGGTGGAGCGCAGGTACAACAACCCGTAGCTGTTTTCTTTTCTTCTTCAAGCCATTCAAAACCAATTCATCCTGGGGGCAATTATAGAAACAGTAAAATATAGTCTAAAAATCAAAAGCATGCCACCATCTGGACTGCCGTGCAAAAGGACGCCAACCTGTTCATTGCTGGGTGTGAATTCTTTGTGTGGGTTGCATAATTATTATCTTCACTCTTCGGCATAGGATGCAACCGCCTTTATTTTGTGTTCATGAAGTTGTATCTAGCAACATAAAACGCGACAAGCAATTATTAGTTCTCTGGATTTGTGGGCTGCCCACGTGTGAGTACATGATCTGCAATCGTCTGGGGCGGATTGACATTGTGGCGAATGACCCAGCGATAAACTAGGTGCAACGAAATCATCTGAGATCTGGTTTGAAAGTCAAGGCACCCCCAGTCGGCTGGCTTGAATCAATCGCAGAGCAACAATCTGACGGTTTCCTTCGCATTCCATTGCCTCGGCTGGTAAATGACACAGCCAGTCGGTGGATTGCCTTTGGGAGCTGACAAACAGTTTTCAGGTCTTCAGCTAGCAATGTATAAAATTAAACCCAAAAGTGTGATACAATGCCCTTTTTGCGAAGATTTTGAAAGAGCTCAAGAGACTCCTTAGTTGTTCCTTGCATGGATCTCGCCCAACTATTGGCCAGCTCCCCCAAGAATACATGGTGCTCAAAGTAGAGATGATCGATTTTGCTCGAGATTGCATCATCCTGTAGCATTTGTTCCACCAGTGGCAACTCGACAGACGCTGTGTCGACATCCAGTTTGATGACGATAAAATCGTCCTCGTCATATTCGCTGAGAATGGAGTAGAGAGGATTTAGTTTCGACCCCTTGGTAGGATCGACGGCTGTTGTTGGCAAGAGTATGCAGCGAGGGAGCAAAAAGCATGGGCAAAGACATGATTTGTTTGATAAGACGTTGTACGTGGCAGGGTGAGAAAACAAACAATACAAAATTAAGACACTTACCAGTATTGATCCAATGGTAAGAGGAAAAGTATTCTTGTTCCAATTGTTCGCCATAAACCAAACCCGGTTGTGTAAATGTCATTTCAAAGGCGTATATGTGATCAAACTTGAAGCCAAACTTCCTGTAAAGTTTCATTAATGTTGCCGTGGGATTATTTTCTCTCGTCAAGGACGCGCCAAGGTCGAATAGCACAAGGCGGGATGTAGGTTTGAGTTGATGACACATGGCCTCAAAATCATGGACAAAGTAATCAAGATTGAGCAGGTTTCCTTGTCTTCGAAAACAATAACGGGGGTGTCGCATCGGCGTTGTAAGAGGTTCTGCCAATCCCATATGGGTCGAACTGAGAACCGAATCACTTGTTTGTGGAAATAGAGCCTTGATACCATCTGGATGGACTCTTGCCGTTTTGCAGACATCATAACGATTCTCCACATCAGAGTTGCGAATTGTCTTCATTAAATCAGGAATGGGATTGAAAGCATGGACAGCCGGGTAATACATGGATTCCAATTCATGTTTGTATTGAATAAGGGAGGCATGGATTTCAGGAGTAGTAACAGCGGGATCAAGCCAAACCTTACAGCCCGAGACAGTCTTATCGGCTACATCCCAACCGAGTTCACTGGCATGATCTAGCAGGTACTGCTCCAAATTGGAAGGCCGGTACATCTCGATGGGCTTTTGGGAAAGCTGTTGTGACGGCGTCCTTGCCCGTTCCACTGCCACTGAACTGCCGCCATCTTGGTTGGCTCTGTCGCTAGTACAGTTACACCCCCCACCATTAGGCATCGCTATTTCTGGAGAGGCGAAAGTTTTGACGTTTAGAACATTTCTTGTCAAATAAGATGAATATAAGACCAGGGAGACGCAAATTGCCAGAAGAAACTTGTTGTGGATCAAAGGTCGCCCTGACGGCTGATGACCAGGTAATTCTTCAGTTGACTTTGATTTCAAATGTTTTTTTACCATCTTTGCTATCAAATCTGTGTCGGAGAGTTGTTGCTGTTTTGTTTGTCCTTCCAAGTTCGTTCTGCCTATACGTTTGTATGTATCCTTATAGGTCCACTTCGGATCATCGATCGTCTTCTTATTTTATGAAGAAAATATCCATAAACGATAATGAATGAATGGGGTGGTGGGTCATCATTGTGCCAGCTAAGTGCCAACATCTTCACATATTTCGCATTCGGTGAAGTCCCGGATCTCGGAGATCGACCAGTGTCTCACAAACGCATGGGTATGGAAATGGTAAGGTTGGAGATAAACATTTCAAATCACACCAAAAAATCCCCATCCTTATCCAACTTTGCATTTCCAATGGTGGTTTGAAATCTAACTTTGTAAGCAATGCTCAACCCCAATGGTAGCAGGCACCAATGCCCCCCCCTAGCTAGTAGAAGCCAGGACACATCGCCCAGCCAATGCCAAGAGCAGACAAGAACATGGGCTCGTGAGAATGAGCTGAGCAGGCAAGCGCGAATGCTCTTGGGTGAGAAAGTGCAGTGGCCTTGCAAGCAAGGACGAGGCCCCAATTCCAAAAAGATTGTCTACATGCGAAAGATCACTTCTACAGTTGTATTTAGCTAGCGAGGGGGCTATTAAAGTCAATCTTATATTCTTATGTAGTAAAGCTTATATAGATGCGCATAATCTTGCACACCAGAAGTAAATTCGAGTTCGAGAACAGACAGAAAGAGAAAAACCAAGAGACCATACGCCGTGGCGACAACCAGAGGTGTATTAGAACTCGTTGGGAAGCTTGCCAGCAAAGAAACCATCCTGCTTGAGGTCTTGACGAATGCCATCACCCTCCGCGCTGTGCTTGACAATCGCCTGAATCATGCGATCCATGGTGACTTTGCGCTGAATCTCGCTGTACAAGACTTGAGACAAGAGAGAGTTTTCGAGCAACCCAACATGAGCTGGGCCTGACGACGTGGCATCATCGAGAAAGCTTTGGAGTGCGTCCCATAAATCACTGCCACCGCAAGTCGCCTGCGCGTTGTTGTTGCTGGCCGAAAGGAAATCCAACATGCTTTGAATCATGTCGCGCGACAAGACTTCGGGGGCTTCCTCCAAGACACGAACCAGAAATGTCAAACACGCTGCTTTGGAGTATGGTAAGGGACACTCATTGTTCAAAACGTCCAATGCCTTGTCGACCTTGGCAGGCAAGACCTTATCGACTGGCACGGCTTCATTTTCCGTGGGTAGAATCTCGTCGAGAATTTCCATCTTGAGGACGGAGTCACACAACTCCAATCCCTGCTGACTGTCCAACAAATCGAACCACGTAAGCGCGACAAAGACGTTTTCCTTGGTGACGGTTTCGTTGGAAAAAGGAGCACTGACGGCCGAAATCCATTGCCATTCTTCGGGATTCTTGTCCTGCAAGAGCAAGTTAAAACGCTTGTTTTTGGCTTCTTCGGTACGACGCTGGAAAGCTTTTTCAAAGTATCCACTCCACGAACAAAGGATTTGCGAATGCTCTTCAAACTCTTCTCCGCCCACTACGACGACGACATCGGGACCAATCAAGGCTCGTTTGGTAGCAGGACGCTCGTCGTCGTCGTCGTCCTTGTCAATGGCATCGTGATACTTTTGGTCATGGGAGATTTGAAGGCGACCACGTTTCGCAGTGAGAGCGGCAGCAAGCTTTGTGGGAGAAAACATGGCAGGGAGGTTGTTGGATTGAGTCCAGCGAAAGGTCATGGTGAGATAATTTTTTATTTTTGTTTTAGTGATGAGCGAAAACCAATTTTATGAATTTGTGTTTTCCAAAACGAGTTTGAGATTTTATGTGTCGTTTTGTTTTTCATGAGGAACGGGATGATCCACGATCCACCGAATTTTGAAATTCAAGTACTCAACTTACTGACTGGTGTACTACTGTACTAACTCGTACCAGAACCGTGCATGCACGTGGCGTTGAAACGTGATCGTTTCTTTTTGTTCCACGCTGGCCTGTCCTTGCGTTTCGAATGCCCAAGGGGATGTCGAAAGATGTTCGAACATGGTTTCTTTCCGTTGGTATCCCTCATCTGAATCTACTGTATCTATCTGATACTGTACTACTATAAGCTAAATAGCTAAAGCAGCCGACTGCTTCGCGCTGTAGCTAGAGTCGTACGTACTGGTAGCTACCTTTCTACATTCATTCAAACTTGGTGGTTAGGAATAAAGTTACTCTACTCGTGACTCATTCAATTCAGACTCACCTGTCTGTCTGTCTGCCTGTCCATCATCGGATACGATCCTTCACCACGAAATCCAACAATCTTGGATTGGGGATAGGGGAACGACGTTAACCAACAAGCAGAAAGAAATGAAACCAATGAATCAACAATTCTAATCTCTTTAGTAGCAGGATTGCGTTTATCCCAGCCGTGAGGTGCACCAATAATAAATGCTTTGACAAAGCACCCAGAAAAAAGGAAGATCAATAATAATTTTACTACGCTTTACTGGCTCTGGGACTTCCAACGAGACAGCTCATCCTTATAATCCAATATAGTAAAAAATGGACGAACCATTGGATTTTCACGTGGGCAGCGCGACAAACCAAAGACGCCGAAAAAGAAAAATTCGAAAATTGACGACATTCGGTGGTCCCGTGACATGTGTCTCCTTGCCACGACCTGATGTTTGTATTTATAGTCAAGGATCGGGATTGGAACGCGTCGTCGATGTTCATGATGATGTTGTGGATGCGGGTAGTAGTACTGGCAGTAACAGCATTAGCAGCTACTCGTCGCAGCAGCAGCAACCACAACAAGATCGTATCCAGGTATTGGAAGATACAGGGACTACGATTCATGGAATTCGACATGCACCCATGCCAACCCACAATAACAACAATCCCAATCATCCGAATGGATCTTTGTCGTCCTTGACGGCTGTCTTTGGAGGTCGGTACATTTCGTTTTTACAAAATGTGGTCCCTCCTCCAAAGACGGAGCTATTGCCACCCATGAAGAAACTGCTGTTGCAAACCACAAGCAAGGATGCGCCATTGATATCCTCTTTAGTACTACAAAATTATTATTTACAATGTCCCGATTGGATTTGGGATATCCAATGGGGACCCATCCATATTTCCTGCAGCAACGACAAAGGAGACGAAGAGCCATTGTCTTTTTTGCTTTTCATTGGTTTGGCCCACAATATTGTAGAAATATGGTCCATTAAACTGGTTGGCACCCAAGCAGTACCCACAACAGCAGATGCAGACACGATAACTTCCAATACTATAACAATTCAAGAATATCATCTCCAGGCCACAAAGCTCGAGACGTGCATTGGAGCCAAACGATGTTTAACGTATTGTATGGATTTTCATGTCCTGCCAAACTCTTGCAGGATTGCTGTGGGAACGGCCATGCAAGATATTCGAATCTGGACGGTACAAGATACGGCCGACAAATTATATAATCATCCTCCAAAACCGACACCCGAAAAGCAGGCGTTGCCCGTTCCAGAAGCAGCATGCCTCTTGGGTCATTTGGGAGTCATTCACAATCTCAAATGGGTACCACAGATGAAAAGTAACGACGATTGTTCGCAATTGGTGTCGGCATCCGATGATCGTAGTCTTCGTTTGTGGGAACGCAAACAACCACAAGCACAACAACAATCAACATTGTCGTTGGACGAAAAAGAACAAGAAGAGTGGCATTGTCTATGGACGGGATGGGGACATACGGCACGGATATGGGGACTGGGAATCTTGAGGGGTCCACCGCACCATGTGATTGTTAGCACGGGGGAAGATGGTACAGCACGTCTCTGGCATGGGAAGACAGGAGCAGAACTGGGCATCTTGCGTGGCCATCCTTGTCAATGCGTTTGGAGTGTGGATACATGCAATTCCAACAACAACAACAACAACAACCATAATAGGTTTATTGTCACGGGTGGGAATGATGGGACGGTTGCCTTGTATAATGGTGCAGCTCTTCTGGGTGATGATGCGTGTCATGATCGTCCTGCTGGCTCTGGTGGAGGAACAACAAGCCAGTCGACAACATTACTCGTTCCAGATGATCGACCAATAACGACGCCGCTGGAAATATCGGCATCTGCAGAATGCAACGGTGCATCATCCCATGATGATGTGTGCACAACACAACAAGCCACTAGCAAAAACGACAACGTGCAAATACCCGAAACTGCCGCTTTCAATGCTCCACCAAAAGAAGTCAAGCCTGCATCAACCACGGAATCGAAAAAGAAGAAGAAAAAGAAGAAACAAGCTGCCGCCCAAGTTGTGTTTGGTATGAAGTTTTACACGCCCGACCACCTTATGATAGCAACGCGTGGTGGTTCTCTGTTTTCGCTGGATACTACTGTGGCCTCAGCAGACGAGACATCATGGACGTTGCTTGGTTCGTGGGCTCAAACACCACTGAAGGAAGGTGAAAATGACAACAACAATGTTGCATTGGACCCAGCAAGTGGATGCTCCCTGGCGTGTCACTTGGGGAATACCGAACGTGCTTTATATGTAGCCGTTGGAACAACGACAGGAAAAGTTGTTGTTCGAACATTTTTGGAGATCGGAACGCAAGCTCGTACGCATGATCCTGCGCCAGACCGGCATGAGATGGCTAGCCTCGAGAGCAGCGCATCATCGGGATATTGTTTTGCTGTGGAGGCACCCAAGAAATACCGATCCGTGCAAGGAATTGAGTGGCTCCCTTCCACCCGCACTAGTAGCGGCAGCAAGGACACTTCATTACTAGCTTTGCTGTCGTTTCATATCGACGCGGTGCTTTGCTGGTCTGTGCCTTCGATGGAATCTTTCCACAGTCATAAATTACAGAGTACCGAGCAAACCTATTCTCCTCTTTGGACATGCGAAATTGGAGTTCAAGCTATTCCAATCAGTTTTGCATTTGACAATGACAGCAGCATGCTTTTAGTTGGCGATACTCGTGGAAATCTTTCCATGTTTCAGGTTGGAGCAGACCCCCGCAAACACGACCTTGGCAATGGCGGCCATGCTGAGGGAGCAAAGGAGACCGGCGCCGTCATCGAGCCATCAACGACCCTAACGCGCCTTCATCAGAAAGAACATGTGACAGATATTGTTATTGTTCCATCCGCTACCAAAAGTCGCAGTGAGGCCGGACACTACAAAACAATCCTTTCCGTTGGAAACGATGGGTGTATACACGAAAGCATCCTTGACAAGAGCAGCGGAGTGCTGCTGCGCGGTCTGTCTGTCACTGCATCGACGATATTGACGGGGATTCTCAAGGTCTGGATTGCTCCTGGGTCGCTGACGGGCTGCCAAGAAGATGTCATTGTTTCCGGTTACTACGGCAATATTTTTGTGGTGCTGAATGTCACTCGAGGATACGAGATTTTTCGTGTAGACACCGGAGGAAGGCAACGCCAACTTGCATTCTGTTCGCCCCTTCTTTCGCGTGCGGAGGATCCGTCCAGCGAACAGAATGTCGAATCCAAAGCGATTCTCAACCTTGCAATCTGTGCGCAGAGAAAGTCCGACGGTCGCAACACCATCACGTGTCACACACGAGAAGGTGGTGCCAAAATATCGGGGCGCAGTTTGTTAAAGCGGCAGCACCAAGGCGCTCTTTCTATTGGCCTGCACGGAGAGACCATCTATAGTGCCGCCTTCTTTCCCTACAAATGCGATACAGGTGGCTGCACTAGTTTGGCTTTGCTGACAGGAAGTGAAGACTGCGGCTCGACCATTTCATTCATTGAGAATAATGCCGTGGTTTTCACCAAAACGTTGCCGCCACAAGAGAGTTGCGTCCGCGCTGTCTGCAGTAGCACTTACCAATCTACAACTGGTAGCAACAGCACTCTGTTATCTGTTGGAGGCGGAAAGCTAATGCTCCAGTTCTTTCTTGTGGTCGACGCTGATGAGGGAAAAACAGTCAGTGGTGGCAAGCCTAATGCTGGGGATGTTCATGTATACTCGCTCGGAAATGGAAGAACCAATGCAAAAGACTCGATTGATCATCGCATCAACTCGGTAGCATCCACTTTACTTGAGTATCCTACTGGCAAGGAATTGGAAAGGACGCCCCAGTTTGTGGTTGCTGCTGGAGACTCGCAAGGGAAATGTCACATTTACAAAGTCACCGTCGATGACGTAGGAATCAAGATGCGATCGTGGGCGGGGCTTCCGCTACCACTTCCATCACAACATTCGATAAGAAAGCCAATCCTTTCTCTTGAAATGGTGACTGTGCGATCAAGAATTCTTCTTTTGCTTGGAACAACAGGAGGGGATGTCGAAATCTGGGATTTGCCACTGGAAACAAATGCCAAAGAGTGGGAATCATTGTCACCTAAAGCCCACCAAGAGGGTGTTTCCACGTTTCCGGCCACGCAACTTGCAACCTACCGAGCCCACCAGATGGGTACGAACTCGATTTCAGCTTCTACGATCACGACAGGGGCCTCATCCTCGATCAAAATAGTGGTATGCAGTGGTGGAGATGATCAAGCCATTTCGCTTTGCGAGCTCGAGTTAGAGGTCGAAAACGGCAATGCCAAAGGGCTGACGGTTCAAAACATAGCAACTTTCCGAGAGGCATCCGCCTCGGCCATCAAAGAGGTCCGAATGTTAGATGGGCATCATTTTTTATCTGTTGGTTACAGCAAACGCTTAGCTCTCTGGGAATGGGCTCTCCCTAAAGATGATCCGACTGCTTCTACAAAAGAGTTGAATCTTATTTCAAGTGCCTCTTCTTGTGTTGGAGATATTAATTGCTTGGCCTTTTCCCCTTTAGTCAACGAGGGTAATGCTAGTGCTGCTGTTGTTGCCGTGTGTGGGGCAGGTGTGGATCTTTTTTCTCTTGACGGACAGCTTGTTAATCCCGGTTCCAAAACCAACAAATACATCCTCAACAGCAAGACAGTCATGGACACACCAACAACACAACAGGCACCTCCCCGCAGTAATGATGTGCCTATCGTTCTCAATGAGACTGAAATTATGGCGCTTACACAAATTCCAAAATATGGTGGCACTCAAACGGAAAGCGAAGATAGCAATGCTATCTATCGGTCTGGCATTGCAGCTCTTCGTACGTCAGCCCATCGAGTGAAAGCCAACCCCAAGCACCGCAAACGGAACCAGTCCAACAAGGCTTTGAGTGTACCACCTCTGTTGTGCCAAGAAGATGTTTTCTCCTATGATATGACAAAGTACAGGTTACGACAGGCGTTTACCAACCTCTTATCGCATCGATGTGATCCTGCAATTGTAGGGACCTTTCGCACGTCAGAAAGTGGAGAACAGAAGGTTCAATTGGAGGATTTTGTTGTACCCCCCAATACACTGCACAGAAAAGTCAATGGAGGATGCTGCGAAGCCACACAGGCCTACATGTCAGAAGCTGTTTCTTCTGATGATGGATTCTTGGAAACTTTTGATAGACTTGTGCAAGAAGTTATTCTTCCACATCTAAAAGCCAAATTGTATGAAGCTGGTTGCGTCAATGAATCAGACAAAGACAAACCTCGTACCTTTTACGTTCAAAGACCTCCCACGGTGAGGATACAACCAGGGCCTGGACGTGCAGGGGTCAAACCACATCACGATGGAGAATATGGGCATCAAGCAGGTGAAGTCAATTTTTGGGTGCCTCTCACAGATCGAAATCAATGCCAAGTGGATCTGTGGTGTGAATCCTCTGCAGGAGCTGCCGACTATCACCCCATTGTAGCACAACTTGGCGAAGTCATTGTGTTTCACGGTTCGTCTGTCAAGCATTTTGTCAACCGCAACGATACTCCTAAGACGAGAGTCTCGTTGGATTTCAGAATTGGCGTGGAAGGGTTCTTTGATCCTCAATGGATGATGAATGGGACCACAGACGATCACGGTAGGAGGATATTTACCCATTAATACATTTGTCTGACAAAGTCCAGCTATTTTTGGTTGCTCGATGGGCCGTTTGATTTACGATGCGCAAGTGTAAGCACCTCTACTAAACTTTCTTGTAGAATTTCTTCGACTGTTTATCTTGTGCCAACCAGATGAGAGGGTACGTAGCAGACAATTCTCTCATAAATCTCTTGTACGCACCCCTTTAATCAAAAATTCAATACACTAAGGTCGCATTATAAATTTTACAATTTCCAAGCACACTAGCTAGTAGTTAGTATTCTATATCCTGCTCTTATGTTAATTGCCTAGATCGGCCTTCCAAGCATTTCCGACAAGCTCTTATCGACATATATGTCTGCCAAATCCTCGGCACCTCCAATATATTTTTGATTCACAAATATTTGTGGCACGCTCTTCGTATTGTTGCTGGCGGCACTTTCAATGGCATTTGTCTTGGCCAACTCGGCAATGTAGGCTTGCCATCCCTCGTGATTGCCATCATCCATTTCCACCACGTGGTATTCCAACTTGGGGTTCGATATCGAGTTAAATGTCATTTTTGCTTGACGGCAGTAGGGACAATACGATTTGCTAAACACAACCACCTGGTTTTGATCGATCAAAGCTTGTACTTTTTGGCGTTCTTCTTCACTGAGGTCCGAGCTGTCCTCTACGCTCGCGATAGCCTTTTCGTGGTCCTTTTTCTTGCTAGCGCCCTTCTGAAACAAGGCTTCAACGCTCATGCTTTCGTTGCTAGTTAAGTAATTGTATGGTTAATGGTACTTGCATGTTATTTGTGGCACTTGAAAAGAGCGCTTGCCTGTCCTGGTATGGCGTCAGCGCTCGGCAATGAATGACGAGGGGGCATGGTCAACAACGAATTGTCTATTACAGTATATCTGGTAAGCGATGAAAATTATGTTAGTCTGCCTGAGCAATCATAGCTTTCATCGCATCGCGCTTCGCCTGGGGCGCGCCTCATGCGCATTTAACGGTCGTATAAATTTATCCCACAGTTTCACAGTACAGTTTTATAGTACAGTTTTATACGACAATTTTCAAAATTGTAGTATAAATTTATGGCACAATTTTATGCGACAGTTTTACACTAGGTTTTTTAGTACGGACCACTCGGAGTTGCACCCCTTTTTTCATGTGTTTCGGATTTTGAAGTGGTGCACGCTTGAAAGGATAAGATTGTGCTATAAAACTGTAGGATAAATTTATACAACAGTTTTATAGCACAGTTTTATAGCACAGTTTTATACGACAATTCTCAAAATTGTAGTATAAATTTATGGCACAATTTATCCGACTTACACATATATGAGGCACGTCCC
>ENA-ORBV01007136-ORBV01007136.1-microbial-mat-metagenome-genome-assembly--contig:-NODE-7136-length-19311-cov-6.784184_pt1 | contig 19311 bp, 14 predicted proteins | sample MGYA00237777_ERZ505514 | MGnify/ENA primary metagenome ERZ505514 (study PRJEB26160, sample SAMN06269048) | microbial mat metagenome | isolation source: Oligotrophic lake microbial mat | place... | reverse complement strand
TGGCTCGGGCTTTCTGGCGGTCTACCTGTTCGGACTGGTTGTGGCCAATCGCGCTGCCGATGCCGTAGCGCCGATCCTGGTGGTGATGGACGGTTATGCCTGGCTGGCTCAGGCGGGCATGTTCCTGTTGCTGGGACTTCTGGTGACGCCATCGACGATGCTCGGGTATGCCGTGCCCGGCCTGGCGGTGGCCGCGACGTTGATCCTGGTGGCGCGGCCGTTGGCGGTCTGGTTGTGTCTGCGGCCGTTCCGCTTCTCCGCCAGCGAGACCTGGTTCATCTCCTGGGTCGGTCTGCGTGGCGCGGTGCCGATCGTGCTGGCGCTGTTTCCGCTGATGGCCGGCACGCCGCAGGCCAACGTGCTGTTCAACATTGCCTTTCTGGTCGTCGTGACCTCGCTGCTGCTGCAGGGCTCCACGATCGGCCTGATGGCGCGCAAGCTGGGCGTGGCCATGCCGGAGTCGAGCGACGAGTTGCACCAACGCGCCGTCTTTCGCGACTTCGTGCTGGAGGCCGGCGCCCCGATCAAGGTGGTGTGCGAGTTCTACAACCTGCCCTTGCCCGCAGCGGCGCAGGCTGATCTGCCACTGGGGGAGTGGATGGTGCTGCAACTGCGCCGCCCGCCCGTGGCTGGCGACAGCGTGGTGCTGGGCCAGGCCACGTTCGTCGTGCGCGAACTCTCCGATGGGCGCATCGTGCGCGTCGGGCTGGGCCTGTCGTCCTGAACCTGGAGTCTGCGGCCGAGGTCTGTCATCCGTGGGGCCACAAGGACGGCTCCTGCTTGCCACTACGGCGTTGTCCTCGTTGACGTGCAGACAGTCGAGCGTGGAGTCGTGGTTCAGGGATACCGTCGCAGTTGAGTGGGGTAGCCGGCGCATCCGACAGTTCGGTTGCAGACCTGGAACGGTGGGGTCCGGCCGGCTCCGGGGTGGGGCAGAATGGCAGCAGTCCCTTGCACCTCCCATGTCACGCCGCGCCCAATTCCTGCTGGTCTTCGTCTGCCTCGCCGCCTTGCTCGGCATGTCCACGGTATTGGTGCTGCAGTTGCCAACCTTTGGCGGCGAGATACAGGGTGAACGGCTGGAGCGCGTGCGCGGGTCGCCGCACTATGTCGATGGCCAGTTCGAGAATTCGCCGCCGTATGCGAACGACCTGGCGCTGATGCAGAACCTGCGGGACTACATGGGCGGTCAGCAGCGCGAGCCCGGATTCGCGATTCCGGTCGTGCCGCTGGCACCCGGCAGCTTGCGGGAGCCGGCGCAATCGGGCATGCGCGTTATCTGGTTCGGGCACTCCAGCGTGCTGGTCGAGATCGACGGCGTGCGCATCATGACCGACCCGGTGTTGTCCGAACGCGCGTCGCCGTTCCAGTTCCTGGGGCCGCAGCGGTTTCATTCGCCGCCACTGGCGCTCGCGCAGCTCGAGGGCATCGATGCGGTCGTGATTTCGCACGACCATTACGACCATCTGGACATGGACACGGTCCGGCGCCTGGCGTCCAAGGGCACACATTTCTATGTCGGGCTGGGCATCGGTGCGCATCTGCAACGCTGGCAGGTGCCGACGGCACAGATCCACGAGATGGACTGGTGGGAACACGCCAGCATCCGGGGCGTGACGATCCACAACACGCCCGCGCGCCACTATTCGGGGCGCAAAAGCATGGACAACTCCACCTTGTGGTCGTCGTGGATGCTCAAGGGCTCGGGTTATGCCATTTATTACAGTGGCGACACCGGTTATGGACCCCATTTCCGCGCCATCCGTGAACGCCTGGGTGAACCGGACATCGCGCTGATCAAGGTCGGTGCTTATGGAAATAGCTGGCTCGACATTCACATGGATCCCGAATCCGCAGTGCAATCGCATGTCGATCTGGGCGCGAAGCGGATGCTGCCGGTGCACTGGGCGACCTTCAACATGTCCTACCACGCATGGAGCGAACCCATCCTTCGAGCCGTAGCCGCTGCCAAGGCCAAAGGTGTCGAACTGGTGACGCCGCGGGTCGGCGAGGTGGTCGAATTCGGCCAGCCGTTCACCAATCAGGCCTGGTACCTGCCTGGGACATAAGCCGCAGGGCCGCTCCCAAGGCGAATCCCGCAGTGCGCCGCACGGAGGGTCACCAGTCAGCCGCAGGGCCGCTCCCAAGGCGAGTCCCGCAGTGCGCAGCACGGAGGGTACTTTAGTAAGTCGGATCGGCTTGACCAAGGTCAACGCGGCGCGCTGGGGTTGGCAGGAAGATGGTCCATCAACCCATCGACAGGAACACGCCATGCCCGACACCCGTTACATCCGCTGGTTCAAGGAGTTGTCGCTTGACGATCTGGGTCTGGTCGGGGGCAAGAATGCGTCGCTGGGCGAGATGTTCCAGCAGCTCACGCCGCTGGGCGTGCGTATTCCCGACGGCTTTGCGGTCACGGCGCAGGCCTACCGCGATGCGCTCGACGCCGCCGATGCATGGCCCGAACTGCACCAGTTGCTCGACAAGCTGGACAAGACCGACACCGATGCGCTGGCGCGTGCCGGCGCCCGCGCGCGCGAGATCGTCTACGGCGCGGCCATGCCGGCAGCGGTGGAGCGGCAACTGCGCGCAGCCTGGCGCGAACTCAAGGCAATGACGGGTGACACGCTGAGCGTGGCGGTGCGCAGCTCGGCCACCGCCGAAGACCTGCCCAATGCCAGTTTTGCGGGCCAGCACGACACCTACCTGAACGTGCATGGCGAAGAGATGCTGATCGACGCCGTCAAGCGTTGCCAGGCCTCGTTGTTCACCGACCGCGCCATCTCGTACCGCACCGACAACGGCTTCGACCACTTCAAGGTATTCCTGTCGGTGGCCGTGATGCAGATGGTGCGCAGCGACCAGGCCTCGGCCGGCGTGATGTTCACGATCGACACCGAATCGGGCCACCCCGACGTGGTGTTCATCACCGGCGCTTGGGGTCTGGGCGAAAACGTCGTGCAGGGCGCGGTGGACCCGGACGAGTTTTACGTGCACAAGCCGACTTTCGAGAAGGGCTTTCGCTGCGTGCTGCGCAAGACGCTGGGGGACAAGCAGGTACACATGGTGTATGCGCCCGGGCGGACCCGCGAGCCGGTTATCAACAAACCCACGCCGCGCGCCGACCGCAAACGGTATTGCCTGAGCGATGAGGATGTGCTGGAGCTGGCTGGCGCCGCAATCAAGATCGAGCAGCACTACAGCAAGCGCGCCGGGCAGAGGCGTGCGATGGACATCGAATGGGCCAAGGACGGCCCCAACGGAAAACTGTTCATCGTGCAGGCGCGGCCGGAGACAGCGATATCGCAGCGCAACGTCATGCAGCTCGAAGAATACGTGCTCGATGGCAGCGCAGCGGTACGGGCCCAGGGGCGCGCCGTCGGCGCCAAGATCGCCAGTGGCAAGGTGCGTATCGTCACCGATGGCCGTCACCTGTCCGCGTTCCGCCCGGGCGAGGTGTTGGTGGCCGACACCACGACGCCGGACTGGGAGCCGGTCATGAAGACCGCGGCAGCCATCGTCACCAACCGTGGCGGACGCACTTGCCACGCGGCCATCGTCGCACGCGAACTCGGCATCCCGGCGGTGGTCGGCGCCGAACACGCGAGCGAGGTGCTCAAGGACGGCGAGCTCGTCACCGTGTCGTGCGCCGAGGGCGCGGCAGGCAAGGTCTACGAAGGCGACGTTGCGTTCCACAAGAACGTCACTGACCTGACCGGGCTCAAGCGCCCGAACACCGAGATCATGGTCAACCTGGGCAACCCGGAACTCGCGTTCCAGGTCAGCCAGATGCCCTGCGACGGCGTTGGGCTGGCGCGTATGGAATTCATCATCAACGAGCACATCAAGGTGCACCCGATGGCAGTGCTGCACCCGGAGCGCATCACCGACGCGGCCGAGCGCGCACGCGTGGTGGCGTTATCTAGCGGTTACAAGGACGGGCGCAGCTATTTTGTCGAGCGCCTGGCCGAGGGAGTGGGCACGATTGCGGCAGCGTTCTACCCGCGCCCGGTGATCGTGCGGTTGTCGGATTTCAAGAGCAATGAATACGCGGCGCTGATGGGTGGCCGCGATTTCGAGCCGCACGAGGAAAACCCGATGCTCGGATTCCGCGGGGCGGCCCGCTACGTGCATCCAGCCTATGCCGAGGGCTTTGCGCTCGAGTGCGAGGCGATGTTGCGGGTGCGCGAAACCATGGGCCTGACCAACCTCAAGCTGATGGTGCCGTTCTGCCGCCGCCTCGATGAGGCACGCAAGGTGCTGGCGGCCATGGCCGGCCACGGATTGAAGCGCGGCGAAAACGGGCTCGAGGTCTACGTGATGTGCGAGATCCCGAACAATGTGCTGCTGATCGACGAATTCGCCGAGCTGTTCGACGGTTTCTCGATCGGCTCCAACGACCTCACCCAACTCACGCTGGGTGTGGACCGTGACAGCGCCATCGTCGCCGATTCCTTCGACGAGCAGGACGAGGGCATGCGCCGCATCCTGAAGATGGCGGTCGAGGGCGCCAGGCGCAACAAGCGCCACAGCGGCATCTGCGGCCAGGCGCCGTCCGACCACATCGAGGTCGCGCGTTACCTGGTCGAGCTGGGCATCGACAGCATCAGCCTGACGCCGGACCGGGTGCTGCGCACGATGCAGGAGGTGCAGGAGATCGAGGCCGCGCAGGGGCGGGCACCGCGCGCCGGTGATTGAGATCAATTTGCACTCGATGAACAAGCGACCGTTCGCCCTGAGCTTGTCGAAGGAGCCTGTCCTGAGCTTGTCGAAGGGCTTCGACAAGCTCGGCCCCAACGGCGTTTGTCATGAATGCGGGAAGTCTCAACAATCGCGCTTTTGTATGAGATCAGGGCCGGGGCTGGTCGCTGTGCGACACCTCGAAGCCGTCGGCGACGTAGGCGGGACCCTTCATCAGCCAGACGATGACGCAGCCTATCGTCACCGTCAGCACCAGCGTCCACACAAAAATGGCCAGGCCGATCATCATGTAATCGAACATCTGGATGTGGCGCGCCAGTTCGGCGGCGCTGCCGGCGGTGATCAGGAAACGCGCGGCCAGCGCCATCAGCGCCGGCAGCAAGGTGCCGGCCAGCCACACGGTCGGCATCAGGCGCAGAAGCCGCCACTCGAAGCCGGCTGGCGAGCGTCGGTAACCGGGGAGTTTTCGAAGCCAGTTCACTTCGGCAATTCTAGGCGTCTTGTGCGCGCCACGCAGTAAGCTGGATCGTCGTTGCGGCGGGTCCGATCGTGACCCGTGGCTCGACCCGCCCGAGGACTGATTAATATGGCGCGGGATCTACTCGAAAAGTTGGTGACAACACAGCAACGCGAGAATGCACAAGCCGCCGCCAAAATCCGCTTTCCGGGGCGCTTCAGGCCCGATCCACACTTCCTGGAACGGTACGCACGCCGATTCGGATCCATTCGCCGAGCGGCGTAAATCCAACTGACCCGCTTCCGGTTGGCAGCGACCGGCGATAGTCGTTTCTCTACTACCTTGCAATTCTTCCACGCCATGGAATAATTGCAAGGATGTTTTCGCGCCAGATTATCGGTGAACTTCAGCAATTCCTTCAGGAGTTCCCCGCCGTGGCTATCCTCGGCCCGCGCCAGGCTGGCAAAACCACGCTGGCGCATCAGGTGGCCGAAAACCTGTCAATGGGTTCTGGCCAGGTGCCGCTGTACCTTGACCTTGAAACACCAACGGATATCGCCCAGTTAAGTGACCCGTCTGCATTCTTCGCACTCCACACAGACCGGCTCGTCATTCTGGATGAGGTCCAGCGCATGCCGGGCCTGTTTGCCACGCTGCGTGGAGTAATTGACCAACGCCGCCGTGCGGGGGCTCGCAACGCCCAATTCCTGCTGTTGGGTTCGGCGAGTATCGATCTTCTGTCGCAGTCTTCCGAAAGCCTTGCCGGACGTCTGGCCTATGTGGAGCTGGCACCGTTCGTTGCCACCGAGTTGCCTGCCAACGAGGCTGCGACGCCCGGCCAGTTGTGGCTGCGCGGCGGTTTCCCCGACGCATATCTGGCGCGCAGCGACGCCGCCAGTCTGCGGTGGCGCCAGCAGTTCATCACCACGTATCTTGAGCGCCATATTGCGCAACTGGGACCACGCATACCTGCGCACACGCTGCGCCATTTCTGGACCATGCTGGCGTACGAGCAAGCCCAAGTCCTCAACGCGGCCCGTCTTGCCGCGTCACTGGGTGTCAGCGGCCAAACGGTCGCCCGATATCTGGACCTGTTGTGTGACCTGATGCTGGTGCGCCGTCTGCAACCCTGGGCACGGCAGTCCAGCAAAAGACTGATCAAGGCACCCAAGGTGTTTGTGCGCGATAGCGGCTTGGCGCATGCGCTGCTGGGCCTGGGGCAGCAACAGACGCTGCTGTCACACCCCGCCGTCGGCGGTAGCTGGGAGGGTTGGATTATCGAAAACCTGTTGGTCTGCGCGCCCGCCGGCACGCAAGCAAGTTATTACCGCACGGCCGTCGGCGCAGAAATCGATCTGGTGCTGGAGTTGCCAGGCAATGCGCTTTGGGCGGTGGAGATCAAGCGCTCCAGCGCGCCAACGCTGACCAAAGGCTTTCACATTGCCTGCGCGGACCTGTCGGCCACGCGCCGCATCGTCGTCAGCAGCGCGAATACGCGCTTTCCCATGGCCGGTGGAGTGGAGCACGTGCCTCTGCTGGAGTTGATGCACGAATTGCTGATGCTGCGAAGGCCGTAGCTAACCGCCAACCGGCCTCGACCAAATAAGCCCGGCACGTCACCCCCCCGCCTTTGGCCACAACCCTTTCCCGCCCCATGATGGAGCGTGGGTCTGTTTTCTTTCCAGTGATCGCGTGGGCTGGGAATTTGAGTTCATTGAGATCTACCCACGCAACATCAGGCTCGCACCAGTTGACGGCAACAACACACGACCACGGTTTGTCCGCGTTGAAGGGGGCATAGCAACCGGAGCCGGGTCACACGTGAACCTGGTTGTACCCATGACGGCAGAAGCCATTGAAGTAGCCTGAAAGCAGGTTGGCCTGCCCCATGGCTGGCGATGGCAAGGGCTTATGGACGTTTGGCTCGATGAAGGGCTGATGGTGGAACTCGCACCCAGCAAGTCGGTGGATCACAATGACCCCAACGACCAAAGTTAGATCGTGCCTGCCACGATCTGAACCTGTTCGCGCCACTGCGGCGGTTCAGTCCAACACGGTTTATCCGCCGCAGCAGGTGTTCTTGGTTTCTACCGCCTTTCCCAAGAACCAGTTGATGATGTTGAAACGGGTGATCAACCCGGCGATGGACAACATGGGCAACCCCGGCTATTGACCAACTCATTGGCGCGCATCGCGCCAGTCGGCCGTCATCGCCGGATGTGCCGACAAGTAGGCGCGCACCGCCTCGTCAACGGTGGCAAAGAAGGTCTCCTGTCCGAAATGGCTGAACAAACCGAAGCGCTTGAGCTTGTCCTTCACCGGTCCCTTCATTTCGGCGAAGCAAAACTCCACACTTTCGATCTGCAGCAGGTGGTCCAACTCGGCCAGCATGTCCGCAGCTGTGATGTCGATGCTGGTCACCGGCTCGGCCGCCACCACCATCCAGCGCACCGGCGTAGGTGAGCTGTCGATGGCCTGCAGCACGTGCTTCCGGAACAGTTCGGCATTGGCAAAGAACAGCGGCGCATCCCAGCGGAACAGCACCAGCCCCGGCACGCGCTGTGCCTCGGGGTGCCGTTCGATGTCGTGAAAGCCGTCGATGCCTTGCACCCTGCCCAGAACGGCGGTGTGCGGGCGCCAGCCGTCCCACAGGAATTCGATCACCGCAATGACCACCGCCAGCGCAATGCCCTGGATCGCACCCACCGTCAGCACACCCAGCGTGCAGACGATGGACAACCAGAACTCCCAGCGCTGGATGCGCCAGATGCGGCGCAGGTCGCGCCACTCGATAAGGCCGATGACCGAACCGATGACCACCGCAGCCAGCGCGCTGCCCGGCAGATGCTGCAGCAATGCCGGCGCGGCGAGCAGCAGCGCGGCCACCGCCAGTGAGCCGACCACCCCCGTGAGCTGCGACTTCGCACCCGACGCTTCGGCAACTGGTGTGCGCGACGCGCTGGCGCTGATCGGGAAGCCCTGGAAAAAGCCCACCGCCAGGTTGGCCGCGCCGAGCGCCACCATCTCCTGGTTGGCATCGACCGCATGGCCCGCGCGTTGCGCCAGCGTGCGCGAAAGCACGCTGGTGTCGGCAAAGGACACCAGTGCCACCGCGACGCTACCAATCAGCAGCGGCATCACATCGTCGTGCGTGATCCAGGGAATAGCGAATGCAGGCAGGCCCTCGGGCAGGCGGCCCAACACCGCCACGCCGGTCTGTCCATCCAGGTCGAACAGCGCCACCGCCAGCGTGGCGGCGACGATGGCGATGAGCATCCCGGGCACGCGCGGCCAGCGCTTGAGCCACAGGATCAGCAGCAACGCGCCCACACCCAGGCCCAGGGTTGCCAGGTTCGTGCGGCCGGTCCATAGCCCGCGCACCAGGCCCAGTAGCTGCTCCAGCGGATCGGCGACATCCACGGCAAAGCCAAACAGCTTGGGTAGCTGGCTCAGCATCACGGCCAGCGCGATGCCGTTCATGTAGCCATAGCGGATCGGCTTGGACAGCAGTTCGGTGATGAAGCCCAGCCGTGCCACGCCGGCGGCGATGCACAACAGCCCTGAGACGATGGCCATCATGGCGGCCAACGCGACCGCACGCGCTGGGTCGCCGCCCGACAGCGGTAGCACCACCGCGAGGATCAGCGCGGCCAATGCAGAGTCCGGCCCCAGCACGAGGATGCGGCTCGGGCCGAACAGGGCGTAGGCCAGCAGCGCGACGATGGTTGCGTACAAGCCGTAGATGCCTGGCACTCCTGACGCTACGGCGTAGGCGATGCCCACTGGCACCAGCATCGTGGTCAGTACCAGACCAGCGGCCAGGTCATGCCGCAGCCAGCGCAGCGGGTAGTGCCGCAATAGCTGCCAGCCTGGCAGCCAGCGTGCCCAACCGATTTGTGCGTTCGGCGGCTGGCGGCGTCGGCTCTGTGGCGCGGGAGTGTTCAAAGTCGTGGACCCACCCATGCAGACCTGCAGTGGCTGCAACAGGGAGCGTTTCACGATAGCACAGCCCACCCAGAACGACCGGCCTTACACTGCGATGCGCAGTGCACCAAATCCTGGGGCGCAGCGCAGTCGCGGATCAAGCCATCAAGGAGTCAGCATGCGTGCCTTGAAATCCATCATCCTTCAACTGCGTGCCCTGGTTATCGGTACGGTTGCATGCGCGATCTTCGTGACAGCCGCCCAAGCGCAGGAGGTCGTGACGAGCTTCGCGAGCGGACCACCGAACGGCAAGTACGCGTTCGCCAGCTGGACGCCCAAGTTGATCCCCGATCTCCTGAAGGGCAACACGACCGGCGAGACGGTCAACATCGTCGGCCACCTCTTCATGCCGTCGGGCAACGACAAGGTGCCCGCAGTCGTTCTGGTGCACGGGTCTGGCGGCATCTACAACGCCGAGCTCGACTACTGGCCGAAGCAATTCAACGCCGCTGGCATTGCAGTCTTCACGCTCGACATGTTCGGCCCGCGCGGCGTGCGCAGCACCGCCGAAGACCAGTCGCTGGTGCAGTTCGCGGCGGACGTGGCGGACTCGTTTGCGACGCTCAAGCTGCTCGCAACGCACCCGCGCATCGACGCCAAGCGCATTGCGATCATGGGTTTTTCACGCGGCGGGACCGCGACTCTGCGCACGGCTGTCGAGAGGATAATCGCCGCCCAGAAGCTGCCCGACGGGTTGCGTTACGCGGCCCATATCCCGACCTATGCTGGGGGCTGTGCCGGAGTGTTCCGGCTGGTGGTGAAGCCCGCAGTGTTCTCGAAGTCTCCGATGCTGTTCATTCACGGCGACGCCGACGACTACACGCCGATCGGTCCGTGCCAGGACTACGCCGACAAGATCGGAAAAGCGGGCACGCCAGTCGGATTCGTCGTGATCGAGGGAGCACACCACAAGTTCGATTCGGACGACCTGAAGCGGTATCACGTCCGCGCCGCGACCCGAACCAAGGGGGATTGCCCGGTCGAGATCGATATCGACACGCTCTACGCGTATGACCGCACGACCGGAGCGCGGCTGTCCGGCGACGCATATTTGGCCGCGCTGAAGGGCTGTGGCGCGGTTGGCGCCACGGTGGAGGGAAACACGCGCGCGCGACAAGGCCGCGCAGGCCGCAGTCGGCTTCCTGAAGAAGACGTTCGCGAACTGAGAGTTATCGGGGTCAGGGCCACGTTATCGGGGTCAGGCCCCAATGCTGTTCACATAGTCCATTTTCCGTTCGGGCTGAGCTTGTCGAAGCCCTGCGACACCCTTCGACAAGCTCAGGGCGAACGGCCTTATGTGAACAGTATTGGGTCAGGCCTATACCTTCGATAGAAGGTATAGGCCTGACCCCAAAACTGGTGCATAAAGGTGCCGCAGTGTGCGCCGTTAGGGCTTGTCGTGCTGCCTTGGGGATCTCTTCCCATCGCCTCGCATCAGACTGGCAGCATCAGGCCCTCGTGGATCGCCACACGCTCCAGCGCTGTTTCGAACAGGGCTCGCGAGGCTCCTGCCACACGCTTCAGATAGGCATGCAGCGCGGCGTCTGCAGGGCTCAGGCTCTCGCAGTCTGCGCTGTAGGCTTCGAAGTTCGACAACTGCATCAGCAACTCGGCCACGTGGCGCGGGCATTCGCAGGCGATGGTTGACGACAGGCCGGCGAAGTCTGTCAAGGCGGCGTCGTCGAAGCGCCGGACAGCGGCATCGCCGGCCGGCAACCACAGCGGTTCGTTCTGAAACAACGTGTCTTTCGGCTCAGCGCTGCGCGCGGACGCTGCGCTTTCAATTGCTGCCAGCCAAGCGCCCAGTGCGCTATCGTCCTGCGGCTCGCGCAGCAATGCGATTTCGGCGCCGGCAAACGGCGCTATCGCAGCCGCACCGGCAAATCGATAGGCCACCGCGACGCAGCGCGCACCCCATGTCTGTGCCGCCGCTTGCAATTCGGAAAGTGAGCCGGCGTGCAGGCTCGACGCTTGCCAAAGCAGCAGGTCGATCGGCTGTTCGCGCAGTGCTTGGGCTGCTGGGGCGGCATCGGCGGCTTGGGCCAGGGTGTCGAAGACCGCGCCAACCTTCGGTGGCCGCCCCAGGGCCTGAGCGACGGCAGGGCGCTGCAGCCGTCGCGCCAACGCGGTACCCACCACCACCAGTCGCCAGGGTGCGGGTCGGTGCACTGGCGGGTTCCGTCCGCTGGCGACAGTGGTGACGTGGGTGCTGGCCACTTGCTGCAACTGGGCCGCGCTCAGTGTCGCGATCGCGCCGATGGCGTGGCCGTGATCAGTCAACTGCTTGAGCAGCGCCAGGCGTTGGACGTCGTCGGCCGAGTAAAGACGATGGCCTGTCGGCGAGGTGGCGGGCGCCACGACCTTGTAGCGCTGTTCCCAAATGCGCAATGTCGACACTGGCATGCGCGCCATGCGTGCTACGGCGCCGCTGCGGTAGTGGGGCGATGGAGCGGCGCCATGCAGCTTGGCGGTAGTAGAGAGTTTTTTGGTGACCATCTTGTGCAACCAATTGGAGTTGAGTTTGAGTCGGATTATCACAGCATTCTGTGTGACTATCCAAATTCGAAACCGATTTGCGTTGGTTACTGTGTACATTGCGCGCATGCCAGAAACCAACCGCTCCCCCACAACCGTGTACTTGGTTGGTGCCCGCCCAGTCTGCCCCGGTGAGATCGAGGCGTACCGCCGGCAGTCCGTTGCCGGCGCCGCGCAGTGGGTCGACGTTGGACGGGCTGTGGACAGAGCACCGGTCAAAAGCCAGCGCGAATCCACCTGACGAAAACAACCGCCACGCAGCTTCGGCGCGTCGACGTTAACTAGCACTATTGCGCACTTACCGACAGAGAACCATGAACAAACCAATGACAGCGACAAACCGCTTCTGGACCAAGACACGTCTGGCAGCCATGACACTCCCTTTGATCGGAGCCGCGCTTGCAGCGGCCTCGGGCTCCGCTGAAGCAGCGGCGGTCGAAACGCTGCGTCAAGACGATTTCGTCGGGATCTCCTTTTGGATCATATCGATGGCGCTGATCGCCGCGACGGCATTCTTCTTCCTGGAACGCGACCGCGTGTCGCCGAAGTGGAAGACCTCGCTCACGGTATCGGGGCTGGTGACGCTCGTGGCAGCGGTGCACTACTTTTACATGCGCGAGGTCTGGGTGGCCACCGGTTCGACGCCCACGGTCTTTCGCTATATCGACTGGCTGATCACGGTGCCGTTGTTGATGATCGAGTTCTATCTGATCCTGGCAGCGATCACCAAGGTGCACGTCGGGATCTTCTGGCGTCTGATGATTGGCACGCTGGTGATGCTGATCGGTGGCTACCTGGGCGAGGCGGGGTACCTGTCCGTCTGGCCGGCGTTCATTATCGGCATGGCGGGTTGGGCGTTCATCCTGTACGAAATCTTCCTCGGCCAAGCTGGCAAGATCAGTGCAGAGAATGCACCGCCCGCGGTCCGGTCGGCCTTTAACACGATGCGCCTGATTGTGACTTTCGGCTGGGCGATCTACCCGGTCGGGTACTTCTTCGGCTACTTGACTGGCGCCAACCCGGCAGACAGTTCGAACGCGCTCAACATCATCTACAACGCAGCCGATGTGTTGAACAAGATCGCCTTCGGTCTGATCATCTGGTCGGTCGCGGTCAGCGAGACGGAGCAGGCGGCGAAGCGCTAGTCGCCAAGAAGGAGTCGAGTCGACAGATTTGATTCCTTCGTCGAGACACGCACCATGAAAGCACTGGTAATCGGCGCCGGCTTCGGCGGCATTGCGGCAGCGCTGCGGCTGCGCGCCAAAGGCTACGAGGTCTCGCTCATCGACCGCTGCGCGGGTCTCGGTGGACGGGCCCAGGTTTTTGAGCGCGGCGGTTTCAAGCACGACGCCGGGCCGACCGTCATCACCGCGCCCTTCCTGTTCGAGGAACTCTTCGCCTTGTTCGGCGAGAAGTTCGCGGATCATGTGAAGCTGGTGCCCTTGACGCCTTGGTATCGGTTCCACTTTTCAGACAATACCCAGTTCGACTACGGCGGCACCCTGGACGAAACGCTGGCCGAGATCGCACGCATCGAGCCTGGCGACTGCGCCGGATACCGCAGCCTGCTCGTGCAGTCCGAGAAGATATTCAACGTCGGTTTTGTGCAGCTGTCGGCCGTGCCGTTCCATCGCTTTAGCGCGATGCTCAAGCAGATTCCGGCGCTGCTTCGACTGCGCAGTCATGACACCGTCTGGCAGCTTGTCTGCCGTCACCTGAAGAATCCCAAACTTCGGCAGGCGTTTTCGATTCAGCCCCTGTTGGTGGGCGGCAATCCCTTCGACACCACCAGCATCTACGGCCTGATCCACTACCTCGAACGGGCCCACGGTGTGCACTTCGCGATGGGCGGCACCGCAGCCATCACGGCCGCGCTTGGCGCCTTGATGGCCAGGCACGGAATCGATGTGAAGCTCAACACGACCGTGCAGCGCGTCGATGTCGATGAAGGCATCGCATCGGGGGTCACGCTGGCCGACGGCGCGTACATCGCGGCCGATGTGATCGTGTCCAACGCCGACCCTGCGCACCTGTACAGCGAGATGATCCGGGCCGAGGACCAGGCGCCCGCTGCACGTTTGAAGCTTGCCGCGGCCGAGTTCTCGATGGGCCTGTTCATCCTGTATTTCGGCACCACCCGTCAGTACCCGGACGTCGCGCACCACACCATATGGCTCGGCGATCGGTACCGCGAACTGCTGGCCGACATCTTCCACCACAAGGTGCTGTCGGAAGACTTCTCGCTGTACCTGCATCGACCGACGGCTACCGACGCCAGCTTTGCGCCGACCGGCTGCGACAGCTTCTACGTGCTGTGTCCCGTGCCCAACCTCAAAGGCGCAATCGACTGGGCGGTGCAAGGGCCGCGCCTGCAGGCGCGCATCGTTGCAGCGCTTGAGGCGACGATCCTGCCGGGCCTGAGTGGCTGCATCACGGGCGCCTTCCACAAGACGCCCGAATCCTTCCGCAGCGACTACCTCAGCGCCCACGGCGCGGGGTTTTCGGTGGCGCCGCTGTTTCGCCAGTCGGCCTGGTTCCGCTTCCACAACCGGGCCGAGGGTATCCGCAATCTGTATCTCGTCGGAGCCGGAACGCATCCCGGTGCCGGGCTGCCTGGCGTGCTGTGCTCGGCCAAGGTGATGGACGCGCTTGTCCCTGCGGCGCGCATCGCCGCTCAGCGCTTCCCGGGTCGAGGCTCGACGCCTGCGCTGCAAGGCGCCGATCTCGTTTTGTCGCGCAAGGGCAAGAGTTTTCACTGGGCGCGCCGCTGGATGGCGTCGGTCCACGCCGCGCGCGCAACCCGGCTATATGGGTTTTGCCGCTACGTTGACGACCTCGCAGATGAAGCCGTTGCAGGCCAGGACCCGCGTGCGGCCCTCGCGCTCATTGCGCAGGAATTCGCTCGCGGCGCCTCGCAGAACCCGATCGTTGCCGACGCGATCGCGCTTGCGCGCGAGTGCCGCATTCCGACCCCGCTGATCCTGACCTTCATCGATGGCATCGCGTCGGATCTCGACACCGTTTGCCTGGCCGACGAAAGCGCGCTGATCCGCTACTGTTACAAGGCCGCCGGGACCGTCGGGTCGATGATGTGCAGGGTGCTGGGTTGTGAGGACCCGGTCGCGCTGCGCCACGCGGTCGACCTGGGGATCGCGATGCAGCTCACGAACATTTGTCGCGATGTCGCTGTCGATGCCGCCGCCGGACGGCGCTACCTGCCAGCATCGATGATCGGCGACCTGACGCCACAAGCGTTGGTGGACCCAGCGCTGCTATTGCAGCCTCGATTGAAGGCCTGCATCGACGCGCTCCTTGACACCGCCGACCGCTACTACCGCAGCGGCGAAGCGGGCCTGGCCCACCTGCCGGTCAGTGCGCGCTGCGGCATCCTGGTCGCGGCGCGTGTGTACCGGGCCATCGGCACGCAACTTCGACAGCACGACAACGCGTACTGGCTCGGGCGCACCGTTGTGCCAAGGCGAACCAAGACCCTGGTGACGTTGCGGGCGCTTTTGTCGACCCCGTTGCGCCCCCGATTCTGGGTGCCCGCGCGGCACCACGATGCCGCGCTGCACAGCGCCTTGTCGGCGTTCCTTGGCGCCGAGGCGTCGCTCAAGAGCCGGCATGTCTGAAGTCTTCGACCTGGCCATCCTTGGCGGTGGGTGCGCTGGGCTGAGCCTGTCGATGGCAGTTGCCGCGCAAGGCGTGCGCTGCCCCCGCACGCTGGTGATCGAGTCGCGCACCGAGTACACGAACGACCGCACGTGGTGCTACTGGAAAGACTCTAGTGCGCGCGCGCCGTACCCGACCCGGCATCGATGGCAAACGATGCGGGTGGTGCATGCAGGTCAAAGTGTGTCGCTCGACTGTGGGGCTACGCCCTACCAGATGGTGGCAGCGCAAGACTTTTACGCCAGCGCCCAGGCGTTGATCGACCGCACACCGAACCTGGCATTGAGGCTTGGAACGTCGGTCGTCGGCGAGTTGGGCCATAGCGGCGGCGTGTGGGACATCCGCACGAGCGCGGGCAGCGTGCGGGCCCGCTCGGTTGTCGATACGCGCCCGTCGCAGCGTCCGCGCCGTGACGGTGCGACGCTGTGGCAATCTTTCTACGGCCACGAGATCGAATGCAGCGCGGCGGTGTTCGACCCGTTGTCGCTGGACTTGATGAACTTCCTTGCGCCGGATGCGCGCGACGTGCCGTTCGTCTACGTCTTGCCGGTGACGCCGACGCGGGCGCTCGTCGAGGTCACGGTGTTCAGCGCGACGCCGCTGGCACCTGAAGCGCTGAGCGCCCGGCTCGACGCCGCGGTTGCGCAGCGCGTGGGCGGCGCGCCCTTCGCGACCGTGCGCAGTGAGCACGGTATCTTGCCGATGGGCCTGAACCAGGCCCCGGGGTCGGCGGACAAAAGCCATGTCAAGGTCGGCGTGATGGCCGGTGGCGCCCGAGCGAGCACGGGCTACGCCTTCCAGCGCATTCAAAGCTGGGCTGGCGAATGTGCTGACGCACTGGTGCGTTGCGGCCACCCGGTCGGGCATCGGCCCGACCCCTTGCCGCTGCGCGTGATGGACCGCATTTTCCTTGATGTGTTGCGTGCGAACCCGAGTCTCGGTGGGGCTCTCTTCTTCTCGCTTTTCAGCCGCACCGACCCGGCCCGGGTCATTCGCTTTCTGAGTGGCGACGCAGGCGTCGTCGACAGCCTTGTGGTAGTGGCCGCGATGCCTGTTTTGCCGTTCGTTGGCGCCGCGCTGGCGATGGCGCGGCGTCGTGGCCGCATCCGCGAAGTCCGGGGTGTTGTATGAGCCTGAGATTGCAAGGCCTCGGATTCAGTGCGTTGGCTTGGCTGATGCTCGTTGTGAGCCTCTGGCTCCCACCTCTCGATGCGCATGTCCAGCTCGCGGTGCTGGCACCGGTCATCTTGTTGCTGGGCGTTCCGCACGGCGCGCTAGACACCGTCTTTGTGAGGCAACTCACGCGCATTGAGTCGGCCGCAGGATGGAGCCTGTTCATGATCGCCTACCTCGCGGCTGCTGCGTCGGTCGTGGTCTTGTGGTGGTTTGCCCCGGGCTTTTTCCTGGTGGCATTTCTGCTCATCTCGGCGCTTCACTTCTCAGGCGATCCCGAGGGCATGACACCGGCGTGGTTTCGAACGCTGTACGGCGGTGCTGTCATCTTCTGCCCCCTCCTATTGCATGCGGCTGAGGTCTCAGAGCTATTTGCTCTTTTGGCCGGGTTGCCGTCTGCGCAAGCCATAGTGGCAGCCTTGCACTGGGCCGCGTGGCCCTGGGTTGCAGCCATCGGTGTCGCGGCAATCGCCACAGCGCAGCGGGACTTGACGCGCAGCATCGAACTGGTGTCGGTCACGGCGTTGCTGAGCTTCGCACCCCCGCTGATCGGATTCACCATCTTTTTCTGCTGCATGCACAGCGCACGACATGTGCTGAGAACGCGCGAGTACTCCAGCGCTGGAACACTTGTGCACCTGCTGCGCGTCGCTTCCTGGCCAATGTCGATCACCGCTGCCGGCGTCGCCATCGTGTGGTGGCTGTCCGATGGCAAGCCGCTCGATACGCGCCTGGCGCAGCTTCTTTTCGTCGGCTTGGCCGCGCTCACCGTACCGCACATGATGGTCGTGGAACGGGTCCGCTTTGCCGGCTGGGCGCAGGGCCGTAGCGCGTCGAGATGAACAATTTTGCAAGGAGCAACACATGAACACCGATGACCCTCGATGCTGCGGCAGCGGAACCTGCATCATCGATCCCGATGGCAGGTGCTGGTGTGGACAGCAGTGGGTTGGCCGCGCTGTGGTTCAGCCGCCGGGCGAGGCAGAGGATCCGGGTGAAGGCGAACAGGCCGCGTCGACGCCCAACAACTGACGCGGGCTCTCGCTCTTGGTGTCCTTGCTGAAAATGGAAGATGTATCGGATTTGAGTAGTATTAGCATTGCAAGAGATGCGACTATCGCCAGTAGAAACCGCTTTGAGTTGGTTTTTGTGTATATTCCTCAGATGCCAGCATCCAACATACCGACCGCAACCGTGTACTTTGACGGCGCCTGCCCGGTCTGCTCTCGTGAGATCCAGATGTACCGCAGCCAGTCCGGTGGCGGCGCCGTGCAGTGGGTCGACGTTGCGCACTGCCAAGCGCCCGCGCTGGGCACCGGCCTGACCCGCGCTGCGGCCATGGCGCGGCTGCACCTGCGCCGGGCCGATGGCAGCCTGGTCAGCGGTGCCCGGGCGTTTACCGAGTTGTGGCGTGTCCTGCCGCGTTGGGCCTGGGCGGGTCGGCTACTGGGCAGCGCACCAGGCCTGTGGCTGCTCGAACCGAGCTACCGCGTCTTTCTCGTCGTGCGGCGCATCTGGCGCTGGGCTTGATCGCCTCGACAATAGCCTCGCGGGCCAGCCCGTTATGCTGGCGGTGCCATTGGCCAGTGGCCTGGACGCACGCGAAGTCCGGCTGGAAATGGCGGCGCGCCTTGGCGCATTCAGGCTACTTGTTCAAAAAAGCCTGCGCCAACTTCACCCAATAACTCGCCCCGGTCGACAACACGCTGTCGTTGAAGTCATATCCGGCGTTGTGCACCATGCATCCACCGACGGAGCCCACACCGTTGCCGATGTTGACGTAACACCCCGGCACACGTTCCAGGAAAAACGCGAAGTCTTCGCTGGCACTGACCGGCTCGGCGTTGGCCAACAGGCCGTCGTCGCCGAGCCAGTCGCGGATCACCTGCTGGCAGAACGCGGTCTCCTTGGCATGGTTGTTGAGCACCGGGTAACGCCGGATGTAGTTCACGTCCGCCGTGGCGCCAAACACTGCGGCCTGGGTCTGCGCGATCTCGGTGATGCGTTTCTCCAGCAGGTCGCGCACATCGGGGCGGAACGCGCGCACCGTCAGGCGCAGTTCGGCCACACCGGGAATCACGTTGGGCGCGTCGCCAGCGATGAAGGCGCCGACCGAGATGATGCCGGTGTGCAGCGGGTTCACGTTGCGCGAGACGATGGTCTGCAAGGCCATCACGATGCTCGACGCGGCCACCACCGCATCGACCGCATGGTGCGGCACCGCGCCGTGTCCGCCGATGCCGCGCACATGGATGATGCAGGTGTCGCCGCTGGCCATCGCGAACCCCGGCACCGCCGCAAACTTGCCGGCGGCCAGGCCCGGCATGTTGTGCATGCCGAACATGGCATCGCAGGGGAACAGGTCCAGAAATCCGTCTTCGAGCATCTTGCGCGCGCCGGCCAGGCCTTCTTCGGCCGGCTGGAACACCAGGTGCACAATGCCGTCGAAGTTGCGTGTCGCCGCCAGATGGCGCGCGGCCGACAGCAGCATCGCGGTGTGGCCATCATGACCGCAGGCGTGCATCTTGCCGAGCACCTTGCTGGCCCAGGGTTTGGCCGTGGTCTCCTCGATTGGCAGTGCGTCCATGTCGGCGCGCAGCCCGATACGCCGCGTGGATGTGCCCGCGCGCAATGTGCCGACCACGCCGGTGCCACCCAGGCCCCGGTGCACCTCGTAGCCCCAGCGCGTCAGCCGCTCGGCCACCAGATCGGAGGTGGCGAACTCCTCGTAGGCCATCTCCGGGTTGGCGTGGATCTGGCGGCGGATCGCCACCATCTCGTCTTCGTGG
>ENA-ORBV01007134-ORBV01007134.1-microbial-mat-metagenome-genome-assembly--contig:-NODE-7134-length-19317-cov-4.751455_pt1 | contig 19317 bp, 7 predicted proteins | sample MGYA00237777_ERZ505514 | MGnify/ENA primary metagenome ERZ505514 (study PRJEB26160, sample SAMN06269048) | microbial mat metagenome | isolation source: Oligotrophic lake microbial mat | place... | reverse complement strand
TTTTCAAGCAGAAGACGGCATACGAGATTCGCCTTAGTCTCGTGGGCTCGGAGATGTGTATAAGAGACAGTGCGAACTCACCACGCAAAGCCCGAACCCGAAGCCCGACACTTGGTGGTTATCGATGAACGCCGCCAGCTCTACCTGCGCCCATGCAACGACCCCCCGACTGGGCTCTCGCCTGTCGGGGGGTTAGGTGTGCCACGCGCGCCGTCATTGGAACTCTCCGTCCTACCGAACGGCGGCGGGCCATCGTTGCTGCTTTCTACACACTACTACGATCAGGGTTCCCGGAGGGTCACAAACTCGTGTTCCACCGTCACGGTCTGACCCGATTATTCTGCGATGTCTGGAACGATCTATGGAGCTGAGGGGGCTCGAACCCCTGACCTCTGCAATGCGAATGCAGCGCTCTCCCAGCTGAGCTACAGCCCCGACGACGCGAAATCTGACGATTCCGTCGAAACGGAAAGCCCCGCACCTGAAGCGCGGGGCCGTTCGGTTACGACGGGAAGGTAGCCCAGGCGAGGGCAGTGTCAAGTCATACAAGGGGTTGGACACGAACGGGGAACGGTGTCGGCCCAGTCGTGCGCTTACACCAACGCAGGGCCGCGCGTCGCGCTCAACCCGTCGTCATCAACCCACCTCAGTGCCGCATCCGCTCGCCTCCGACTACGTTCGCGACCAACTCGTCCCGCGCACGGTCGACCTCAACGGGAAGACCTACCACGCCGATGGCGAGTACGTCCTCTACTGGATGCAGTCGACGCATCGTCTGGAAGAGAACTGGGCACTCCGGGCGGCGATCCGGACGGCCAATCGGGTCAACCGTCCGCTGGTCATTCACCAGGGGCTCGACCCGACGTATCTGCACGCCTCCAAGCGCCACCACACGTTCATCCTGCAGGGCGCTCGGCAGACGGCGCGCCGAGCCGCGGCCCTCGGTCTGCATTACCAGTTCGTGTTGCGTCGCCGCCGGGACGACGACCGTCGGGTGCTCGATCGGCTGGCGGCGCGCGCCTATGTCGTCTTCACCGATCTCTTTCCGACGGCTGGCATTCGGGAACGCTCGATGCGATTGGCCGACCGGGTGAGCTGTCGGGTGCTGGCGATCGACAGTGTGTGCACGGTGCCGAACGGGCTGTTCGAGAAGGCGGAGTATGCGGCGCGCACGATTCGGCCGAAGATCGGGCGACTGCTCGATCACGCCATCGAGCCGGTGGACGAGGGCGTACCGGCCGTGTCGGTGAGCGAGCGGCTGCGCGCGTCGTTGCTGGACACGCTGCGCACGACCCCGCTGCCGCTGACGACGATGAGCGATGACGACATCGCACGTGAAGTGGCGTCGTGTGAGATCGACCACACGGTGCCGGCGGTGGCGATGCGTGGTGGTGCGGACGCCGCGGAGGCACGGCTGGCGCATTTTGTGGACGAAGTGCTGCCGCGCTACGCCGAGCGACGCAACGAGGCGAGCGATGAAGATGGCACGAGCATTCTGTCTGCGTATCTGCACTACGGGCAGTTGCCGACGGCGCGCGTGGTGCGGGATGCGCGTGCGTCTGGCGCACCGGCGGAAAGTCTCGACGCGTTTGTGCAACAGGTGACGACGTGGCGCGAGCTGTCGTACAACTGGTGTTTGCGCACGCCGGCGTTTGACCAGCTCTCGTCACTGCCGGACTGGATTCAGCGCACGATGGCGGAGCATGTGAACGACCCGCGCCCGATGTTGTACGATCTCGCAACGCTCGAAGCGGGAGAAACGGGTGACGCGCTCTGGAACGCCGCGCAGCGCCAGCTGGTGCGCACAGGGCTCATTCACAACTACCCGCGCATGCTCTGGGGGAAGACGATGATGCTCTGGACCCGCGACTACGAGCAGGCGCGCGCGTGGCTCTTTCATCTCAATGACAAATGGGCGCTGGACGGTCGCGATCCGAACAGCGTGGGCGGCATCATGTGGTGTCTGGGGCTCTGGGATCGGCCATGGGGGAACAAGCCGATCTGGGGCGGGATCAGGCCGATGGTCACGTCGCGGGCCAAGCTCAAGTTCGACGTGGGCCGGTACGTGGCGCGGTTTCCGTAATCGCAGCGAACGGTCACAAGCGCGCCACGTATCGCAGCTCATCGCGGATCAGTAACAATGGCTCGAGGCGCCTTACGCTTGTGTTGGTGACTTCGGATCGTTCGTGCATGCCGAGACGGATTCTGATATGTCTGTGCATCGCCATCCTGAGCGCCTGCGGCGATTCACCCGGGTCACCACCTGTTGACCCTCCTTGCAGCACCCCACTGTCCTTGCGTCGCGGTGAAGTGCGTCTGCTGAGCGGAGAGTCGGTGCTTTCGTGCGTGATCCTCGGATCGAGCGCCGAGGCCAGCGAGCATCTCTTCGTTTCGGCCAACGCCGCGACGACAGCGGATGATGTGCAGGCGTACCGCGTAAACGCATTCCTCGGCACGGGCACGTTGGGGAGCACCGCGGCGAAACTGCCCGCTGGATTTGCCAGCAACGCCTCCATGCAAACCGGCGGCGACGACGCTCAGCATGACCGTCCGAACCAGTTCCAGTCAGCCTTTGAGCATCGTCTCCGGCAGCAGGAGCGTGCCCAGCTCGAGCCTTACTCACTGGCGGCGCTGGCCACGGCGGCAGAAGCGCGTCGCGCTTTCGAGCGAAGGACCCGCAGCGCGTTGTCTGCCGTTCCGCGCGTGAGCGACACGCTGTCGTTTCGCGTGGGTAACGCCGCCAGCAGCAACATGTGCACGAACTATCGTCAGGTTCGCGGTGTGGTGAAGGCGGTGGGAACTCGTGCACTGATTGTGCTCGACACGGAGGCGCCCAATGGTGGTTTCAGTGCATCGGACTTTCAGGAGATCGCAACGGAATTCGATGACGTCGTGTATCCGGTCGACGCGCAATGGTTCGGAACTCCGACCGACATCAATGGCGACGGGAAGATCACGATCCTCTTCACCGCCGCGATCAATCGACTGACGCCGCCCGGTTCGCTCGGTTTCGCCGGCGGCTTCTTCTACTCAGGCGATCTGCTGCCGCGGTCGATTCCATCGCAGGGCTACAACTGCGAGTCGAGCAACGAGCAGGAAATCATCTACCTGCTTGCGCCCGATCCGAACGGACAGATCAACGGAAACAGATTCTCGCTCACCACGGCCAGGGAATCGTCACGCGGCACCACCGCGCATGAACTGCAGCACCTGATCAACCAAGGTGTGCGCCAATCGGTGTCACGTTCAGCGACGCTGGAAGTCACCTGGCTGAACGAAGGACTTTCGCACTTCGCCGAGGAGGCCGTTGGGCGCGCGGTGCGCCGGTACAGCGACTTCCGTCGCCTCAGGTATGCCGATGTTCTCGTGGATCTCGACGACTACGATTCGTACTTTCGTCAGAATCTGCTTCGCTTCCGTCTGTGGATGGAGCGCCCGGATCTCGCTTCACCGATCAGCGCGCTCGCGGGGTCACAACTCGCGCCGCGCGGAGCGGCGTGGGCACTCGTGCGCTACGCGATCGATCAGTATGCGGGCGTGGACGCGCGCGCGTTCACGCGGGCGCTAGTTGCCGGGCCGCAGGTCGATGTGGCCAACCTCGAAGCGCGGGCACGGGTTGCACTCGATCAGATTCTGCCTGGCTTTCTGGTGGCCAACTTCGCGGACACCAGTGCGACGAGCCTGGAGGCGCGCTATCGCTATTCGAGCTGGGCGATGCGCGATGCCATGACCAGTCTGAACGGGGGCGTCTTCCCGTTGCGCGTGACGACGCTGCCCGCTGACGCGACGATGTCGTCACGCTCGGGTTCAGGCAATTACTTTCTCTTCGCGCGCGGCGCCGCCGCCGGACCGGCAACACTGCGCATGTCGCCGACGAGTGGAGGCGCATCGGCCTTTGCGAATGCGCGCCTTTATGTGGTGCGCGTGAAATAGCGCGGACGCTACCGCGCGAGATCGTTGTCTTCGCGCCGAGTGAAGTTGCCCGCTCGATCGAGCGCGTAGATGATGGCACCCAGGTAGTCGTTCCACAGACCGAATCCTACACCCAGTGGGAGCTCGGGAACGACCGTTCCAATGATTCCGGCCGGTTGCGCCAGCAGGCGATCCGGCTGCCCATCGGCCGGGAACGACACAACGGCGTCGCGCAGCAGGTACACCACGAAAATCCCGAGCAGATCGCCATTCGGGTCACTGAGGGCGGCATCAACGAGGAGACCTTGCGTGCCGTTCAGCTTGGCATTGAACGATCCTATGACGGGGCTTCGTGCAGCATCCCGTTTCACGAGCGGAATCTCGACCCAATCCGAGGTGTTGCCCCGTTCATCGGCGACCCACGTTGCGAGACAACGACCGACGAAGGCGTTGTCGCTCACGCCCAGATCGTACGCGCCGATGATGACCGCCGTGTCCCGAAGCGTAACGTTGGGGGCACCTGAAAATCCGCCGCGGCGACGTCCGCCGGCGGCGAGCTGACTGCGCTTGTTGCAGTCCGTCACATCGACGAACGTGCGCTCGATATCCTTGTCCGGGTCGGCGGCGCGCAAAACATAACCGATCGTGCCGTCGAGATAGCTTGCACTGAACTGTACGACTTTTGGACGGCGCGCGATATCGGAGCAGACGACGCGGAACGGCACAAATGCGCCGCCACTCGGCGCGATCGTCACGGTGACGTTGTTTGCGCCGTCATTTGTCAGGACACAGTTGGACGCTACGTGCCGCAGCGTGACTTCGTAGCGTCCGGCCGGGAGGCCGGGGATGCGGACCGTGTCGTTGGCAGCGAGCACCGCCGCATACGCCTCGCCCTGCGCGCCCTGCACAGACAAGACATAGTCCGGATCGGGCGTGACGCCGTCGGTATAAGCCGCAACGACCAACGCAGGCGCGCAGTTGATGCTGAAGCGCACCAGCGATGTGTTGCTGTTCGGCGGGACGACAATTGCTTGTGCGGTCCCATCGCGCACCCCGCACGTCGGCGGTACGTCGCCGATATCGACGCGATAGGACGCCGCTGTCACCGAGAGGATGACGGTATCGCGCGGCGACGCGCGAAAGGTTGTATCAACGCCGAGCGTGCCCGATAGCTCCCGCACGCGAAAGGTGTAGGGACCCCGCGAGGTGACCTCAGGCGGCGCATCGACCGTCACCACGACGGCGAGGTAAGGAGGTCGGCGGCCGCCATTCGGACCAGTCGCCGATTCCGCCAGGCAGCTCGCCATGGCACCGGCGGCCGCTGCCAGCGCGCACGTGCGTGCAATCGATCGGAGAAGCTGCGTCGTCGTTGGCATCACCCGGTAGGATCGACGGTCGCCAGTAGTCGAGGCAAGATCAAATTGGCTGCGTGATCACCTTGTGGCCTGTCCGGTACGCGGCGGCGCACGATCGGCATTCTGCGACAACCGGTGATGCCTGACGGGGACGTGCGCGCAGGCGCACATCCCCGGGACCAGCAAACACAGATCAGCGGGCAGACCGAAGCCGGACCGCCTGCTTTCTACTCAAATCACGGCGTGGTCGCCGTCGCCCAGCCTCGGGTCCAGCCAGAGTACCACGGGATGTTGCTCTTCGTTGCGTTTGCGGGCGCCACGGCACCGATGTAGGTGGCCGTTGCGTCGAAGAATGAACCCGGCGGCACCGCGCCGCCGGTGGCCGTGCCGAACGCCGGACGCCAGTCCGGGACGCGCACGTCGAGCGGGCTGATGAGCGGGCTCGTGGCGGGAGTCAGATTGTTGGAACCCGCGAGGAGAATCGCGGCCGATTCATTGGCCTCGCACGCCGGATCCGGCGTGTCGCTCGCATCGAGACGCGTGTTCTGCGTAAAGATCGAGTTCTTGATCTCGAAACCAGCCGCCGTATTCCAGCCCGTGCAGGTTGCCGTGTCGTCGATATCAAGAGCGAACGGGAAGTTCTGCACGAGGAAGTTGAACATCTTCGGCCAGGTGCCACGACGCACGTGCAGGCCGCCGACGGCGTTATTGCCCGCGGTGCCCGACGTGCTGGTCACGAACGCCTTGCCGATAACTGTCGCGTTGTAGATACGTGGCGTGGCGCGCGGCGTGAAGTCGTTGCCGAACTCGTAGTTGTCCTGCTCGAAGCCCTTGTCGGAATCGAGCGAGTCCAGCTGGACGATGATGAATTGCGCGTCGCCGTTCCACCCTTCGGTGTAGTCGAAGCTGTCGTCCGAGTTGGCCGTGGCGACGATGTGCTTCATGTTGACCGTACCACCGAACATTTCGAGGCCGTCGTCGAGGCCCGCGTGAATCTGGACGAAGTCGACGATCGTTCCGCGACCGACACCATACAGCGCCAGACCGTTCAACTCGTTGGTCGGCGTGAAGCGGAAGCCGGCGTACTCGACGCGGATGTAACGGAAGATCCCGCTGTCATCGTTGTCGTTGCAGCCGCCATAAAGCGCGAGACCAACGGCGAGATTGGCGCTGCCTTCGGCCGTCTTCTCGCGGCAACCGCCGGTGGTTGCACGACCGGTGATGATCGGACTGTTGAGCGCACCGTCGTTGAGCGCGGCGTTGCCGAGGACGCTGATGCCGCCCCAGCAACCCTTGAAGCGCGCAGCACCGTTGTCCTTGCAGGTGAAGACGATCGGCTGGAGCGCCGTGCCGTCGGCCACCAGGCGGCCATCGCGTGCGACGAACAGCGCCGCACCGCCAATGCCAGGACCCGTGCCCTGCTGGCCTTCGATGAGCGTACCGGGCTGGATGGTCAGCGTGGCGCTGTTGGTGACCACGATGCCGCCCTGGAGCTCATAGATGTTGCCGTTGGTCCAGGTCGTGTTCGTCGTGACGTTGGCGCTGATCACAATGCGGTTGCTGACCGGAACGAGCGGACGGCCCGGGATGATTTCCCCGACAACCGGCTGGTCCACGCCGACGAATTCGTTGATGATCGCCAGACCGTCGGCCAGCGAAAGCACGCGGGATCCGTTGCCTTCGAGCCCCGGCGGGGTTGCATCGCCCACTTCGCCGAGTCCGGGGGAGTTGGCCGGACTCACATTTCCGGCCACCACCGCGTCACGATCGCCCACCGGGCCCGTGCCGTCGGTGCCGACGATCATCTCGTTCAGACCGACCGAGATGTTGATCACGTACAGCGCGTCGGCGAGGGTGAGGTTGCCGTCGAAATTCGTGTCGCCGAACTTGAGACCGTTGCGGATCTCGCCGGGCTCCGCCGCACTCGTGCCCTGCGCGGAGAGAATGTCGCTCCATTCCTGCACCGACAGATGGGCCGGGGCGGCGAGGCCACCCAATGCGCGATTGACATGGTACGCCGCGTCAACCGTGACATTCGTGCGAGCAACCGGCGATCCGTTCAGCACCGCCTCTTCGACGACGAACGAGAGCGATGACGCGTATCCGGCGTCGAGTACATCGAACACCAGCGGTGATGTGCGATTGAGCCCAGCAGCGTTCAGCGCGGCCAGGCGCAGCTCACCGCGAGCAACGTCCTGCTCATTCACCAGCAGGATTTCGTTGCTGGCGGCGTCGCGCACCTGACCGCGGAAACGCAGCTGGTTTGGTTTGAAGCGGAGGTAGCCCTGCACCGCTCCAAGGGCGCTGCCGGACTCGTTGGCGATCGCAATGGCGACCTGCTGCCCGTTCGACGCATTCGCGTCGGACACTTCGAGGGCCAGCGACGCACTTGACGCGAGCGGCGCGCTCGGTGCAATGAGCGTGTCGGATCGTTCGCAAGCCGCCAGGACACCGAGCACCGCGAGGGCGCACGTCGTCCGGCGAAATGTGGAAGTTCTGTACTGCATGATGTCGAATCTCCTGAGGAGTGGATGACGCCGTCACGCACCGGCGGGTGAGGAACCACCCACCGGCGCGCGACAACGAGAGTCTGAATCGCTTACGGGATGACCAGGACCGGGATCGACACCGTGACGCTCGACGTCACGTTGATCAGGCTGGTCGTCGCCAGTGCCTCAGGGACGGTGAGCACGGGCGTAATCGTGCCGCTGAAGCCCGACGCGATGTTGAAGGTGAGGCGAACGAGCGGGTTGCTGCCCGTGATGGTCTGGCCGGCCGAGCTGGCGAGCGCGCCAACGACCTGTGCACCGGCAGTGCCCTGACCGATTTCGTTGACGATGTTCAGGTCGAACTCGCCGTTCGGCGTGAGGCCGGTGCGCGAGATCCAGTCCAGGCCGAGACCGTTGTAGGCGACGTTGAGCGTGATACCGGCCAGGTCATCCGCGGCGGCGCCGTTGATGGCCAGGCTGCCTGGAGCCGAGCCCATGTCGATCGAGAGCGTCAGCGTGACCTGGCGTCCGGTCGGACCCGTGTTGGTGATGGCGCCCCAAACGGCGGTGAGCGGATAGGTGGTCGGCGCCGGCGTACAGGTGATCGTGCGGTTGATCGTCAGGCCGCTCGTGGTGAGGCCGGAGTACGCCTGCGGGCCCGGGTTGGTGCAGTTGGCCGGGAGGTTGCTGAACGTGACGGTTCCAGTGGCCGGCACGGTCGGGACGTTCGTGACCGTGTACAGACCAGCGGCGTTCGTGGTCACGGCGGCAATGGCCGAGCCACCGGTCGGCGTCACGACGACGGACACGTTGTTCAGACCGCCACCCAGACTGCTGAGGAGCGTTCCGCCGATGGTGCCGGTCGGCACGGTGCAATTGACCGTGAAGTTGGCGGTGACTGTGGCGCCGGTGGGGACCGTGACGTTCTGTGACGCGGGCGCCGTGCAGCCGCCGGGCAGGTTGCTCACCGAGACCGTGCGCGAACCCGTCGCGACGCCGGCGATGGAGTACGAACCGTTGGCGATGGTGGTTCCCGAGAAGCCGCCCGAAACGCTGACGGCGACGTTGCCCAGATTGCCGAGCTGCGGCGACGTCACCGTTCCGGCAACAGTTCCCGGGGCCAGAACCACGGTCGGAGCAAGGTCGGCGGCAACGATGATCTTGGCGCGGAAATCGCCCACGGTCGCGTCGATGAGAAAGCCGACCTGTTGCGGCGTCGACGCGCCCAGCGAACCGATGGTGCCGAACGACTCGTAGCGGAAGCAATCATTGGCCGTTACGGGGCAGCCAACATCGTTGAAGAAGTTGTGCGGCGAGCCACCCCAGTCAGAGCTGGGGACAACGGCGCCGAAGCGCGGGGAGACCACGATGACTTCGTTGCCGATGGTTGTCACGCCACCAGACGTCGTGGTGACCGAGATTTCAAACGGGAACGCCTGCACGCCGACCACGCCAGACGGTGGCGTCGGGAACGTCGGCGTAATCAACTGAATCCCGGAGAGCTTGTTGCTGATCTGCATATCGAACGTGATCAACACTTTGCCCGGCTGGACCGCTCCGACCGCACCAGCGACAAAGTTGGTCGCGGTGAGGTCGATCACGTCACCGCCGAGCAGCGACAGCTGCGGCTCGTCGCCGACGTTGAGATTGAGATTTGCAGCGACGTTCCTGTTGGCAATACTGGCCGCCGGCGCGGAGATCTTGACGGTCTTCTTCGTGGCACTGACGTCCATGATGAACGCCGCGCCGCGGTACTGCGCGGGAATCGCGGGGTTGCCGGGGAGAACCGGCGCCGCCGGCGCGGGCGACTCGGCGGCGCATGCCGCGAGCAACAACAGCGCGGCGGAGGTGGTCAACGCGGTGACGCGGCGACCGTAGTGCGAAAGGCTCTGCATTGTGCGTACCTCAACCAAGGGACATGGGCGAGGTCAGTTCCTTCTCGATCGTGCGGTGACCCGACTAGCATGACGCGACATGCAGGCGCCAAATGGCGATGCGACGGACAGTCATCGATTCATCCGCGAATCGATCGTGTCTCGTCGAAATGTGTGTCGCGCGGTAGCCTCGTGGTTTTGCGTCGCTGGCTTTCGCCAAGTTTGCCATTGTCGTACGGCCTGCGTGAGGACCGACCGGAGTTGTGGAGCACCGCGATTTTAGGTGGCCATTGTCACTAACCAAGACGTCAATGTGTATCGTTAGTTGAAAATGCAGACAGTGTTACAAAACGCCGCGTGCATGATGCACGCGGCGTTCTGTTCGCACTAAACTGTTTGCACACGAATCATCGAAGAATCATCGCGCAATACTCACGAGTTTGTCGCGCAATCGTCGTGGTAACTTTCATTCACTTTCATCATTGGCGCTGTTGCGTTATTGGCGCGGACCAACACGCGAGTGCACGATCGAAAGCAAATGCTGCGCGGAGGTTAGCCCTCTTTCGGTGCGATCGTTCACAGTTGTCGCGTGCGTTGGCGCAGGCGAGGCAAAGGTGAACGCGACGCGTGCGTCACGATGGGTGTTCGTTACGTGGTCGCGCGATTGTATCGTCACGGAATGGTGAGTGTTGGAATCGGCACCACCACAAAACTCGTGGTGACGTTGATGGGGAATATGGTCGCGAGGGCCTCAGACACAGTGAGCACCGGAGTGACTGCACCGGAGAATCCCGTTGCGATGTTGAAGGTGAGACGAATGAGGGGCACGCTGCCACCAACGGTTTGGCCGCTGGTGCTGGCGATCGCACCGACGAGTTGCGTGTTGGCGGTACCTGGAGAGATTTCGTTGACAATGTTGAGGTCGAACTCGCCATTCGGGGTGAGGCCGACGCGCGAGAGCCAATCCAACGACATCCCGTTGTATGCGATGTTGAATGTCAGTCCAGCCAAGCTGTCGGCGTTCGCTCCGTTGATATCGGGTCTGCCCGGTGCCCCGCCCATATTGACGGCGAGCGTGAGCGTCACCTGACGACCGGTTGGCCCACTGGTCGTGATGGCCCCCCATGACGGCGTGAGTGAGTACGTGTGCGCCTGCGCGGTGCACGTCACCGTGACATTCCTCGTGACGCTTGCGCCAGCAACCACGCCCGTGTAACTCTGCGCGCCCGGATTGGTGCAGCCCGTTGGCAAACCGCCGAACGTGATGTTGCCGCCACCAGCGGGGACGCTGGTGACGGTGTACACACCACCTGCATTGGTCGTCACTGCCGGCAGCGCGGCAGCGCCGGTCGGTGTAACCGTGATCTGCACACTCGATATCGCGGCACCACCGGTGCTGCGCGTGATCGTGCCGGTGAGCGTGCCGGTCGTTGCTGTCTGGCAGGTGACCGCGATGTCCTTCGTCGCCGTGCCGCCGGCAGTCAACCCGCTGTATGTCTGCGAGCTTGGCGCTGCACATCCGATCGGCAAGTCGGCCAGCGTGATCGAGCCGGTACCGGCGGATGAGCCAGCACCGACTGGTACATTGGGAACGGTGTAACGACCGTCAGCGGCCGTGGTGACGGCACCCACCGCCGCACCCCCGGCCGGTTGCAGCAGAATGCGCACACCCGCGATCCCCGACGCGTCGCTCACGCGCGAGATCTTGCCGGATACTGTGCCGGTGGTTGCTGTTGCCGTACACGTGACCGCAAAGTTCGCGGTAACGGTCGCACCTGCGGTGACGGTGACTGTTTGTGCGGCCGGCGCGGTGCACCCGGTTGGAACCGTGCCGAGCGATACGGATGGCGAGCCACCTGGCACATTGGCAATCGTGTACGTGCCGGTCGCACTCGTGGTCGCAGCAGGCCCACCAGCTGCGGTCACCGTTACCCCGGACAGCGCGCCACGTTGTGGCGATGTCACGGTGCCTGAGATCGTGCCAGTAGTGCCGCCAGCCGCCGAAACAACGACCGAGAAATCCGTGAAGCCTGTATCGTTGCGATTGTCAGTGACCGTCAAACGAACGGTGTACGTTCCGGCGGCAGCGTAGGTGTGCGACGCAGTCGCGCCCGTGGCGGTCGTGTTGTCTCCGAAGTTCCACGCGTACGAGGAGATCGTGCCGTCGGAATCGCTGGACTGCGAGCCGGAGAACGAGAGCGCGGTGCCTGCCACGCCCGTCGTCGGCCCGCTGATCACGGCTCTCGGCGGTTGGTTGGTGGGGCCACCGCCGGTCGCCGTGATGGTGAGCGTGGCATCTTCAACGCGCACCTTGGTTTTGAGCGACACCCCCTGCGGCGGGAGAATGTCAGTCACGGTCGTCGACGAACGCACGGACGACCCTGCCGCACCGATCACGGTGAACCAGGAACGCACGATCTGAATGTTGCCCGTGCGTCCCTGTCCGTCGGTGTTGGTGGCGGCAAGCGCAAGGATATTCGGCTGCGTCCGATTGAGGATCGTGAGATCGAACGCGCCGGTCGTGCGCGCGCTGTCGTAACGCACAACGGCGTTGTCGAACTGCACCAGGGCCTCAACACCCGCCACCTGTTGCGTCGGTTGCGCACGCAGGTCGAGCGCGGTCAGCAGTGCCAACCTTTCGCCAGGTCTTGCGCTCGACGCCGACCAGCTCTGACGCAGGATGAACGGGCGTCCGGCGGTGTCGACGACGACAACTTTGCGACAGGTGATCGCGAAGCGCACCGTGTCGACCGCAAGGGCGCGCGGTTGCAGCGTTTTCCTGGCTTCGCCGTTCAACACGCACGGAGGATCGATGTCGCCGATGGAGATCTCGTAATCGCCCGGGCGCAAGTTGTCGAACCGCACGGAGCCATTGGCGCCGGACAACTTCTGCGTATTCAGATAGACGCGTTCGTTGGCGGGGGTTCCGGCCTCGCGGATGATCCCCGACGTGACGACCTGAAGGCCATCGGCGTCCAGCGTGTCGCCGCTCGTCTGCAGCACGGCCACGATGCTGGCCTTTCTGGGATCGCGGCAACTGATGGTGAAATTGACGCTCGCGACGGTGCGTGTGCCCTGATCGGTGACGGTGGCTGTCTGGACGGTGTCCGCGGAATTCAACGGCGCGCAATTGACCGCGAGGCCTCGGAGCACGACCGAGTACGTGCCACGCGCGATCGGCGAAATGAGTCGCTGCGCGTTGGATGCCACCGCGATCGATGACGTATCCCGGGCTCCACGAATGACGGCGATGTAGCCATCCGGGTCTGCGGATTCGGCGGTCGCGACGGTGGTTGTCGTCACGACGTTCAGCCCCGGCGTCGGCGACGTCTTTGCACCGGCAATGTTCGACATCGCTGAACGTGCGCCGAGTCGCGAGACCGCGCGCACACGATAGCCGTAGTAGCGATCGGGTTCGACTTTTGTATCGAAATACGCAAGGCGTGCGCTGCCATCCGCCGGGACACCGGACTCGATCGTGGTGAACCCGCCATGGAGATCGGCGCGGCGCTGGAGTTCATACGCCGATACCTCTTGCCCCGACGCAGGTCGCCACGACAGGCGCACCGTGGCCATCCCGACAGCTTCGGCCGTGAGTTCACTGGGCGCGGGAAGGCCATCAGTCGGCTCGTCGGTGGCGGCCGTGCACGCCATGGCAAACGCGGCCACCGACAGCGCGACGCCGACCCCGACACGGGACCACCATTCAGCGCGCAAGGCTCGCTCCCAGTTGCAGGATGTATCCCGGTTTCGAGAATCCGGACGATTCGTTGCCGGTTGCAACCTGTTGTACGAAGCGCACGGTCGCGTTGGTGAGATTGCGGCCGGAGAGCGAGATCGTCACACGCCTGCCGATCGCCTGCTGCAACTTCGCATCGAGCGTCCCTCGTCCGCGCTCGACGATGTTCGGCCCCTGCGCTGCATTCACACCATCGGAACTGCGGAATCCGTAGCGCACGATGCGCTCGCCGAACCGGTTGTAGAGCACGGTCATGGAGAAGCCGCCACCCGCGCTTCGATAAGCGAGGCTCGTGTTCACCAGGTAGGGCGACTGTCCTTCCAACGCGAGATCGGGATCGTACGCACCGAACGTCGGCGCCATGATGACGTTCGACTTCACATAGGTCAGGTTCATCGACGCACTCAATCGCGACAAAGCGCCTGGGAGATACGTCAGGTCCTGCCGGAGATCGAGCTCTGCGCCGAAGTTGCGCGCCGACTGTGCGTTCTCGTAGAGATAGGTGCAGCCGTTGCGTCCCTGCACAATGCGGATGATCGGGTTCTGAAAATCCTTGAAGAATCCGCTCAACGCGATCACTTCGCCCGCCCTCGGATACCACTCCAGTCGCGCGTCGGCGTTGGTGATTGTCGAGCGCTGCAAGGTCGGCGTGCCGATGGTGGAGCAACTGCCCGCGACTTCGACGTACTCATCGCGCGACAGTTCCCGGGTGTCCGGACGCGCAACACTCTGGAACGCGGCCAGTCGGAGGTTGATGCGGTCCGTGATCGATAATGTCGCGTTGGCCGACGGCAGGATGTCCTTCTGGCGACGCACGGTCGGCGGGCGACTGCTGTCACCCTGCGCGAAGTTGGCGCGGCCCCCGTCAAACAGGTCAAGACTCCAATCTTCCATGCGCGCGCCGGCCACAAGCCTGATGCGCGAGGCCATCGTCAGGTCCACCATCGCGTACGCCGCCGTCAGATTGTCGTCGGCATCGTACGGTTGCGCGACCGTGCCCGGAAACGTCAGACCGAGAAATCCGCCGATGTTTTCCGGCGTGAAGAGCAACTCGGGCGGCAGGAATGACAGATCATCCGGAATCGCCATGCGTGGATTGAAAGAGACCAGCGCCGCGTCAAATGCGCGCTGTTTCGCGCGCTTCATGCCACCAGTCTTGAAGGCGACGGGAGTCGAGAAAATGCGGAACGGAATCTGCCAATCGACCTGCATTGCCGTCTGCCGATCGTTCAACTTGCGAAACCATAGATCGCTGTTGGCGGAGACACCGTACCGTCCGCCCACGGGTCGGATGTATGACACCTGTCGATTGTCGGGTTCGTTGCGCCCCGACTCGCTCAAGGTCGCTTTCCATTCGAGGCGCGAGGAGGCGAGCCACCGGAAGAGATGTTCGCCCACGAGCTGCGTCTGCAGCAGATCGCGTTCGATGTACTGGAACTGGAAGAGCCGTGAGTCACCGTTCTGGTCGGTGCTGAACCCCTCGCCCGTGCTGTACAACTCTTCGGCGTTGCGTGTGTAAAGGTTCTTCCAGCTCAACTTCGTCGCGCCGCCGAGGCGGAGCGACACGTTGGCGACGCCGCCCCAGTCCGTGTTGTTCCGATGATCCTGATAAACAAAGGCGCGATTGGCTTCGGCTTTCGGATCGACGAAGAACCGGAAGAACCGGTCGGCCTGGTACTCGCTACCGGCCGAGTAGGTCAATGACAAGACGTAGCCGAGCGCGAACCGATCCGAGGGCCGCTGGCCGCCGAGCGTCATGCCGAGTCCGAGATTTGGCAGTGTGCGAATCGGTTTCGGCGCCCAATCGTTGCGGATGCCTTCCGCGTACCGCTCAACCGCGAAAGGGTCAGCGAACGCAGAATCGCGCGGCAGCGGAGGTGGTTCGCGCCGTCCATTGTCGAGGCCGATGAAATCGAGTCCGTGGCGACTCGGAAACGGCAGCGTGCGAAACGTGGACTGCGAGTTCAGCGCCTGCGACACGGTGAACTGACGGATCGTGTTTTCGGGAAACTCTTTTGTTTTGATCTCGACCGCGCCCCCGGAGAAGTCGCCCGGTTTGTCGGGCGTCGCCGACTTCGTGACGATGATCGACTCGAGCAGGCTCGCCGGAAAGATGTCGAGCGGGACAATCTTCTTGGCCGGTTCGGGGCTGGTGACTTCGGCACCGTTGAGCAACGTCGTGCTGTAGCGTTCGGACAAGCCACGGGCGACGAGATACTTGCCGTCGACAATAGAGATGCCGCTGACGCGCGTGGCCGCTTCACCCGCATTGGAATCGGGGGTTCTTTTGATCTGCTCCGCGCTGATGCCATCTGACGCCGACGCCGCTTTCTGCTGGGCGGCGAGCAGACTCGTCTGACTGGCCGAGCGATCGGTCGCACTCGAACGGACGACCACCGACTGCAACTCCACGGCAGCCGTGCCGATCGAGAAGTTGACAATCGTCGCGTCGGTGGTGGACACGACGACATTGTCGAACTGTTTGGCCTGATAGCCGATGCGGCGCGCCGCGACCGAGTACCGTCCGAACGGGACGCCGGACATCGTGTAGCGACCATCGAGGTCGGTGCGGGCACCAACGGTCTGACCTACGATGCTGAGCAACACTCCGGCCAGCGGCTGGCCAGTCGCGACGTCAACGACGCGACCGGTAATGCGACCGCGTTGGGATGGCGGCGGCGCTGGCGCGGCAGGCGGCGTTTGAGCGCGCGCATCCCAAACGGGTGCGAGGCTTGCGCCGACGAGGACCACAGCCAAAGCGCACCACCAGTGCGAACCACGACACGACATGGAAATCCTCTTGCGAACAAAGAACAACAGGAGCCCGATGCCGCGATCTCGACGCGTGCAGCCATCGCGCTCGCAGCGTCCGGCTAGAACACGACGAGCTGTGTGATGATGGCGTCGCCTGACGCGGAAACACCGATGGCGACATAGGTGCCGGCGGGCGGGAAGCCGAAGTCGTACGTCCAGGCTCGGCGCAGGCCATTGTCACTGCCGATCGGCGTCGTCAGTTCGCTGATGACGCGCCACACGGTCGGATTCACCGAAAGCAGACTGGACTCGAGGCGCGCGAGCATGACACGTGCGAACGGCGAGACGACCTGTCCGGACGGCCCGATCGCCTCAAATCGCACCGACGAGCTGTTGGGCGATCGACGCCACAGCCGCAGCTCTCTTGGCGTACCGTTGGCCGCGAGGAAGCCGGGCGTCGTGCCGGCGGACTGTACCGATCCGGCGAGGATTCGTGAGTTGGCGGCCAGTGTGGACGGCGCGCCACCCTGGGCAAAATCGCTGACCCAGGCGTTTGCAGATACCGGTTTCGCGGTGGCCGTCGGATACGCCTTTGGTGCGTCGGCGCCATCGACCATTTCGAGCCCGCGAATGAAGCTCGGCACCGTGAACGCCGGATGGGTGCCGGCAATCGGCGCGGTCAGCAGCGAGTCGAACGCAATGCCGATCGGGATGGCGCCGGAAAATGGCGTACCGTAGGCGAGCATCTGGCTGACACTGGGGAGGTTCGGATATTCGACCATGACCCCGCCCTGCCAGAGCTCAACGTTGTCGGTCGCGAGGGCAATGAACGCCGCCGGCTGACCGCCGTTGAGCACACCAGACACGCCCAGTCCGGTCATCTGCGGTGCCGCCGCGCCACTGCCCCCGTCGATGAGCATTTGCTTGGTCACCGGCGCGCTGACATTCCCTGCCTGGTCCTGCGCCGTGCCAGTGAACATGAAATAGCCATCGAGGCCCGTGCCGTTGTCCGCATTCGTTGCCACCTGGCGGAATTCGTCGGGCAGCACACTCTGATATGAGACGAACGATGGCGCGCAGACGGTGCTCGCCGCGCTCCCCGAGCCTGTCGTGGTCAGGGTCCCGAGCACGCAGGTGGTTGTTCCGCGGAATGTGCCGGAGGTTGTCGGCTGCGAGTATCGCGTGATCACGAGTCCGACTCGGCCGTCCTGAAGCCCGGCACGGTCGTCGATGGCATCCACCGCAAACACGAGAACGCCAAGCGTTCCCAGCGCGTTCGTGAATACCGAGTCCGAGTTCGTGGAGACAAGCGTCTTGCCGGCAACCGAACCCGACGCGTATCGCAGCGTTGGCGGCACCAGATCGACGCCAAAACGACTACCCGGATGTACGCCCGCGCCAGTCAGCGGAACGACTCGGGCATTGCCAAGCCGGTCGGCGAAACTGGCAATGACCGTGTACTCGGAATTCGTGTTGGAAGGCGGAAGCTGGGACCCGAGCGTGACTTCCGTCGTATCGGTCAACGCGCCGCTCACGGCCTGAAATGTGAGGCCGGTCGAGGTGACGTTTGGTGAGGCCTGCGCGCCGCGGAGACCCACGCCCTGATCGGGTGCCAAGCCACTCAGGCCAGAGGCGAACTCGTATGCGCCGTTGATCCAGTTGTTGGAGTTGTTCCGGGACGACGAGATGACAAGCGTCGGCGCCGGAGGTGGGGCGTTGTCGACGCGGATACCTTCGAGTCTGGTGCCAACGGTGAACGTGGGCTGCACGTTCATGATGCCGCCTCCGCCGCCGCTGCCGTTGGCGACCGGCAGCACCAGCGGGATCGCGTTTCCAGAAACGTCCGACGCAGCGATAGCCGGCAGGTCGCCGACCACGTAGCCAAGGCCGGTGGTGGACGTCACGTACAGCGCGGGCAGCAGGAGCGTGTCCACGGACACTCCTGACTTCGTCGAGTTGACAGAGACGACGGGTGCCCCGCCCGGAAATGAGATCGTACGGGCACCCAACGCGCGACCCGAGTACAAGACCGGGGTTGTGGTGAAAGCAAGTCCACGGCCGGCCTGCAGCCATCGACGTCCGTTCGCATCCAGCGCAGACGCGATACCGGTGGTAGCGAGCGCCCGTACCTCGGTCAGGAAACCGTCCAGATTGTTCAGCTGGGCGGTTACCGTGCTGAAGGCCGATTGCAGCGTATTCCCGGTGGTCGACGCATCGACCGCGATCACCTTGATCGTGATCGGAGAGTTCCTGAACGCCACGACGCCGGTGGCCGAGTTGAATGCGTCGCTGCGGAAACTCTGGACGATCATCGCCTGCGAAGCCGCGGTCTGCGCCGTCACGTGTGCGCGCGCCGCGATCGCGGACGGCGTCTCTTCGCGCTCCGCGATGCGCGCCGCCAGCGCCTGATACTGCGCGGCGCTGAACTGCTGAGACGCGACGACCGTGTCGCGGCCATTATTGCTGATGACCAGGTCGACACGCGACAGCGCGCTCTCTCCCGGCTCAATGTTGACGATGACGTCGATCTGGCCGTTGACGTTCTGCAGATCGACCGGGATCCCAGTGCCGCGGCTCGTTATGGATTGGATGCTGACCCGCGCCGGTGAGGGTGCGCGCACGGTGACCGGAACCGTCGTCGATGCACTTGTGTCGGCAATTGAACGGGCCGTGATGCGCGCGGAGCCGACGGCGACACCGGTCACCACACCGCTCGTCGAAACGGTCGCGATGTCCGGGCTGTCTGAGGTGAAGGTGACGGCGCGACTGATTCCCGGGTCCGCACCAACGGTGACCGACACCCCTTGGGTTTGGCCCGGAGTCAGGACGAGCGACGAGGGCGCGGCCGAGATACTCTGAATACCGGTGTACCGTGGGGAAACCGTCACGGTGACCACACTCGACACATTCGGGTTGGCGTCCGAAACGATGGTGATCACCGCAGGACCAACGGAAACGCCAGTCAGAATGCCCGTTTGTGATACGGTCACGCGGCGCGGATCGGACGAGCGCCACGTGATGGCACGATCCGCCCCGGAATCGGCGACCATCCTCGCCACCATCACCAGGTCTTCGGCAACGCGCACGTTCGCCGGGCTCGGGAACACCTCTAGCGAGACCTGTCTCTTATACACATCTGACGCTGCCGACGAATAGAGAGGTGTAGATCTCGGTGGTCGCCGAATCATTAAAAA
>ENA-ORBV01007133-ORBV01007133.1-microbial-mat-metagenome-genome-assembly--contig:-NODE-7133-length-19318-cov-5.666753_pt1 | contig 19318 bp, 17 predicted proteins | sample MGYA00237777_ERZ505514 | MGnify/ENA primary metagenome ERZ505514 (study PRJEB26160, sample SAMN06269048) | microbial mat metagenome | isolation source: Oligotrophic lake microbial mat | place... | reverse complement strand
TTGTCGAAGACGCGCACGCCGCAGCTGCGGGCCACGAGCCCCTCCACAAGATGCGATCCGATGAAGCCAGCGCCACCAGTGACAAGCAGATCCATACGATCATTAGCTCCGCAACAGCGGCAGGCGCAGCTTGAAGGGGCGCGGATCGGGGCAAGCGGGCTGCCCTGGCTCGCCACAGCCCACTGGGTCGGGAGGTGGCTCGGGTGCGATCTGCTGACAGATAGCCTGAGCCCACAGGTTCGCCATCGCCGTGAAGCCCTGCACCGTTGGATGGAGGAGATCGGTGCGGCTTGGCTCTACTGGGTTCGTCGTGATAATCTGGCCCTGGTTAGCTGCGAAGTGGCTGTAGAAGTCGGGGCCGAAGTAGATCGGATTGGCGGCACCAAGGCTGTCCACCACGCTCACAATCTCCGCGTTGAACTCCTGGGTCTTCGCCTGGCGCTGGGCCGGAACTTCTGCCGGGTCGTTCAGCCGTTTGTCGGCGCGCCAGGGCAGGCGGGCCACCCAGAGGTTCAGCGCGGAGTCCTGCGTGCGCAGCGCCGTGATGACATCGCGCAGCTCCTGGTTGTAGACACTCGCGGGCATGGGGTTGATCGCGGTCGCCGTATCCGAGATCACTTTCGTAGCATCGTTGGTGCCAGTCTGAAGCAAGATCTGGCCGGCGCCAAGCTGGCGGAGGTGGCTCCTGATCGCTGCGGCCTTGCCGAGCACGTTCTTGTAGCCTGCCGCGCCGCGCCCCTCAAAAGTTCCTGGTTTGTATCTGTCGCGCGCGGTCAGGATGCCGCTGGAGCCGTCGTTCAGGACGAAGACCGGCGAGTTGAGGCAGACGGTGAGTGCGTCGTTCAGCTCGGGGAGGTAGCCGCTGAAGTATGGGTTCTCGTATATCGGGGCGCCGCCGACCAGCTCGTCCGCAAAGTTGTCGGACTGTGGATAATTCCGACCGTCGCCGCTCACAGGAATGCCCGCGCCGGCGGCGGGCGGCACCGTGAAGGGGTAGCCGGGGTCATCGAGAAAGCGGTAGAAGCCCCACTGGCCCGCCGTGATCGAGTCGCCCACGCTCACGAAGACCCGCCCGAAGGCCGCCTTCGCGAGCGTCCGGCTCGGCTCGGCGGGCTGGCCGTTCACGAGCGAGCTCACCACCACGCTGTACTCGGCGCGGCGCGGCAGCGTTACCTGGGCGGAGAAGCCGTCGGCGGGCGTTGCGTCATCCACCGTGCGGGTGAAGCTCGGCCCGATCACGGTGAAACGCACTCCACCAAAGCCGACCGGCGGGTTGGCAACCGTGGCCCGCAGCCTCAGGTCGCGCCAGGTCTGGATGTACGGGATGTCGAAGATATCTTTGGTCGTCGGGACGCCAGGGGCAGGGCCGACCTGTGAGGGCACATTCGCATCCACCCGCAGCAGCCCTTCGGGCGAGAGTGAGCGCGCCGCGCTGCCGTCCTGGTTGAGGATCTCGACGCTAAGGGCCGGCGCCTGCTCCAACCCGAGCGTAAAGGTGCGCCCCGCCGCGCCGCCCGGCGCGAGCAAGCCGAGGTACTGCAGCGTCAGCTCGCCGCTCGCCGCCTCCCAGTCTGCGATATAGTCTGCGCCTGCTACAAGCGACCGCCCGGCGAGGGCGACGCTCACCTGGGGGCCAGGCCAGCCGACGATGCGGAAGCGGGGTTGGCGCAGTACGCCGTCGGGCGGGGTAAGCCGTAGCTCGCCCGTGCCAGACCACACCGCCACCAGCGTGGTGGTCGCATCTAGCTGGGGGGTTGTGGCAAGGCTGGCACCCATAACGACGCCGGTGTCGCCGGGGAGCGCCTCGTCGGCCACCCAGGCAGCAAGGAAGAGCATGGCCGCGCTGCCGAGCTGCCGCAGGGCGGCCCCGCTGCTTGACTCCGGGGCGAGCCGCAGCTCTGTGCCGAGGTCGACCGCGCCGAGTGTTTCAACGCTCACCTGGCCGCCGGCCCAGATACTGTAGACCAGGGTGGCAGGTTGCTGTCCGACAGCCCCAACGAGATGCACCACCGCCCGGACTGGTGAGGCAGACACCAGCTGTGCGGCCCCACGGAAAAGCGCTCCGTCGGGGCTGCGATGCTCCAGCAGGTGCGCTCCCGGAGCCACCAGGTTCTGCTCCGGCGCCGCGAGGTTCAACCAGGCGACGATCCCGCCGCCGTCAATCACTAGCTCGAAACGCTCAGGCGAAACCACCCGCACGGCGCGCCCGGCGGGCGTGTCGACAAGCGACACGCGAAGGCCGTGGGCGAGCGTCGTCGGCTCGCCGCGAACCGGCGTCCGAGCCGGGGCGAGGGCTGCGGCAAGGAGGCTGACGAGCAGAGCGAGAGCGAGCCAGAGGCGAGCGCGCGGTGCAAGCGTATGCATTAACATCTCCAGGCTGGCCGTGGGCGCCCTTGCGTGCGTACTGCAAGTCAGAGGCGCCGACCAAAGCTGTCGCTCAGGGCAGGGCGGCTGCGAGCTGCTCGCAAACAAACCCCACCTGACTCTCGCTCATCACACTGGAGAACGGCAGCGCCAGCGACACATCGCCAAGATGCTCGGTGACGGGGAAGTCGCCGCGCTCATAGCCGAAGCGCTCGCGGTAGAAGGGCTGCAGGTGGATAGGCGTGAAGTAGGGACGGCTCGGCACCCCGCGCTCCGCCAGGCCTGCCATTACCTGGTCGCGGTTGGCCGGAGCCTTGATCCGCACCACGTAGACGAACCAGCTCATCCGCGTCGTGGCGGGCGCAATCAACGGCCGCTCAACCAGTTCGAGGCGGGCGAGGCCCGCGTTGTACCAGGCAGCGACCTGAGCGCGCTTCGCCAGCAGCTCGTCGATCCGCCTGATTTGGGCCAATCCGAGCGCGGCGCTGAGCTCATCGAGCCGATAGTTATAGCCGAGGCGAGTATGATTCAGCCACGCGTCGAACACATCACGGCCCTGATTGCGCAACGAGCAAAACAGCTGGCTCCACTCCGCGCGGTCGGTGACGATCATCCCGCCTTCACCGGTGGTGATCTGCTTGTTGGGATAAAAGGCAAACACGGCCGCGTCGCCCAGTGTGCCAGCCCTGCGGCCCTTATACTCCGCGCCGATTGACTCGCAGGCGTCCTCGATCACGGCAAGGTCGTGCTGCCGGGCCACCACGGTGATCGGGTCCATGTCGGCGGGCTGGCCGAACGAGTGAACGGGAAGCAGTGCGCGGAGGCGCCCGACCGCAGTCGGGTTGACTTTGCGCGGCAGCCAGCGGCGGGCTGCGGACGCGCCGCGCTCCAGATCCTGCGCCGCCTCCGCCACCTGTGTCGGGTCGATGTTGCCCGTGATGGGATCGACATCGACGAACACAGGGATCGCCCGCTCATAGAGAATGCTGTTGGCCGAGGCGATAAACGAGAACGGCGTTGTGATCACCAGATCGCCGGTCCCGGCGTCGGCGGCAATCATGCAGAGGTGCAGCCCGCTGGTGCCCGAGTTGACGCCCACCCCATAGCTCGCTCCCACATAGGCCGCCGTGGCCTGCTCGAAGGCGCCAATCTGCGGCCCAATGCTCAAGACCGGCGTACGCAGCACTGCGTTGACAGCGTCGATCTCGGCAGCGGAGATATCGGGCGAGGACATTGGAATCTTCATGGCGCGGGCTCTCCGTTCGCATGTTCGCTAATGATTCGGGCAGGCACCCCGACGACAGTCACGCTGGCGGGCAGGTCGCGATGCACAAGGCTGCCTGCGCCAACGACGCTCCAGGCGCCGACTGAGCGCTGCGGCATCACAATGGCTCCAATCCCCACGAGGCAACCCTCGCCGATACGAACATTGCCCCCCAAGCGCACGCCGGGTGCAAGATGAACATGGGCGCCGATGGCATTGTGGTGATCGACCGAGGCTGCGGTATTGAGGATCACGTTCTCGCCGATGCTAGCGCCGGGGTTTATGATCGCTCCCGCGCAGATTACCGTGCCCGGGCCGACGGTGCTGTCGGGAGCGATTATAGCGCTTGGATGGACCGCCGTGATCAGCTGTTCGCCATTGGCGACCAGCTGTTTGTAGAGGTGGCGGCGCAGATCGTTCCGGCCTACAGCCACGATCACCGCGTCGTGGGGGAGGCTCGCGCACTGGCTTACGGCGCCAAAGACCAGAAGGCCCAGAAGCTTGAGGCCATGTTGGGCCGGGTTGTCGTCGAGGTAGCCGATAGGAACGGCGCGCCCGCCGTGCTCGGCCGCACGCAGCAGAATATCGGCGACAACCTGCGCGTGGCCACCCGCCCCTATGATGATGACGCGCTGCATACGGTCCTATGTTTATAAAACTGGGTTCGCGTCACGGCTCGCTGCGCAGCTCATCGCCCCGGATCTGGGGAGCGTGGCCGCAAAACTCCTCGACAGTAGCATGGCCCGCCTGGGTGATATCGGTGCGCTGCAGCACCTTCAGCGCCGTCTTCTGTAGAATCTGCAGATCTAGCCACAGGCTATAGTGCTCGACATACCACAGGTCGAGCGCGAAGCGCGCATCCCAGCTGATCGCGTTGCGGCCGTTCACCTGCGCCAACCCGGTGATCCCCGGCAGTACGTCGTGTCTCCGCCGCTGCTCCAGGGTGTAGCGATCAAGATAGGCAACCAGCAACGGGCGGGGGCCAACCAGGCTCATCTCACCCTTGATAACATGAATCAGCTCTGGCAATTCATCCAGGCTGGTGCTACGCAGAAAGCGACCGAACGGCGTCAGCCGCTCGCCGTCCGAAAGGAGCCGGCCGCTCGCGTCGTAGGCGTCGCGCATGGTTCGGAACTTCAGCAGCGTGAAAGTGTTCCCGTTCAGGCCTGGCCGCTCCTGGCGAAAGAGTACATCGCAGCCGAGGAATAACCGCACCAGAATCGCCACCAGCAGCATAACCGGCAGCAGCAACACAACCAGAGTCAGCGACACAGCGAGGTCGAAGAGCCGTTTTCCGTAACGCCGATACATGGTTCTTTCTTCCTTCAGATCACTAGCTGTGAGGGGAAGTGGCCGCTATGCAGGCAATGGCTCAACGGATGCCAGTATTGAAGTCGCCTGTCGGCAGTGAGTTATTGGTCATACTCTAGAGTGAGTAGATGTAAAGTGAATGAATAAGGTTTTTCAGGTCTGTCGCCGGGTAGGGACTTTTTCTGCCTGCTGGGAGCACGTTCCCACCCCTGACACAGGTTGCTTTTTCGCATTCTGACGGGCGAAATTTGCGTTCGTGCCAGGCCCGACCTTATCAGATTCAGGGGACACGATCCTCTATGGCGCCAGGCACTGCCTGCACCGCCGACGTTCATCATTACAAAGTTGTTACACTATTTGCAAAGCTGCCTATGCGGAGGCCCGCTCACGCTCGTGTGGCCTGGGCGGCGGCGCTAGCGGCGGCGGCGCCGGCAGGCGTGGCCCGCTCGAAGACCGCAAGCAGCTGCTCGGCGAGCAGCCTGCGATCAAACTGCTGCTCAGCCAGCCGACGCGCATTGTAGCTGTACAGGGCCACGCGCTCGGGGTCGTTGCAGAGCTCCGTCACCTTGTCTGCCAGGTCTTCGGCATCGTCGGGGCGGGTGTAGACCCCGCACTGGCCTTGCTCTACCAACTCACGAAGCCAGCCGGGCGAGTTCACAAGGACGGCCCGCCCCGCAGCGAGGGTGTCGAAGAGCTTATTGGGCGAGCATGTGTAGAGAACTTGTTTGTTCTTGTAGATCGTCATCCCGACATCGGCTGCAGCGACCAGACGAGCCACGGCGCTCTTGTCGGGCAGCGAGGCCGAGAAGACCACATTTCGCAGCGCCCGATCACGTACAAACGCTTCGAGCTCAGGGCGCTGACGTCCCTTGCCGTGCAGCACAAAGGCGATCCGCTCCTCACCCCGGGCTTGCAGCACCTCGGCCGCGCGTACCACCTGGATCAGGTCGTTCGCCTCGCCCATAGTGCCAAAGTAGAGGCAGATAAACCGCCCCTCAAGGCCCCACTTCCGCCGAAACTCGCTCCCGTCTAGCTCCGGCGAGAAAAGATCCAGGTCCGAGGCGTTCGGCACCACACTGACTCGCTCCGGCGCCACGCCTGCGTCGATAACGCCGACCCGCATGCCTGGCGAAAGCGCGACGATATGCGTCGAGCGGCGGTAGATAGCCCGCTCCAGCCAGCGCGCGAGCAGGATCGCGGCCGGGTGGCGCAACGCCCCGAGCTGGATCGGCGCCTCGGGCCAGAGGTCGCGCACCTCGAACACCAGCGGGGCCTGGTGCCACGCGCGGGCTACCATCCCGGGGATCCCGATCGTCAGGGGCGTGGAGGTGGCGAAGACAACATCGGGCCTGCGTACGCGTAGCACGGCGACGATGCTGGCAAGGGCGAAGAGGACAAAGGCCCAGATGCGCTGTCCGTACACAATGGCGGTGCCGCTCTGGTAGTCGGCGTAGCCAGCTCGCAGCTCAACCACGTTGATCCCGTCGACGACACGTTTTCGAGTTAGCCCCCCGCGCCATGGCAGGCCAGGATCGGCGGCGGTCACCATCGTCACCGTGTGGCCCTTGCCCACAAAGTAGCGGGCGAACTCATAGGAGCGTGTGCCGCCGACGCCGCTACGGGTCGTGAAATACTGATGGAGATAGAGAATATGCATTGGTGTGCTTCTACCAGTAGAGTCCTTCGTAGTTCGCATGGCACACCGACTCAAGCTTACCGGTTAGATCGAGCACCACCTTGCCGTCGTCAAGCCACATCGACACGAGGGCCGGATCGGCCAGGGGATGGCCAAGGACGATCAGGTCGCACGAGGCCAGGTCGCTCAGGGCGGGGAGCAGCAGACGCGAGAGATGCGGCAGATGCTGCTCGACGTAAGCCAGATTGCCACCCACCAGGCGCGCCGCCTGAACCTCCTGATCATAGATGCTCAGGCTATAGCCCTTGCCGAGGAGCTGCTCGGCCAGGATCACCAGCGGGCTCTCGCGCAGGTCGTCGGTCTGGGGCTTGAAGGCGAGGCCGACCATGCCGACCCGGCGGCGGCGGCGCGCCTCGATGCGCTGCAGCACCCGCTCAATCTGGGTGGCGTTGCTCGGTATAGCGCTCTCCAGCAGGGGCAGACTGAGATCGATATGGCGGGCGAAATGATTGAGGGCCCGCAGATCTTTGGGCAGGCAGGAGCCGCCAAAGGCGAACCCGGGCCGCAGATAGGCCGACGAGACGTTCAGCTGCTGATCCGCGACGAACATGGCCATCACCTGGCGACTGTCAATACCGACCGAGTGGCAGAGCTGGCCAATCTCATTGGCGAACGTCACCTTCACGGCATGGAACGCGTTGTTGGCGTACTTGATCATCTCGGCGCCCTCGAGGGAGGTGACGAAGCGAGGCGCCTCGATGCCCGCATACAGATCGAGCAGGGGTCCTGCCGTGCCGGGTCGGGCCTCGCCCACGACGATCAGCGACGGCTGCAGGAAGTCCTGAAGCGACGAGCCTTCGCGCAGAAACTCGGGGTGGTACAGCACGTCGTAGCCTGTACCGAGGGCGCGCCCTGAGGCGCGTTGAAGGGCCGGCAAGGCGCGCTGCTGCGTCGTTCCAGGGAGCACCGTACTCCGCAGCACCACGACGAACGGCGCCGTTCGCCCGTTGAGGGCCGCACCGATCTCCTCCATCACGCGCTCGACATACTGCGTATCTAGCCCGCCCCGCACTGAAGAGGGCGTGCCAACACAGATCAGGGCAATATCGGTGGCGGCGACGGCGGCGGCAACATCGGTTGTGGCCGACAGCATGCCGTTTGCCTGCATGCGACCGACAAGCTCGTCGAGGCCAGGCTCGAAAATAGGCGAGCGACCGTGGTTGATCAGATCTACCTTGTCTGCGGCGATGTCGACGCCGACCACGGTGTGGCCGCGTTCGGCAAGACAAGCGGCCGCGACCGTACCCACATATCCGAGGCCAAAGATACTGACGCGCACAAGTAGCTCCTCTTCTGTCGTAGACGCTTGACAATACGAACGAATTGCCAGGGGCAGCGGGCGGGCCTGAGTCGGGGCGGATCGCCCGTGAGGCCGTCCTCGCGGCATCAGCAGCGAAACGGGTTTACGCCGTAGTAGACCCAGTAATAGACGAGGGCAGGCAGCTCGCGGCGCATGCTCCAGAGGCCATCAGCCGAGTACCACCAACTCTCCGGGGTGTAGATCAGGGGCGGCGGCGAGGCATAGCTGACAGAAACACCACTGCCGACCAGCTGATCGCGCAGGGTGCAGACGGCACGGCGGCTATGCATCCAATCGGTGACGAGCAGCAGCCGACGCGCCCCTCGCTCGCGGGCCAGCGCTGCGATCGCCTCGCCGTCTTGCCAGGTGGAGCGGGTGGGAAGCAGGGTGATCGCCGTGAGAGGCACGCCCCGCGCGACGGCCAGATTGCGCGCGCGACCAGCCTGAGAGAGTCGCGCCCCGGGCGGCGGCACATCGCCCGTATGCCACAGCTCGGGAGCGTATCCGTGGAAGTAAAGCGAAATCGCGTGCTCCATGCGCAAAGTCTGCCGCCCGCCCAGCACCACGATGGCATCGCCGTGACGCAGCTCGGTCGGATAATTGAGCCAGCGCCCCAGCACAACCGCGAGCAAGATTAGGGTGGCCATGCTGAGCGCGACCACCACAACCATGCGGCGCAGCCCCGGGCGATTGGCGCCCCCCTTAAAGCTCACGGACAACATGGCGCAGCTTGCCAGCCCGTGTGCGCGGAAGACGATCCACCGTCTGCCAGGAGACGTGCATTGAGTTGCCAAGATAGCGGTGCGCCGCGGCGATCACCTCCTGCATCGAGCTGGGATCGAAGCCCGTACCAGGCACCACACGGATCACCACCTGATCGGGGGCCACCTGGGCGATCTGGCTTTCGCGGATGCCCACGGCGGCGCGTACCACATGGCCACCGAGCCGCACCCAGCGCCCGTCCGGCGTTAGCAGTCGGTCGTCGAGCCGGCCCTCGATCGCGTGCAGCGACGGGCTATGCAGGCCGCACGGGCACGGCCCCTCGGCCCACGTAGCAAGATCGCCGGTGCGATAGCGGATGAAGGGCGTATTAGGCCCAGCAAGGCTTGTGGCGATCACCTCGCCAAGCTCACCCGGCCCAACAGGGCTGCCCATGCTATCTACCAGCTCGATCATCACCGCCCGTGTCAGCACATGGTAGCGCTTGTGGGCGCACTGCCACGCCACCTGTCCGATCTCGCCGGTGCCGTATGTCTGGTAGACCGGGCAGCCAAAGGCACGCTCGACCTGGGCTTGCTGCTCCAGGCTGATCCCCTCGCTGTCGGTGATAATGGCCCGCAGACGCGGCGGCTCTGCGCCGCTCTCCAGCAGATAACAGGCGAGTTGGTGCCAGGCGCTGGGGTAGCCCGTGCCGTAAACCACCCTCGCCTCGCGCAGAGCGCGCAGGTAATGCGGGTAGAACTGCGGCGCCAGATGGTAGGCCGAGCACTGGAGCTGCTGGTAGCTGTCGATCCAGATCCAGAATGGCGGCTGCGTGCGCATGTATGGGGCGACATAGGCCCCCGAGAAGCGTGCGCGTGGCACACCGTAGGGACAGCCGTAGAAGGCCAGCATCGCGTCGGCGGCCGCCTGATGGCTGCGGGTCGCTTTGCGGTCAAGCCGGAAGGTGAGCGGCGTGCCTGTAGAGCCACTCGTCTTGCGGACCCAGAGCGCGCGGCGCGCTACGCCATCCCCCACAAAGGCGAAAGGGTCGCGCCGGATCTGCTCCTTCTCCAGGAACGGGAGCCGGCGCAGATCGGCGAGGCTCGCGCGGGGCCCGCCGGGGAGTGTTGCGCGGTAGTGCGGCACCGCCTGGCGGGCGGCCTCGAGCAGCCGATTCAGCTCAGCCAGCTGATACGCCTCCTGCTCGACGCGCGGTTGGCGGTAGAACGCCGGATCGTGCTTGGCCACCAGGGCTGCGTAGTCGCCATGGCGACGAAACCACTCGCGCCGGGCCGCCTCGACATTCACCAGCACGCGCTGCAGCCAGGCTGGCGCGCGATCATACAGCTGCTGTTGGGTGGGCAACTGTCTGCTAAAACTCTTTGCCATAAGGTTCCTCATCTGCCGTCCGGCAGAGACGTCGTGCTGCATTGTCAGTCGGAGGCCGACCCACGAAGCAGGCGCGGTGGGCGGGGGGCGACCAGGCGCGTGGGCATCGGCACATGCGGCGCGCGGGCAGGGTGAACCAGCTCCGACTGAAACCAGAGCAAGATGCCGGCCCAATACAGGTGACGGCCGTTGGTCGTTGTGCCCGAGGCCATGCTATGGATCACGAAGAAGATCACCACCAGGAAGAAGGCAACGCGCCAGACAGCGCGCTCGTCGTCGCCGCGGTCGCTCACGATCGCGCGGGCCTGGCGGAGCACAAAGTAGAAGTAGCCGAGCAGGAAGAAGAGGCCCACAAGCCCTTGCTCGGCCATGGTGCCGAGCGCCAGATTGTGGCTGTATGGTGTGGTAAAGCCACTGCCCCACAGGGGCGAATTGACAAATGCCTGCCAGCCGGTCTGCCAGTAGACACTACGCTCGCCAACCAGATCGAAGGCCTGGAGCAGGCCCGCCTCGTCCTGACGAACCACGAGGTGCGGCGCGATCTGGTAGACCGCGATCACCAGTAGGATCACGCCGGTTACCATGGTCACGACGCGGGGCTTGGAGGTGTTTCGGCTGAACAGGGCCCAGATGCCAAAGATTACCACGCAGATCACGGCACCGGCCATCGACTGCCGCGAGAGCGAGAGCAGCAGGAACTGCGTGAGCAGCGCGGCTGTTCCAAGTAGGAAGAGCTGCGCGTGGAGCGTACGCGACTGCAAGTACTGCGCCATGGTGAGGATCAGCGCGCAGCCGAAGGTCCAGGCGATCGCGTGATAGTTGGCGACCCCAAGGTTTGTAAGGCCGTAGCTATTGAGGCCCGGGTCGGTGAGCAGTGCAGTGAGCGGGATGTCGTGGGCGGCTAGCGCGATCCAGCCGCCCGCGATCGTCGTGGCGGTGTAGGCGGTTGCGAAGCCAGCGAGCCGCCTAACATTGTTGGCAAACACCAGGATCGGCGGGAGTGCCACGATGATCAGCAGCACGAGGTTCCGGCGGATGGCGGGCATGTTCCACGCATCGAACAGCTGAAGCAGGAGTATCTGCCAGAGCCACCAGCAGAGAATAAAGATCAGGATCGGCTTGTCGTGCCGAGGCAGGAGCTCCACCCGCTCGCCACGGGCCAGGCGCGACTGCACATCCACGCAGGCCGCGAGATAGATCACGGCCAGCACCACGTAGGTATGCACAAATGGCCCGAACCAGAGGTTGCGGTTCCAGCCCGAGATGGCGAAGAACATGCCCACGGCCCACTCGGGTCGGCCCCGCATCACGGTGTAGACACAAAAGAGAATCAGCAGGCCCAGCCAGATCGGGCCGGGATAGACAGCGTTATAGGTGATCTCCATACGCAAGCAGCTCCTTTTGGAGGGGTCTCCCGCCCTAGGCTGGCTGAAGGTGCGGGCGCAGCACTTCAAAGCCGACGCACATCACACCACGCCCGGCGAGGCGCTCCTTCAGCTCGGGGTCGCGGAAGACCTCGTACTCCCGCAGCCGCGACTCGGTCAGCCGCCCGAACAGGGGGTGGTCAGTCGTGGTGGCCGGGTGGATCACCCACTCGGCGGCCTGGCGCACGTTCCGCCACGGCAGGCGTTCCGCCACCGCCTCCACAGCGGTTCGGCCCTGGCCGAAGCCTGGCGTGTAGATGATCCCGTCGGGCGTGCGCATCCCCAGGGCCTCAGCGCGGTCAGTCCAGCGCCCGATCAGCTGGGCCTTCAGCCAGTACAGCGGGTGGCGAAGGTTGTAGCCGAGGGCACCGCCCTGCTGCGGCACCGTGATCCGCCGGTGCGAGCGCATCGTCGTGATCCCGAGCTCGTGCGCTAGCCCGACACAGGTCTGAAAGAGGCCGGGGGCCACATGCACATTCTGATGGGTGTTCCAGAAGTCGGGCTCGCCGGCCGTCTCCCGGAAGCGCTCGACCTGGGCGTAGAGCTCGGCACGCACCTGCGCGAAGTCGATCTTGCGGGCGAGCACGCGGCGCCGTAGCTCGGCCCAGTGTAAGAACTCGCCACCTGGCCCCACCAGGCTGGGCACCTGCTGAGGCGGCAGCACCGGACGGCCCAGGCTAAGCGTCCAGTGGATGCCAAGTGAGGCGCCGGGAAACCGGTGCCGGAGCGCGGCGACCGCCCGGTAGTCGGGCATATTCGTCATCACACAGGTGGCGTGCATCGCCCCTGCCTCAAGGCACTCCTCGATGGCGGCGTTCGCGGGCTCGCACAGCCCGTAGTCATCGGCGGTGATAATCAGGCGTCGGCTCATGTTCGCACCAGATTGGCATAGAGCTCGAGCAGATGGCTCGCCTCATGCTGCCAGTTGTATTTGCGCTCGATCCGGCGGCGGCCCTCGGCCCCCATCGTGCGGCGCAGCTCGGGATCGTCCAGCAGCCGCATGATCGCCGCAGCGTAGGCACCGGGGTCGTCCGGCGGCACCATCACGGCGCAAGCGCCGTCGCCTACAAAGGGTCGGCTGGGCGGCAGGTCGCTCAGCACGATCGGCATCATCAGGGCCATGAACTCGAACAACTTGGTCGGGATGTTATGTTGAAACTTCGGCAGATCAGGCAGCGGGATGAAGCCGATCTTGCCCTGCACCACTCGGGCCGCCACTTGGTCGTGGGGGAGCAGGTTGTCATCGATCGTGAAATCCGCAGCAAACCCGCGTCGCGCAGCCTCGTCGCGCGCCCAGTCCAGCTCGGGGCAGCGCCCAAAGAAGAGCCAGCGCGCCCGCCTGCCGCGGGCCCGCAGCGCCTCGGCCACATCAAAGGCAACCTGAAGGTGGTAGCGCGGGATGGAGCCATGGTACACCAGGTCGTACGGGCGCTCGCGGTCGTCGCCCGCGTGCTGCCTGAGGAACAGGTCGAGGTGCGGGAAGTTGTGAATCGTCACCACCTTGCGCGCCCCAAAGCCCCGGTAGAGCTCGGCCACACCGCGATCGGCTGTCACGATCGCGTCGAAGCTGCGGCTCGCCAGCCACTCGGCCGACTCCATACCGACGGCGAGGGCGCGCCGCAGGAGCGGGTGCAGGTAACGCTTCTGCCGCAGGTACGCCGCGTTGTGCTCGTGGCAGTCGAAGATCACGCGGGCGCCTGTGGTCGCCTTCAGCCAGAGTCCCAGTGGGATCAGCTCCGGATCGTGCAGATGGTAGACGCTGGCGCGCAGCCGACGGGCGCGGGCCGCCGCTGTGGCCAGCAGACGCATGCGCCGGCCGGCATGCAGCCCGAGGGTATTGCGCTGTAACATGCCCAGCGAGTGGATGTGGACCCCGTTGACCTTGCGGTACGACTCCGTCAGCTGCACGAGCAGGTGGGTGTCGTAGCCCGCACCGGCGAGGCTGCTGCACTCGCGATGGAAGATGCGCTGGTCGAACGGCTGATGGACTGTCGAGATGTGGGCGATCGTCTTCATCAGTTCCCGCGCTGCAGCACCACCAAAGAGGTGTAAAAGCGCTCCCCCTTCCAGAGTTTGTAGGCCATCCGGGCGGCGGGCAGGGCGAACGGAACCGTAATGGCAAGGCGCTTCATCCCGTTCCGCAGCCGGCTGCGCCCCGGAGCTGCGAAGCGCGTCGGGGTAAACATCGCATCCGCGATCAGCACCCGCTCGTGCAGCGCCACCGACAGCCCCCAGCGCCGGGCCAGGTAGTCGATGGTGCCCATCCCGAGAAACTGAATATGATCGGGGATCTCCCAATCGTGATAGTCGCTGCGTGTTACCGTCGGCTGCATCTCCGAGACCTTGAGGATCAGATAGCCGGTCGGCTCCAGCAGCGCCACCAGCTTGTCGAAAAGCCGCGTGACGGGCACGTGGGAGAAGACGTTGATCAGCGACACCACATCGAAGCGCAAGGGTGTCTCGAAGTCCAGGATCGAGCGCTCGTAGATGGTCGCCCGAGCCTGGCGGCGCACATACGCCGCACGCTCGGCATTCAGCTCGATGCCGTAGAGCTCGGCCTGCGGAGCATGCTCGACAAGCAGCTGCAGCAGGTTCCCGGCGCCCACGCCAACATCAAGCACGCGCTTCGCACCGCTGTAGAAGGAGCGGAGCTTCGGGAAGAGGCTATTGTAGTAGTAGGTCTGTGAGCGCCGGTACGTCTCGGGCGTCGAGATATCCAGGTTCTCGTAGTCGTAGGTCTTTACCCGCGTGTGCTGCTCGATCTGCTCTGGATAGGGCCAGATGTAGAACAGATCGCAGTGCTGACAGCGCTGCAGGCGATAGTCTCGCTCCGAGAAGGCGTACGCCGACTGCGTCGAGCCGCAGAGCGGGCAGGCGGGCACATGCTGCTGGGCCGGCGATGCGAGCTCAATCGATGACATACAGGCTCCTCATCATAGCCCACCGACGCGCGCACGCAGACGCGCGGGCAGCAGCGGGTAGATCCACTTATAGACAAAGCTCCGGTTCAGCCAGCGCATGCGCTCGAAGGCCATACGGTACAGCCAACGCTCGCCGGGCGCGAAGGCCGTGACGAGGGCGCGCTGCCGCTCGGCCAGCAGCTGCGCTGTATGCTTGGTGCTCAGGCCTCCGCCGTCAAAAATGGCGACAATCTCCGGCACATGGGCGTAGCGCACGCGCCGCTTCAGGATCAGCTCAAGCAGATAGACATAGTCGGCCAGGATGCGGAAGCCGGTGTCGTAGGGCCTGGCCGCATACAGCTCGCGCCGCACAAACCAGGCCTGGTGGCAGATCATCTTGCGGTAAAGCCAGAAGCGGCCGAGGCGCTGCGGGTAGCGGATCACCCGCCCGCCCTGCTGCGCCTCCGCGCTGATGTGCGGGTGACGCACCAGCGAGCGAATGTCGCCGTAGAGAAAGTCGGGCTCGCCGCCGCGCGTGATCGCCCGCGCCACGTTGGCCAGCACGTCCGGCGCGGCGAAGCAGTCGCCCGCGTTCATAAAGCAGACGTAGCGGCCCCGGCACAGCGCGATGGCCTGGTTCATCGCGTCGTAGATGCCCGCGTCGGCCCGCACGACCACCCGCTCGACGCCGAGCGCGCCCAGTCGCACCACCGTGTCGTCGTGCGACTCGCCGTCCTTCACCAGATACTCGAAGCTCGCCCCTGTCTGGGCCAGCACGCTGCGGGCGGTGCGCTCGGCGTTGTCGGCGCTGTTCAGGGTGATCGTGATGATAGAGAAGAGCGGCGCTGCCGCTACCGCAACGGTCATGAGAGCCTCCTGACAATGGAGATCGGCGCAGGAGTATGATCAGAGGCGCGCGCGTGAAGCGCAGCTCTCAGCACAAGCAACCTGTTGAGCAGCGCACCGCGGTTGGCCGCAGGCGCCCCTGAGCGCCCGGCCCGACCCTTCCAACCTACTGTCAGCTGAAGCCGTCGCAGCGCCTTGTGCGAAACGTGGCGCAGCAGCTGGGCAACGCCGCCCGCCTCGCCGACAGCGGTCTGATTGTCGGCTAGCAAGTGCGCGATGACCTCAGGCGGAAGATACGCATCGAGTCGGCTCGACTGTGCGTCCAGCTGCGCGAGGATCGCCCCGGCATGGCGCGCATACTCCGCGCTCCAGGCGGGCATGTAGTGCGAGCGCCCGCGCTGCGCGGTGAACAGCTCCGGGTAGATGTTGCTTACGGTCGCCTTGTACAGCTGCTTGCCCCGACGTAGTGTGGCGGGCAGCCCGCGCACGAAGTCGAGGATGGCGCTGTCGAGCAGCGGAATGCGCACGGGGCTCCAAGCGCCGGCGAAGCGCTCGCGCCACGGCAGGATCACATTGCACGTCCGCTGGTCTAGGTAGAGATAGTCACGGTAATCTTCGAGGCTGTCGCTCTGGGGGCAGCCGCTGATAATCGCGGCCAGCTCGGCCGACCAGCGCTCGTCGAGGTCGCGCACGACAGCCACCGTAAGATACTCGGCCAGCCAGGGCATGTCGGCATAGCTGCGGATCTGCACCTTGCGCAGCAGTTCGGCGTGCGAGGTTGGTGGCGTCGCGTCCTTGATGCCGAAGCACTCGTCGCCAACGAAGACCGCGCCTGAGCTCGCACGCAGCTCCGGCCCGACCGTCTCCCAGAACTGCACCTCCTCGCAGAAGTGCGCGTGCCCATGTCCGCGGGCCACGTTGCGCGTGATCGTCCCGACGAGGTCCCCGTGGTAGCTCGCGACGATCTGATGGTCATAGCCATAAACTCCAGCCATCGCCTGAGCAACCACGGCATCGTCGTCGTGGTGGGCGCCGAGACTGTAGGACCGACAGTGGACAACGGGAACCTTCAGGCTCTTGCCGAGCACGCCGAGGATCCCGGTCGCGTCGTAGCCCGCGCTCAGCGACAGGTAGGTCGCGCCGCCGTCGGGCAGGCGCCGCCGCACGCTCTCGATCAGCAGGTCGCCCAGCTCGGCCTGCAGCTGCGGAGCCGGTCGCTCGGCGGCGCTGTTGTCGAAGTGATAATGCCAGTAAGGCTCGGCGACGAGCTGCCCGCCCGCCAGGCGGTGAACACATGCGCGCCGCAGAGCGCTGATGCCCTCGAACAGCGTGCGGCCGTTATGCACAACGCCGTTCACCAGATAGCAGGCCAGGGCGGTGCGATCAAGCGCTAGCTCGTTGGTTGGCAGCAGATCCATCCGCGACGACAACCACTGCTCGCCGCCCCACAGCCCGGCGTACACTTTGCGCGAGGCCAGCCGATCGGTGACGACAGAGATTGCTCCTGCGAGCGCATCGACAATAAGCAGTGCGAAGGAGCCATCGAGCTCGGCGACGAAACCAGGGCCGGCAACAAGATAGCGTCGCAGCAGCTGGGCCGCCGTGGTGACGCCCGCAGGGGCGTAGATCTCGCCGTGGCGCAGCAGCATCAGCTTGCCGTCGTCGCTTACCGCCAGCTCGGCGCCGGCCGAGCAGCGCAGTTCAGCCGTCATCCGGCCCGCCGTGGCCGTGTAGGTGCGCTCGGCCTCGCCCGACGCGCGTTCGCCGCGCTCAAGGCCGGCCAGCGCATCTGTAACGCTCGCAACTCGGCAGACAAACCAAGACTGACTGTACACCATGCGACCTTACCTCTTCGCAGCTATCAGCGTCGCTTTTCGCGCCGCCTGTGCCCCGCCAATACCCACGCTTATGTCGAGTGGACTAGCCTGGTCAGCACCGGCACCTTTCGCTTGAGAAATTGTTGAGCCGCGCTCGGCAGCGACCAGAATGCCCGCAGAGCCGCGTGGCGCACACCGTAGATCAGATGGCCACTCAGCTTCAGCCCCCGGCGCCCGAGGCGGTAGCGCGGCGAGGCGAGCAGCCTGTCCACATCGGAGGTGGCTCGTGGCCTGACCGTCGGAAAGGCCCCACGCTCGACATCCGCCCAGAGCTCCAGGGCGTGCGGCGGATGATCGCCACGATAGCGGTCGAGCCAGCTAGGGTACTTATGCACAGCGTGGACACGAAAGGGGCGCTCCAGCCGCATAAACGTTGTGGCCGCCCAGTCAGGGCTGCGCTGAAAATACGAGCTGTAGTAGTCGCCCTTCGCCTGCACCTGAAACGGGAAGACCAGCGAATAGTGATAGAGAAAGATCCCCTCGTCGCGCGCCAGATCGTAGCCGCGCTTCCAGCCGAGCGTGCGCAGGTCTGGCCCCTCGGGGCTGTGGACGGTAGGTGGCCGGTGGGTGGTGTAGCTGGAGCCAGGCCGCCAGCGAAAGAGGCGGTGGAACTCCTCCTCGCGGCGGTGCCGCAGAAACCAGCCGTCCACGTGGTACGTCAGCCCGCCCCAGAAGGTGAGCGTGCGGAACGACATCGTGTCGATCTCCGGGTGCGTGACGAGCAGCTCGCAGACCCGGCGCATATCCTCGGGCTTATAGAACTCGTCGATATCGATCTGCCAGAGCCAATCGCCGCTGGCGCGACGAGCGTAGGCGCGGCTCTGCTCGTCCTTCTCCCCAGGCCAGAATCCATCGGGATAGCCCTCGTCCTCTGCGGTGACGATGCGGAGCTTGCCCGCCGGGTCTTCCTCGCGTTGAAAGCAACGTAGCACCTCTAGCGTGCCGTCCACCGAGTGCCCGTCCGGCGTGGCGTGCCTGCTGGCGTGGGGGCTAGCGCCCTCGACCACGATGATCTCGTGCGCAAACGGGTAGAGCGCACGCAGGTTATAGCGCGTGAAGGGCTCGCCGTTGAGCACAATAATTCCGAATGTGATCTGCGGCCGCTGCATGCGATCCGTCTCCAGCAGCGTTGCTGAGTCCGCTGCGCTGCCCATGGGTTACCCAGAAGCCTAGTAGTGTTGCTCCAACATGGCATCGCGCTCGAAGGCGTAGGCCAGAAACTGCTCGAACTTGCGCAGGGCCACCAGATGAGCCCGCTTCGGCAGCAGGTAGCACTGGGCGGCGTGCGTTACCAGCACCCGCTCTAGGCGGTGCCAGCCCGGCGCAAGAGGCACGATCTACTCGGGGCGCACGCCGAGCAGATCAAGGCTCTCGTGATGGTAGCGCTTGAGTTCCGGTGGCGGCATGATCACCTGATCCCATTGCAGCTGTTATTTCACCGAGCTTGTCAGCATCTCGTCGCCTCCTCCCGGCTCGCCGACAGCCTCTAGATCTCAACCCGCCAGTTCTGATGCATCCAGGCGCGTAGCTTCGCTGGCCATTTCATCAGCTCCCACAGATGCGCGATCGGACGGCGCAGCGGCCGCAGCAGCGGCGAGCCGTACCGTTCGACCAGCAGCGCCCCTTCGCGGGTCGCCACATCGCGGATCGTGGACGACTTCGCCTCACTATGGTGCCTGAAGTCGGCGAGCGGCGGGCCGCTCAGGCGGCGGGCTCGAGCGACGCGCAGCAAGCGCAGAAACAGGTCGCGATCCATGCAGAAGCGGAATGAGCGATCCATGCCGCCCGCCAGCAGGTAGGCCTCGCGCCGCCAGTAGCAGCCGGGCTGGACCATGTTATGGAAGCCCACATTGGCGGTGATAAAGAACGACGGGTCGGCCACATAATGGCGCTTGATCAGGCTGCTGTCCTGCTTGATATGGTTCACATCACTGGACAGAAAGCCAACTCGTGGACTACGGGCGAAGAAGGCGCCCACACGCGCTAGGGCGTGAGGCTGGTAGCGGTCGTCGGAGTTGAGCCAGGCCAGCACCTCGCCGCTTGCGCGCGCAAACCCATCGGCGATCGCGCCTGCCTGTCCGTCGTCGCGCTGCGACTGCCAGTGCGCCAGCCATGGAGCGTAGCGCTCGATAATCTCTGCGCTGCCATCGCTGCTGCCGCCGTCCATCACGATATACCTGTCTCTTATACACATCTGACGCTGCCGACGAATAGAGAGGTGTAGATCTCGGTGGTCGCCGTATCA
>ENA-ORBV01007130-ORBV01007130.1-microbial-mat-metagenome-genome-assembly--contig:-NODE-7130-length-19320-cov-20.316583_pt1 | contig 19320 bp, 30 predicted proteins | sample MGYA00237777_ERZ505514 | MGnify/ENA primary metagenome ERZ505514 (study PRJEB26160, sample SAMN06269048) | microbial mat metagenome | isolation source: Oligotrophic lake microbial mat | place... | reverse complement strand
GGGCAGGGGCAGGCGTCGGGTTAGGCGCAGGGGCAGGCGTCGGGTCAGGCACAGAGGCCAAGGTTTCGTTTGCCCACTGGATTTCTTCATCAGTCGGCCAACGCGCGTAGTTCATGTGGATCAGGCCGCTTGCAATATCAAAGGAAAAAAGACAAAGCTTATCCGACTCATTCCACTCGATACGCATTTCAGGCCGCGTGATATTTGGGCGATAAGTAAAAAACTTAACATTTTCAATAATGCCGGTAAAATAATTCATTGTTACTGCAAAGTTACCGTCCAAAGATTCGACGGTACCATCCGAGCGCCGATAGACGTAGGGCATTGAGCTTTCCATTAATTCTTATCTTTCCTTTTACGAGCGGATCGCCTTTAACGTCCACTTCTTGCATGAAGTAAAACTTACAATCCTCATCAGCAACTAGCTCCATCTCACGAATTGGGCTTAATATACTAAGACGAAGAGTGGTAGCGGCCAGCATTCTTGGCTCTTTGCTCACAAGTTGCAACTTGGCTATCGGCGTAAACGGCGACGGTTGATAGTCGCCAACAGCCGAGTATACTTCACAGTAAGCAACTTTCATGCCTTTTCGAAGTGAGGCGGTAAAGCGCACCGTCTGGCCACGGCGCGCCTTGAGAGGCCCTGCTACTTTTACTCTCATACTAGAAACGCGGGCCTTGGCGAATAAGAATCGCGCGGACGTTCGCGGTCGAACCAGACACAGCCGCAAGCCTGACAAAAGCGTCGGGGCGGCACGGGATCGTAGCCGAACAGATGGAACCGATCGGAGTGCCGGCAGGAATCGTAACGGTGGCCAGCGCGCCGGGAAGCAGATTTTCGTCGCACATGGGAGTAGCTAGCACATCAACAAAAGTTCCTGGCAGGCAGTTGTTGACCAGAGACGGAGGAGCCGCTTGAACTCGGAACACCGCATTAACCGCGATAGCGTCCGCGATCTGGAAAGACCAGCCGAAGCGGATAAACGGGCGAATGTCGGTCGAAAAAGCAGCAGTTCCATCCCAAGCAATGCTTGGGACATTCTGGATGGCGGGATTACTTTGAACAGGCATTTGGTTCTCCATTAGGAGGGTTGATAGGAAGCGGGGAGACTTATCCCCCCGCGCGTCATCACGGAGTTACCCGAGATTATTTACGGGCCGGAGATCAGAGTCCGAGCCGCCGGGCAGCACATAACAAAGCCGCCGTCTTTCGCACCGAACTGGTACTTGACGCACCAAGCGGTAGAGCCGCCTTCGTACTGTTCCATGAACATGGGACGATGATTGACCGCCGCGTAAGCCATCGGCCACACGCCCGCCGCCATGATGAAAGAGCCAGCCGCGAATGGAGCAAGTGTCGAGCCTAAAGTTCCGCCGTTAGTCGGATCAGGAAGACAGTTGGAGATTCGCACACGATCACGAACATCGTTCGGGCCGAAGCCCATCAAACCGTCGCCGAACAAGAATCGGCCCGTGTTGTCTACCATCGAAGCAAAATACGCGAAGGTATTTTGGTGCATAACAGCAGTAACGTTACCATATTCGACAGGAGCGGAAGCCCAAAACTGGCGCAGGTCGATGTGCGTCGGGTTCTGCGCGGGTGTCGCAACTTTGGTGAAGCAGTCCGCAGTCAACCATCCCAGCGGTTCGTTGATGCCGTCGCCAGTAATAAGCGCCGCGTTTCGATTGATCCGGTAGGACCGAGCGGCTGCGCGCATCATAAAGCCGAGGAAGTCGTAGTTGGCTTCACGAAGCGTATCGCGCTGAAAACAGAAGACGCCTCGATAGTCATAGGTACTACCGTTCAACCACCGAATGTTACCTTCAGCACCAAACTCGGCATCGCACTTCGCATCGCAATCATACCTGCCGATGTCTCCGTAAGATTCGACACGCGGATACATGAACGTCGAGCGCGAAACATTGACCGTATCGTAAAGATCGAGCAGCGAGGCGCACTCGATATTACAGTCAACTTCAATCCCAAGCATCTCAGGCGAGAAGAAAGCGGCGTCCAAAGAGGCGGCATCAAACGCCTTACGTTCACCGTCGGTAAAGTCGCGCACGATTTTCGCTTTTGTTTCCAGGCCGACTTTCATCAGCTTGCGGACCGCGGAGCGGTACTCAATCGGATTCACAAGATTGTCAAGGTCTTCCCGAAAATCTTCGTGAACCCCATTTTTGAAAAGGTGGGTCCGGCGTTGCAGCTCAATCGCAGCTTTGCGATCAGCGTCAACAAGCTCGCTGCCGCCTTTGTAGAGCGGGCTGTCCATGTTCTTCTTGATCGAGTCGATAGCCGCTTCACACGCTTGCAGCTTTGCCAACGCATCAGCGGCCTCCGTTGCCGCTTTGTTGATCTTGGAAGCGGTCTCACCATCGGGCGTAACGCCGTTGGCCAACTTTGCTTTCAGAAGAGTCAACTCGCCTGCTTGCGCTTCAAAGTTACCTTTGAACGTCTTCATCAAAGTGACGGCATCGCCGAGGTCTTTGGTCAGTGCCTCAACAGCAGCATCTTGCTGAATACGGTCACCCGCAGCTTCCTTCTTCAGGAAAGCGCCGAACTTGATTTCTTGCTTACGCATGGTTAATCTCCGAGTGCGTGGTTAAAACAAACTCTTCAAATCACCAATCAAGGTGGACAGAGCTGCAATTTTTTCTTTCGCCACAAGGGCGGGCTTTTCCGCAACCGGCTCGAACAGCTTGTAGTTCAGCTTGACCGCACGGGTCAAGCGCGCTGCCGCGTTTCGGCTTTTGACGAGCCCATCGGCGACCAGCGCCTTTTCAAGCTCAGCAATCGTTGGGTAGATGCCTTCGTCGGACATCTCCTTCATGTAAGTCATAACGGCCTCCGGATTTCCCGGGAAGGGTACGATAGACACTTCTTCCAGTTCGCCCTTGTTGATCTGAAGGTATTCATCTTTGTTGGCGTCAGACTTGAATTCGTATTCTTCAAGATAGAAGCCAACAGAAAAGCTAAACCCTCCGACCATCTTAGCCGCTTCGTAAGCATCGCGGACATAGCTGATTTTTAGGTTTAGTTCAGCTTCGATCCAGAGGCTTTGACCTCTTGTTTCAAGAACTCGAATAGCCCCGGCGACTCGATCCCGATCATGACCGATCAGAAGCTTGATGCCCTTCGGTCCCGTCAAGCCTTTTGCTTGCAGCGAAGAATTAAACGCACCGGGCACTACGACATGTCGATGAAGATCCAGATCAGGAGTTGATGCCCACCCCGCCACGTAACCTTCCGGAAGCGTGTCGCCGATTGCCTTGATAGCTAGGACAGCCTGAATCTCAGCCGCACTAGCAGGAACATACTTAAGGTCCAGCCTCTGGCGACGGGCTGGAGCTTCTTTCTTAAACAGCCGTCTGCTGGTCATTTGCATTTTCCTGATTTGGAGCCCCATTTTGATCCGTATTACCAGAAGCCGCTCCTTGAGCAGCGCCTGTATTAAACGGGCTGGCTGGTAACTCTGTTGTCGCTTTCCATCCGAAAAGATCACGCTTTTCATTAGTCGTAAGAAACGAAACAAACGATATAGCTCGCATGGCATCAATTCTAGCTTCGACCATTGTCGGAATAGAATCAACATCGGCGACGATACGAACACCAGGAGGACAGAGCAGCCCTGTTAGCCCCTGAAAAATCGGTTCGATGTAAGCGGGAAGCACAGTATCCTGCCAAAACGACAACCGGCTATCTTTGAAGTTACCGGTAAACTTGGCAGCGTCAGAAGCGCCGATCCCGCTAACAGCCAATGGAATCCCGAAGGCCCCAAAGATCAGCCGAGCCATATCGTCGCTCGGCACCTTGCTGTGAATGTCAGACAGGTCGTTATCCAACTTGTGAATCTCGATGTCACCTGCATTTTGCAGGACCGGAACACTTCCCGATCCTACTCCGCCGCTTACAGAATCAGCGGCCAAGTGCTTTTTCAAAGCTTCAAGCTGCGGCGCTGTCAATGTTTTCGAACAAGTTACCATGTATCGCACGTTCGGATGCCCGGAGGCCGACTTAATCGCTCGGATTAGAAGATGCTTGATTACGTCAGCGGGAAGCCCAATCGCGCGAAGCGGGCTAATAACATCGTCGCGGTTCTGATAACCCTTTAGACCGGGTTTCCAGATTTGCCCGACGAAGCCATCCTTAGCCCCCGGCTTCCAGGTAACGCGCGACGGCCATTCTTTAGCCTCTATACCAAGTCCGTAGATATACGCTGATACGATACCGCGATCATTCAACTTAGCTTGGACTAACTTGGACTCAAGAGGATAGATTCCCGTAGCGCGCTCAGGGTTTACGGCGCTAAACGCCAACTTGAATGCGACCCGCCCGTATCCGGCATAGTTCAACGCCAACCAATAGCGAAGCTGTGCGGCGGTCAGATCAGGATTAGGATGATCTAGTAGATTTTGAATTTCTGCAATAACGCGCGTTTTGCCAAGTCTTTCAGAAGCTGGAGCATAAGGATCGACTTCGGTAATCCAACGGACCTGCTGAACAGCTTCAGCAATTTTCTGCAACGCGCGATAGATGATAGGATGGCGAAGTGCGTTTTCCATGCTAACATAATCATCGACGCGTACAATAGCAATGCCGGTTTCACTGTTCAGGTAAAAAACGTCAGGTTGAACGGGAGCATCTGCAATGCTCCGCTCTGGTGCCGCCTTTTGTCTAAAAAGTGATGGAAACCGCATCTCAAGCCCCTAAATGTAAAGCACGTCATGCTCATCTTGAGCATGAGAGGTTAGCGATTCCTCTTCAACCGCGTATCGAATTGCGTCTATACAGTGGTCAACTTGACCTGGAGCAGGAAGCGGAAGCGGTTTACCGTTTGGGTCGGTGTGCCATTTGTAGTCTCGGACCTCTTCAGAAGTTATTGGACACTCGGGCGAAATAACGAGCTCCATACCCTGAAGCCAGTTAATACCGTTTTTGATAGAACCCGCGCCTTTGCGAGCGGAAAATACGCTAAATCCACAAGACTGTAAAAACTCGATAGTTTCCGGCCTTGCGCTATCCGCCGTAATAGGCCAGTCGCGGGCCTCCGGTATTCCGTCGATCAGCGCCGGTAGGTCACGATTTGGAACCTTATAGCCTACAGCTTCGTTGGCAATATAAACAATGCCTTCCTCTTGTAGCACGTAGAGCTTGATAGCTACATTCGGATCGGCAGAGTAACCAAAATCCATCCCAAAACGGGGCCGGGCTTTACCGGGGTCGATCCTTCCAACTCGCCAGTTGTCGAAGATTGCAACGTCTGGATTTTCATCGTATCCGCCTTCCCAAATGTGAACGTGACGCTTTGGGGACTTAAGCGAACGACGATACTCAGACGGCATACGAGTTTGCATAAAAAACGGATTGTCGCGCCAGCTTACTTTTCTTACATAAGCATTTTCAGGAACAGCGGCACCGCGAAAGAGGCTGTCAACCGGATCGGTGCGGTATCGCGGATTCCAAGACCAGATCAGACGAGACCCTGTTGAACGAATAGTCGGAATTATGACCTCGACCGACCTCGCCGTAAAAGTATGCGCCTCTTCACCCCAAAAGATCGTAGCGCCCTCAAGCGACTTCGCGCTGTCCGGGTTACGATCCATACCGATAAACGACAACCGAGAGCCGGTCACTATGTTGACAATTTCGCGCTCAGTTGAATTAAAATGCGCGCTCATCCCCATATCTTTAATCTTGATTTCAAGCAACTCTTTAACAGAGTCTCTAATCGAGATTTGAAACTGCCGTCCGCAAACAATTCGCTCTTGTGCGCGCGAGGCTTGTGCAATAATCGCTTCCGCAACGCTATGCGATTTACCGCCGCCTCGCCCTCCGAAAAACGCAAAATGCTCAACAGCCCGTTGCGTTTCTGGAAATACGCCGGTCCAAAGAGGCAGAAACGCTTCTGGAATTCGAAGGTTGCTCATTACACCGTCTTGCGCGTCACCGGAGCAATCGGAGTGCCGCGCATCGTGGCACTTTGATAGGTCTGCGCTTTAGTGAGACTGCTGCCATTTGTTGGAGCCATTGCCGCTTGACGCCCGGCGAGAGGTGGACGAGCTACCGACTTTTTTCCGCATCCGCACCCCATGATTTTCCCCTGGAAGGTTACTGGTCGATTAGACTTAGCTTAGATTGTCGTGCTTAGCAAGCCCGTAACAAGGGCACCGATTGCTATTCCGACCACAAAGCCGACGATTAGCCCCCGGAACGTCAAGCAGCACGGGCAAGATGTCCAAAGATAACCAGTCATTCGACTTGTCCAATGCTCGGGCGAATCGCACCAAATTGGAACTAACCGTTGACTAAAATAGGCCATCGCGTTCGACAACCAGTTATCTTCCCAGTCAACATCAGGTTCGGCATCTTCTGGCCAATCAGGATACTCCGGACGAAACGTGAACGGGTTAGCCATCAATCAGCTCCGGCGCATATTGAACGCCTACGGCGCAAAGAGGATAGACAGGAATAGGCGCCTGCTTCGTTTCATCGGCAGAAAGTATCCCAAACCAAATAGGAGGATGATTAGCACCGGGAATCGAAAGGATACAGCGACCGGCCATATTTAGACAGGCCATCTCTGCCATCGACGGCCTCCGCATCAGCGCGGGGCGCGGTCCATCGGTAAACCAAAACATAACATAAAACTGCCCACCATATTGAGCATTCATCAAATCTTTTGGGGTCATTTCCCAAAGAGAGGTCATCATTGAAGTCTCGTAGATAATTTCATCGCGGATGTGAAGCGTCAAAAACTCTTTCTGATTCTTGGCGAGGGCGCGCGTTGCTCCGTTAATCCTGAGCGGTATCATTACTGTCCCCTTCAGTGACATCTATTTCATAATTTTCTTTGATAATGTATCGCTCAACAAGCATCGACATTAATTTAGTGTGCTGAATCTCTAGTCTAGAACAAGAGCTTTTTACAATAGACAACTCTTGTTTTAACTCTAACACACGGGCACGGAGCTTTTCTTCCGCATAACGCCCGCCGAAGAGTCGGGGCAAAGCGGTGCCCGCCGATGACATTAGCCCGCCAATGAGAATCAGGATGATGTTTGCGCTTTGTTCAGGTAAGGGAACGTAGGTCAGAAATATAACAAGCCCAAAAATTGCTATCAGAAAAAAGAGCGCAGCCCACTTTTCGAACAAGTTACTGCCCATTTTAACTTCCGCTTTGCTATGAGAACATTAAGTCATCCAGACTACAGAACTAGAATTTACCTCGGCCCCTCGGCAGTCTTGTTTCGGCTGGGTCAGGGGCGAGACCGGCTCTCTACGGTCTCGCACTTACTTGCACGCTCAAAACTGCGCGGATACTTAACTCTACAGGCTGGGGATAACACCCGCGTCTTGATCGGCGGGCGGTTGCCGTGCCGCCCCTAAGCTAGGGGAACGGCAGATCGGAAGCCGCCGTTAGTGTGCCAACCAATCCAAGGCCGCCGCGCGTGCCTTTGTTGACATGGAAAGTGTCCCCAGCCAAGAACACGTCCACCGCATTGCCGCTTACGCCCCCGCCTTGCGACCCGATTGGCGCAAAGCCGGGGACCAGCCGCGCACGAATGGCACTGTCTGTCAGGTCGATGGTTTCCCCAAAGCGCAGAAGTATTGCGGAAAGATTTCCTTCTACTCTTGACCCCCCGCCCGCTGCGCACAAAACCCTTGCCCGAGTAAAGGCATCCAGCGACCCCTGTAGAAGAGGTGACGCAGCATTGCCCAGAACTGTCCATAGTCCTGTCGATTTCTTCCAGAGGTATTTGGTAAACACGGGCGTGGCCAGACTCAAATCAGCACTGACCGCATAGGTGAACCACTCGCCCAACGGTATCGTGCTTGCAGGCGCGGTGTGAGACAGAATGATCGTGTTTGCCGTGTTGCGAACCGTTAGGACTACTGCCCCCGAACTGCCGGCAGTTACGGCAAATCGGGCGAATCCACCAGAAGTTACGGCCTGCAAGAAAATGCTTGCGGATGCAGGGTTGGCGTCGAACTTCGCCGTCAAAGCACACCAGAACCGATCCGAAGTTGGGATTGATATTCCGCTGTCGGAAAACACCGCGTCGTTAACCCCGTCGAAATACCATCCGCGCACAGGCGGATCATTGATATTAGGCGGATCAACGGCGATGCCAACCGTTGCAGCGTGAGTAGCGTAGATTTGCCGCCACCACGTTCCGATGGGCGAACTGTACTGATCTGGCACCGTCGCTCCGAAATCATTTCCCGCTGGCCAGTCCGAGCGCAGGGATTGAACGGTGTATTTCTCACAGGCTTCCGCCCATGCACCGTATTGTCCTAAACTCCTTACCAAGAAAACATCCGCAACGTATGGCTGGAATGCGCGATACTCAGCTACACCTTGGGGATTGAAAAGATAAAAGTCGGTCTGCCCGCCAATACACCAATCTGTGTCGCCTATCGTAGGGGCCGTCGCCCAAGTGAAATACGTTTCGTCTGAAACAGCAAGCCCCGCAACGCTGCTAAGTGCAAAAACCATCGGGCTTGCACCGTTCTGCGTTAGAGTAGTTGTTACGGTGCCAATAAGCGTATTGCCGACGACCTTCCGCAACTCCATCCCGGTGATGATGTAATGAAAGGGGTCGATGTTTGCAATGCGATTTACCGATACGTCCAGGCCGGAAATGGCTGAAACGGTTTTAATCCGCCACGGGTATGGGTCTGCATCGCTGTTGTGCGGCGCGCACCTTGCAATCAGCGGCGCAGTCCAGCTAAACGGCAGGCTGAGTTGATTTTCCGGTCGCACAGTTGCAATGGAGGAGATTGTGCCGATGCGCCCTGTCGCGGCCAGCCCCAAGATCATTTCACTGACCCCGAAGTTCCAATGGCCACCCGCATTGGTGCGAACCGGCCTGTCCGCGTGGCCCTCAGATGTGTCATATCGCCATGACCCACGGATGCCGAGCGCCTTGACCGCCCGCGCCTTACCATCGACCGGCAGCAGCGGGTGATTGTTTGGCATGTAGAGCATGGCGATCAGCGCGGAATTGCGCGCCGCCATAACGACGCCGTAGTTGCCTTGCCCAAGTGCCAGTGCCGTTGGATCAGAGCCGCCAAAAACGCCGACATTTTCATATCCCCCGGTTCCGTCTTGCAGGGTCACGAGAATGGACGCGTTGTATTTCTCGGCCGACGCGAGATAGAGCTCCAAATTATCCGGGACTGACATGCCTGTCATGTCAAGCTGCGGTATGAGGTTTAGCACCGTGTTGACATTTAGTTGCCGTGAAACAAAGGTGGCCCGGCTAGGCCACCCTATAGGGGATGGAGCGATATGCGTAGGGCTGGCAGGCGGCGCGGACGCGACGTGAAGGACGGCCACTTCATCCAGCGCCCCGGCGCGAATGTTATCAACCGTCACTTTGCTGACGCCCTTCATCACAAAGTCATTGACACTTGCCACCAACGGGAATGTGGCCTCTGCCGAAAGGAGGTACGCCCCGGTCACACGTCCGTCAAACCCGAGGCCGGTGTTACTGGCTGTCCAGCTATTGAAGATGCTGCTGCCCTGCAATTTGGGGCCCAGCATCGTGCCATTGCGGCGACCAGCACCCGACCCGGTGGCGACAGGCGTAGGTTCGGTCAGCGTAATGCCAGCGCCGATGACCGCGTATGGCGTCCCGCAGAAGTATGTTCCGACTTCGCGCAGTCCGGTCCAGTTGAAAGTCACGGCCCCTTGGGAAACAAATTCGACGCCTATAGTCGGCGTTGCCGTTCTAGCTGTTGACCACGGGCCGTTCCCGATTGCGTTGACACCACGAACTTGAACGGAGGCCAACGTGTTCGCCAAAACCGTGATGATACGCTGGCCGACTCCCAGCCCAGATAGAGTCTGCGGCGCACCTGCGCCCACCCTCCACTGTAGTGCCGTGAGAGGCGACGCTCCGTCAAACGGTAGAGTGCTAATCGTAAGCGCCAGTTGGTCCCCTCCAACGCTTGGACTATCGGCAAGCGACCAATCAGAAAGCTGGATAACGGAAGGAATTGTGGTCACAGTCGGCGTTGAAGCCGAGTTGACGCTAACCGAACCAGATACGTTGCTGGCCGTTATCCCAACGCGAACCGTATTACCCACATCGGACTGAACGAGCGTGTAAGTGCTTGCCGTAGCGCCTGCTATGTTCGCCACGCCGCGTTGCCACTGGTAAGCGTAGGTAATCGGATCTGTTCCAGTCCATGTCCCGACATCCGAAGTTAAGCTCTGCCCAAACTCGAGCACACCCGTTATCACAGGAAGCACGGTATTGGCCGGTAGAACCGCTGCTGGAACAACGCTCGTAACGATGGATAGTGCATTCGGAAGTGTTGTGTTCGCAGCGGTATAGGTCATAACGAGCTGGCGAGCACCGGATGCAGTTTTTGGAATAGTATAGCTGTTTCCAACCATGCTTGCTGTTACATCAATCAAGTCAAGCATCAGAGTTCTTGTAACTGTCGGAAAAGGAAAACCGTCCACAATAGGAGGTGTGTAGACGTAGAGCATATTGGCGCCCTCGTCTGTAACAACGACAGAGGATTGCACAGCAATAGAAGGAGCCACCGGCCCGGAAGGTGCGACAGCGCAGCAGGGAACAGGAGCGGCGGAAATTGGAAGCGTTTCAGTTGGCGCTGGACCGCAAGGGGGAGAACACGATACATTACTCGCCATCTGCGGCTCCTATATAAAAAGGTGTGAGGAAGGAGGCTCGGGCATCAAGCGCTCCTTCCTCTAGGACAGTGGTGCGGCGCGGTCCAAGGACTAAACTTCGTCGCTCTCGGCTGTCTTTTCGTCGGGGTTCAAGAACGTTCCCGATGCGATAGGAGTGATATTAAAGGACACCGGAGGCGCTCCCAAAATACCACCCAATTCTGTTTTCTCGGCAAGGCCAAGATCGCGCGAGATGATCGTCGAGTTCAACGTCCCAGCCGCAGCGTTCTCAAACTTCTGGTTGTAGATAGCCTGTTCGATAAGCTCGATGGCTTCTACCCAATCTTCTCCAAGAAGCTTGTACCCTTCCATGCGAGAAGCCGGAATAGACAAATATTGTGCAAGGCCAGATTTTGTAAACGCACGAACTTTTGCCTTATCGGCACGAACGACCCCGCCTTTGTATTGAAAGACTTGTTCATCTTGTATCGGGGTATCGACGCACCATTCAAAATATTTGATGCAGGCATCAAGGAATTCTTGCGCTGTCAAGAAGACGCGCCTCGCTTTGATGGTCAGGTGCGTATACATGATTATCCATAGCGCCGCAATAGGCACGAAATCGCAAGGGCGATGACATCGCAAGGGCGATTCCCGGACAGCTAAGCAGACGGAAGCCCGCCTGTCAAGATAAAAGTGACAGCGGGTGCTGTATATATTGCGTCCCTATGCGGACGCGGGCATCCTCGCCCTTAATCTTAACGATAAGCCCGATCAAACCCTTGAACGGGCCAGCAATAACTTGAACGACGCTCCCCGTTCGCGGTGGAAGCCGAGGCGACTCATTCAGCATCGTTTGCAATAGCTTTAATTCTTCAATGTCAACCGTCTTAGGTCGGTCGGCGGTATCATAAGCGAGCACACGCACCCTGAATTTTTCCGGACAGACCCTCCGCATCGCTGGCCACCGGCTTGGTGGAATAAAAGCGTAGCCGGGCATTGCCGCTCGACCTTCCTTAATCGGAATCCAAACTTTAAACTGTTCGCCCCAACAGAACAATTCGTATGGATAAGCGCAGGTAAGAACTATCATGTTTGCCAAGGTGCCTTAATTGTGAATTCCAGCGGTTGAATTTTGACGATAGGCCGCTGAGCAACGCTGGCCACCGGGGTCTGGAGCGGTTGATATTTCTTCTTGGCACCCGGCGGCGGGAACGTAATCTGGACGCCAGTAGGCGAGTGGATCAGACACACATCTTTCAGATCGGTAATATCATACCATTTCGGAACGGCGACGACGACCCATCCGTTGTTTGGTTCGAGTGTTGTGTAAGCGTGACCGACCCGCTCATCCAGCTTGATTTTATCGGCTATCGCTTGCGCAAGTTCTCTAGTTGGGTAGTAGAACATTATTGGCCACCGTTCGTAAAGTAGGTGACAGCGAGAATCACAAATGGCCACATGAATATACTACTCCCAATATCTTCCATAGCGAATACAGGGTAGAGTATATACCTGATAATCAGGAATAGAGCAATGAGAGCAAGTAGGATGGTAAAGAAACCGCCACCTCCAAAGGGGACAGGCCAAGGGGGATAAAGCATGTTAGTTCTTTTCGCCGGTTATACCACCACAGGCGTCGATTGCGGCGGCTACAACTTCTATCGGAACGTATTTGTAAATTGTCTTTGTCAATCTCTTTGGTTTTTCTGCGTACTGCTCAAGTTCAGGCATCGCCTTAGACGGATAACCTACTTCTACTTGACTCCAAGGGCCTTGGTTTCTACGCGGCAAGCAGAAAAGCTGGGGTCCGGCTTGCACAGAAAGCGTAGTTTCGTCGGCGCACTGTATGTAAGGTGCTCGATTGCGAAAACTACCTTCAAGGGTTTTAAACAATCCGACCGACATTAGGTGAGCTTGGATAGCGACTTCAGTATTTCCAGTCATCTTGATTCTCCTTGTTGCCCTGTCACTACGTTAGCAGACCTTGCGCCCGGTGTCAAGACGTGCTAGGATAGGGTTGGCAACAGGGATAAACTAGAATGACATTTGGTGCGAAGCAGAAGGGAGCTAACGGCGAACGTGAGCTTGCCGAACTTTTGATGATGTGGGCACAAGAGGTAGGGGTCGAGCTGGACTTATTGCGCAACCTAGAGCAAGTTCGTTCCGGTGGCCACGACCTAATAGGGCTTCCAGGGTTGGCCACCGAATGTAAGCGGGTTGAAGTCTTGGCCGTGGCGGAATGGTGGCGGCAGACAGTCTCACAAGCCGAGCGAGCAGGTGTGCGTCCGTTTCTATGCTACAGGCAGAATCGTAAGCGGTGGAAATTCGTAACTAAGACATGGGTGTGGCCAGCCTCCGTTTGTGAGATTGTGGTCACAATGGACGAGCCCGAAGCTCGGCTTTGGTTTCACGGCCATCTAATCAACGAAGAACGCAAAAGAATAGAAGGCGGGTAATTCAGCGTTTACAGTCGTTTTACCTATGCTTTCAGTCAAAATTGACTAGAACCCAAGCGTTTTGGCCAAATTCTAAAAACGCTAAATCCAGATATTTCAATATTTTGAAATCCGGAGTTTTGAAATGTTTCAGTCAAGCTTGACTAGAACCTCGTTTATTTTAGAAGTAAGTTATTTTTGAAAATATAAAATGTTGCTTTTGATGTTGCATATTCTAGAATCTCGTTTATTTTAGAAAATATAAATGTTGCAAGAGGCCATGCCGCCCGCCCTGACGACCCACCCCGCCTCACAAAATTGCCCCGGCACCCCCTGAATTCGTAATTTTATTGCGCGCAGCATTTTTGCCACAGTTCGTGGCCTTTCTGCAACTGTGATCTTTTTACCAGCCTCAATGATCGCGGCTCTCGACATATTTGCAACGTGTTCTTTTTGCCACAGTTCGCGGCAATTCAGCAACGCGACAAATATACCACGGTTCGTGGCATCTCGGCAACGTGTCTTTTCTGCAACAGTCACCACGTAATTTTCTTGCGCTGTTATCGGATAACAAGCCTCGGTTATCGGATAACAAGCCTCGGTTATCTGATAACAAACTTCGGTTATCTGATAACCATGCGCTGACGTCATGGCTCCCATGCACGGCACGCTGCGGCGTCCAGTGCATAACTAATCCGCTCCAAAGCGCTTTGGTTATGCGCCAGATACATATCCCATAAAACCCCCCAAACAGCCCCGCTGACGGGCCAGTTGCCGGGCCGTCACTCGACCCCGTAAAACACCGCCTTGCCAATTGCCTGTTTTTTAAGCAAACGACTCCCACAAGGCAAACAGATCATTTTGATCTTAACGCGGTTTTTGATCATTTTGACCTTGTAACTAGGCGGGTAAATCGTATCTTTGGCATGGGGCGCAGCTATGGGCGCACCACAACTGGCCAGCCTGGCCACCAAACAAGGATAAGACAATGCCGCGCAAGATCACCAATCCCGCTGACACCTTGGCCACCTTGGCCGCTGACACGCTGGCCACCTTGGCCACCTTGCCCGCAGACGCGATTGACGTGCCCGCTGACACGCTGGCCACCTTGGCCACCTTGCCCGCAGACGCGATTGACGTGCCCGCAGACGCGATTGACGCGCCTGCGGACGCGCCTGCGGACGCGATTGACGTGCCCGCAGACGCGATTGACGCGCCTGCGGACGTGCTGCCGATCATCCCGCCCGTACCGCAAGACTTGACCGATACAGTTGCGGTCAAGGCATACATCCAAGCGGTCAAGGCGCGCGCCGATATGGTCAAGGCGCTTGCCAAGCGTGACAGGGATGCGGCGACGGCGTTGGCCAAGGCGGCAATGCAGGCCCGGCGGGATGCAGGTCGCGGCAATGGCTTGCTTGCCGCGCTGGCCAAGGCGCAGGCGGCAGACGCTAAAGTGCAATCCGATGCAATCGCCTTGCGCAATACCATCATTGTGTTTGGCGATATGTTTGACACTGCCGGGGGCAACCTGCCGCGCGGCATGTGCAAGGCACTGCGCGCCGTGTCGCATGACTTTGTTGCGCTGGGCTTGTCACGCGCCTTGTTTGTCAAAGCGGCCACGATGACCGGCATTGATCCGACCACGGCGGGTTGCCAATGGGCAGCGTCCGGCGTGTGATTGCAAGTAGCAGGCTGGCCAATAGGCCAGCCTGTCAACGTGCAATCACGCGCGCAAAGGACAGGACAATGACTGACACACTTTTGATTGCGTTTACCGCAATTGATCCCGCAACCGTTGCAATTAAGATTGCGGATCAGTTTACCGCTGACCCTAATGGGGATAACCCCTGCGCGCAATTGGTGCGCACAATGGTCATTGACTATATGTTTGACGACCACAACGACTTTGATTTTGTCCTGTCGGACACGGGGGCGGCATTGTATCGCCAGACCTTTTTGACGTTCGACAGGCAGGATGCTAAATCATACCTGCTCGATGGGTATGACGTTACCATGGGCAATGCAGACTTAGCGGCGCGGGTTATGATGCTTTGCATCTGATTACATCGCCTTGCCAGTCTACCAAAAGCGCGCCAGTTGGCGCGCTTTTGGCGTTTGGACTGTCCTTCGAGTCCTTGTCCTATCCAAACAAAAGGTTCGAATCATGATACAACTTTCGATCACCGCCGGGGCGTTGGTCCTGCTCGCATCGCTGGCCACCGTGTCCGGCGCGTTCGACCCGGCCCCGTCCTTCGATTGCCTGTCTTTCGAGTCCTATCTGTCATTGGATAAGTTCGAGCGCGAGGCGTGCGAAATCTACCTCGAAACCCGCTAGTCCTAGACTAGCCCAATAAAGGATCGAACTATGTCCCAGACTATGTATCGAGTACAAATCATCGCACGTCACGCGTTCGGCGCTGTCCTACACGAATCATATCATCTGTCCTTGGCAGGTGCCGAACTTGCTTGCGAACAAGCGATGGCCCGCGTCAAAGCGAACGACGCGCCCGAGTGGCATCGCTACCTCGAGGCAACCGTAACCCCGATGACGCTGGAGTCCTGACAATGGCAACCCTGCACGAAGAGCTTGACGGCATGGCGACCTACTGGCTGAAAATGGCGCAAGGTCCGAACGAACGCGACTTCCTTGCATGGGTCTGCATGATCCTTGACCTGACCGAACTGACCGTGCCGGTGGCGCGGTCCGAAGGCTGGTCCTTGGACGTGAAATTCGGCCGGTGCTGCGCCAAGTAGGTCGAAACCGGCGCAAGCCGGTCCATCCGTTGAGCGGATGCTGACGAGACCAAGGAGACGGAAATGAACCTTAAGGACTTTAAGCCCAAGCCGGTGCAAGGCTTGTATTCGTACGACCACTTCGAAGGCCCTGACGGGGCCTTTATCCAGAGCCATCATTCCGGCGACCATTGGGTGTTCCAAGCGCCGGACGGGTCGCGCAAGACGTTCTATCAAATGGGGCCTCTGAAGGCCCATGTGGAGGCGATCCAATGACACGGAAAGAAGCTGACGACGCGCTCGATGGCCACCGGCTTTATGCCGTCATGTCGAACGGGCGGCACTGGCTGGCACGGCGCAACGGGGCGACCAAGGTCTGGAAGACCCGTCCTAGCGAGTACCGGATACCGGTCAAGGCCGGGCTGAAGTCCTGCGGCTACATCACGGAACAGTCTGTCCTTGGTGAACATTTTGTTGTGAAGGAGTCCTGACATGAACTATTTTTTCCAGTGGTCGGCAGTCGCGGCGTCGGGGCTGCTCGAAGGCCGCTATGAGCGCGTGATCCATGGCAAGAATCTTTCCGACGCCTGTGACGTTTTCGAGAAGCAACATGGTCGCCTGAACCCCGATGAGAACGGCGTGTGCCTTGTCATCGACCACATCAGCTTTCAGCCGGAGTCCTGATATGCGTCAGTTCTATGTGTTCATCCAAGTCAACCCCAACAAGGAACTTCGGGAGTTGTATCCGTTGGCGGCGCAGTTGCGCGATACGGATTCGAACGCGGTCCTCGACCAGGAAGTTATATTCAAGGATATGGGCCACGTCCGCTCTTACTACAACGGAATGCTCGCCGCATGGGGCCTTTCGAACGGTTATCGCCACGGCGTCGAACTGACAAGCCGTGGCTCGGTCGAGCGGAAAACGGCGCTGTATGAGAACCCCGTCAACATGCCCTACAAGATGTCCGCTATTCTGATGGCAAAGGAGTCCTGACATGAACCGCGCACCCTACAATGAAGCAGCCCACGGGCTGATGCTGGACGAAGGTTATGACCTGATCCAGTTGAACGAAGATGCTGGCGACGAAGGAAACGGGGAGTCCGGCCCGCGGCCGTGGTATGCCCCGTCGGTGGATATGTATGAGTCCTCCGATCACCGAATCTTTATCAACACAAATGGCGCATTCGCCTTCCAGGAGGACTATTAAGATGGCCCTAACTTTTGACGTATCGAATATCATCGACCACGAAAGCATCACAACCGCTTACAAGAAGCCCGACGATGAAGATCCTCGGGTTCTTTGGAACCCGGTGACCGAGGCGATTGTGTGGGCGTCGATCCCTTGCGGGTTTAATTCGATCAGCATCAAAAACTTGGATGTTGTTCAAGCGCGGGTCGCTATCTGGCAGCAGGTGACGGGTTCCTTGCTTCTCTCCGCATTCGTGACACATGATGATGTCGCGGCCCACCTCGGCCTGACTACGAACGCTTCGACCAAGACGACCTTCCAGTTCTCCGGTTATCTTCTGGAACGCCTTGTGGACAATGCCAAACGCTCTGGCCGGGTCCAAGGGTTCAATGCGATGGACAAGATCGGTTGGAAAGGTCGCGCACCGTCCTGAACTAACCAATCTGAATCGAAGAAAGGGCTGCACCGCAAGGTGTGGCCTTTTTGCAACTGTCCTACGCGGCCCTGCAAGGCACCCTAGACGGCGAAGGCGGGCTTGGGCGGTAGTCCTAACGCCCTGTCCTTCCCTGCCCTGTCCTTGCCCGTCCTATCGCCCCGGCGCGGCCTTTCCCGGACTAGGCCACCGGCTCGGCCAAAATCCCGCCAATCCGCAACGATTCGTGGTTTTGATGCAAACTGATCTCCGGCGGCTTCGGCGCTTCCCAATCCCGCAGGTCCGGGAAGACTTCACAAGCTTTATGAAACGTCCGCAGCCGTTCAAGACGCATCTCGCGGCCTTGCGTCCAAAGCAAATTGTTTTTGTCTTCGTAAAAGTATTTCAAATCTAAAATCCGATCTGCTCGAAACCAATCAGATTTAGGACTTTTTTTCCTAAGTTTTGAATCGTCCCAAAACCTTTTCCAGAAAACAATCGACTGACGCGGACCGACGGCCACCGTTAGCTCTTCCTTTTGAACAAAAACCAATCCAACTCCGCAAAGCCAGCCGATCAAGTCCAATTCCGGCCTATAACCCACTTTCCTGGCTAAAACGTCCATCGGGTTAAAATCCCGCCTAAACTCCTTTTTACCGATTCCCAACTTAAAGTCCAACGTCGCAATATCTTCCCGCAAAGTCCAAATCTTGTCACTGTCCATCCTGCCCTCCGAACACGGTTCAACTTCACGTTTGTAAATTATCAAAAACTAATGTATTTTAGAACATCCAAATGTATTTTATGTATTTTATGATTATCGTTAGAAATCAGCAAAAGCGTATGCGTAAAATACAAAAATACATAAAATACCGGTAGCGCCAATTTACAGCCTTTCAAGCTTCTAGATTCACGCGTCCCCCACACCGTCCCACCGTTCCGCTCTCTCGCTTTCACATCCACTCTCGAACCCGGAGGCCTGAACGCGCCCGCCCGCACCCGCGCGCCCACCGCCAAATGTATTTTATGTATTTTATGCGTAACCCATTGATTTCATTGGATAAAAATGTATTTTATATGTATTTTTACGTATCTTGGCGCGGCTAAGCCATTGTTTTTGCAGGCTTTTATCATGTATTTTGACCCTAACCCGTTGATTTCATGCGTCATTTATCAAATCAAAGCCCCGTTCGGCCCCGTCACCCTACCGACCCACCTGAATTTGACTCTAGATTTAGCCTGAATTTGGTTCTAATTGGCTCCTGAACACGGTTCTAAGGCCGGATCACTAGCAACGGCGGCCAACGATAGGCTAGAACACGGCTCTAGAAGCTGGTTCAATCGCTAGGGTCCAATTCAACGACTGCATCGACATACCAACCCCGATTAAGTAAAACGGCGAACTGCCAAATGCCCTTCTCGGAACCATATTCAGCCGCTTTTCGCATAACATCGCTGGTAGTGTCGAATTTTGTTCTACCGTCGTTAACCAATTCGGCGGCCAGCTTAGAATGCCTAAGGTTAGCTCCAGTCCCGTTAAACATCTGGCTGTTCATTCTGCGCTGCATAAAAGATAATTCAAAGTTAAGTTTATTCTTAGCGATGTAGGTTTTTGATGGTTCTTTTTGGGAAAGCTGGTCTACCGCGTATTCGTGCATTGCGCTCAGCACTCGTTCCATCGGATTTTCAAAGTCCGTCGAATTCACCTGCTCTGACCGCCGACTTTCATCGACTAGGGCCTGTGCCGCGTCTAGATCTTCCAACTCAATAACGGTGGCCACCAAGTTTCTGGTCCGCGCGTGGACTAGCGCCGCTCGAAGGATCAACTGTTCGTAGCGTGTCCGCTGCGCCCAAGCCAGCGATGGAACATTGTCTTTGTTTTGACGGCGGTAGGAAGTCCG
>ENA-ORBV01007128-ORBV01007128.1-microbial-mat-metagenome-genome-assembly--contig:-NODE-7128-length-19327-cov-5.349091_pt1 | contig 19327 bp, 12 predicted proteins | sample MGYA00237777_ERZ505514 | MGnify/ENA primary metagenome ERZ505514 (study PRJEB26160, sample SAMN06269048) | microbial mat metagenome | isolation source: Oligotrophic lake microbial mat | place... | reverse complement strand
AGCATACTGACATTACATTGGATTACCTAGGGGTCATCCATGTGCACACCGGGGCGTGTTACACAAGGTAACATTTTAGGTTTAATGTATTCGCATTTCGCATGCAGCACCTCACAATAAAAGAAAGCACCAAGTTCGCTACTCGACCAGAGATATTATACGGAAGCAGTTTCATTTCTTTATTTTAAACAAGTACTCAAGATAAATGAAAATGGACAACAACCAGGAAGCAGTTGTGGAGCAATTCCATTCTTCCTTGACGGAGAATTTCTTTCAAGAATGGGGGAGTTCCATCGATGTGTTTGACACGTACGAAATCATGGAAGAGCTCCGAGATGGCGAATTTGGACCCGCCTACAAAGTCAAGCCCAAGGAAATTGGATCTCGGAGGTCTTCTGTAGTGCGCATGTATTGCCTCAAGACCATTCAGTTGAACCGAATTTCTCGAAGTGATTTGCATCAGGAAGATATTAAGAAAGAAGTTGCGGCATTAAAGGCAAGTATCGTATAATATCTCGTTAGGGATTGAGTATGTCTTTTACTTGAGAACTATACCTCGAATATCTAACTGTATGGGCATCTTTTCCTTCGTTCCCACTTGTCTCTTTGAATAACAAAGGTATTGGATCATCCAAATATCATCAAGCTTTACGAAGTATTTCACAATGATGACAATGTCTATTTGGTATCGGAATATACCCGGGGGGATGATTTATATTCCAGAACTCCCTATTCAGAAGGCGAGGCAGCGAGGATATCGTCTCAATTGGCCTCGGCTTTGGCACACATGGTATGTACTTCATCAGTGTGTACTCTATGCATGGGCAAGGGCCGCAAGGCCTCCTGTCTTTTTTAATAAATCGTGAGAATCCTCCATTTTATTTATTTCGTTTCTTTGGTTACATTTTTTATCTCGCGTCTGAATCAAGCACGAAGCTGGGATTATCCATCGTGATTTAAGATTTGAAAGCATCGTCTTTGAGCATGCTGGTGCCAAAGCAGGCATCAAGATTACAGACTTTGGCATTGCCAAGCGGGTGCGGTCGTCGGATAATAATGGCTCTAAAATAATACAAGAGTCCATTGGCTCTTCCATGTGAGTGGTGACACTTGTTCTGAAAACGGGAATCTTTTGGCTGCCTTTGTCATCGAGATTGCATGTATATCACATTTCAAACTCACAAGTACCAACATCCAAAACGGCACAACAATTTGCATTGCGTCCAACAAAGATTTGCCATGGCGCCAGAAGCACTCCAAGGCGAATATACACAGAGTTCCGACTGCTGGTCCATGGGAGTCATTATTTTTATGTTGCTGTCCGCACAAATCCCTTTCTACGCCAAACGATCCAAGAATGTGGCGACACAAATCATGAGAGGAAAATTCGACATGTCGGGCGACGTTTGGGATAATATATCCCATGGTGCCAAGCATCTGGTAGCCAACTTGTTACTCGTGGACCCAACAAAACGATATACGGCCCAACAAACTCTGGAGCATATATGGATTCGAAAATCGATTGAACGTTCAGATGAAGGACCGTCCGACATGATTGAAGCAGTGACAGATTCTTTGCAAAGTTACAGGCATACTTCAACACTGAAAAAGGTGGCCCTCAATGTGAGTTTTTTGGGTATTGTATGTTCTCCTCTTCATTGTACTTTCATTGTTTCATTTTGTCTAACTTGCAAGGATTGCAATATAACTCTGATAATGGGTGTCCCCACTCATTTCTTTTGAAGATTATTGCACACAAGTCTACGACACAAGAGATCATCACACTACGAAAAGTGTTTGATCAAATCGACAGGTCACATAACGGAACTGTTGACTTCCAGGAATTCAGGGAAGGTCTCCAAGAATCTGCACTCACCGATGAAGAACTGACTCAAATCTTTGAAAGTATTGTAAGTACACAACAATAATTATATGCTTTTGAGGGATGACATGCATGCAGCAATCATGGTTAGAAGTGGCGTCTAATCCTTTATTAATATTTTACCAATACAGGACGTTGACAAATCGGGACAAATCCAATACACAGAATTTCTGGCGGCAACTCTGGAAGCGCGTGGCTATTTGGAGGAGGAGCGTATTGCAGAAGCCTTTGAATCTATAGACCGTGATGGCTCTGGTTATATTGACAAGGAAAAATTAAAGGAAATTCTTGGAGAAACATGCACCATTGCGCAGGCGGACGAAATCATTCAAGCTGCCGACAAGAACAGTGATGGCAAAATAACCTACGATGAGTTTTTTGAGGTCTTCCGCGACAACACCATGATCTTGGCTGCGGAAGTTGGCGAATTTGAAGAATCTACGGATGCCTTTGACGCAGACGACGTCTTTGAGGGATTTGCGTTTGACTTCGATCCCAATGCCAGCATGTAACTGTCTGTTTAACTTTTCATGTATAAAATTGTTAAATTAATTATGTGAATTAAAAATAAGTAAATGCTGGCGAAAGGAAAGAATAAAAAGATATACTACTGTATTCATATAATCCTGTCATTAACTGATTGAGTAGCTAAGATGAAGTTATAATTAAGTTCAATCCGTTTTTTTGTTCTCGTGTGGAGCAAGACTTAAAAAGTGAGATAATTCTAGTCTTGGTGAAAAGAGTAGCCCCCCGGCGATCGCGCATAGCGAGTCGCTCTATGGGAACTCAAAAATGGAACCTCTCACCGGAAGGAAAAATTGGCCTCGAACGCATCTTGCGCAAAAAATTCGAAAGTGAGCGTTCGGCTCGCAATCTCGTGAGACTACCACCAAAAAGGTGAGCAAACAACATTATTGTCACTATAACCAAAGCAATCGTGCCCTTGCTTGGTAGATGCCTCTTTAGCATTTCTTTTATCTCAAACTGGTTATCGTTAGACTACCTGAATAATAACAATAGCAGCAAAGTAGACCAAACCAACCACCAAAAAGCTCTCATCCTTTGCTTCTGCATCCAAATTGAAAATGCCGTTGATTTGCAAGCGGCTAGCACTTCTGAGTGTCCTCTGTGCTGCTGTGACGGCCACACAACCAATAGATAAACAACAACAACAACAACAACAAGGTTCTCTTCGAAAGCTTCAGGGAAAGTCAAATACACAGGTACCGATTGGGTTCCAATCTGGACCTGACCCTGGCGCCACGTACGGTGGCTCGGTGGTGTATAGCCCCGATTCGGGCAGAATTTATGTCACTGGCTCGACCAAAGGAAATTACTTCAAGAGCCCCGAGGAAAGTGCCGCCACCAAGAACGAAGTAGAAGATAATTCCTGCTGCTTTGTTGGAATTGCTACGATCCCAAAGGCCAACGATGCATCTGCGCCCTTGACATGGATTCATTCGCAACAGTGGGATACAGATGTTCCCGAGGCCTGCAACGTCATTTATGTGGACAGCAACCCAAACAATCTTCCAGAAAACAATACAGGAATCCAAGAGAAAATGTACTTGTTGGGTTACACGGCTAAGAATGGATTGATGGACTCCTTGCGAATGGAGTCCACCTTTTCCGCCAAGCAGTATGGGATGCTCATGGACATGGATGTTCTCACTATACCAGAAGGAGCATCGACAGTCTCCACCACGTTCTGGGGAGGACGCATCTTACAGGATGGACCCGTGCAATACCCCATTGACATGACGACGGATGAAGATGGTAACATTTACGTGGTATCTCTTCAAACGTATGACGCCAATCCATCGAAAAGTACTACAAGACCCGAACAAGTAGCCAAGCAAATGGTAGATCCAGAGTTAAAGCCATTTGGCTCGGAATACAACATGTTAGTGGAGCAGTTTTTGTATGATAATCCAGGGTATGATGACGGTGTTGGCTTGCCAGCGGACCCTGCGAATGTGCCCGTCTACAATACCATTGTCGACAATTGGAGAAAGCCATATAGTCCCAGTGGAACGGGCCAAGCCATTGTTTCTGGGGTAGAGTATTTAGGAGGTTTGTTGGTAATCGTCGGTAGTACCAATGGACACGGTCAAGTCTTTGGAAACGAAGTGTTTACAAACTCCAACAAGACCGACACCACCATGAATGGTTTCATGACCAAGTTGATTCCAGAATCTGGCTCCTACTATCAGTTTGTTGCCGACAATGGGGTCACGGATGCGAAGAATCAACCTGCTCACAAGAAATCCTCCTCCGGTATTGCTTCTTGGGACTTTGCAGATGATTATATTATGGGAATGTGCTCTGCGCCAAAGGACCCTGACTACTTCTACATTGTAGGAACGACCGCGGGACAGATTGATCGGGGTCTGGACACGTTAGTGAGAGGAGAGATCCATGCCTTTATTGCCAAGATTGACTTGTGGACTCTTCTCCCTGTGTGGATTAAGCAGATCGGCGGCAATGCTGTCAACAAAGATGTTGTTCGAGGTATGGTCTGCGCTGTCACGGACGATGCCAAGGACGTGTACATGGCGGGTGTGGTCGAAAATGGAGGTTCTCTGTCTCTGTACAGTCAAGACAGTCATGGAGGCGACGACATTTTCTTGTTCCAAGCCGCCACCGACGATGGTCGTCTTGCCTTTGTGCGCCAGATTGGCACCAGTGGCAATGACAGGCTCTCATCAGGAGGCTTGGCAACGGACGAGTTTGGCAATGCCATCTTGATGGGTCACACGGACGGAAGCTTCTACCGATCACGCCAATTTGATCAAGAAACTGAAAAGACCAACGATCTGTTCATCATGACGGTGATGCGAGGGAGTGGAGACTACAAAGAACCTGTTGTACCAGAAGAAAAGCCATTGATTGAGGTCCCAACGGCAACAGCAGCGGCAGCGGCAACGGCAACGACGGCTCACCCAGAAACAACTCAGGCACCGGTACCTCCAGCCCAAACTGTACCCCCGACAAGCGTTGCTACTACAACTCCTCCGACAAAGGAACAAATCACTACTGCCGAGGATACTCCTGGTGAGGAAAGCAACAGTGCTACATTCAAGCCCATTGCAAAAGAACCAACGAAGCCATTGATTTACACAGTCAGTGGGCATATTGACCGAGATACTGACGCGCCACAGTCATCACCAAACGTGCTTCTAGCACCCCGAACAACTGAAGATGACCGTTATGGGCTACTGATATTCTTGGTTCTTATCGGCGCAGTTAGCATCGTTTCCGCCCTATTAGTGTATCGAAAGCTAACCGAGAGAGAGGTCATGACGGATCGAAGCACTGTCTTGGAGTATCTCCATGACTTTGATGTGGACGATATCGATTTGAAGCAAAGCGCTACAGGCGGCTACCACTGTAGTTATACGAATGATTTGGCGTATGGAATCAACGCCAAGACGGCCGGACGCGAGGGTTTGTTTGGTCCCAATTGCTTTAGCTCCAGAACAGGTACTACGGAGGATCCCTTATTGGCCGTACATACCCGTTCTCCGCCAATTTCAGGAGAAATTAGTTTCACCGACGAACCAGACCGCGATGACATTAGCAGCATTGGGAGTGGCATTGGAAGACCAGGTAGACACTCAACTCATGGTGATGATCCTTTGGTGGATGCGTACGATATGAAGTTTTAGTGGCATCACCTAGTAGTTACGCGCTAGCTTGGGGTTCTTGAGCAAATGGAGCAAATGCACTCGGGGGGCATCATCATCATTATTTGTTGGTATTTGATAGTGATAAGATTTCTATACATACTAGGAAGAAATACAATGTTATTCATCATGGAGTTCAAGAAAACGAAACCTTACGTTTGTTAGGTTGTTTGTAGTTCTGTCAGGAATCAAGAAGGTCGAATTTATAGTTGCATTTAACTGTGCGCTGGGTGCACAAAGATGCTAAATGTGTTTAGCTGCCGCCTGCTGAACCACCACCATACATACTTCGATCGTAGCTGAGGCCGTAGTCAATAAAAATCTCTTCACCAGCATACACATCTCGTTCCAATGAAAATACCACCTGTCGTTTTTCTCGATCCTCGTCGGTTACGACGTTCACATCCCTGCCCAAGGGAGGTTCATTGATCCGACACAAGGTGGTAGGAACTTGCAGGTTTAAAAGTTTGTGCAACTCCATAGACAACGGCAAACTAGGATTCCCTCCACGGGACATGCTATCTAAAATGCCTTCCCCATTGGTCGGATCAATGACCATTTTATTATCGGAAAACCTCCAAATATACCCCTCACACTGAGGATGTTTGGCCAGCTTGCCCAGATTTTGCCCCAATGGAATCACCACTCCTGGATAGGTCCCCAAGACGGTATTTTTGGGGATTGTTTCCTTGGCAAAGAGACCCAAACCGGCGCCTGGAACCGTGGATTGTTTCACTTCCAAGTACTCGTCAGCATGATCCATCAAGTATCCTTGAGGACGATCCAAATATCCCAAAAACCCAAAATACGATGTCAGTGCCGATGTAAGTCGGATTCCCCACAGAAAGGATTCATCTGCTATTGTGTCCAAGGAAGCAAAGGCAAGAGGTATTCTTTTTGTTGTGAAGAAGCGTTTTTTGCTGCCAACCACACTGGTATAAGTGGGAACTCGAAAAGATCTCATTTGACGAGGATGTGCGTCACATTGTTTGGCAGAGGCCAAAGCAAAAACGATAACGATCAGTAGTATTTGTAAGCAGAAACAGGATGATATCATCTTCGCTTGTTGTACCGCCATTGTTCTTATCCTTCTTTTCGAATCTTGTATTCAACTCTATGTTTATAATCTATTTCAGGTGGGCTTGACTTCTCTGGGGTTGGGTCATGTTAGGGTCTACTGCATGTTCAGTAACCTGGCTTACCATCGACCTAATCAAGGAGCCAGTCAGTGAGTCTCTTGTCATGAAACCATGAATCATCCTTGATCAAAATGAGAAAACGAGAAATTCAAAATATAAACACGTCAGTGCAGGTTGGAGTTTATGTGCGTCAGATTAAATAAGAGGTTATGTGCGTCTGATCTATCTTGCCGAATGCGCGAGAGTTCGCCATGGAGGTTTATGCATGGGTGGTGGAGGGAGAAGAATGAATGAATCAATCAATGATGAGTAAGTTTTTGAGGTGGTTTGCTTGTTGACTAATTGGATCCTGACGGCAAGCTACTGCATATTACAGCAGGCTCTCAAAAACAAGCGACATCGCGAAGAACGACGACAAGGCTAGCTGCTACTAGAAAACAGAGAAGCATAGCCCAAGAGATGAGAAGTTGAGGGGCTTGTTAATTTTTTGTTCTTTTCCCCATCCTCGGCTTTTCGGATTCTCTCTGCAACGTTGGCCCCAGTTATTATCAATCTTTTCCACTTCGGACAGTAACGAAACAGAAAAAGAATGAGAGCTATGCGGCGTGTCGATGCCGGTAAACGTGTACCAAGACTGTTGTTAAAGGGGCTTGTAGCAGGAAGAACAGAGGCGACACCACGAAGCTTGTCGTCTTTGAGTCACTTGGATGTGACTGGCGCCAGCAACGATGCTACAATTACTAGCAGAAAAAGCATGCACGATGGCTTGTTTCCAGCCACAGCAGCCTTGGTAAATGATCACAACCAAGAAGGGAACACTATAGGGCACGAATCGGTTGCTCAAAATGCAACTGTAAACCCGACAACAACAACAACAACCTCAACAAGAAATGAAATGTGTGCTTCAAGGACCCATTCGTCTCCTGCACAGGCACTCAATTCCACTATCAGCCATTCACAACGAGTCGCAAACACTGCGGTGGAAAGCAGAATTCCTTTAATGAGCTACGAGAAAGCAAAAGAATTGACAAAGGTGATGGAAAATCCTAATTTTCAAAAACTAGGTTCTTTTTCCAAAAACACATGGCGAGAATTGATTCCCTTGGTGCAATCTTGGACTCAATTTTACACTGCGGAAAGTGTGGATTGCTCCGTTGCTCTTTTGGAACGCTTAATTAGGGAACAAGAGCTGTTGCATCAGAACGTAATTAGTGCACCCGTGTTTCAATGTGACCAAGAACGAGCCGAATTGCAAAAATTATCGCGGGAATTGCTTTCCACGACATTATTGAATCAAGTCATCAATGCTTGGAGGCTCTCGTGGAAACTTGGTCACACCAAATTATCTCCCCTCATGGCCATGTCGCAGCTGTTGGAATACCTAGACCGATCTCCATCGTTACACCCAGATACAAAAACGTATAATATGGTGTTGGATGCAGCCACCAATCGTTTCGGACACGAGGCAGCACAAGAACTTGGAGAAGATATCCTGCAACGAATGACCAATACGTCGCGCGACGAACAACCGATGATACGAAAGAAACAAGTCTCCTCCTTTCAACCGGAGAAGCTGTCTTCTATTCCGCGACTGAATGGAAAACTGCGATGCATCAACGACATTTCGCCCGATGCGGTTACCTACAACACCATTATGAATCTTTACGCACGGGCAGGCAAAGGTGCACAAGCAGCAGACATTTTGAATCGTATGAACAAGGATTTTCTCGCTGGAAAAAGTACCGTGCAACCGAATACGGAAATGTTTACAACATGCATATCTGCATGGGCTAGATCCAAGCAACCGAATGCCCCCGAAAAGGCTGAGGAAATAGTCAAGCTCATGGAAACCCTCGCCAAGGAAAAGTCGTTACGAACGTTAAAGCCAAACGTCAAAACCTTCAACGCGCTCATCGATTGCTGGGCCAAGTCGAGGCGGACAGACCAGGGTGAACAGGCGGAGAGGGTATTGCGGTTTTTGGAAATGTCAACTGGGATACGGCCGGACTTTGTTTCCTACAATACAGTGATTCTTGCTTGGTCCCATGGTCCCAATTGCAACATTGATCGTGCCCGTTCTGTCCTTGATCGAATGTTTGGGTCCTTTATGCGTGGAAATGACACCGCAAGACCGAACGAAGCTTCGTACAACTTCTTACTCGATGTTTTCTTTCGATATTCGGACCAAGACCCCGCGCTTGCAAGATTGGCCGAACTCTATCTAGGACGAATGAAAAAACTTAATATCCAGCCCAGCATTCGGACCTACAATCTGGTTTTGGGGTGCTTGGCCAAGTCTCGGCCCAACAGGCCTCACAGGCTGAAACGCCTCGGAGCTCGGGCGGACCGTATACTCCGGGAAATGAGAGATCCTCTCAGTGCTGAGCGTGGTGTATACCCTACTACAGTGTCCTACCAGTATGTAATTAACGCCCTCGCAGCCGGGGGGCAAGCTATGCAAGCCGAAGTGCTTTTCAAGTCCATGTATGCGGAGTACAGTCGGGGGAACAAGAATGTGAAACCAAATGTTTTTACCTTCAATTCTGTTTTATCGGCCTGGAAAAACACAGATGCCGTTTCAGAGGTACAACGAGTTGCAGCCATTGTCAGACTTTTGCACGAGATCCCAAAATCGGGCGAAGTTGTCATCAAGCCCGACATTGTGAGCCTCAACACACTGCTGAAATGCTTATCATATGTGGATTCCAAGTCGAGCAGAAATCATGCAGAGACAATGCTGATGGAGATGGAGAGAGAGTGGAAAGCAACAGGTAACAAAATGGTCAGACCCGATAAGATGTCTTATACCTCTCTCATGAGGTGTTATGCCAACATTGGGGATGTGTCGAAGACAACCGAAATGCTGAACCACATGCTTGAAGAGTACGAAGCGGGCAATGAGTTTGCAAAGCCGGATATCATTTCATTCAACAATATTTTAATAGCCATTGCCAGAGGCGCAAAAGGGAGAAATGTGGACGCCGGGGACCAAGCGGAGGCGGTCTTCAAAGGGCTTTACGATTATCATTCCTCTGGCGTTCTTGACTGTCTACCCAACAAATACTCGTACGACCTCAAAATCAGCTGTTGGGCTAATTCAGGAAATCCCCAAGCCGCAGAACAAGCGGAACTAATCCTGGAAGAAATGAGCCAAAGAGGAATGGAGCCGGACGCAGCAACTTACACCGCCGTGATCAACGCGCACGCTCGATTAGGCGATTACGATCGAGCCGAAGCTTTCTTGCGTAAAATGCTTGAAGAATACAGCAAAGGCAACCACAAGATGGAACCGACAATCATTACAATCAACACCGTCTTGTCCGCCTTTGCAAGATCAAGTGAACCGAGGGCCGCTGAGAAGGCAGAAGTGTACTTGAGAGAGATGCTGACTCGTCACGAATGGTCACTGTTTGATTTAAGACCAGATGCCGTGACATTCTCGACTATCATAACCACATGGGCTAATTCTGGAGACCCGAGAGCAGCTGAAAAGGCGAAATCCTTATTTCGTGAGGTCGAAATTCTTTCCAAAAAGGTTGGGTTCGAATTTACCTTGGATGCCGGGTTTTTCAAGTCGGTACTTCGAGCATGCGCATCATCCGGCGGCGCTGCGATTGCTGAAGCTTTGCTAAAAGAAATTGGGGAAGGCACTGACTTTCCGCATATAACACCCGATCGCTACATGTACCAAGCTGTTTTGCAGGCTTATGCCGTCGCTGGGACAGTCGATGCACCGGAAAAGGCGGAAGCGCTTTTGAGGCAAATGAAGTTCCTGGCGTTTTCTACCAAGGCCCTAAAACCGGATGCGGCTTGCTACCACTACGTTCTTGAATGCTGGGCCGCATCGAGCGATCTCAAGTTGGCCGCCGCTCGCGCCGATGAGCTTCTTTTGGATATGGAGGAGCAGGCAAAAAATGGCGATGCAAGTCTGAAACCAACCCCTGCAACATATAGTGGGTAAGAAGAGAGCGCAGTACAGTATTTGAACTTGTCAAATGAAGATTTCCTTTACTCATTTATGCGTTTATACGTGTTTCGTTTTCTTTCTAATTTCAGCGTGCTGAACTTGGTATCCCGAGTGGGGGACAAGGACCGGGTTAAGGCGATTTTGAAACGAATGTTTGAGAGTGGCGACAAGAATGTGAAGGCACTCGTTCCAGAATAATGCTGATGGGCTATAGCTATAGCTATAGCTTAGTAGCTTACCTGAGCGCACAAATGCTGACCAAGCATGCTTTCTGAAGACGGAGAATATTTCCAACCGATTACTTGAATGCGCAAGGACTGAGGAAACGTCACCCATCACTCCGTGGGAGCCAAAATAGGAAGGCGATCTCTGCGGTTTCAGTTATATCACTACCACTGGCTTGCCGACTGTTTGGCTTTGAGTACGCGAAGGCTGAATAGAGTTGAAGAATGGTTTCCCTTGCGCTGTCAAAGCCATTCAGCCGCCAAAGAACCAGGCAGTTGAGCACCTAAGAATTAGTAGCTTTTATCAGCTAGCTACTGGAACAGCTATGACCCCGTCAGCTTGCCAGGTAGTCAGTAGCTGCCATTCTAGTAGCTAGCAGGTAGGTAGCTGGCGGACTGGGAGAAACGGATTGCCTACAATCCCTCCCCTACACTTCACTCCAAAGGGCAATCTGAATGGCAAACAAAAGGCATTTTGGGTAAGTGTCAGTCGTGTCTTTTGTAACGAAGAAAAAAAAAGAAAAAAAATTAATTCTAGATTCCGCACTCCGTGCACACGTCGTCTTATGTGACGCCTCATCATAACTAGCAAGCCATTTGGTGCAGTTAAAGAGATGTCTTCACTGTAGCCAATGCAACTGAGTAGCTATTCATTTAGAACCGGAATGGTGTTGCATTCAGTGCTTTTGGCACAGTGCTGTTGCAGCGGTTAGCAACATCCTCAGCATTGCTCTTGTTTTGGAGACTCTGGACGGTCGGAATTCACATCTGAAGGGATTTTCCTCCGCGTTGTTAACACGGTCTCCCGCTTCTTGTGAAGCGTTGGATCCTCTCACAATTGAATTCCATGCCGCCAACCGCAACCAATCCATGCACCAAGAAGAGAGCTCCTGTCGTTGGGCCGTTGCCCAAGCCACCCAAACGGCGGCATGGCACGGCACAGGCCGAGTTCATTGACAAGGCGCGGACAGCAGTTGAGGATGATCCAACCATTTTGAAAGGCATTGATTGGAGACGAATCACTTGCTCAACAACCCATTTGTCACTCGCTGGGAAATGCAAAATCAATGTTGACAGTCATTGCGTCAAGGACATTGCCATGTGGGTGCCCCATGTTCTCATGCCACATTGCACTCCTGCCTGCAATCGCTGCGAGGAGAAGAGTGGTGTTGATGTCAGTCGCTGGACCTGGGTTGACAATCCCAAGATTTTGCATGGGTTGTGCACCCATCGTTGTTCGGATTCTGTTGAGTGCTTCTGCCTCAATTGTGGGAAGGACTTTCAAGCCTGGCACGAAGCCACGCTTCGTTTGGACGGGGAAGAAGTCACTGACATGCTCAATTTCCGCCCATCCAACGGTCTTGCTGTGGACGATGAGCTGCACAGCTTCATGGTTGCTCACTCCACTGACACCACAGTTCTGACCCACCAACGAATGAAAGATCTGCAAGCCGACTTTTGGGTGAGTCAGGCATCAGCGTGTCACCGTGGCGTTCTTGCCAACCGAGTCAAGCCGGTTGTGAGGAAGGGACCAATTGATGCAATTTTGAGTGACAAGCCGGAGACTGCCAGGCAAAAAACAAGGAAGTCATTGAGGTGGGAACACACCAAGTTGGACCGGCAAGTGGCTGCTGAGCAGAGCGCTTTCAATGCAGACGTCAGTTTTCTCAGCATTGCCCAACGAAAAGAGAACCGAAACAGTGTTGGAGAGAGTTTTCCTGGCATCGGCAAGGCGAAGTGTCAAAAGTCAATCAGACATGGCATCCGATCAGCCAAGGCGCTTCTTGAGCATGACGGGGACATCCCAGGAATTGAGTGCAGTTGGAAGTCTGTTGTGCAGAAACACCATGATGACTTGGAATGTGAATTGGAACATCTGAAGGGCAAGTGCGATGCCGCGTTGACAGAGTTGAATCTTGACATCAGCGTTTCGGGCCATGTGTCCCAAGACGAGAACCATCCCGAGAAGCCTCTCACAGTGGATGCGGAAGAAGAAGAAGAAGCGCATCCTAGGTTCTCCGACTTGTTTGATTCTGCTGGGTTCAACTGCCGCGTTGTCTCCCGTGCCACCATCAACTGAATTGACATGACAGATTTTCAGAGACGCCGCCTGCTTCAACAAGCCAAAATGAGGTCCATCAAGTGCAAGTGCTAGAAGATTGACTGGCACTGCAAGTTGCCATCGAAAATCAAGGTTCACACCGGCCGCGGCAAGTGCTTCTCTCCGCACAAGTCAGCTCTTGCTGTGCAGAACGAGGATGCCCTCACAGTGTTCTGGAAGTTCTGTGAAAGTGCAGAGTCCATTGAAGCTGCAAAGAAAGATCTTGTTCTTTTGCGAAAAAGAAACGAACTGCTCTGCACGGATGATCCCAGTGGTGATGGAGGCATTTTGTGTGTGTGTGTCGACAACTGCTGCATCGTGGGCCCAAAGATTGAGTCAATCACAGGGCCTGAAACTTCAATCAAGCTGGATTCTTTTCATTGGCAGCAGCGCTGGGACAACATCCTATACGACAAGAAGAGCGAGAAGACGTCAATGTTTCGGAAGCTAATGAGACGGGCTCTCTTTGTAATAGAAGATCATGAAATAGCCCGGGTTGAAGCATACCTTACTGCTAAGAAGAAGAAGAAGCCAAGTGCACGTGAAATATTTAAAGAAGCCAAAGCAACCATCCCACCGCCGGAACAATTGGAGCGACGAGTTATGGCAGTGCTGCACGCACTCATGGAGAAGGATCTTCTTGTCGACCGAAACCGAATAGCAACCGCTTCAACCGCTTCGGAAGGAAGGTTCTTTAAAGCAGGCGCCAACAGCCTTAACACCATCATCAACCAGATGTCGCATGTCAAGAAAGGATGCTTATCCGATCCACCAGACACCGTGTTCAATGTCTTCCGTGTGAACCCCAAAACTGGGAAGACCTACACAGCACGGTCGACTGGTACAAATGAAGTAGACAACCGGTACTTGAATCGCCTGCTGGATACGCCATCGGTTGGTCTAACTCGTGCAGACCGATTGATACACAGCTACTATGAGCGATCCAATGAAAACAAAATGGTGAATCGCCTCGGAATGGACCCTTCGGAAACCAGCCGTGCAGAACAAGTGTCAATGCTGCACAGCTTGTCCTCTGAGTGTGGATTTGATGACTTCCCAAAAAAGAAGCCTGTGCGTCCTGGCAATGTCGACGTGCTGGATGAACGGATTGGTTTTGATTGTCATTTGCCCGCTGCCTTTGCGACATCAACCGAAGACGAAGAAGAAGAGGAAGATGGAATGGCCGACTTTCTGGACGACATCTTCGTGGACGATGCTGACTTCGAAGAACCAGCAGAATTTGACCATCCAGTGAACTGTGAGGAAGAAGACAATCTGCAACCAAACGATGTCTTTGGCATGGACTCGTTGGTGGATGTCAGCATTTGCATGCCAAAAATTGAGGAGCACGAAAGAACGCATGACACTTTCGTTCGGAAGACACAGCAACAACCGTGGACTCCATTTGCGCATCCCAAAGATGCTTTATCCTTCAGCGCGAAGGATAAAGCAGAACATGAACTGTGCAACGAGATGGCTCCAGCGTGTTCACGGAATGCGAAAAGCCTAGACGGACCGACTGGATTCTGAACCTTTTCGAAAGCATGGGATTTGCACGTTGCCAACAGAATCCGAGACAGTCACGAGGATGCGGCTGTACAAAAAATAAACCGTAAGTCCTACATACAGCTACAACAACACAGTGACAATTTGATGAAGCAGAAAGAACTTCTAGCTGAGTCAATGAACAACGATGAACAAATGAAGGTAGTTGAACGAGCATTCAAGCGGACACAACGGGAACTGGCACCCTATCAGTCAGCGACTAGTCAACTAACTGACGTGTCATTCAACCATGCTCTTGGACGACCACAACTTGGTGTGCCGCCAGCACTCAACACAACGATTCTTGCCGGTGCTTTCCAACGCAGTCAACAAGCAGTTGGACCGCCAATTGCACACCGCACACAAAGGCCAGGCGAACGGCTGGCCACAAGGGGCAGTCTGGGGAAACTGTCCAAGTCCAACATGTGCTGTTGGCGATGCGGCTTCCAGAAGAAGATTCATGTCCGCTCAGGGACTGCTTTTGGTGACAAGTGTGCCAACAATTGTGGCCATGAGCAATGCTCTGAATGCAATGAACGAGTTCTTGATTGCCATGGTGTGGGATTTGTGGGCCCACACTGCCCAAATGAACCAGTGCCAAACACACAAGATGCAGTTGCTGATTGGTGGAAAGATGAGGTGCAGACAGGAACTGTTTGACTCACGCATGTGACGAAGGGGATTCCGGCACAACATGAGCATGAGCGGTGACAAAGGCTGGCGTGGTGGCAGTGGCGGCATCTCTGTCAATGGCTTCCATCTGATTGGCTGCAAATCTCATGCTGTCACAGGCCAGTTCCCAGAAGGTGGAGACCTCCCAGCAACGCACCCAATGGCAAGCGTTCCATGTGCTCAAAACAAGGTTGCAATTGGCACTGTTTCCAATGAAATTGTGCTCTGCCTTCCACTCAGCACACAGAACAATGCAGTCATGGTGCACTCTCATCTTGCAAGGAGCAACACCACCATGCATGTTGTCTTCTCTCAAGTGCTCATGCATCAACCTGAGGGACTTCTGCAGCCAGCATGACCAGCGCGTTGCCCCCCATGTTTCCAAAGAGTCCACCACTTCACCAAACACAGCCGGCAGAGGCAATGCGTCGCCAGACATGGTTGGATTTTGCAAATTTTCATGAGTCAAACAGCCAGACTTGACAACATGACAGCCACCCTGTCGCCACACTTGACCTTGTTTGCAACTGCCGCTAGCCAGCAGCCACTTGGGACAATGGCCACTTCTGGCACAGGGGGCGTCACTGCAGGGACAGACGTCTTGATCAGTCTGCACAAAGTTCTTGATGGCAGCAGATGACTTCATTGTGGCAGACTTGATTTGGCAAATGGAGGCTTGGAACAAATCAGGGACCAGACAGATGAATGAGGCAGTCATGAGTGGGACTGGCAGAACAGGTGCTGCATCCAATGCAGCGCGTCATGCACATGCACAATGTGCCCTTCAGGTTTTCAAGTGAACTGGTCTTTTTCTGTTTGCCGTGATGTCAACGCAGAGCAAAAAACCTGTGGAAAGCCGGGCTTTCAGTTTCGTCAGAAGGCCCAGCAGACAGGTGCGTCGAGTGTTCAAATGATTGAATTTGTGAGCGTTTCGAAAGCTGAGGATGCAACGCACCGAATCTGTGCGTCAGTCTGTGTGTCCGAGGCATGTCACACACATTGACACCACTGTGGAAAAAAACACAAAGTCACTCGGTGTGATGTGGGAACCGGCATTGAAGTTGCTGTGATTTTCGCACAGATTGATGATGGGGAAGACTTTGCCCCAGCCGCATTTTGGAAGCAACCGCCCGCCGACTTGCTTCGCGGGCAAGGAAAACAACAAAGTGAACTGTGACCGCAAAGCACCAACAAAATTGATGGAGTGCTCTGGCAGCAAGCCATGACCGCAAAGCATCTCCTGTTGACTTTGTGGTGGTCGCCGACGCTTTGCTGACGCACACAACTTCCCAGCAGAATCGCAACCAATTTTGTCCCCGGCGAAGCATTTGCTTCAATTGTTTGACCACCAAAAGCATTTGTGACTGCAGGGAAAGTCTGCTGCTGAGCATTTGAAGTGCGAGGTCTGCTGGTGCTGACCAACGCACACAAGCAACAAATGCAAAACTGCTGGACTGCTGCTAGCAGGTTTGCTGCGGGAATGGGGCACCGGCAGAGTGGCATTTGTGAACAAACAAAGCAGTTCTTGTTTTGCAGGCAAATCGGTTGAGTTGCTGTGTCTTGCTGCTGAGGGGAGGGACACTGAAACCTCAATGTTCATTGTGACTGGCTGGAAGACCACAGCAGACTCTGTGTTCTTTCTGTTTCCCATTTGTTTGCGTGCACACAGAACACCAAAAGGTTCACGATTGTTGAACTGACTCCATTCAACAGTGAGTCCCTGGTGCCTGGGGTCAAGGTTGCTCTGCTTGACGGTTTGAGAAAGCAAGACAAACTTTTGTGTTTGAATCGGCTTGCGCAATGTTCCGATGTGATGCTCCGATTGAATTCTCACTCTCTGGCTTACCGGTGACCTGTGGTCAGGAATCAGAGATTCACCTGAGATCAAGACGGTTGGGTCATCCATGACTCCTTGCTTAGGAGTTCCTTTCTCGACCGCATCATGAATTCGAACTGTCTTGCCGGTTTGGTGCTTCCGCGAAGAACAGATTCTCGCGGGCCATTGCGGTCATCCACGATTCTAGCAGAGATTAACCTATCAGAAAGCCACAGTGTTCTGCTGCCTTCCTTAAAAAGGCACCCATCAGAGGGTTTTCATCTCTGGTGAAGTCCGCCCTCTTTTTTAAGACGACAATGACCCGGAAATGCGTTGGCCACCTCAAGACCATTTACCACGTCCAAGCACGGGCATGCCGCCAAAGAAATCATCCGCTTTGTTTCACGAAGAGGACAGTTTTTGCAACATTTTTCAAAACAACCACATGGCTGCCGAATTCACCATGCATTTGAAGAAGACAATCCTCCTGTGGGCAAATCCAATCACAATGCGACACTGGAAGACGGCAATCATGCTTTGGCCGATCACAACGGGTTGGCAATAATGCATGATGCCTTTCATTGCTGTAGGCCTCTTTGAGGTAGACAAAAAATGGTTGACCCCTACCAACCGAGGATAGGCAATCCATTTAGCACGTAGTAGTGTTTTCCCCATCACGGTACTTTAGCCTTCCGTATCACCACACAAATGCAGCAATGACCATAGTAAATATTTACAATATGTATGCTCCACATCAATTGCTCTACACATAGCTAGAGCACCACGAATGTGCGCGAAATCAATCGTTTCCTTATGCATATAAAACATAAAAACATTCCTTCATAATTTATTTCCAATGTACCTGAAAAACATGGCCCTCATCTCCTAGCGAGACCCTACTCTTGCAATGTGCCAGAGCCCATGTCCACGGGATGTTTACGTAATAGTCGGCGAGGCCCCAGGTGGACTTGAAATTGACGAACTTTTGCACATCATTGAGGCAATCGCCTTTGCAATGTTTTGCCACGCCCGTCCCATCCTTGTGGAAAAACCCCCCTCCGTATAAGCCACTGAAGTGCAAGACGCTGCTGAAGGGTCGATCCTCTCGCGTGGTGTACACTTTGTACGAGTTGGGAGACATGTGGGTCGTCCACGACAGGGGTATGTCGCCCACCAAATCGGGAAAGGTTTTCATGACTTTGTGGATCAAGGCTTGATCTCCGACCCAACCGGCGTTGGGCAGCGTTTGGACAGCCTTCCAAAAAGCTGGCATTCGAGGAGGGTGGACTATCAAAAATCCGGATGACATGTCCTTGCGTCCAATGCGCAGCGAGTAGTTATTGGGAGGCAGCAAGTGGTGCAGTAATCCTTGGAAATTATCCAAAACGACAGTGTCCGTGTCCATGTAGACGACACTGTCAATGGTAGGAGGCAAGACTTTATGGGCAAAGAGGCGATAGAAGGCTCCCATGCCGACGCGTTGGTCAAGGGAGGTGGAGTTCAAGGAGGCCCGCAAAGTTTCCCAGATGTCATCCTCAAAAGGTTGAGCAATGGTATAAATATGAAACTCCGTGGGTTGTCGCCAATGTTTGGATCCAGGCAAATGCAAGTCGAGCAGCATTTGCTGCAACCTCATGACGGCGCGAGGATCGGCCATGGCGTGAATGTGCAAGGGATGGTCCAGAGGGGCATTCATCAAGACGGATTTGAGAGAGATTTCAAACTCGTCAAAAAACTCGGAGCTATTGCCCTTGAGTCCATAGAGTAAGTGAAAGGGCGGTGGCGTCTTCTTGTCGTTGGTCGTCCTCGTCACCATCGTCGTCGAAGAGGAGGTATTTGCGGCTGTGGTCATGGTGTTGGGAGTTCCCCAATAATTTGTGTCCTGTGACTGCGGCGGCAGGGGAAAAACATGGTGGGTGTGCTCCATGCACATCAAAAACGTGCATATCCACAAGGCAGCGATCACGCCTTTGACCATGGAAGCCCCGCTTTTTTTGGATTCGGAATTGCTGCTGTTGCTTGATGACGGACTGACAAGGACACTGGTGCCGGAAGTGGTGCTACGTGGGCTGGCGCTTGGTGAACGCATGGCTGAATAAGGAGAGCTGGGACTCTTCTTGTTGGTTAATCCATGGAGATCATACGGCTGAAGAAGATCCATTTTCAAATCTCCTTGCTCGTACTTCGTTGCGATGCTGATCTCGTTCAGTACAACCTGCTTTTGCTGCCGCCGAACACTTTTGTGCACAAAGCTTGAATTGCTCGATGTGTGAGACCTGAGCGATGATGCTGTTC
>ENA-ORBV01007126-ORBV01007126.1-microbial-mat-metagenome-genome-assembly--contig:-NODE-7126-length-19334-cov-5.273667_pt1 | contig 19334 bp, 18 predicted proteins | sample MGYA00237777_ERZ505514 | MGnify/ENA primary metagenome ERZ505514 (study PRJEB26160, sample SAMN06269048) | microbial mat metagenome | isolation source: Oligotrophic lake microbial mat | place... | reverse complement strand
AAGCTGGCGTCTGACATAGAGCTTTCAGTCGCTATCGAATGTAAATTGCATGAGACAAAGAAGGTTGGCATTAAGGAAATCGATGCCTTCTTGTCTGTGCTCGATGATGTTGCAGCGAACAAAGGCGTCTTCATAACGAATACGGGCTTCACAAAGGGTGCGAGATCCCGTGCGCAAGACCACAAACTGGCACTCAAAATTGTCCCATTCGATGAAGTGGAGACTCTGAACTGGGAAGAGTTTTTCACAACATCCTCCTGCAAGAGTTCAGAGGGTTGTTGGGGGCTTGTTTCTTGGGATTTGGAGGATGACGAGGGTAACAAGGCTGGCACTTGCGATCACTGTGGCCTCTTTCATATTCACTGTCAGCAGTGTGGCGAATTGGATTGGTATATGGATCAGCACAATATCCAATGCTCATCCTGTCGGAATGTCTGGGAGTTTGATGGTCCACATGACGAACCCTTCCCCGACTCGATGACGCTAGTCCAACGTGAGAGCGAAATGACCGATTAAAATCTGCTTGTAGGCGTGCCTTTCCTAAATAGAATACATGCCACGTCCAACGACCGCAGAGACCGTTCAGCGGTTCCAAGCCAAAGCCAACTCACAATCCAATCTCACCGTCCTTTCTGAAACGACTTGCCCTGGTTGGCTTCCTGTGGCTGGCAAACGCATTTGGAGCCAACTATTGCCGATTTGGCGACAGCCTGACGCGTCACTATGCGTTTTAATGGCTTTTTTTTGCAGTTTTCTCCAAGATATCTGTCAACCCGACAAAAGGAGTCTCTTCATGTCAGCTATGTTGTTAAGCGGCCTATTATTTAACAGAAAACAACTTAAGCCTGAATCGCATTGCGATTTGAGCCTTCCATCTCTCCATCGGTAAAAGCCCAGATTTTCCGAAAAACGCAAAGGGACGGGGCAACTTCAAGCCGGCACCGCGCCATCTCATACCAATACTGTGTCAGCGACCGCATCAGCGAGACCACCCACCTCAGCACCCGCCGCGTGGTCGAATGCATCATCAACTACAACTACGATGAGGGCGCATCCACCGACGGCAAAGTCAAGCTCACCAACAAATCGCAGCAAAGTGGTTTGAAGGTCCTAATCAAACTGATGACTTTGCGAAGACTTTTCCAGGCCGATCCTACGTTGGACAATTTGAAGGAATGACCATAGTCATATAAGGTGACTATAATCGGATATGCGGCAAATCAATGTATCTGAGTTCAAAGCGGTATGCCTTCGCCTCTTGGAAGAGGTTCGTCAGACCGGTGAGCCGATTGAAATTCTGAAGAATGGCGAGCCTTTGGCGATTGTCCACCCGGCAAGCCCTCGCAGCCGCAAAGGTACTTTTGGCGCTATGCAGTCCAGCTTGATAGAGCCGGCGGGGGACATCGTGCAGCCGCTGGAGGATGTCGAGTGGGAAGCAATGAAAGAATCGTAAATGAAGGTTCTGCTCGATACCCATATCTGGATTTGGTACCTGCTTGGGGATGCACGTTTGAGCCGGACCCATCGAACTCTGATGGAGGACGATGATAACGAGCTCCTGCTTAGTTCAATCAGCGTTTGGGAAGCCCACATGCTGATTGAGAAGAAGCGTCTTGTGGTAAGTACGGGTCCCGCTGCCTGGATTCGCCAAGCCCTACGGTCGGTGCAGGTCCGCGAAACTGGAATTACTTTTGCGATCGCTGTCCGTTCGCGAGCCTTAGCCGTGGAACACCAGGATCCAGCCGATCGCTTTATCGCCGCTACTGCGATTGAAATGAAATTGCCGCTTCTCACGGCTGACCAACACCTGCTTGATTTTCCGGAAATCCGCTGCTTGTAGAGTTGACATTGACTGAGTATCGCCTGCGTCAAGGATTTGTCAAACGACTAGCCGATCGTCACCTTCTTCATGTTGTCGCTCGGCACACGGTCAATCAAGAGTCGCAGCGGGTCGATTCCAGCCTTTTCCGGCTCTTCGTTTACCACAAACTTGTATTGCGCCTTCCCAGACTTCATCTGAACCTTTTCCCGGTACAGAACCTTGCCATAACGCTGGTTTTTCTCAGGTTTGGCAAATGCGCCAATCTCGATGAAGTCGTTGAGCGGTGCCTCTGTTTCTACTCCCTTGTCACTGGCGTAGAATTTCCTGGTCTCGATATCAATCGTCACGTCGTATTTGCCATCCGCCCGCTTGGTCGCCTTCGCTTCCAGTGTCCGGTTGCCAAAGAGCGTGATCTCTTCAAATAAATCGCGGATCAGATAGCGCAGGTTCTCGGGGGTCTCCTCGCGGAAGGCATCCACCAATACGTGAGATGTCGGATATGGCGGCTGAGCGTAGGCAAAACGTGCAACCACTTTGCGCAGAGCCCGATTTACAGCTTCCTCACCGATCATCTCCTTGAGGTAATAAATGACCGCGCTCGCCTTGCGGTAATGGATATAGCCTTGCTGCGCTTCAACCCGGATCAGTGGTTGCTCTTTGAGCAACTCGCGGCCGCGAGCACTCAGGTAGCGGTCTACTTCATACTCCATGAACTTTCTCATCGTGTTCCGGCCGTATTGATGTTCCATCACCATCAATGCCGAATACTGGGCCAGCATCTCGCTAAGCGCGGTGGCCCCTTGCATATTTGCGCCCACCACCTGATGCGCCCACCACTGGTGCCCCATCTCATGGGCCACGACATAATTCACCATATCGATGTCGTCCGGCTTGTCGAGTTTCGCAACGAAGCCGATCGATTCCGAGTACGGCATCGTCCCTGGAAAGGCCTGCGCAAAACTGGCCACCCTGGGGAACTCGATAATTCTGGTCTGCTTATGCATGTAGGGGCCAAAATTCCTGGTGTAGTAATCAATGCTGCGCTCCATGGCCGACATCATCTTCGGCACGTTCCAGGTATGCTCCGGATGATAGTAGACCTCCATCTGGATGCCGTTCACGGTCTTGCGTTCCACCTTGTAACGGGCGCTCATGAAGCTGTAGAAGTTTAGCGAATCTTTGTCCAGTTTGTAGTGGAAGTAGCGCCTTCCGCCTTCGTTCCACTCGCGCACCAGTGATCCGGGTGCAATGGCGATCTGATCGGGCGACGTACTGACTATGCTCTCTACACTCACCCAGTCAGAGTTGTTACTGATATAGGTGTTCATGCAGTTTACAGTGCAGTCGCGCTCAAGCTTTGGCATCAGATCTTTCTCTGGCAGACCACGCTTCCTGCGCTCATTGCGATCGTCGAGTTCGCCGTCTGGTTGATAGCCGATCTGCGGCACAATCCCGCTGTTGAAGAAGGTGCCGTTTTGCACAATCTGCATCACCCGCACTTCATCTTCAATGCCCTTGGGCTCACGCTTCACCGTGTACTTCATGTGGCGCTTCTCGCCAGGCTGCATGGGCGGCTCCAGCTTGTAAATCCGGTAAGACAGCCGCTTGTCGGCCATGCTCAGTTTGGCCCCTTCGATATCGACGACCGTCTCAAAATCCCGGTCGACCACGATATGAAGCTCAGGAATTGCTTTGGCGGTTTTGTTCTCGATCACCTGATCGCCGCGCAGCAGCAAACTCCGCTTCTCGGGATAGATGTCGATGTCGTAGCGAACGCTTTGGATTCGAGGTTGCGGCAAGCTCTGATACTTCTTGTAAGCCTTCTCGTATTCGGCCCGCATGTTCAGGCCAGTCTTCGGGCCAATCACGCTGTTGAGCACCTGCGTGTTGTAGTAAATCCAGCCTGCGATCACTACAAAACACCCGGCAATCGCGATTGCCGAAGCAGGCAAACGCTTTCGCACTGCCTCTTTGCCGCGCGGCCACCAGGCAACCGTTAGCGCAGCCAGCAGTAGGGCAAAGACACCCCAATACGCCGTGAACCACCACCAGCTTTCAAGGTATGGTGCCATCCCGTAGAGATCTGAATAGGTGTAAGAGGGGCGAGATCCAAAACGCACCATCCGCGTGCCTACATCGAGGGGCCGCCAGACAAAGCCTTGAGCGACGACGAAGATGATGAAAGCGAAATAGCCGACGTACTTGTTTGGGCACAAGACATGGACAAAGAAAGCCAGCACCGCGATCAGGACAAACCAGGAAAAGTCGTAGACGAAAAGCTCGCTCAGGTAGAGGTCTAACTGGTAGCGGTGGTAGCCGAGCCAGGATTGTGTCGCAATGCCCGTCACCATCATGAGAGCCTGCATCACCGCCATCACCCCGAGCAAAGCCCCAAGCTTGGCAGCGTAGCGAACCCAGGTTACCGATGGAGTGACATCCTCAATCTCGTCCATACGGGCATCCCGTTCACGCCACACCAGCAGACCGGCATAGTAGGTGATCATCGCCAGCGAGAATGCGTAAAGCGAACCCTGAATCACCTCAAGAATGAAGTAAGTTACTGGCTGAGTGGAGTTGCCGTAGCCTTCTTTGGCCGAGAATATGATCGATGGAACTGTATTGAGCAGCGCTGCAGTGAGCAAAACAATAAACGATGTGGTCTTGATCAGGCCGAAGAACTCAAAACGGAAGAGCCCGGTCAACTGCTGCCAGGCACTTTGATTACCCGGCCGGTAGTTGACGACGGGCATCTCTACGTTGACGATCTTCTCATTGCTCTCAGCTGTTGCCGTGCCCTTCTTGTTGCGTTCGGCAAAGCTGAAGCGGAAGTAGGTAAAGGCAAGAATTGCTGCACCAATACCAAGCCACAAGAGCCGGTTCCATAGCATCAGGCCCTCCCACCACAACACCTTCGTGTTGCGCTCTGAGACCGTCCAGTATTTCGTCATGAAGCTGTAGGGTCTTACGCCAAATGGATCCAGCATCGCCGAGAGGGTCTCGTTATCAATGTCTTCGGTGAACACATCAGAAACTGCGTAGGCCACAAGCAGAACGAGCATGCCAAGAAATGAAGTCATCGTGCTTCGGGTTAATGAAGCAATACAGAAGACAATGGCAGCTACGAAGAAGGTGTTGGGAATAGCGAAGGTCGCAATCGAGGCAAGATGCGCCTCCCAGGAGATCGACCGCCAGCGCTCAGCGTCAATCCAGGGCATGTAGGCGGCCAGGATGACGCCAGCGGAAACACCCATCATCGGGATCACCGAGATGAGTGCTGAGCCGGTAAAGCGGCCCATCAGGAAAGGGAACTTCTTGAGCGGCGTGGTGAAGACATCTGGTGAGTGTTGTATTGGAAGTCGCGCGCTGCGGCCGAGTTAACAAAGGCTGTCGCCATGAGCATCGTGAAGATGCCAATCAGCGCATAGTAGGTCTGAATCACAAAGGGCGCGTTGCGGTAAGTATTCGAGACCGCAGCACCCACCACGATCTGATCGCTGCTGGTGGCCCCAAAGATCATCGCTCCGATGACAAAGAAGAAAACCCACACCATCATGCTGCGGAGCCAGTAGCGAATTTCGAATGACAGGAGATTGATAAACATATGGAGGTCCTAACCGATCTCGTTGATCTTGGAAAAGAACACGTCTTCCAGCCCTGGCTGAGCTACCGCAAAGCCATCATCGAGTACGGTCTCGCTATAGACATGGATCAATGGCCGCCCAGCCACCATCTTGTTTGAGATCACCTTGTATTGGGTCTCGTAATCCTTCAGCTCAGACTTGGCGATCTTGCGGCTGTAGATCTTGCCGGCAAGTGACTCAACCGCAGCTTCTGGGCCTCCTTCGTAGAGGACCCTGCCCTTGTGGATGATTGCCATTTTGCTGCAGAGCTCAAGTACGTCTTCGACAATGTGTGTCGAAAGTATCACGATGACACTCTCGCCAACCTCTGCGAGCAGGTTGTAGAAGCGGTTGCGCTCGCCAGGGTCGAGGCCGGCGGTGGGTTCATCGACGATTAGGAGTTTGGGGTTGCCGATCAGGGCCTGAGCAATACCGAAGCGCTGGCGCATGCCGCCGGAGTAGCTCGAAAGTGCCTTCTTGCGGTGCTCAAACAGATTTACCTTCTGTAGCATCGCCTCTACCAGCGCTTTGCGCTCGCCGCCGCTTGTGACGCCTTTGAGCAAGGCCAGATGGTCTAACATGTCGGCGGCCGAAATCCTTGGGTAGACGCCAAAGTCCTGCGGTAGATAACCGAGCCGCTGCCTGACTGCGTCCTTGTCCTTGAGCACATCAATGTCGCCAAGCATCACGGAACCAGAGTCTGCTTCCTGAAGGGTTGCGATCGTCCGCATCAATGTCGACTTGCCTGCACCATTTTGGCCAAGCAGACCGTACATTCCCTGCGGCACTGAAAGAGTGACATCATCGAGTGCCTTAACGCCGTTTGCGTAGGTCTTAGAGAGATTAGAGATTCGCAGTTCCATGATTTCCTCTAAATACGGATTCAATTACCAGCATGTTCCCTAAAGCATCCTCAATGGAGACAGGAACCGGTGTATTGTCCAGAATTGCACGGCTAAAGAGATCTCCCTGGATGGTGTACTGGTCGCAGACTGGGAATTCTTCCACTACACCGCCAGGCTCAACGAAGATTCGAGTCGGCCTGTCGGGCGGGGCATTGAAGGGAATCTCGATCTCGACCCGGCCCTTGGTTCCGTAGAGGATCACCCGCTGATAGGGGTTCAACTGCGTCGAGCAACTGAAGACGCACTGCCCTTGCCGGTAGTTGAGGATCGCGCTCGTCAGGCGGTCAGTGCCGAAAGCCGGGTCGCGGTCTACGCTCGACACTACGCTTATTGGCTCTCCGCCAAAGATCATCCGCGACAGTGTTACCGGGTAGCAGCCGATATCCATCAGTGCTCCGCCGCCCATCTCTGCGTTGTTGCGGATATTGGCGGGGTCGACGTTGAAGTAGCTGAATACGCAGGTCATCAGCCGGAGCTCACCGATTGCTCCTGAGGCGACGATCTCTTTGGCCCTCAACCATTGCGGGTGTGTCTTCGCCATAAAGGCTTCGCCTACCTTGACGCCATACCTGTCGCGCGCTGCGATCAGATCTTCGGCTTCGGCTGCGGTCAAACCGATCGGCTTCTCGCAAAGGACATGCTTACCTGCGGCTACAGCCTTTAACGACCACGGCACGTGAAGGTCATTCGGCAAGGGATTGTAGATGGCATCCACGTTTGGGTCAGCCAGCAGAGCTTCATATGAAGCATGCAATGTGCCGATACCGAGGGCCTCGCAAACAGGCTTTGCTTTCTCGATATCGCGAGAGGCCATGGCCACAACTTGGGAGTAAGCTCCGAGCTGCATGGCCGGGATGACCTTCTCCCGGGCGATCTTTGCATTTCCAAGCACACCCCAACGGATCTTATTTGCCATCATAAACCTCATAGACTAAATCAGTGGACGTAATTCGCGTAACGGAATATCTCGATCCGCGCGAGGTTCTTGAAGGTTATCGCAAAGGGATCTTCCCGATGGGCTACATGGATGCGCCGGTATACTCCTGGCACTTGCCGGAGAAGCGGGGCATCCTGCCACTCGAAGACTTTCACGCCTCCAGCAGCCTCACCAGAACCCTCAAGCAGAAGCGCTTCACGGTGACTTTCGACACCGCCTTTGAGGCGGTGATGCGGGCCTGCGCCAGCCGTGGCGAAGAAGATCCTGAAGAGACCTGGATCACCGAGCGCTTCGTTGAAGTGTACTCTCAGCTCCATCGAGAAGGCCATGCGCACTCAGTTGAAGTCTGGGTCGACGGCAAACTCGCCGGGGGCACTTACGGGATTCATATTGGTGGAGCATTCTTTGCGGAATCAAAATTTCACACCGTTCGCGATATGTCCAAGGTCGCACTTGCCAGCCTGGTTGCCCTTTTGCGCGAGAAGAGATTTCAACTGCTTGATGTTCAGTATTGGACTCCCCATCTCAATCAGTTTGGCGTTGCGGAGATAGACCGAAACGAATACTATTGGAAACTGCGCGAAGCTCTAAAACTAGATCGGACCTTTTGATGAAACCGGTTGTCGGCATATCCTTTCTCTTGTTCGCTGCACTCTGCCTCTGGAATAGCATTTCGGACTTTTGGGCTGCTTATCGAACGCGCGTCGTCCCGGCATCGGTTGTTGCCAGCAAGTTGAAGATCGACTGGGGACGCACAGACTCCGATTCTTACGAAGAGCCGCTTTACACACTTAGCGTCGACCTCAAAGCGGATGATAGCTCTGGCCGCAGCTTCACTTGGGAAGGAGATCCCGGTCGCGCCGTATACCCTGAAGAAGCCTTGGATGAGCTCAAGCGCTGGAGCCCCGGCACCCAGCACAATGTTGGTATTCTTCGCGGCAACGCAAGACAGCTTCGCATGGATCAGATGGAGTCGAATCCGGAAGTCGGCAAAGGTATTGGCTGGCTTTTTGGATTCTTCTTTGCCGGCCTCACTGGGATAGCCAGCCTTGTGGCTGGGAACATCGACTCCAGGCACCACCCTCGGTTCGCCTTCCTCAACGGCTTTGGTATCTGGACTGTCTTTCTGGCCTTCGGCCTGATGCCGCTGCTTGGATCTTTTGCCTTCGCCTGGGGCATGTCCGAGAGAATCAATACCTGGAAGCCCGTTGTCGCTCGCAAAATCGGCACATCTGTCCCATTCGATACGACAAAACCAATCCCCAATGTGGAGATCACTCCGAAGGCCCTGACCGCATTAGTGGAGCATCCCTATGATCGAATCGAATTCAATTGGAAGGGGCAAACTTTGCACGGCGGCATCGGCCGTTGGCAAGGCATTTACGACCGGGGGACGGCGGCAGCCGGGGATGAATATCGCTTTCACAGCTCACCGGCAGACCGATGGGAGATTAGGCCCAGTCTGAGCTGGGGCGAGGACTTTTGGGCCCCCTTCGGCATCCTTCTTTTCTTTGGTTTTGCCTTTACGGGCGCCAGCTTCGGGGTTAAGCGAAGTGAGCGTAGCTTTTAGCAGGGCTCATCGCACAAGAAAGTTTTGATAGAGTCAAACCGATGAAGACTGCTCTGCTTTCCCTCCTTTTCGTTGCCAGTATGTTGGCTGAATCGCCTAAGACTTTTACCCTGAAAAACAAGGCGGGAATGGAGGCGACAATCACCAACTATGGCGGCATTTTGATGTCGCTCAAGGTGCCGGGCCGGGCTGGAAAACTTGAGGATGTGGTGATTGGCTTTGACAAGCCTGAAGACTATATAGCCAAGAAAGAACATCCTTATTTTGGATCTCTTGTCGGCCGCTATGGCAACCGGATCGGAAAGGCTCAATTCTCGATCGACGGCAAGACCCATAAGCTTGCGGCGAACAATGGGCCGAACTCCTTACATGGCGGGCTGGTAGGGTTTGACAAGAAGTTTTGGACTGCCCGGCAATCAGGCAATACGCTGACGCTGGAACTGGTGAGCAAGGATGAAGAAGAGGGTTTTCCGGGTGAGCTGAGGGTGAAGGTTGTTTACACCGTGAGCGACAACAATGCGCTGCATATCGATTACACGGCGACAACGAACAAGCCGACGGTTGTGAACCTCACCAATCACTCTTATTTCAATCTTGGTGGGACACCGAGCAAGCACGTGATGGGACATGTCCTGAAGCTGAACGCGGGCAAGTTCACCCCGGTGGACAAGGATCTGATTCCAACTGGCGAGTTGAAGGCCGTGGCAGGGACACCATTTGACTTTATGACTCCTACGCCGATCGGATCGAGGATTGAGCAGAAGGATGAGCAATTGAAGATGGGTGGCGGTTATGACCACAACTTCGTTTTCGATAAGGGCATCACAGCTACGCCCCAACTTGTAGTTGAGGTTTACGACCCGGCTTCTGGACGCATGATGGAGGTGCTAACGACAGAACCTGGAGTGCAGTTTTATACTGCGAACTTTCTAGATGGAACCATCGTTGGCAAGGGCGGAGTGAAGCTGGAAAAGCGGCATGCGTTTTGCCTTGAGACACAGCATTTTCCAGATTCGCCGAATCAGCCGAAATTCCCCAGCACGTTGCTGAGACCGGGGAACACCTACAAGTCCTCGACCATATTTCAGTTCAAAGTACGTTGATGCCTAGCTGCGGCGCAGCCTGACGGGGCTGAAGACTTCAGTTTCCAGTGCGAGTTTGATTTCCTCGAAGACGGAATCGGGAGTCTGGTGTGCGTTGACGTGGATCACGTTGCCGGTGCCACCGAGTTTGTAGAAGCCGAGGACGGGGTCGGTTACAGCCTTGTAGGCATCGAGCCGGCGATGAGCTGTTTGCACTGTGTCGTCATTGCGCTGCCATAACGGATTGTTATCAATGTCGCAGAAGCCGTTACGCAGGGGGGGCTTGCTGAGCAGGTTGTAGATGGCACCGCAGTCGCGGCAGTTCCAACGGGCACTGAGGCGGTCGATCAAAATCGAGTCGGGTACGTCCATGTGAACTAGAGTTGGGGCAGCGAAGCCAAGGCCTTCGAGGATCTGATGAAGGTGAGAGGCTTGTTCGATCGTACGAGGGTAGCCATCAATGAGGAAGCCATCACGGCAGTCTGGCTCGGCCAGGCGGGCCTCCAGAAGGTGGTTCACCGTCTTGTCGGGTACCAGACAACCAGCAGCCAGAAGGCTGTCGATAGTCTTGCCGGTGTCGGAATGCTTCTCGCTTTCACGACGTAACATGTCACCCGTCGAAATTGCGGGGATGCCCAATCGGTCCCTAAGAAGGGGGGATTGGGTTCCTTTGCCGCAACCTGGCGGACCGAATAACAGAAGGACCACATGTACCTCCATCAAAGAGTAATCCTACTGAAACGTGGCGTCAATGGTAAGTTTTGCCTACTGTCATCCCATCTTCGTGAACGGAGCCCCCAACAGGCCTGTCTGTCCAAGCAGCGCGGATGTAAGCGCGAGATCTGGCCTGTTGCTGCCATTCTTCCTCAGCAATCAGAAGCTGAGGCATCAAATACAGTCTTTTAAGATCTGTCGAAAGGCCTCGCTGTCCATGCTGTTCTTTCGTGCCTGATCCCGCCAGGACTCCATCAGATTTCTCCAAGGCTCAGAAGCAAGCAAAACCTTGAAAAGGCCGAGCGGTAGTTGGCCCTTAATGTCGTTCAAGCCATGGCAAATGATTTGTAGACCATAGGTTTTTGTGCCGGGGGCAGTATGGTCAATGGTGGGGTACAAGGGATGGCAGCCGGGGCCACTTTTTCGCATGTTCTGGCTTTGCGGCTCGAAGACCATTTCAGCCCCTGAGAGGGCACACAGACCTTGTTGTCTGATGAGCAGCGCACGCCGCTCAAGACTGGAACAATCTCGCAGTGGCTTTGAAGCCCATTGTTCTTGGGCTTCCGTGATCGAGGCGGAGATTGATATTGGGGATGTTTTCCTTGATTTTGTTGACGTCGGCGATGTTGGACATCACCAGCGGGTTGTCGTTGGTGGTGGCAGGGGAGTTGCGGCGTAGAGAGCCTTGGCCAGGGGGCTGATGCGCCCGATGGGGATCTGGTTGTTGGGGAAGGGCGTGCGCTGCAAGTCTGGAGGATGCCCGCGCGATTGACCAGGCGGCTAAAGTCTCCATTGCGCATGGCGACAGTTGGGACGAAGACCAATTGGTTGGCTGCGCGACGATTGGAGTATCGTTCATAGGCGACAAAGAAGAAGGACTTGTTGCGGCCGTCGTAGACCTTGGGGACAAACATGGGGCCGCCGACCGAGCCGCCAAACTCATTGCGGATGAGGTGGGGAGCGGCGAAATTGGCTGGGGTCTGACGGGGTCGGGCGATGCCCAATGCATTGTTGCGGTGGGTTTCAAAAAGAGAACCGCGGATCTGATTCGTGCCGGATCTGGTGGTGATGATGGCGGTGGCGGGAGTGGCGAATTGGGCGCTGGAGTTGAGGGTTTCGATCTTTACTTCCTGGACGGCATCGGGGTCTGGAAGCTGAGCCCGGGTGGAGTTGCCGGCGCCGCCGAAGTTGCGATTGGTCATGGGCGCGCCGTCTTGCGTGTATTCGAGAGCTTCGCCCATCAGGGGAGAGAAGCGCCGGTGACGTCCTGGACTGTGCCAGAGATGGAGCCAGCGCCGCTTTGCGCGAAGAGCGAAGTGAAATTATAGTAATTCGATGCCGTCTTGCTGAGGGTCTCCGCAGTCGAGGAATCATTGGCAATGCTCTATTCTTCGTTCATGGAATTGCTCCAGTGAAGAAGCTAGCAGGCAGATGCGATTACACTCAATGGGTTAAGCGTCGAAATGTTCAGGAGTGCGGAATGTTTGCGAATCCGTTCGGGGGGATAGGAAATGAGATACGAAAAGCGAATTCGAGAACTCGAACTACACCAAAATTATCGAAGTCGTTTGGCGCTTAAGTCGCATCCAAAGTAATGAGGAACTAAGAGACGAATATGTTCTGGGGAAAAAAAGAAGAATCGACGATGCTGCCTTTGGAGGGCGAGGCTGGCTTTGCCCGTTTGGGTGAGCAGGAAGTGGCAGTGCTCTTCAAGCACAGCCCTACTTGCATCATCAGCATGAAAGCTAATTCGCAAGTAGAGAAATTCCAGGAGGCCCATCCACAGGTTCCGGTCTATTTGATTTCGGTAAAGAAAGAACGGCCAATGTCGAACTTTATTGCTGAAACTACCGGGATTGAACACGCTTCCCCTCAAATCATCGTCTTCCGCAAGGGCACTCCTGCGGCGGTAGCGACACACTCCGAGATCACGGCGCAGTCCATTCAGCAGATGATTCAGGCCCAGGCAAGAGCCGCTATTTCTTAACAGACACGAAGATGCTTTTGGGGATCATCGCGTGAAGTCAATTGGTGCCGTACACCAGTTGTGTAATGTGAAATTCACCGCACAACTTACCAACATATATGCATCGGCCCGCGACAAGACCTTCTCGGCACTCATGTAGTCTACCTCCTCCTGTACGACGAGTTCGCTGCCACATTCAGTTCTGGGTCGAGGCCCATGGCAATGTAGTGAGTCGTGGTCTACCCGCGCGGCCAGGCGAGCTTTTCGCCCTTATGCAATATAAACCGGAACTGCACCGTAGCCTTGTCCGGCATGTCCATCTTCTGCCTCAAACAGCGCCCCTGGCACGTGAACTGGGATGAATAACTTAGTCTCCGCCACTCACTCCTTGTTATCCAGATTCCCCGCATAGATTCCAGGCGGTGAAGGAATCTCGACACCCTGCGCAAATAGTGCCACATTCCGCTTCAAATCCATCGGAATCGCTCGCCGTTTTGGCTCGGGAAACTGATTGGCCAATGCTCTGTTGCGCCCCATCGCCTTGTAAGCCCACGGGTATGTCACCTATACTTTCGGGATCTGTAGCTCCAGAGCATGGCCTGCCTCAGCACCTTTAATGTAAATAGGCCCGGTAAGGATATGTCCGCGGATTGACATCTTCGCCGCTATCGCCAAGCGCGCGGGCGCGATCTTGTCTGGGGGAACGCTGGAGGTGACCCAATCCCTAGCGTCTCAATCTCAACGACGTCATTCGGCCGAATCCGAAGCACAGGCTTTGAGGTCGCATCGTAGTAGCCAACAATCACCGTATCGGGGGTCGCCTTCAGGACGTGCCGGGTCTGCGCGCTGAAGCTACCAATCAGGCAAAGGTTCAACAAGAGGACAATTCTTGTTCGAATAGTCTAACCCTGCTATGCTTCGGTTTTTAGGAGCTGTAATGACCAAACTGCTTTCTTCAGGTTCGAGGGGCCCCGATGTCCGAGCCGTTCAGGACGCCCTCAACTATCACATTCGCCGGCTGCCCCCCATCAAAGTGGACGGAGACTTTGGCAAGGCCACCACCAGCCGGGTCATCCTCTTCCAGACCTCTAACAAGCTCAAAATAGATGGCATCGTCGGCCCCAACACCTCGCGAATACTCTTTGCAGTTGAAGATGTCTTGGTTCCGCTCTTCATCCTGCCCGAACTCAAACTCACTCTGCCCACCTTCGGTGCCCGTCAATCTCAAGGCATCCAGCCGCCCCGCCTCATACCGCCGCTCCAATGGCCTTTACCGCCAAGTCCTCCGGTTGGCCCATTCACCTTTGGCAGCTCCTTTATTCTTCGCCCCAATTCCTTCAGCTCGTTACCCGATTTCTCCGCCCCCGTCAACGCTCTTTCGCTCAAGTTCACCGTCCCCTCCCGTAAGGATCCCGAGGATCCAGCCGTGCGCTCTCGCACTACCATCCTCGAGCTCATCAACGACCTCCCGGTCAACTCCAAGTTCAAAGTGTTCCTCGGCGACAAAGTCCCCGACCCCACGCCCCGCATCTCTCCTCCCGGCACCGGATTCTCCTGGGGAGTTGAACCGGTCTTTGATCCTCTCGACCCCAAAGGCTTCGGCGTCAAAGGCAATGCCCGCTATGCGATTCGTGTCAGTGGTGGTCTAAACGGCCGCCCCAACATCGTCTTTGCTGCGTGGGGCGACGGCCAGGCCTTCCTCAACTTCGAATCGAAACAAGGCCAATCCAAACCTCGTCTTGAAGGCCAGGGTCAAGTCTTCCTTGGATTTCAGGGTACATTCTGATCCATTCATCACCTAGAAAAATAGCAGCGATAAAGAGCGCCAGCCAGAAGGTTATCAGCAGGAGAGTAGAGAGGATTTCAGCAGTCTCGGGGATTTGATCCACTTCGTACACTTCGATGCGATTTTGTCCTAACTGCCGATTGAGCATTTCTGCAATCTGATTTGCCGCCTGCACCGCCTGCTCAACGGTTTCGTGCGGGGCGGAGAATTCGATCTGCCGGCCATCCATCGACTCGACACCAGCAGCGTAGTAACTCTCAAGCAGAGTGCCTTCGTCGTAGGTTGAGACGTTGCGGAAGAAACAGTGGCGGATTTCGTTGCGAGCCAACTTGCGTGGAGGCTGCATCATTAATGGCCAGACACCGACACTCAGGCCCTTGGGAGTGACGACTGTAGTTCGCCAATTAAAAAGCAAGGCGAAAACCACGTAACCATATAGGGCGAAGGCCGGGATGACAAGGCGGATGCTGGGTGTCTCGTCGGGATATTGAATGTTGCCTATGATGCCTGCCACCAGCAGGACGAGAAAGATTGCAAGAGTAATAATGCCCCAGGGCAAGGACATCCAACGCTGGCGGATCCGCAGCTTCTGCATACCTTATTACTGTAAGGGGTTCGCTACCCTGAATGGGTGAGCCGGGAATTCACATTCGAGGGCAGCCTATGGCTCTATGAGGGGAAAGGAGCCTGGCACTTCATCACTTTGCCAAGGGCTGTGGCCTCACAAATAAAGAAGGCCACAACCGTGTCGAAGCAGGCCTTCGGTACCGTGCGAGTATTGGCGATTGTGGGTGGGACGCATTGGAAGACTGCGATTTTCCTCGACACGAAGCGGGGAACTTACTTGCTCCCGATCAAGGCCGAGGTGCGCCGGCGAGAGCAGGTACAGGCGGGGATGGTATTTGAGATTTCCATCCTGATCGAAGCGGAAGAAGAGATGGAATAGCGAAGTGAAGATTGGCCATTTGCCCGGCCGAATCCGATGAGCTGAGCGCCATGATCGCCGTAGGGGTATGATACGGGTCGAGTATGACCCGTCATTTAGTAGTCTTTGCTTCGATCCTGATTCCGCCACTGCTTCTGGGGCAGCCTTCGGGAGGCGCTCCGATGCCGGATGCACCTGGACGTGCTGTGGTATTGCAGGTTTGCGGCTCTGCCTGCCACGGGCCGAGTGTTGTAACTGGAGCTGGCCGGAGCCGGGACCAGTGGACGGCAGTTGTAAACCAGATGGTGGCGCGCGGAGCCAAGGGGAGCGACGCTGAATTGGGCCAGATTATCAATTATCTGAGCACTCAATTTGGCCCAGGGGCAACGCCAGCAGCGGGAGCAAAGGGCGGCGGACCACCTGCTTCTACCGGACGAGGCCCAGGGCCGCTGGGCAGCGGCGCAGCCGATTCACACTTGGTCGATGACGCAGGTGCCGAGCGCGGCAAAACGCTGTTTGCTGCGGAGTGCAGCACATGTCACGGGCAGAAGGCGCGCGGTGGCAACGAGGCTTTACCGGCTGCCCAACGCGGCTCGGATCTTATCCGCTCACTGGTCGTATTGCGTGATCGTTATGGCAGCCTGGTTTCGCCCTTCCTCACCAAGGGACACCCTATGCGAAGCGGCGGCGACGCGAAGTCTTTAACTGCGGCGCAGGCCGGGGACCTTGCGCACTTCCTGCACCAGCGCGTCTACGCGACCTTGCGCAATGGCGGGGAATTGCAAATTCAAAACATTCTTTCGGGTGACCCAAAGGCGGGCCTTTTGTACTTTAGCGGCGCGGGCAAGTGCAGCAGTTGCCATGCAGCAACGGGGGACTTTGCCGGCATTGGCAAGCGTTATGATGCGGTCACGTTGCAGCAGAAGTTTCTCTTCCCGCGGACGGTCGCCTTTGGGCGGGGAGCGCCGCCGCCAAGCATCAAGCCTGCGCACGTGACGGTTACGCTGGCGAACGGCCAGACAGTGGCTGGGAATCTGGTGAGCCTCGATGACTTCAACGTGGCGCTACGCGACGCGGAAGGAAACTACCGCTCGTTCACGATCCAACCGCAAATCAAAGTAATGAAGCAGGATCCGCTGGATGCGCATGTGGCGCTGCTGGACGAGATCTCGGACAAGAATATTCACGACGTGGTGGCTTACCTGGAGAGCTTGAAATGAAGAAGTTGTTTTTTGCGTTTTTGGGTCTGGCTTTGAGCACGGGGCTCTTCAGCCAGACACTCGATATGTCCACACTGGCCAAGCCTCCTGCGGGAAGCTGGCCGATGTACAACGGGGATTATTCGGGACGGCGCTTCAGTTCGTTGACCAGGATCAACTCCGGCAACGTGAAGAATTTGAGCCTGTCCTGGCTCTATCGTGTCAATGCAGGGCCGGGGCTGGGCAGCAATGTTTCCTCGACACCGGTGCTGGTGGACGGCGTGCTGTATTTTACAGTGCCCGACCATGTGTGGGCGATCGATGCGCGGACCGGGCGCGAGATCTGGCACCATGCGCACGAATCCAAAGGTGGCATCCATCTGGGCAATCGTGGTGTAGGCGTCTATGGGCAGTGGCTTTATTTTGAGACACCAGACTGCAATCTGGTGGCGCTCAATCTGAAGGACGGCAAGAAGCGGTGGCAAACTTCGATTTGCGATCCAGACCAGATGTACTTTGGCAGCATTGCGCCGCTGGTTATCGGGACCCATGTAATTACGGGAGTGAGCGGCGATGACCTCGATATTCCGGGCTATATCGAGTCTCATGATCCGGAGACGGGGGCGCGGCAGTGGCGGTTTTATACGCATCCTGCGCCAGGATCCGAGGAAGCCAAAAGCTGGCCCAGCACCGAGGCAATGGTGCATGGCGGTGGGATGACCTGGGGATCCAGCACCTATGATCCGGAACTGAATCTGCTCTATTTCGGGACTGGAAATCCGCAACCGGTGATCGCCGGCAAGGCACGTGCCGGGGACAATCTGTATACGGAATCGATCATCGCTGTGAACCCGGATACGGGGAAGATGGCCTGGTATTACCAGGTATCGCCGCACGACACCCATGACTGGGACGCGAATGAAGTACCGGTATTGTTTGATGGTGTGATTGACGGCAAGCCGAGGAAGCTTGTGGCGCAGGCAGCTCGAAACGGCTATTTCTTTGTGCTCGACCGTACCAACGGGAAGCATGTGGTAACCAGCAAGTTCACCAAAGCGAATTGGGCCAAGGGGCTGAATGCGAAGGGGCAACCTGTGCCTGACCCGGCGAAAGATCCGGCCAAGGATGGCGTACTGGTAGCTCCGAATCAGGCAGGGGCGGCGAACTGGCCACCGGCGAGCTTTAGCCCGCAGACAGGGCTCTTCTATGTAAATGCCACCGATGCCTACAGCGTTTATTACATCTACGACGATGATGAGAAACCGGAAGGCTGGGGTGGTAATGACCGTGGCGGCTGGTCCAAGAGCACGCTAAAGGCGCTTGATTACAAAACGGGCAAGGCGAAGTGGGAGCATCCGTGGGAAGGCACTGGCGGGCCGCGCTCTGGTGTGTTATCAACGGCCGGGAATCTTGTGTTTGCTGGAGACCCGTCGAACAATCTCGTTGCGCTCGATGCTGCTACGGGCAAGCCACTTTGGCATACCAATTTGGGAGCAAGGATGTCGAACGGGCCGATGACTTATGAGCTCGACGGAAGCCAGTATCTGGTTTTGGCGGCTGGCGATATGGTGTTTGGTTTTGTGATGAATGAGAAGTAGCGGGCCGGGCTTCATGGCCTGAGCTTTGAGCAAATCCGTCCGGGAGAAATCATTGCCGGTGAAGAGTAGCGGTACCCCTTTAGATTTAGCAATGGCATAGAAGCAGTCGCCGAAATTGAGAGCGAAGCGGTACTGGGAATCGAAGCCGATGAGCTGAACTTCGAACTCGCGGAGGACTTGGGCGATTTCGGAAACTTCGAGGCCACCTTTGGATTGGTCGACTGACAGTATCTGGTTAGGGTTTTCTTCGACAGCGACGAGAAAATCCGTCAAAGTCTCCGGTTTTCCAGCTCTTCTTTTGGCTGTTGCGCTTGCGTGCTCGATCTACGAAGCGCCTGCGTATGACCTGGCAGGAGAGAGCAAGGAATAGATGGCGGTCCTTAAGGCCGGGTGGCGCAGAACCGAATATTCGCAAGTATGCTTCATTGATAAGCTCGCTCTACGGACTCTTTTGCTTCGGTGCTGAGTTTTGGCGGCTCCTCGTGTATCTAAGGCTTTTGAGTTGGGCCGATACCGTTTCTTGTTCTTTCAGGTTGGGGATCACTCTCAGTCGCTGGCTTTCTATCGATTAGAGGATCTCGAGGGTTGGGCGGCCGATCCCCGTTGCGTCCGCTAGGCCCAATACTGTTCACTCAGTTGATTTTGAAGTAAACAACCGGCTGGTGCCGGACCGTGGGGTCTCGGGTAAGGTGCCGAAGGGCATAGCTAACCTCATTTTTCGCTTCACACCTCGGGGATTCCAGCGGTTTAGATTTGGCTTGGCACGTTCTTGAAGAATCTCCTCAAGGATGGCGCGAGGAAGTTTTTTTCTTCCCCGAGGGGGGAAGAGCTGCCCAGCGCGGCAACTTCCGGCGGACAACATGTACAGCGTGGATGAATGAGATGCGTTTGGCCGTCAGATCTGGCCCCCTTTTGGCCGCTCCATTTGGCCCCCCTTAGGAGGATACAAGGGTTTAGCTCCGGTGGTGGCGGCCTTGCTCCATAGTTCCGAACTGTAAAAATAGCTGTCCGCCAAACAGAGCATTTCCGGTGTCAAGCTGGTGACAACGTCTTTTGCGACCGCCATTTCACTCACGCCCCAGCCATCCACCCTGGCACCGAAGAGAACGTGGGTGCCGTTTTCCAAGAGGGACACAAAACGCAACTGCGGGTACGCGCTTGATCCGCGACTGGCCGAAGGCCGCCCAAACGCTTTGACATTCTCCACGGT
>ENA-ORBV01007125-ORBV01007125.1-microbial-mat-metagenome-genome-assembly--contig:-NODE-7125-length-19334-cov-6.266916_pt1 | contig 19334 bp, 18 predicted proteins | sample MGYA00237777_ERZ505514 | MGnify/ENA primary metagenome ERZ505514 (study PRJEB26160, sample SAMN06269048) | microbial mat metagenome | isolation source: Oligotrophic lake microbial mat | place... | reverse complement strand
TCGCTTCTCCACCGGCCTCACGCTCGAACCCGACACGCGCATCAAGTACATCACGCAGGCCTCCATTCGTCCGCCCACATTCATCGTCTTTCCCGACAAGAAGAACGATCTGCATTTCTCCGCCGAAAGGCAATTGATCAACCGTCTGCGCCGCGCCTTCGGCTTTCAGGGCACGCCGATTGTCATCAAGACAAAGTTCGCGGCCAACCCCTTTGAAGGAATGCGCCGCAACGAAGCGCCGAAGCGGCCGCCTCGGAACACCGAACAGAAATCGCCGAAGCGAACCAAGTCCACAACCGGCGAATCCAACGCGCCCAAACAGACCTCAGGCAAAGCGCGCGCCACTCGAACTTCCTCAACCAAATTCGGCACGGGTAAGAATGCAGCCCGCAAAGCAAAGAGCGGCACAGTTCGCAACAAGCAGAAGACGAAGAAGTAATGGCGTACGAGCTCACCGCCCTCATCGGCGTGGGCCCCGCGCCTCCTGGAACTATCGCCCTCCCGCAGCGCGCCTGGCTTTTGCCGATATGCGATGAGAGCGTCCACAACGCTATCGATCTATCGCGCAATAGTCCCGTCGTTTTCGTCGCGGCCCAGTTCTACGGCGGCGCCGGCGTTCAAGCGGCCACACTCTATCGCGACGGTCGCGAAGAAACAATTTTCGAAACCGGCTATCAAGCTATCAACGCCGCATTGCACGCGCTCGGCATAGCGGCCGAGCCGCCCAACGATGCTTTTGACACCCTGGGGCTCGGCCGTTTTCGAAGTACCGAAAAATGGCTCAGCGCTATCGCGCCGCCGCCCTTGCCTGAATCGCCACTACAGCCGGCTGCAATCCCGCCTTCGCCAAGCCGGCATAGACCACCAGCCCTACAAAGAAGCTGTAGAGGACAGCCGGTTGGTATGGGCTCCAAATCCCAACCGCGAAGCCCAGTGCCCAAGCCACGTAGCCTGCCCAGTTGATGCCCTGCCGAGGCCCTGACCATTCCTTGCCCGAAAGGTAATAGTCGGCAACCATCGCACCGCAAATCGGCCCGAATGATGCGCCCACAATCACGAAGACTTGCACTAGATTCGCTGCTGCGCCGGTAATCGCCAGAATGATCGCCACCGTTACCCCCGCCATCGTCGACGACATGCGTGGAACGCCTGGAATCATTGTAGAAAAGCTGTTTCCCGCGATGAATGCGCAGAAGCATGCGGGAGTAATCGATGCCACCGCGAATAGCAGGAACATCGCCGAAGCCAGCAGTCCACCCTGCGCTCCAATCACGGCTTCATAAGTAAAGCTGGTAATCGACGGGTCCAGCGCCCGCGCACCCGCCACTGAGAGTATCGGCAAACCGCCGGCAATCACAATTGCCAGCGCTATGCCCGTCAATCCGCCCATCCGCACATCGCTTTCATTGCGGCTGTTCATGCCGAAGTCCACGCCCGCCGCGCCCGCTGTCGCGAAGAAGCCGATGACCGTTGCGAGGATTGTCAGAAACGCTCCCATTGAATCATCGATCACAGGTTTGTGTAGCGAAATCCCGCCCATCGTCTTGAAGAACACAAACAGGATCATCAACAGCGGAATCAGGTTCAAAAACAGCGATGCCTTCGCGACGTATTGAATCCCCTTCACACCGATGTAGGCCATGACGTAGCCCCACAGAACCGCGACAATCGCAAACTCCATTGAGCCCGGCCCCGCCGTCGAACCAACTGCTTTCAAGATGAAGGTCGTTGCCGTGAACGTGCCCACCGCGAACCATCCCAATTGCAGGAGACCCATCAGCAATCCCGGCATCAAATAACCGCCGGCGGTGCCAAAAGTCGAACTCCCCACTACATATAACGGCAGCCCGGTCTTCATGCCCAACATTCCCGGAACGTAATAAAACAAGCCATAACTGAGCGCTCCGGCGAGCACCAGTGCCAGCAGGCAAAGGCCAAGGCCCGCGCGATCAATGGTGCCTTGCGCAAGTGTCTGGTAGAAAACTATCCACAGGAATACACCGGCATAGCTGGGCGCCGTGTTCACGTACCACGGCGCGCGGTTCGACGCCGGATTGGGCGTTGTCTTTTCAATGTAAGCAGGGAGCATGGCGTTGAAGTATATCGCGTCCATCGTCCGAATCGTATAGTCCTCACAAAAGGCCGGTCCATAAAAACAAATCAGCCCCGGTTGCCCGGGGCCGTCTGTTTACTACTGGCTATTCGCGTTCCCCTATCGGGGGGCTTGGTTACTTCTTCTTGGCAGCAGCCTTTTTGGCCGGTGCGGCGGCCTTCTTAGCCGGAGCTGCAGCCTTTTTGGCCGGTGCCGGAGCAGCAGCCTTTTTGGCCGGAGCAGCAGCCTTCTTTGCCGGTGCCGCAGCCTTCTTGGCCGGAGCAGCAGCTTTCTTTGCCGGGGCAGCGGCTTTCTTAGCCGGGGCTGCCTTTTTGGCGGTAGCGTATTTCATCGAGTGATTCTCCCTAACATGAAAAAATCGCGATCTCCTGAGAGACCGCAGCGTGTCCCATTTATAAATTTGTTTGCGATGCAAGTCAAGGGAAAAGTGAGTAGCGACATGCGTCAAACCCCGTCTGGTAAAGGGTCCGAGCGAAAAAAACGAAGATGCGCGAAAATGTTTGAAGGAGCTGAGATGCATTTTGAGCCAATAGACATGGGCCTTTCAAGCGCGGCGCGAAAATTCGCATCATGGCTCGCGACGCCATTCGAGGCATCGACGGCGTTAAAAAAATATTTCGCGCGAGTGTCGCGGCAAACGCCCGCGCGTCTCTTTGCGGCTCCATTTCACAAGCGTCCGCATTGCCTCACGCGGCATCGCAAACACGCCTTCACCGCGCTCGAACTTCGAACTCCATTTCTTCATCTCGCATCGTGACCCGCGATGAATCTCTCACGCTCTTCTCTACTTTTAGCGACTCTTGTTTTGCTCATGCTGCTTTCGGCTTGCCGGCCTCGCCGCGTGACAGCGCGTGTGCCCGCGGCACGCATCGGCGCCACTGAAGAAGGCGTCGCAAGCTGGTACGGCGAGCCCTATCACGGACGCCGCGCGGCCAACGGCGAACTCTTCGACATGGAGCAGTTCACCGCCGCTCATCCATCGCATCCATTCGAGACATGGGTTCGCGTGCGCCTTCTCGCCACCAGGAAAGAGACGGAGGTCCGCATCACCGATCGCGGGCCGTTCGTCAAAGGCCGCGTCATCGATCTCTCACGCGCCGCCGCCCGCGACATCGATCTCCTTCGCGCCGGCACCGGCAACGTTCGCCTCACCGTCATCGATCCGCCCAAGTCTTATCTTCGCGGGCGGCAGTTCACCGTGCAGGTGAGCTCCGTGCCGGCCAAGGCCCGCGCCGAAACTCTCCAGCGTCAACTCACGCCGCGGTACAAGGACGTCTCCATTCGCCATCGCTCCGCCAACCCCAAGGGCGGTCACGCCGAGGCTTGGCGCGTCCTGGTCGGGCGCGAAGATTCCCCGGGCGGCGCACACCGTACGCTCGAGCGGCTGCTCGAGAAGTTCCCCCACGCCTTCATCGTTGGGTGGAACGTGGAATAAGGTTACTTAATCCGGTATACCCACAAGAGGGGGTAGGCATGACCTCATCAAATCTTTCACGAAAGTACCTTTGGGGTCTACGGAATATTTTCAATAAAGGGTAGATTAATGTCTACCTCCACACACTACATTACTAAGGCAGCTCTGCCGGCACTAGCAGCCGCTGCCCCAGACGGACACCGTTCATGGCCCTTTTCAACCACACTTTCGCCTCCGAACCCACTCTGGTGGGCAACTCCCCTCGCCTTCGTCATGTACAACGGATGGTAGACAAACTCGCGTCGGGCCGCTGGCCGGCATTGATCCTCGGCGAAACCGGTACGGGTAAGGAAGTGGTGTCCCGGTCGATTCACGCCGCCAATCCCGTTGGCCCGTTCGTCACTATCGACTGCTCGTCCTTCGTCGGGCCGCTGATGGAAAGCGAGCTGTTCGGCCATGCCAGGGGATCCTTCACCGGCGCCATCAACGCCAAGATCGGCCTGATTGAAGCCGCCGATGGCGGTACCGCGTTCTTTGATGAAATCGGCGAACTCCCCCTTGATCTCCAAGCCAAACTTCTCCGCGTTCTTCAGGAAAAGGAGTTTCGGCCCGTCGGCTCGCTGCAGACCAAGCGTTCCGATTTCCGCATCATCGCCGCCACCAACCGCGATCTGCTGAAGGAGGTGGAGAAGGGCACTTTTCGCCGCGATCTTTATTACCGTCTCAACGTCGTTACGGTCCGTATCGCCCCTCTCCGCGAGCGTAAAGAAGACATCCCGCTCCTCATGCGGCATTTCCTGGCCAAGTACGGCTCCGGCCACACATTCACGCAGGAAGCCATGGACGCCATGCTCAGCTATGAATGGCCCGGCAATGTCCGAGAACTCGAAAACATGATCCAGCAGATGGTCGCCGTCCGCACCGGTCCGCTCCTCCATCTTAACGATCTTCCTTCGCCCATCCAGAACCATCTCTATGCCCGCCGCGGTCCGGGGCTGGCGATGTCCGCCGTCGCCGGCGGCGGTACTTTCCATGCCGCCATGACCTATGCCTCCGCCGCCCCCGTAATCGATTCCCGCTTTCTCGAGTCCCCTATTCTTCCCCTCACCGAAATGGAACGCCGCGCCATTGTCCACGCCCTCGAATACACCAAGGGCGATCGCCTGATGGCCGCCGGCCTGCTCGGCATCGGCCGGACAACGCTTTACAGAAAATTGAAGGAATATCAGATGGCAGGGTGAGAGAAATCCTACCCGCCGCCCACTACCTCAGCAGGTGATGGCTATGCCGGCGGGTGAGAAAACACGGGCGCGTCTGCTTCTGGTCGAAAGCGACGCGTGGGACGCCGGCCTGATTCAGGAAGCTCTCGACGAACTTGAGGAACGTCCTCACGAGAACCTGCTCGGCCGCTCTGTCGAGCTCTTTCATGCGGAAACGCTCGACGAGGCCATCGTGTCCGCCTCCGCCGAAACCTACGATCTCATTCTGCTTGACCTGGCGATCGGCGGCGTGTCCGGGCTGCATCCCTATCTCCAGCTTCGTGACCTGGCGCCGTCAACAGCCTTCGTCATCCTTACCGTTCGCGGGGATGAGCCGCTCGCCCTCACCGCCGTGCGCGAAGGCGCCGCCGGTTACCTGCTGAAGGAGGACCTCGACTGCCTCCCCCTTGCTCGAACCCTCCGCGCCGCCCTTGAACGCCAGCAGGCCCTGCTGGCGCGTGAAGAAATGCCCGGTACGGACGATCTCACCGGTCTCACCTCCCGCGCCGGCTTTCTCTATCTCGGCGAGATGGTCCGCCGTCTCGCCACACGCTGGCGCAAATCGTCGCGACTCTCTGTCATAACTCTCACCGGCTACGGCCGGATGAAAGACGTCTTCGGCGGTCAGGCTCGTGACATGGCGCTGATTGAGACGGCGGAAATGGTGCGCGATCTTTTTCCCGATGCCGACCTTCTTGCCCGCACCGGCTCCGAGCAGTTCGCCATTCTATCCCTGAGTACGGACAAGTCCCCCGAAACTTTGCAAACACGCGCCCGCCAGTGGGTGGAAATTCGCGTTGGGCGCCAGGCCGCCACGCCCCCCCTGGAACACGAAGCGTTCGAAATAACTCTCGCCGGCAATGATGACTCGCTCGCCGATCTCCTTCGCGCTCCGCTCCGTGAATTCGCGGGCGTGCAAAAATAGGCCGGTGCGCATTGCTCTCGACGCCACTTACAGCATCGGTCCCGAACTCACCGGCGTCGGCGTTTACTCGCGCGAAATTCTTCACGGCCTCGCCCTCCGTCACCCGCAAGCCCGCTACCGCTTTTGTTACCGCACCCATAAATTCTTGAAGTCCTTCGGCGAAAAACTTCCTCGCGGCGCCTCCCGCCGGCCCTTTACCGAATCCTGGCTTCCGGCTCACGAGCTTTTCCACGGGCTCAATCAGCGCGTTCCCGCCGCCCGCACGCGCCGCTGCGTCACCACCTTCCATGACCTCTTTGTCATGACCGGCGACTACTCCACCGCCGAATTCCGCCAACGCTTCACCGCTCAGGCCCGGGCCGCCGCCGTTCGCTCCGATCTTATCCTGTGCGTCTCCGCCTTCACCGCTTCCCAGGTCGAATCGCTCCTGAACGTCCCCAAACAAAAGCTCCGCGTGATCCACCATGGCGTTCACGCGCCCGCCGAACTGCCCGCGCTTGAATCCCGCGAACCTATCGTACTCAGCGTCGGCTCCATTCAAAAACGTAAGAACACCGCCCGCCTGGTTGAAGCCTTCGAACAAACCCGCCGCGGCTGGAAACTGGTCCTGGCTGGCGCCGCCGGTTTCGGCGCGGAGGACATCATCGCTCAGATCCACCGCAGCCCGCGCGCGGCTGACATCCAGGTCACTGGATACCTTCCCCTCGCCGCTCTCCATGCCCTCTACCGCCGCGCATCCCTCTGCGCCTTTCCATCTCTTGGCGAAGGTGTCGGAATCCCCGTCATCGAAGCTATGGCCTGGGGTATCCCCGTGATTACCTCCGACCGTTCCGCACTTGCCGAAATCTCCGGAGACGCGGCCCTGCATGTCAACCCCGATAGCGTCGAGGAACTAACGCAGGCCCTGCAAACGCTAATGGACCACCCCGGGCTTCGCCGTCAACTGGCGGCCCGCGGCAAAGAGTGGGCGCAACAGTTCACCTGGGACCGCGCCGTTGACGCCACCTGGGATGCCTACCGGGAACTACTTTGACGAATCTTCGTCGAGGGAAATCTTCAATGCCCGCAGAAACTTCTGGTCTTGCGATGTCCATGACAGTTTCCCGCCTCTCCCGCGCACTTTCGGCTGCTCCGATTGGCTTGCCGAGAATTCTCCGGCGATTTGCGGAATGTCGTCGTCCTCACCCTCTTCGCGCTTATTAAAGCCGATGGTCGCCTCAAGCACCAGGAATACGTCGTACCCCGACCTCTTGATTTCACCGATCGCTTCCGCGATCCGGTCAGAATCAGACAGGGATTCATTAATTGCATTTCCCAGGTCCTGCATCAGATCTTTCAACCGGTCGTCCAAAATGAAAGCCTTTCTTCCCGAATTCTGCCCTAAGGATACCATCCGCAACGCACCTGCCAATCTAATCGACCGTTGTAACCATTTTCTGGAGGGTGCTTTATAATTGGAAACGGTTACTCCTTCGATGTTCTCGCTCGGCCGAAAGTTTCTTTCTCACGTTCTCCCTGGGATTATGCGCCCATTGCGCATCCTTTGGAACGAGATGATCGCGTTTGTTTTCATCTGTTTCGCGATTCCCGCCGCGCCCAAAGTCTACAGTTCCTGGAAGGAATTCGATGGGGAACCGGAACGGCTCTTCCGGCTCGTGCTGTCCACGCTTTTTTTAGTCACGATGGTGGCTTTTGCCGTGTTCTCATTTCTGCGCGCCAAAAAGATTTCGCGAACCGCGCCGTAAGCTCTATTGTCATGGCGGAACACGACGTCGGCCAACCCGGAGAATTCCCATACACCCGTGGGATTTACCCGGACATGTATCGCAAACGTCTATGGACCATGCGGCAATATGCCGGTTTCGGTTCCGCCGAAGAGAGTAATCTCCGCTACCGGTATCTCCTCTCCCAGGGCATCACCGGCCTTTCTGTCGCCTTCGATCTGCCCACCCAATTGGGCCTCGACGCCGATCACCCGCTGGCGGCCGGCGAGGTCGGCCGCGTCGGCGTCGCCATCGCCTCACTGAAAGATATGGAACTCCTCTTCGACGGCATCCGCCTCGACCGGGTATCCACGTCGATGACCATCAATTCGACGGCCGCCACGCTCCTCGCGCTCTACGTCCTGGTCGCCGATGCCCAAGGGGCCGGCCGCGCTACACTCAGCGGCACCATTCAGAACGACATCCTCAAGGAATACATCGCGCGCGGGACCTACATCTACCCGCCGCGCCCGGCCATGCGCATCATCACCGACGTCTTCGCCTGGGCCGGACGTGAACTTCCCGAATGGAACACGATTTCCATCAGCGGCTATCACATTCGCGAAGCCGGCTCCACCGCCGCTCAGGAAATTGCCTTCACCCTCGCTAACGCCGTCGCCTACATCGACGCGGCCCTCAAGGCCGGTCTCGCCATTGACGACTTCGCCCCGCGCCTCAGCTTCTTCTTCAACGCCCACAACGATTTTCTGGAAGAGATTGCCAAGTTCCGCGCCGCCCGCCGCATCTACGCCAATCTTCTCCGCGACCGTTTCCAGGCCAAGGACCCCAAGTCGCTCCTGCTCCGTTTCCACACGCAAACCGCGGGTTCTTCCCTGCAAGCCCAGCAGCCCGAAGTCAACATCGTCCGCACCACCATCCAAGCCCTCGCCGCGGTCCTCGGCGGCACCCAATCGCTCCATACCAATGCCATGGATGAAGCCATCGGCCTGCCCACGGAAACGGCCGCCACGCTGGCGCTCAGAACCCAGCAGGTGATCGCCCACGAGTCCGGGGTTCCGGCATACCCCGATCCCTTTGGCGGCAGCCACGTCATCGAAGCCCTTACCGATCGGCTGGAACGCGAGGCCCTTTCCTATATCGGGAAGATCGACGCGATGGGAGGCGCCTTGACCGCGATTGAAGAAGGCTACCAGCAAGCCGAGATTCACAACGCGGCCTACAAGTATCAGCAGCGCGTTGAATCGGGCGATCAGATCGTTGTCGGCGTAAACAAGTTCGACGGCGGCGAACCCGCCAAGACGCCGGTCTTTCGTATCGACCCCGCCATTGAGAGCCGGCAAATCGACCGGCTCCGCGACCTTCGCGCGTCTCGCGGCCAGCCTGCCGTTGACGCCGCGCTTCAACAGATCGAGGGCGCCGCGCGCTGCGGCGATAACCTGATGCCGCCTATTATGAATGCCGCGAAAGAGCTAGCCACCGTTGGCGAAATAGCCACGGCGCTCCGTCATGTGTTCGGCGAACATCGCTAGGCCCCCATTGCTGGTCAGGGCGAGATGCAAGGGGCAGATGGGTATGCCTGACGAGGCCTTCGGCAAAATGGGCAAGACTCGCGAGAAACTGTACGGCACTATTGAGGGCGGCGGCTATCACGTCAAGATTAAGACGCCAGGGGAATCTCACAACTGCTTTGTCGACATTCGCCTACTCGGGCGCCCCGACGGTGCAGGGATTAACGCGTGGCAACAAGGCATCCGCACAGTCCCGCCGAATGGGCACATCCTCAAGACCACTAATTCGTGGACGCGGGCGTTTTTCGACAAGACCGTTCGAGGCATTCCGGGGCCGCTTGGTGAACTGATGCGCACCCGTTCGAGCGAGGTCGAGATCCGTCATTATGCCCCAATCGCCCGGTGAGAGACGAGGCTGCTCCTTTCCAGATCGAGAGCTCTGAAGAGTTCGAGCCCGGCTAGTCGCCAAGTATAGAGCAATCTGATCCTCGAGGCACATTGCCGTCTAACGCCCATCCCGTTGATTGGGCCAGAGGACGAAGCGACTTCAGTCCATTTGGCGGTTTGGCGACTACACGGCCAAGTGGGTTATATGAGGCGAAGATCCCCGCTGTCGTGTTCGCACAACATCAGCAAAGTTTTGGTAACGAAATGGCACTCCTACCTGGCAAGCAGGTGTCCATTGGCCCCTGTGAAAACTTGGCATCCATCAATAACCCTACAGGAATGTTGATGGATGCGGCGATTACTTACGAACAGCGATGCCAGAGGTGATAAACGGTTATGTCAGTCGCCGAGCCTTTGCCATCGGGCCATGGGAAAGCGCGGCAATGCTTGGTGAGATAGACGGCCTCTGCTTCTGGACAAGCGGCGGCGGCGTGCCCTGGGCAGAGTCGTAGCGGCTGAACAATTCCGAGTGACGCTTTTCTGGCGGATACGGCCATCGCGGGAGTGAGATGCCCGGCAATAGTTCTGCCATTTCGGGTGTAAGCAAGCATCATGGCATCTTGCATCGCCCACGCATAGTCGCCATTCACAAATCTGATGAGGCCGTCGTCACAATATGCGCTTCCGGCAGCATGGTCTGCATCAACGGGCTTACACTCCACAAAAAGGGCATCATGTGCCGAAACAACGGGACGGGGCTCCGCGCCCGCATATCGAAGCTTGAATGACAAGTCCGGCGTCTTCGCGAGCTTTTGTCCGTTATAGTTTGTGACTTCAGCATGCCGTACAACGCGTTCATAAAAGGTGGAGTTGAACCCATCGATTTCGCCGGTTTGGCGAAGATCGTTCTCAAGCACATTGAAAAGCTGTTCCGTGACGCGATCTTCCCGTTCTGTGGCCAAAGGAAACCCTCGATCCCGGAGCTTCTCGAATGCCCTCAACAGGACACGCCGAAGAAAGAGGATCACTGGCAAACCCAAGCGCGGATGTGGAAGGTCATATTGATCTGGATGCACGCCGAGAGTGAAAAGACCAGTTGTCCGCTGCGCTCTCATGCATGCTCCGCAAGTCCGCATGCACCCAGTCGCTCGCGGATGATGTGTTGCGCGCAGAGTCGAGCGCGGGTTACTGTCCACCAGCGCCGCTGGTTCAAGAGGCCGATAAGGAGGCCTCGCTTACCTGGTGCATGGATAATTATGCGACTACAGCCGCGTTGGTTCGCAGCCTCCATCGCCTTCCCCATCAGGGCGGCATTGATTGGAATTGAGGTGCTCTCGCGAGTGACGAAAAGGAAGAACCAAGGCTCATGCCAACTGTCGGGCTGAAATTTCGCCTCGTTCACTGCCGCATGTTCACCGCACACGTCGAAATACGGTTCCAGTTCCTTGCGCAAGATTTCTAGGAAAGGCTGGCGCGTTTCCCCTGTCGTACGCTCCAGTGCCGCTTTTCCCGCCCTTCTGTAAGAAGCCGCAGAGAAGAGCGTATCTTCGGCGACCTGAACAGCGGCGGGGTTGAGACCGTATAACCGGAAAATGAAGTTGTTTAGGTCGGCACGTGGTTCGACGGCGTTATCTTGCAGTCGTTGAGTGAGGCTGCGAATGCTTGCCTTATCTCTTGCCGCAAGGTTCGCGATGTTTGGGAACGGCAGCGCGTCGAATTCGCCTTTATTGAAGGTTTGCCGATCGAAGCCACTTCTGCGACTCGTCATCAAGCAGAAATAATCAAAGAAGCTCGAGTGGGCGAGTAGGTAAATCAGCGCCGCGAGTATCTCGGCTTCCGGATGACCGGCGCAGGAATAGCCATAGTAGCTCTGCGAAAAAGCGACTGCGTGATCCGAAATGTAGGCGCGCCGCGCTCCCGGATCATCTCCTGGGGATTGAGGAATTACAACTAGGGGAGGTTGAAACAGTTCCTTCCGACGCGGCATATGCGCACTGCTCTGTCCCTCGGAATTCTTGGCGAACACCTCTCCGTATGTTCTCGCCTGAGCGGCTACGAGCAGAGTCTCCTTCGGCGGCTCAAATAGAGGGAGGTCACCAAGAAAATCCACGAATTTCTGCGACAAGCCGGGAGAGCGGTCATACCCCTTACCGGTCTTAGTGCCACCCGGGTCCCACGCAGTCCAGCGGCTCTCCAACGTCTTGTTGTCTGCTCCCGAAAGGGTTTCCATCAACTCCACATCCAGCCATGTTCCGAACGCGAGGGTCTTTAGAATCCATGGCTGCTTCTCGACTCGATCAGCGCTGATGGGCTGGGCGGCCTCATAGTCAATCCGGAAGCGTCCGAGGCCGTTCAGTTCAGGCTCTTTGACCGGCGCAGAATAGTAGAAACGGTGATCATGGCTCGGTTTGTTGTTGCGAGCGAACAAGATGCAGAAGGGTATATCTACCTCCCGCCATACTGCGGACTTCCGCAAATCGGCTCCGTTGATGAGCCCCGTTATTTCCAGACTTCGTAACACAGCCCGCCAGGCTTCAAAGCCCTTGCCCGACGTGCGCCCAAAGAGTCTCGCCGGCATCGCCAGGGCGATGACTCCGCCCTCCTTTGCCCACTCCATCGCGCGCCACAAGAAAGGCAGGTCGGGATTCTTATCGGGGTTTTGGTATCGTTTTGCGATTTCAGCCAACCCGCGATTGACGAGCACTTTCTGCCCAATCGCAGTAAAAGCTTTATTCAACTCGTCGGTTGGCGACTTCTTGGTCTTTTCGTCCGCGTCGTTATCGGGGTCATTCTTGTCGTCGCGCAATCGCGTCCACGGTGGATTGCCAATTACGATGTCGAAGGTATTGTCGAAGTCTGCGGAGACCTCCGAACCGAGGCTACCAAGCGGGAATGTTTTCGTCGTGCCGTCCTCGCCGGCACCGAAGCGATAGAGCACCTCATCCCGTAGATTGCGGGGGAATTTGAGCGCCTGCGGCGGTCGCGGACTACCGTTGAGTTCAATCGCGGTTATGTAGAGCGCCAAGGCCGCTAGGCGCAGCGCGGACTCGCTGATGTCAAAGCCTCGCAGCTGGTTGTAAAGAATGCTCTGGATGGCCGCAGTCTTTGGCCGTTCGTTGCTAATCCAATGCTCGCGAACAAGGCGACGGAATGCGAGCACCAGGAAAATACCCGCGCCACATGAGCTGTCCAGAACCCGGGCGCTCGCTTTGTGTTTGGTGGCAGCGAATGCTTGTTCAACCATCAATCCGGCGATCGTGCGAGGGGTGTAGTGAACACTCGTGTCACGCGCCGTCCGCGGGTCGGCGCGGTGACTAAAGCTCTCATATACCTGACTGAGCACGCCGACCGGGATGTGGGCGAAGTCGAAGTCGCCCCAGTCAAGTTCAGTCTGCACAGTGTCCCCGGTTGCTCGCCAACCACGAAGAATTGCGTGGAGATGAACGAAGACTCGCTTCCCGGCCAGTCGTTCGGTACGCCTGAAGAAGCGAAGATACTCCGCCTCACGAGCCTCCCGGTTGTTGGCGGGAATCGATTCGTCAATGAGGGGCAGAAAGTCGCCGTTAAACGTCGCATCCAGCCAGGCGGAGGTTTGCGCGGCCTTGTCCGCAGTGGAAAAGGCATCTTTCAGTTCAGCCGCACCCGGACAGATTTGATCACGCTCGCTTTCCAGTACGATGCGGCGGTCGATGAGAAAGCGGAAAAAGAGCGCTCGACCTGCCATCGACAGGACCTCCAGCGCTTCCAGCTTGCCTTTGCCCTCTGTCGGGACGAACTCGGCCGTCATGAGCGTGAGCAGGTCGAAGATCTTGTTGAATACGTAGTCGGTGCCGCTCAGTCGGTGATTTTCTTCAAATGTGCCATGAACCAGGCTCTGAAAGAACAGCGGTGCGGTCTCACTGCGCTCTTCAATAATCTTCACTGGCCGTGAGTCTGCGGTCTCCTGAAAGCCAATAGGAAAGATTTCCAGGGAGCCGGGCCTGAGAACGCCTAGCCACGCGGGATCGCTGCGATTTGCGAGTTGCCTGCGCAACGCGCCCAGTGAAGCGGCATCGCTCTTCACGTCGCCGCTTGCGTCCACGAGATATAGCAAAGCGGCCCCTTGGTGTTCGGCGACTGCCGTAAGTACCGGAGCATGGTTGCTTTGCTTCGGCAACAAGTCAAGGTAGTCAAGCTGCTCTGCCGAAGTGAGCTTTTCGTCAAGCCTAATGACGGCTGAACAGCCGTAAGATGCCAGGCGATCAGCCAGGGGCGGGGACGGCATCAGCGTGGACTCCCGTGGTCCCGAATGAGGCCGACGTATTTGCCTGGAATTTTTACCGAGCACCGTTCATCGTTGCGAATGACGATATCGGGAAATGCACGATTCGCTGCGCGGAGAATTACCGCGCCGCCAAGCCGATAGAAGTGTTTGAGGGTCGCTTCATCGTTGAGCAGCACTGCCGCGATCTCGCCGTCAGCCACCTCGTTCTGACGATTCATTACCGCGATATCGCCTGGCAGAATCCCCGCATCCTTCATGCTTTCGCCTCTCACTCGGAGGGCGAACAAATCGGAACCCGGAAACATCTCAGGTGAAACCGGGACAATCTCGCCAGGATCTTGAAGTGCGATCTGGGGATGCCCTGCGGCTATGTGTCCGACCAAGGGGATGCCCACGACAGGGCGATATTTCAACTCTAACCCCCGGGCCTTACCGGGAAGGCGATTGAGCATTCCCTTCTTCTCCATCAACCGAAGATGGGAGCGCACGGAATTCAGACTGGCAAACCCGAAGCGCTTAGCGATCTCACGTTGCGTCGGCGCGATTCCACGTTTGCGCGATTCGGAATGGAGGAATGCCGCAATTTGTTCCTGACGCTCCGTGGGCGGCGATGGCACAGATCCATGATACTGTTCAAAATGGCAGTATGCCAGATTCTTTTGGTAGGAGCCCCGAGTACCCGAGCGGGCCGGTTTTGGGCGGCTACTGGGCCAAGCCGAGTCCCCATTGTGTCAGCTCTCTCGTTCGTTGGTCCGAGGTGGGCTTGTGATCGGATTCATGACACTTTGATGTAAAACGTCCGAAGCGTAGAAGTGCCGCCCCGGTAGAATTTTCGGCCATCCGAAAGGTAACGACGAGCCGGATAGCGCAGGGATGCCGCCCTTAAGCGAACCGTACTATCGCTAGCCTCCAAACTCCCCCCGCAGCAACTCCGTCTGCTCTCCAAGCTTCGGCACCGCCCCCAGCGGCGGCTCATGCCCGCTGATCTGTACCGGATTTCCAAACACCCGCAAGCCATCCTCCAGCGTCCAAACACTCCGCACCGCCGGCAGCGCCAACGCCTCCCCCACCGTTCGCACCGCCGCGCATGGCACCTCCGCCGCCCGCAACACGGCTTCCCAATCCAAGGCCGTCCGCGTCAGGAACAACGGCTCCAACTCCCGCAGCAGCGCCTCCCGATTCGCATTCCGCAGAACATTCGACGCATACCGCTCATCCGCCAACCAATCCTCCCTACCGATTGCCCCGCAAAACCGCGCCCATATCCGGTCGTTCGTAACGGCCACCGCCACCTTCCCCTCGGCGGAGTCAAACACCTGATACGGCACGATACTCGCATGAGCCGGACCCGCCGGTTTCGGATCGATTCCAGCCATCAGCGAAGCCGCCGTCAATGGCGACATTGCCGCCAAAACACTGTCCAACAACGAGACATCCACATACGCCCCCTCGCCGGATTTCTCGCGCCTTACCAACGCCGCCAACACGCCCTGCTGCAAAAACAGCGCCGCCAACACATCAGCTACGGGAAATGAGACCTTCGCCGAACTCGTATGCATCAAGCCGCTCATCGCCTGCACGATTAAGTCATAACCCGGCCGGTCCCGATCCACTCCCTCCTGCCCAAACCCCGAAACCGACCCATAAATCAGCCCCGGCCGCGCGGCGCGCAACGCCTCATATCCCAGTCCCAATCGCGCCGCCACTCCCGGCCGGAAGTTCTCAATCACAACATCCGCCCGCTCCGCCATCCGCCACACCACCTCCAAATCGGCGGCACTTTTCAAATCCAGAACCGCGCTCTCCTTGTTCCGGTTCAGGCCCAGGAAATAAGTCGAAATATCCCTCGCGAACGGCGGCCCCCAACTCCGCGCTTCATCCCCGCCCGCCTCTTCAATCTTCACCACCCGCGCGCCCAAATCGCCCAACAACATCGTGCAAAGCGGCCCCGCCACCGCCCGCGATAAATCCAGCACGAAGACACCCTCCATCGGCCGCGTCATTCCTCAACCGGCTCCAAAATACCGCTACCGATCAAGTGCCGCATGTAGCCCATCCACCCTTCCCGGACATCCTCGGCCTGCTCGCCGATATGTTCCGCCATGCGATTCAAGACTTCTTCCGAGGTCCGCGTCCCGTCAAACAGAATCAACACCGTCGCGGTCCGCGGCTCTACGTCGTATTCCTGAATAAATCCGTCGATAAACGTGAGCTTCGCCGAATCCGCCATCCAGCGTCCGCCCTCCGGCCGCACCATCTGCTGCATCCGCATGTCCGGCGCCAGCCGCAGTTTCGCCCCCCATATCTCCTCTTCACTCATCCGCAACACATCCTGGCACGCGAACATCCGAGCAATCTGGTGTCCGAAGTGACCCTTCCGGGTGGGCGGCAGCGCGTCCTGCAGATACCAATTCGGCCCGCCCGCCGTCCGCCGCCGCAGTACCACCAGCCAGTTCTGAATTTCCGCAATCCCTAACTCGGCGAAGTAAGCCACCCAACGATCAAGCTCCGCCTTTACTTGCGGGCCGTTGTCCGACTTCAACCACGATTTTGCGTATTCCGCCGCCTGTACTTTCATTCCTCCGAGAACTACCGCATCGCAGCCATTTCCAGTCAGCCACTCGCGCAACCGGGCCTCCCCGGATTTGCCGCCCATCGTCCCCACATCGCATGTGAAATGGCCAAACCCGCCATCGTTCAGGTAGCCCGGCGCTTCCCGCAGTATCCGCTCGGAAAACCGGTCTCCGCCCATCCCCCCATCCCGGTAATACGCCTGGCGATCCGGTGTCATCACGTACGGCGGGTTACATACAATCAAGTCGAATCGCTCGCCCTCCACCGCTGAATAACAGTCGCTTTCACGAAACTCGATATTCGTATGTCCGTTCATCGCGGCGCCAAACCGGCCATAGTTAAGCGCCCGCGGATTTCTGTCAATCGCCACCACCCGCTCCGCCCGCCGCGCTACGTAAAACGACTGAATCCCGCTTCCGCAACACAAGTCCAGCACGTGAGAAAACGGCCGGCTGGCAATGGAATTCGCCACGATCATCGTCGACGTGCCAATGCTCATCACCCAATACATCTCGATCTCTTTCCGCCGCACGCTCGTGTTGTCGGACAACAGAAATAGTCCGTCCTCCAGAAACACGACCGCCCCAACTACTCCCCCCTCCACGCGGACCCACAGCCCAGCGGTGTCGCAAAGCGCGAAGAACTCCTCCCCCACCATGCGGCGCATCACGTCCTCCGGCGTCGCCACGCGCAGCAAAAATGCCCGCAGCAGGCACGCCAGCGGCGTTTCCATCGAGAGCCGCTCCGCAACTTGTGCGTGGTCCATTTTCATGGACGTTTCCGCCACGACCGTCTCCGGCACCGCCGCTCGCATCGCGTCGCCTGTAAACCCGAGCGTTAACAGCCCCGCGCCAATCTTCGCCGCCAGCGCCGGATCATCCACGCGCAGCGGGGCTTTTATCTTTTCCAGCGCCAGACCGGAATCGGAACTCTTGTTATCAATTGAATTCATTGTTGTTGCCTAACTGAATCGGCTCCCGTGTAAAATAGGGCAGCGGTAACGAATTGCCAACCGCTAACGGGAAAAACAGATGCCAAAAACTACTTATGCGGACGTGATAATGGATGTCGCACCGGGTAAGCGCCGGATCGCCGCCACACCGGAACCGGATGCACCGTTCCAGGTACTCATTATGGGTGATTTTTCCGGCCGCGCCAGTCGTGGCGTGGTTGAGCCGGTCCTTGGCCGCCGGCCCATCCCCGTCGATTGCGATGTGGTTGAACATCTCCCGGCGCAACTCGGCGTCGAGTTGCGCCTCGGCCTCGCTGGCGACCACGGCGCCGAACTCCGCCTCGCATTTGCGGAACTCGATGACTTCCACGTTGATCGCTTGTTTGAAAGTTGCGATCTCTTTCCCGCGCTCCGCTCCATGCGCCGCCGCCTCGAAAATCCCGAGTCCCTCAAGAAAATCACCGACGATATCCTCGGCGGCATCGTCGCCGAAACCCGCCCCGAGGCCAAGGCCTCCAGTTCCATCATCACCGGCAGCATCCTCGATCAAATTGCCGACGAAGCGGATGAACCGGCCCCCAAGCGCGGCGCCAAACCCCGCGATCCGCTCCTCGCCTATGTCCACGATCTCGTCGCTCCCCATCTTGTGCCCGGCCAGGATCCCAAGCAGCAGGAACTCCTTGGCCAGCTTGATGAAGAGGTCGGCCGGCAGATGCGCGCCATTCTTCACAATCCTCTATTTCAAGGTCTGGAAGCCGCCTGGCGCGGCCTCGATCACGTCGTCCGCAATGTCGAGACGGATTCCCAACTCAAGATCTACATCCTCGACGTCTCCAAAGCCGAACTTCTTGCCGACGTCGCCGCCGCCAACGATCTCCGCCGCACCGGTCTCTTTCATCTGCTCGCCGCCGCGCCTCCCAACGGCGAGCCCTGGTCCCTGCTCGGCTGTGACTGCTTCTTTCGCCCCTGGATCGACGACATTGAACTGTTGGCCCGTATCGCCATGCTCGCCGATTTCGCCGGCGCCCCTCTTCTCGCCGCCGCCGACCCCACGCTGCTCGGCGTGAAGAACCCGGAACACCTGGGTGATAGCGACGAATGGAACATTGAGAACCCCGTCTGGGAAGAGCTTCGCGGTCTCCCCGAAGCCTGCCGTATCGGTCTTACCATGCCCCGTATCCTGCTCCGCCAGCCCTACGGCAAGGATTCAAGCCCCGTCGAAAAATTCAAGTTCGAAGAGATGCCCGAAGGAAGTACCCATGCCAATTACCTCTGGGGCAATGGCATGTATCCTTGCGTGGCGCTGATTTGCCAATCGTTCAGCGTGGAGAAATGGCACATGCGCCCCGGCCAGTTCCAGGACATCCATAGTCTGCCGGTTCATAACTGGAAGGAGTACGGGAATGTGGAACTGAAACCCTGCGCCGAAGTACTGCTGACGCTGACCGCGGCGGAGACCATGATCGGCTTGGGTCTGATGCCCATGCTCAGCATGAAGGGGAGCGACCATGTCCGCGTCGGCGCGTTTCAATCCATCGCCAAGCCGCCTTCGCCCCTGCAAGGCCGCTGGCGCTAGAGGCAGTATGCGGAAGAAGTTCTGGTCCATAACGATTGACGCCCCCAAAGACAAGATCTGGCGAACGCTTTTGGACGACGCCACGTACCGCGAGTGGACAAGTCCCTTCAGCGAAGGATCGCATGCCATCACCGATTGGCGCGAAGGCAGCAAAGTCCTATTCCTCGACGGCGAGGGCCACGGAATGGTCAGCCGGATTGCGGAACATCGGCCGAATGAATTTCTGTCGATTCAACACCTGGGTGAGATCAAAGATGGCGTGGAGGACACATCGAGCGAAGCGGTGATGTCGTGGGCCGGCGTGCGAGAGAACTACACCCTGTCGGATGACGATGAAGAAGTGACGCTGACAGTGGAACTGGATTTGGACGAAGAGCATGAATCGATGTTCGACCTGATGTGGCCCAAGGCGCTGGCGAAGCTGAAAGAACTGGCCGAGAGGAAGCCTTCCCGACTACCGCAGCGCAAGCACGAAGAGAATCTGTGAAAATAGCTTGACTGTATTAGCAAACTAGCCTCAGTTTACGAAATAGCGCGGTCAATTCGTGAGGCGAGCTGACGTTTCGCTGGGCGGCCTGACCATAGGAATGCGCGAGGACCGCGCCCAGTATGGGTTTCGACCAATGCGCTAGTCAATG
>ENA-ORBV01007124-ORBV01007124.1-microbial-mat-metagenome-genome-assembly--contig:-NODE-7124-length-19334-cov-8.577400_pt1 | contig 19334 bp, 16 predicted proteins | sample MGYA00237777_ERZ505514 | MGnify/ENA primary metagenome ERZ505514 (study PRJEB26160, sample SAMN06269048) | microbial mat metagenome | isolation source: Oligotrophic lake microbial mat | place... | reverse complement strand
TTTTCAAGCAGAAGACGGCATACGAGATTCGCCTTAGTCTCGTGGGCTCGGAGATGTGTATAAGAGACAGTATCAACTGAAAACGGCCTTCGAGGCGCGAACCGGTGGTACGTGGCCCCTCAACATCGGGCAGGTCTATACGACGTTGCAGCGGCTCGAACGCGACGGCCTCGTGACGTCGCAGCCGGCGAGTGCCGATGGAACGGTGATCTACGCGCTGACCGACCGCGGTCGAGACGAGGTCGCCAACTGGTGGTCGGCCCCGGTCGATCGCCATCCGCCGCCGCGAGATGAGCTGGCCATCAAGGTGAGCCTGGCCCTAGGTGCCTCGGGGATCGAAGCCCTGGACATCGTGCGCCGACAACGCATATCCACGGTCCAGACACTTCAGTGGTTGACGAGGCTGCGCGCGGAGGCGACGGCCCGCGAGCCGGCCCACGGCAATGGCAGCGACCCGGATTCGGCAGTACCGGTCTATCCCGATCAGGCCACGGCCCTCATCCTCGACCGCCTGATCTTCGAGGCCGACGCCGAGGCCCGCTGGCTGGACCACGTGGAACGCACGTACGGGGCCGGCAACGCCCCGCTGAGACCCGACAACCAGCGCAGCACATCATCCTCGGGGGGCAGATCATGACCGACATCTCGGCCGCCGTGACAGGCGGGACCGGGGGCGACCCCGCGGGTGCCGGGACTCCCGTGCTGACATTGCACGCCGTGCAGCGGGTGTACGGCCAGGGCGGGACCACCGTCACCGCTCTAGCAGGCATCCACCTCACGGTGACCGAGGGCGAGCTCGTTGCCCTCATGGGACCGTCGGGGTCCGGGAAGTCCACGCTGCTGCACATTGCCGGGGGCCTCGATCGCCCGGACGCCGGTGACGTCGTCGTCGACGGGGTGGGCCTTGGCCGCCTGGACCTCACGCGGTTGGCGGCGCTGCGGCGGCGCTCAGTCGGTTACGTGTTCCAGGATCTCAACCTGCTGACGACCTTGACGCTGGAGGAGAACATCGCCCTCCCGCTCGAACTCGACGGTCTGTCCCGGCGCCGCTCTCGAGAGGCGGCTCGAGAGGCGTTGGGACGCGTCGGACTCACCGAACTCCAGGGTCGGCGATACCCCGACGACGTCTCCGGCGGGCAGCGTCAGCGAGCGGCGATCGCTCGCGCCATCGTGGGCGACCGATGTCTCCTGCTCGCCGATGAACCCACGGGCGCTCTGGACACCGCCGCAGGTGACGAGGTCATGGCGGTCCTTCGTGGCCTCGCCGACCAGGGCGCCGCAGTCATAGTCGTCACGCATGACACTCGGCTGGCGGCGTGGGCAGACCGGATTCTGTTCATGCGGGACGGGCGGATCGTCGAGAGCACAGGTGACCAGGGACGCCGGTCAGGTCCACCCGGCTGGCCACCGAGCGACCTCCCTGAGGTCGACTTGGAGGAGGCGTGACCCCGCCGGTCGACCGCGACCCTCGGCTCGACCCGGCCCGCGTCCCCATCCTCGACCCCAGCACGCCGCTGCGACGGACGCGGGGCTGGCGCCTGCCGTTACGGATAGCCCGCCGGGACGCCTCCCAACACCCGTGGCGGACCGGGCTGGGCATGCTGATGGTCGGTCTCCCCGTCTTGGTGGCGCTGGGAGCCTCGATAGCCATTCGCACGGACAGCATCGACACCGCCGAAGTCGGGCCCTTCGCGATGGGGCAGGCCCAGGGACTCATCGTCGATCGTCAGTCGCCCGGATGGCAGTTCTGGGCATCCCCTGCCCAGTTCCGTTACGACGGGGGCTGGCTGGATTCCAATCGAGACGCGGATCCGGGCGAGCCGCGCACCCAGGCCGACCTGGAAGAGATCATCGGATCACCCCTTGTCCCCATCACCCGCGCTGTCGCATCTGTCGTCATGGCGGATCGGAAGCTGACGGTGACGGTGACGGAATTCGACCCGTTGGCCGCCATAACGGACGGACTCGCGGTTGTCGACGACGGGAGCCTGCCTACCACCCAAGGCGAGGTTGCCATCTCGCCACTTCTCGCGAGGCAGACAGGATTGGGCAGCGGCGACGCCCTGACGGTCGGTGACCGGGACTACTCCGTGTCAGGTATCGCGACGGTTCCCGTCGCACTCGGAAAGCTCGAAGGTGCCCAAGTCATCGGGTTCCCGGGCAGCCTTCCCCGAGTCCCCGGGACCGATTCAACGGCCTACCTCGTCACCGGAGACCTGCCCGATCCGGACGATCCGGCGCTCGACAGCGAGGGCTTTCGCGCATCCGGTTATGGCTGGAGTCGCGACAGGCTCGCGGCACTGCGGTACTACCAGGACGTCACCGTCGCCGAGACCCATCAGGTCGCCTTGACAACCCGCGAAATCCTGACCGACGACGGGACCGGAGTAGCAGGTGCGCTCGGCGTCGACGGCCTGCAGTACGTCGCGTCGGCGTTCTTGGCCCCGGTGTACGCCCTTGTTCTCATCCAGCTGGCCGTGATGTCTGCACCCGCCCTAGCGGTCGGCGTGCGCCAGAGCCGGCGAACGTTCTCGTTGCTTCAAGGCGCCGGGGCGGATGCTGGAACTCTGCGACGGACCGTCCTTGCCCAGGCACTCGTGATCGGAGCCCTCGGCGCGGCCATCGGGGCAGGCGTCGCGGTCGCGGCTGTCAGTCTGATCGTGGCTGCCGGATGGTGGCCGCAACGCCTGGGGATCCGGGGCCCCCTCGACATACGAGGCGGCGACGTCGCGCTCGCCGTTGGCACTGCCACGGTTGCCACACTGCTGGCCGGACTCATCCCAGCCATCAGGGTCAGCCGTAACCCCCCGGTCGGGTCGCTGAGCCGGAGCGTAAGGCCTGGCCTGCCGTGGCGCCGCGCGGTCGCGGGCGTGACGGGCATCGTCGCGGCCATGCTGCTGGTATTGGCGGCTCAGTCGCTCAGTGCCGCCATCCCGCTCGCAGTTCTCCTCTTCGTCGTGGGTCTCTTGCTGACCATCCCGATTGTCGTCGTGGTCCTCGGCAAGGCCAGCCATTACCTTCCGCTACCGGGTTACCTCGCCTCGCGGGACGCGGCACGCGCCGGCGGACGATCGTTCGCGGCAATCGCAACGGTGGCGGTCGCGGTAGCCGCCGCAGTCAGCGCGGCCATGACGTCGGCGAGCCTGCAGGCCTTTGATGAGGCGCGCTACGAGCCGAGGTGGCCGATGGGGACGACGGTGGTCATTTTCGACGGCCGTTACGGCGAGAGTGAGCAATCGGATCTGCGATTCGCCGCTTCGGCCGCAGACGTACGAAATGCCGTGAAGACGGAGCTGCCGACGGCGACCTTGGTCTCGATCAGTAGACCCGGATACAACACGACAGTCACGCTGGCCGCCGATACCGTCATTCCGGTCATCGCGGACCCCGAAGTGCTCACCCTTCTCCGGTATCCCGTCGGGGAGGACGATCTGGCTGCAATGTCCCAGGGAACGGCATTGCTCATCGCCCCTGACATGGCGGGCGTTGCCGACACCGACAGTGCCGAGGTGAGGGTCGAGACCTCTGCCAACGGCGCCGCCCCCACATTGGCGGTCGACGAGGTCAACGTCCGACGGATCGGCGGGCGGACAGGCCAACCCGGACGTGAGCTTCTCATGACGCCACAGACCGCTCGTCAGCTGAATATCCCGGCTCTGCCACAAGAGTTGTTCATCCAGACTCCTCGGCCGCTGACTACTGACGATGAGGCAGCCGTTACGGCAGTAGCAACGGCCCGCGATTCGTCGTCGTACGTCTACACCGAACGCGGCTACCAGAACAACAGCGGGTTGACGGGCGGGATCCGGCTGCTGTTTGCCGCCGCCGTCCTCGTCGTCATCCTGGGGACCGCCACGGCAACCGCGCTATCACTCATCGACACCCGGCGCGAACGCGACCTGATTGCGGCTGCGGGTGCGTCGCCGCGAACCGCGCGGAGCGTGGCGGCCGCGACAGCACTCGCCTACTCCGGCATCGGAGCCCTGCTCGGGACACTTCTCGGTGTGCTCCTCGGACTTGTCTTCGCCATTGCGTCCGTGCCGGCCGCCCGGCAGCCGCTCGCCGACCCGGTCGTCGTACTGCCCTGGCCGGAAATCACGGTTCTTGTCCTCGCGGTGCCGCTGGTCCTGGCCTGCCTGACCTGGCTGCTCTCCCGTCCCGGGTCGGCGCTTTCGGGAGCGCGCGCGTCATCTCGGGTTTGAAACTGCGCGGCAGCCGACCGCCACCCTTGGGTTGCATCTCGTCATCAACTACTGCGAGATATATGAGTCGATGAGCAAGCCCTCATTGCGCCGACGGCTTCGATGTTGTCGCTGATGATGACGGAGCATTACGTGTCCCGGCCGAAGAGCTTGCCCGGTCACAGCAAACGTGCCGGTGGTCGACTGCGAATTGTCACCACACCAACAGAGGAGCGCGGTGGGCGCAGCGCACGAGGCGCGCTGGCAAGTATCGTCAGCGCAACGGACGGGGACGCCCTACTCGACTCTCTCCACCAGACGAAAAGCGAGCGGATTGCGAACATGGAGCAGCGCTGGACATGCGGGTCACGCTCCTGCGGCCACCGCTCGTCGTGTTCATCGCGCTGCACCGCCACATCTAGAGCGGCTCCACGGCCGGTTCCACCAAGTAGCCCCTCCGCCACGTAGCCACTTCCACCGAGGGAGCCCGATGCCCACCATGTCGACACCGAGCGTTCCCACGCCCCTGCACGACCTGTGGACCGTCTGTCCCGCGGCCGGTGACGTCCCCGCTAACGTCGCCTGGGCGGGGGCCGTCGCGGTCACCGTGCCGGGCACGGTGCACACCGACCTGCTGGCGGCGGGCCTCATCCCCGACCCGTACCTCGACGACAACGAGCGGCTGTTGGCATGGATCGGCCAGGCCGGCTGGCGCTACGAACGCACCCTGCAGTGGCAGCCCACCGGTCACGACCGGGTGGACCTGGTGTTCGAGGGCCTCGACACGGTGGCAACCGTCGAGCTGAACGGCGCTGTCGTGGCGCGCACCGCGAACATGCACCGCACCCACCGGATCGACGTCACCGCCCGGCTCGCGCCCGGCGCGAACCCATTGGCCGTGACCTTCGCCAGCGCGGTCCGCCATGCCGACCAGGCCAGCCTCGACCAGGGGGCGCGGCCACACGCCAACCACCACCCGTACAACGCCATCCGCAAGATGGCCTGCAACTTCGGCTGGGACTGGGGTCCCGACCTGGTCACGGCCGGGATCTGGCGGCCGGTGTCGCTGCACTCGTGGAGCACGGCCCGGCTGGCGGCCGTCCGCCCCGTGGTGACCGTCGCGGAGTCCGGTGAGGGCCACCGCGGCACCGTCCAGGTCTTCGTCGACGTCGAGCGGGCCGGAGCTGACGTGCCCCTGAGCCTCACCGTCTCGATCGGTGGTGTGGCGACCACCTCGACGCTCGCCCCTGGCGCCACCTCGGCGATCATCACGACGAGCCTCGACGCGGTGGGCCTGTGGTGGCCCCGCGGCCACGGCGCGCAGCCGCTCTACGACGTGGCGGTCGAACTGGCCGCCGGCGACGACCCGCTCGACGACTGGTCGCGGCGCATCGGCTTCCGCACGGTCCGCCTCGACACGCCGCAGGACGAGCAGGGCACGGGCTTCTCCCTCGTCGTCAACGGTCGGCCGGTCTTCGTCAAGGGCGCCAACTGGATCCCCGACGACGTCTTCCCGCACCGCGTCGACCGGGAGCGCTACTCCCGACGAACGGAGCAGGCGGCCGAGGCCGGGATCAACCTGCTTCGGGTCTGGGGCGGCGGCATCTACGAGGCGGACGCCTTCTACGACGAGTGCGACGAGCGCGGCCTCCTTGTCTGGCAGGACTTCCCGTTTGCGTGCGCCGCCTACGCCGAGGAGGAGCCGCTGCGGTCGGAGGTGGTCGCCGAGGCGCGCGACAACATCACGCGGCTCATGCCGCACCCGAGCCTCGCACTGTGGAACGGCTGCAACGAGAGCATCTGGGGCTACGTGGACTGGGGCTGGGAGTCGCGGCTGGACGGCAAGACGTGGGGCCTGGGCTACTACACCGAGGTGCTGCCGGATCTCGTCGCCGAGCTAGACCCCGGCCGGGCGTATTGCCCGGGCAGCCCGTGGTCGCTGTCGCTCGATCGCCACCCTAACGACGAGCGGCACGGCACCGTGCATTTCTGGGACGTGTGGAACCAGCTCGACTACACGACCTACTGGCAGAAGACCCCGCGGTTCGCCGCGGAGTTCGGCTGGCAGGGGCCGCCGACCTGGTCGACGCTCACCCGAGCGCTGTCCGACGACCCGCTGACGCCGGAGTCGCCCGGCATGCTCGTCCACCAGAAGGCGTTCGATGGCCACGCCAAGCTCACCACCGGGCTGGTCGCCCACCTGCCGGTCCCGGATCGGATGACCGACTGGCACTGGGCCATGTCGCTCAACCAGGCCCGGGCCGTGCGCGTCGGCATCGAGCACTTCCGGGCACTGGCGCCGTTGTGCTCCGGCAGCATCATGTGGCAGCTCAACGACTGTTGGCCCGTGACGTCGTGGGCCGCGGTCGACAGCGACGGCCGCCGCAAGCCGCTGTTCTACGCGCTGCGCCACGCCCACGCGGACCGGCTGGTCACCGTGGAGCCTCGAGGGGGCCGCCTCGTGGCCGTCCTCGTCAACGACACCGACGAGGCCTGGTCGGGGCCGGTCGACCTAAGCCGCCGCCGGCTGGACGGGAGGTCCCTGGCCCATGCCGAGCTCGTGGCGAGCGCGGCGCCGCGCTCGACGCTGGTGATCGAGGTCGACCCGGCGCTCGCCACGGCGGGCGACCCGGCACACGAGTTGCTGGTGGTCACCGCCGCAGAGCACCGCGGCCTGTGGTTCTTCGCTGAGGACCGTGACTCGGCGCTGGTCGGCGGCGCCTTGGAGGCCAAGGCGGTCGCGACGAACACCGGCTACCAGGTGGCCGTGACCGCCTCGTCGACCGTCCGCGACCTCGCACTGCTGGTGGACCGGGTGGACCCGGACGCGGTGGTCGACGACATGCTCGTCACGTTGCTGCCCGGCGAGACCGTGATGTTCGAGGTGGTGGCCGCGGCCGGGGCGGACCCGACCGCGTTCCTCGCTCCGGAGGTGCTGCGCTGCGCGAACGACCTGCTGGCCGGTCGCTTCGGGGGGTGACCGTCAAGCCGTGGCGCGCTCGGCGAGGGCTTGTCCTGGCGGACGGACTCCACGACCCGGACGCCACCGGGCACCTGCTCGGACTCGTCGCGCCACTTGCCGCCGGACGCGCCCGGCACCTCGAACGCGAAGGCGAGGCCGCGCGACGCCTCGGTAATCATGGGCTTGGTCGCCCACCGGGTCTTACCGAGGACATTGCTGCCCTTGAAACGCGCTCCGACCGTGGCGGCCTCGGCGCCGTCGAGCCAGTGACCAGGTCGTAGACGGTCTCGGGGTGGGCCGGGACGAGGCCATGGCGGTCTCCTTGGGGGGTGGCGGCGGGGCCGATCCCCGCCTGCACCCTGATGACGGAGCACCGTCGCCGGATCGACAGCCCGGCCAGACATCCGTCCGGACGAAGATCCGTCAGGCCGAGCGGGACCGGAACGTCGCCGTACCGAACGCGAGGCCAACCACCACGAGGCCTGCGGTCGCAACGTAGCCCCAGATCGCCGTCGCCGACCATGCGCTGCCGATGAACAGCTCACGCATGCCGTCGACCACGTGCGTCAGCGGGCTGGCCATGGACGTGTAGCGCAGCCAGTCCGGCGCCAGCGACATCGGCAGGAGGATGCCCGAGAGCAGCAACAGCGGTAGGGCGATCCCGTTGACCAGCGGCGCCAGGGCGTCCTCGCTGCGCAACCGCAGTGCCGCTGCATACGACAGCGAGGCGAACGCGATCCCGAGCAGGCCGGTGAGCACCACGGCTGCCGCCACGCCGGCGACCGGTGCCCGGAGCCCGAACGCGAGGCCCGCAACCACGAGGATGACCGCCTGCACGATCAGCACGACGGCGTCACGCAGCACGCGTCCCATGAGCAGGGCCGTGCGGCTCGCGGGCGTGACCCGCATCCGCTCGATCACACCGGCCCGCCACTCGGCCACCAGGCCGAACCCGACGAAGGCGGCGCCGAACATGCCGAGCTGCACCAGCAGCCCAGGCACGAACACCTGCCAGGCGTCGGTGCCGGACGCCCCGTTGCCGCCCGGAGTCAGCGGCAACCGGGTCAGCAGGGGGCCGAACAGCACCAGGTAGAGGATGGGCGAGGCGACACCGAAGATCACCCAGACCGGGTTACGCAGGCTGATGGACATGGCGCGGCTGAAGACGATCCAGGTCTCACTCAGGGCAGCAGGCATCAGTGGCTCCGATTCGGGTCGAGGGTCCGGGTCACGCGTCGTCGCGCAGCGAGCGGCCGGTGAGCGACAGGAAGACGTCGTCTAGCGAGGGACGCCGGGTCTCCAGGCCGCTGACCTTGACGCCGGCCGCGTCGAGGTCTCGGAGCATGCCGGGCAGCAGGCGGCCGGCGTCGGGGGCACGGAAGCTGATCCGGGCGATGTGGGCGCCGGACTGGTGCACCTGGGCGCTGGTTACCTCCCCGGCCGCCTGGCCGAGCAGCGCCGACACGAGGGCCGCCGCCTGTCCGGCCTGCGCCCCGTCGGTGAGGTCGAGGTCGACCGTGTCGCCGGAGACGTGCGCCTTGAGCTCGGCGGGGGCGCCGTCGGCGACGATCCGGCCCTCGTCGATCACGAGGACGCGGTCGCACAGCGCATCGGCCTCGTCGAGGTAGTGCGTGGTGAGGAAGACGGTGCTGCCGTGCACCTCGCGCAGCGAACGGATGTGATCCCACAGGTTGGCCCTGGCCTGGGGGTCGAGACCGGTGCTCGGCTCGTCGAGGAAGACGAGGACCGGTCCGTGCAGCAGGCCCATGGCGATGTCGAGTCGGCGGCGCTGCCCGCCCGACAGCGACTTGGCCGGGCGCTGCCAGACCCCCGACAGATCGAGGGTCTCCAGCACCTCCTGCGAGCGCGAAACGGCCTTGGCGCGGGTGAGGCCGAACAGCCGCGCCTGGCTGACCAGCTCCTCGCTGACCAGCGCCTCGTCGAGGGTGGAGCCGCGCTGCGGGACGTAGCCGATCCGCCGCCGCACGGCCACCGGGTCGCGGGCCACGTCGGCTCCTGCCACGACTGCCGAGCCTGCGGTCGGGGCGATGAGGGTGGTGAGGATCCGGAGCGTCGTGGTCTTGCCGGCGCCGTTTGGCCCTAGGAAGCCAACGATCTCGCCGTGCGCCACGTCGAGGTCGACCCCGCGGACGGCCTCGATGTCGCCGCCACGGGTGCGGTAGGTCCGGGTGAGGCCCCGAGCCTCGATCGTGCCGCGGATGTCAGTCGTCACGGCCGCGAGTATTACCCTCCCGGTACCGGTCGTCAATCTTGATTAGTCGGACGGCCAGCCAGGCCAGGCGGGCCACCGGCCTTCGGCATCGGGCACTTGGACCCCGCCGGCCAGGCGGTACGCACCTGCGTCCAGCCGTTCGACGAAGCCGCGGCACCACTGGATCTCGCCACGCAGCGCCGCGTCGCCGAGGTGGAACTGCTCGGCCGTCCAGCTCGGCGCCAACCGCTCCCGGGCCAGGTAGGCGCCCCTGTGGGCGGTTTCGGCGACCAAGGCCTGCAGGCGGAGCAGCCGCCCGCACATGGCGGCCCGCATCTCGCTTCGGCTGAGCATCCCGGCGAAGCACAGCGCGGCCATCAGCCTGGCCGGGTCCATCGGGTCCGGCTCCCACAGCGTGGTGCGCAGCATGCCGCCGAAGGCGCTCTCGCCGTCTCCGGTCAGCCGGTACGTGGTCCGGGCGGGGCCTGCGCCCTGCTCGGTGGCCGACTCGACGAGGTGTCCCGCGCGCACGCCCGAGCGCAGCCCGTTGTAGATCGAGCCGGGGTTCACGTTGCCCCACGAGTCGACGCCCCACGAGAGCAACTCGCGGCGGATGAGGTAGCCGTGGGCAGGCTGGAAGATCCGCACGCAGCCCAGGACCAGCAGGGTCGTCGCGGACATGGGGGCAGACTAGGGGCCCGTCAGATGCGGCACCGCTGGACCGGTAAGCCGAGCTCACCGGAGAGGTCGGCGGCTCGACCGCGGAGCGCCGGGCAGCGCTCCGGCGCCGGTCGAGGTGCCGCGAGTGCATCCAGCACTCGGGCGCCTCGTAGTGATGGAGAACAAGAGGATGACCCAACCAGAAGGAATTTGGAGGAAGGCTTCAATACTGACCGTTGGGGGAGGGCTAGCATTCTGGTTGGCCAACTTCGCATTTCTCTGACTCCCTCGCTGTGGATTATCGAGCTGCGGGTTCGAGGTTGCTCTACTGTTGGCGCGGCTTCACCCTCCCACTTGCGGGGGGTGGAGGCAGGACTACCGTCAAATGTCGGGCGTATCTCATCTACGAGAGGAGAGACCGAGATGCCTACCAGCACGATCGATCACCTGGCGCCGGACAAGGTGGCCAGGATCGCGGGCGGCTTCTATCTCGCGTTCGTGCTGGCCTCCGTGCTTGCCGGCCTGCTTGGGAACATCGGGACGGGAGGAGTGGACCAGGTCTACTAGTCACTGATCACGAACGCCTGGTCTTTCCGGCTCGCTATTGTGGTCGTGTTGATATCAGCGTTCCTCTTCCTCATGGCCGCCTGGGGTCTCTACGTTGTGCTGCGACCCGTCAACCCGGACCTCGCGTTGCTTCCTGCTGCTCAACGCGGTCGGCGTGGCCATTCAGTGCGCAAGCATGTTCCCGCTCATGGCCGCGGTATTGCTTGGGGACGATGCCAGCCGGATGCAGGCATACTCGGAGGCACAGGTGGAGGGACTGACCTTCCTCTCCATCAACCTCTACAAGACGGGCTTTATCACGGCCCAGCTGTTCTTCGGCACGTGGTTGTTCCCGCTCGGCTATCTGGTCTACAAGTCTGGACTCCTTCCCAGGTTCCTCGGCGTCCTTCTGGTACTTGACGGAATCGGTGTCCTGATCTGGTTCCTTCAGGCAATGCTGCTACCGGCCTACCCCGCAATCAGCTACCCAGCGTTCGCTCTGAGCTTCGTCGCAGAAGTTGGGCTGGGGTTGTGGCTCCTCATCAAGGGCGTGAAGGTCGTCGACTCCAGATCTGGCCTGCCGACCTGACCCCTGCGTAGGCTCGTCGAATCCCGTGCTCCAGCCCCGGCCTGTCCGCTTCAGACAGACCCCGCCTGGCCGACGAGCGGAAGGGACCAGCGAATGGCGGCGGCGATCCACCGGCCGCGTGCTCGGGCCGGTGGAAGGGATTGCCGATCGGGGCGCACTCGTGGCGAAGTTGTGCTGCTGTGCTCGCTGCCTCGTCGTGCCATCCAACAGCCGATCCACGGTGGTCTTGCTCCGGGTCGCCCCCGGATCACCGGTGGATTCAGGCGGAGCCGCAGGCGCTGCTCCCCGGTCGGTCACCCCACCAGGCTGCGCGCGTGCTCATCATTGCCTTGATCCTGTTCGGGATGGTGGCCGGCTGCCTGGCGTGGCTCATCGTCCGGGGCGGCGGACCTCGGCGGATCAACTGGCCCGAGGCCTTCGCTGCCGGCATCGTGGGCTCGTTCGTCGGAGGCCTGTTGTCCAGCCTGATCGCCGGCGACGGCCTCAGCCTTCGCCTGTCAGGGCTCATCGGGTCGATCATGGGGGCGGTCATCGTGCTCGTCGTCTGGGGCTGGGTCCGCCGGGCACGACGGACCATCTGGCCCGCGCCTGCGACGATCGTCGGCTCGCGGCTCGCGGCTCGCGGCTCGCGGCTCGCGGCTCAGGGGGCGGGCGGCGGGTTTCCGTCGTGCGCGATGAGGCGGCGGACTCGCAGCGCGGTCGCGACGACGGGTGAGCCGAGGGTGGCCCCGAGGATGCCGCCCACCGATCCGCCCACCAGGATCGGGCCCAGCGTGACGATGGGGTGGATCTTCAATCGGCCACTCGTCAGGTTGGTCGCGACCACGGTCTGCAGCACGTTCTGGACGATGAGGACGACGATCAGCATGACGAGCGCGGCGTCGCTGTCCTGGGTGCCGAGGGTGATGAGGGTGGCGAACACGGAGGAGATGACGGCACCGAGGTAAGGCACGTAGGAGGTCACGAACGTCATGAGGGCGATCGTGAGCCACAGCGGGACGCCGAGGATGAGGGCTGTGCCCCCGATGACGACGACGGTGAACAAGGCCGACAGGGTGAGAGCAAGGAAGTAGCGCCTGACCGAATCGACGGCGGCAGCCACGACGTCATCGCCCGGGACGGTCGTCGTCGGGATCCGCCGCCCGACCCACTGCGTCAACCTCGGCCGGTCGGCCAGGATGTAGTACAGGAAGAACGTGCCGACGACGGCGCCGATGACGAAGGCCCAGACTCCGGACAAGGCGCCGGCCAACGCGGAGGAGATCGCGGCGGAGATTCCGCCTACCCCGTCGCGCAGCGCGTTCTGGAGCTCCTGCCCCAGGGCCTCCGGCACGCCGACGGCGCCTCCCACCCCGCTCAACCACCCGTCGACGGCGCGGACACCACCCACCAGGGCACGCGAGATCTCCCCGCCCTGGTCCAGGAACGCCGCCACCGTCAGCCAGGCCGACCACGCGGTGATGGCCACGAGACCGAGGAGGACGAGGACGGCGCCTGCTGCGCGCGGCAGACCGAGCCCGTGGAGCCGGCCGACAACCGGCGAGAACAGGATGCCGAGGAGGATCGCCACCGTGAGGGGCACCACGAGCGTCGAGAGCGTCGCCAGGACCGTGAGGATGGCGGCGATGAGAACGATGAGGCCGATGGCGAACCACGCTCGTAGGCCGTTGCGCACCAGCCAGGACTCGGACTTCGGTGTCACGATCAATGGTCGGGTCGGGTCGGGCCGAGCCCTGCGATTATCACCTGATGGGTAGCCGGGCTCCTGCGCGCCGGCCCTACCCGGGACCGACCCCAGCGGGAGGACAGCTCCGCCGGAAGGATCGTCCCCACGATCCGCACTGTCACCGTGAGCCGGTGTCGGAGGAACCCATGGCGGACTTAGCGGGGCCGCACGACCGCCACGTCCTCGGCGGTGTGCTCGACCCGTGCGGCCTCGATCCGCTGACCGGCTTCTACCGGGACGGCACGTGCACGACGGGACTGAGCAGCAGGTAGACGTTGACGGTGGACCACCGTCCCGGACAGCGTGGCGGCAGGCACTCTGACCTGGACGAGCGCGGCACCCGCTCCGGTGACAGCGTGCCCGCCTCGACGAGTCCCGTGAGCTGCTCCAGACGCCTCGAGCTCGGCTCCAGATCGCCGTCGTCATTCACGACGTCCCTTGAGCGCGTCGCTCGCCCACCTGATCGCGATTGACATACGAAGCGCAATTTCCGACTATGGCTGCGTGCTCGAGCTCCAGAGCGTCGCTTGGTTACTGTCCGGCCCACCACGACCGGGCCCCGGACCGGCTGGGATGCGCGAAAGTCCCGAGCGCGCCACCCCGTCAGCGCGCCGTGTGTGCCTCAGGCGAAGCGGGCGCCGCAGCGGGATGCGGGGCGAAGAGGGCCAACAGCTCACCGATGTGATGGTCGCTCTCGACGGGGTGCCGGAAACGGCCGACACCGTTGACGGCATACTGGTTGCGACGTCCGACCCGGGTCCGGGCCAGGTAACCGGCGGCCTCGAGGTCGGCCACGATCGTCTGTACCGCCCGTTCGGTCACGCCAACCGTGACGGCGACGTCGCGCATGCGCACCTCGGGGTCACCCGCGATGGCCAGAAGCACGTGCGCGTGGTTGGTCAGGAATGTCCATCCCGCCCCGGGGGGAGCGCTCGACGCCTCGACTCCGCCTGATGACCGCTTCACTGCCCACCCTCTCGATCGGCCTGCTCGCCGGTCAGGATCCTGCCCTCGCGAAGCCCGTTTCGCCACATCAGCTTCGCTGGACCCTGTTTCAGTTCTAAGGAGAACACGTGCTCGATGTCCCTCTGTGGTTGTGGTTGGCCTTCGCGGCCACCGTCGTGGTCGCCCTGGCCATCGACCTCTTCTCTCACCGCAAAGCCCACATCATCGGCTTCCGGGAAGCCGCCTGGTGGAGCGCCGTCTGGGTGGGCCTGGCGGTGGTGTTCGGCGGAGTGGTGTTCGCCGTGCTCGGCACAACTGCGGGGGTCGAGTACACCACCGCCTGGTTGCTGGAGAAGAGCCTGTCGGTGGACAACCTCTTCGTGTTCGCCCTGATCTTCGCCTACTTCAAGGTGCCACGGGAGTACCAACACCGTGTACTGTTCTGGGGCGTCATGGGGGCACTGGTCTTCCGGGGGATCTTCCTGACCCTCGGCGTTGCCGTCGTCAGCCAATTCACGGCCATCCTATTTGTCTTCGCGGCCATCCTGATTTACAGCGCCTACAAGCTCCTGCGCGGCGCCGACGACAGCTTCGACCCCAGCACCAGTATCGCCCTGCGGGTCCTTCGAAAGATCGTTCCGGTACGTGACGAATACTCGGGCACCAAGTTCTTCGTCAAGGAAGGCGGCAAACGCGTCGCCACCCCGCTCTTCGCCGTTCTCATTGCCGTCGAAGCCGCGGACCTGGTATTCGCGGTCGACAGCGTTCCTGCCGTGCTGGCAGTGTCCTCCGAACCCTTCATCGTTTACACCAGCAACGCCTTCGCAATCCTCGGACTGCGCGCCCTGTACTTCCTGCTCTCCGGCATGCTTCACCGGTTCCACCTGTTGAGCAAGGGACTGGCGTTCATTCTCGCGTTCATTGGCGTCAAGCTCATCCTGCAGGCCGCACACAAGACGATCAGTCCCGCGGTGCCCGAGATTCCCTCAACGGTCAGCCTTGCCGTCATCGTCGTCGTGCTCACCCTCAGCATCGGCCTCAGCATATGGCGACCCGCGCCCGCGGAGGAAGCGACCGTTGGCCGGGAGGACGCTGATAGCCGGTAGGACGGGTTGACCGCAAACCTCACTCCCGCAGACGCCCGGGCCGAGATTGCCCGGGCGATCTGGCCACGACCAGCCGCGCGGACGGAAGACCCGGCCGGGGTCGAACCATGATCAAGCCAACGGCTTCTGTCGGTCAGCTCCGGGAGCTTCCGCCGTTGACATGTTTTTGATCGCTTCGGTCTGTGAAAGTCCCGCCAGCGACAAGAAGAGCGGTAGGTCCGGTTTGAGCGGCTGCCGAGGGCGGGCCGGTAGGTCTCAGGACCTGTGCGCCCGATGTCGATTGCTTCGCGACGGCCCGTGCGCCGGGGATTTCGCCTTAGGGGCAGACCGTTGCGGCGAGATCGCCGTGAGCTGGTGAAGCGATTGTGAGGATCGCCACCTCACGGTCTCATGGAGTCTGATCAGGACTTCGTGACGGCGAGGGAAAGCTGTTCTATGCGCGGTCAAGAACGTCTTTTCCCGCCGGATCGTGGGCCATTGTCAGGCCACTCCATCGACTCCTGAATGAAGGCCTCCTTGGCAGTGGCCGCGCTGCGCAACGCTGTCGCCCCTTGCACTGGGCCTCCGCCTCGATCACCAAGACCGCAGCCAAGGAGTGACCGCATGGCCCGGCGCACGCTGCGAGGTCTCGTGAGGACCCGCCAGCTTCCACCCAACTTCCCCCGCGGGTTTGAGGTAGTGCAGGAACGTCGCCCACCAGTCATCCCGTAGTGTCTGCGAACGGGGTATCAGCTGGCCGCCCGCGGTGCTCTTAGAGGTGAATTGCTCGTGGAATCGCTGGCCTGGAGGTACGTCGTGATCGACCCCGTGCAGATCCTGTGGTCCCCGGCTGGTGCGAGCATGCCCTCGCTCGGTGCCCGGAACCTGGTCGACGTCACCGACGGCGACACCCCGAACATCCGCATGCCGATCCGAATGTTGTCGGTCGACACGCCAGAAGTCACCGCCCGCACAGCGGAACGTGCAAGCGCGATCGACATCGAGTTCACACAACTCGCCGAGTGGATCGAGCAGGGCCGGGCGCCGATCTCCGACGTCCTGGCTGCGTATGTGCTGCCCAAGCTGACCACGGGCACGGCCGGCACACTGCAGTTTGAGCAGGGCAAGGCCGCGTCGGCGTTCGGGAAGCAGAACATCGACACCCGGCTCGCCCGCCCCGACGGCTCACGTCGCAACCTGTTCATCCGCGTCGCCGACAGCCCGTTCGACGCCAACTCTCGGCTGCTGGCCTACATCGCCCCCAACTACTCGACCAAGGAGCGGGAGACGCTGTCCCGGGCCGAGCGCGCGACATTCAACCTCGACCTGGTCGAGAACGGGTGGGCGGCTACGTTCGTGATCTTCCCATCGATCCCTGGTGAGCTGGACCTGCCCCTTTTGGTCGAGGCCGCCGCCACGGCCCGGGCCAACCGGAAGGGGATCTGGGCCGAGCCGGCGACCTTACTGGCCTACGAGTACCGGGCCATGGAGAAGCTCCACGCAATCACCGAGAAGATCGTCGGCGGCGAGAAGATCCGCGGCGCAGCGGCGTTCGCTTGGCGAGAGCGATACTGCGCCGACATGCGCAACCGCCAGCTGCACGGCCCCGAGGGCTACATCGACATACCCCCGGAGTACCGGTTGTGGATCTGGCCCGACGACGTCGCCCGCACCGTCCGCGAGCTCAACCTCGTCCCCGCACCCGCCCTCGGCCGCGCTCTCTAACCCTGGCGACGCTCGCTGCGACCGCGTCGTACATCGCCGCGCCCACCGCGATGCGGATCGCCGCGAGGTCGAGCACGAAACCGGGCGTCGCCCCTGGCTCCGTCACACAATCGGGAAGGCGGGTTTCGGCCCGGCGGGACGTATCGCACGCTGCGAGCCCCGAGTACGTTCGCCGGACATTCAACGCGAACCGGGCGCGTGTCGGTGACGGTTTCGGGCGCTGCGCAGCGAAGGAGTCATCTGCTCATGGAGATTCGCGGGCGCGACGTGCTCCTTCCCACCTCGGCGGTCTCGGCGTTCCCCCGGCCGCACTGGCTACAGGGCCGAATTCTCGGCAGCCTCGCCGAGCCGGTCTATCGCAGTCACAACCTGCGGGTCGCCTACGAGGACGCCAGCAAGCTCTGCGCTCGCGAGCAGGAACTCGCGGGGCTCGACATCCTCTGCGACGGCGCCCAGTACTACGAGTGGGAGGCGCCAGGCTTTCAGCTCGAACCGATTTTCCACTTCATCCCGGAGAACCTGGGCGGCTTCACGCCCTATGGCCCGCCGGGGGACGGCGCGAAGTACGCCCCCTTCTACAAGGCCGTCGTCGCGGACACAATCGAATGGAAGCGACCGATCTTCGAGGCGGTCGTCAACGCGATGAAGGGCGCCACCGACAAGCCGTTCAAGGTTGCGTTCCTCGGGCCCGCGCAGCAGAGCGTCATCGTCGACAACCAGCACTACGGCGACCCCATGGACGTCGCGCGTGACCTGGCCGTGGCGATGAACCACGAGCTCAAGTACCTGCAGTCAATGGGTATGGAGGCGGTGCAGCTGATCGACGTGCTGGCGCCGTACACGCAGGACATGTGGCAGATCGACGTCCAGGAGATCATGTTCGACGGCGTCGACGTCCTGAAGTTCTGGCACGTGTGCTACGGCAGCGTCGACGGCCAGCGCGACGTCTTCGAGGCCAAGACCCGCGAGATGATCCCGCTGTTCGAGGCCTCGCCCGTCGACGTGATCCACCTGGAGTCCTGCAGCGCCGAGTTCAGCGACCTCGATCCCTACCGGGACTTCCCCAAGGACAAGGTCCTCGGCCTGGGCGTCGTCGACGCCAAGAACGTCATGGTCGAGTCGCCCGAGGTCATCGCCGACCGGATCCGTCGCCGGCTGGAGATCGTGCCGCCGGACCGCTTCCTGGTCTCTCCCGACTGCGGCCTGGGGTACTTCAGCCGGACCACCGCCTACGCGAAGCTGCGGAACATGGGCAAGGCCGTCGAGATCGTCCGCGCCGAGCTCTGAGCGGGCTGCTGCCCGCGGGGACTGCTCACCTGGGCGTCGGCGCAGCTGTGCCGAGTGCCCGCAGGGTGTGGTGGGCCCGGGTGGCCAGCTGAAGATTGAAACACACCTCGGCGTTCGACAGGTCGTGACCGCTGATCTGCCGGATCCGCTGCAGCCGGTACTTGAGCGTGTTGCGGTGCACGATGAGCGCCGCCGCCGTCGCTTCGTAGTTCCCGCCGCGATCCAGGTAGTAGGCGAGGGTGCGGACGAGGTCGGCACTGCGCTGGCAGTCGTAGGCGAGCAGCTGGCCGATCCAGGTCTGCACGAACCGGTCGACCTCGTCCAGGCTCTCGTTTCCGATGAGCAGCCGGTAGACACCCAGGTCGTCGAAGCGGACGGCCCGGTCCTCCCACTCCGCGGTGTCGAGCAGATGCAGCGCCAGGCGCGCCTGCCGGTACGAGCGCGGGAAGTCCCCGACCACGGAGCATTGCTCACCGACGCCGATCCGGGCGCGCCCGCCCCCCAGGTCGCGGATCACGCTCTGCCGCAAGCCTTCCCAGTCGGCCTCGGTGTCAGCCAGCAGGACCACCTGCGACCCCCGCGCCACCATGAGCGAGCCGGCCGGCTCGCGCCGTGCCGCATGCCGGACCGCCTGGAAGAGCGCGTCGGTCAGCGAGCCGTGGCTGCGGCTCTCCACGATGGTGCCCTCGACGACGACCACGCGGTGCGGTCGTTGCAGGTCATAGCCCAGTGCTGCCGCCCTCGCCAGGGCGCTCTCCTCGTCGGTGCCGGTGAGCAGCTCGTCCACCAGGTCGCGGCGGATGCGCAGCTCGCCCTCGGCGAGGCTTCGGACCCGGGCGAGCTCCATCGCCAGGACGGTCGCGCCGTGTTCCAGCGCCATGACCTCGTGCTCGCCCGCGGTGCCGCCCGGGTCGACGAGGCAGATCACGCCGAGTACGTCACCCTGCGGGTGCGCCAGCGCGATGAGGTTCCCGCCCTCGCGGATGGGGCGGCTCGACGCCAACGCCCTGTGCAACAGCTGATCGCGCCGCGGCGCCGGGTCCTTGGGATAGGGGTCCGGCCGGTTCGGGCCCGCCCAGGCGCGCAGGTTCCCGTAGCGGTCCTCGATCGCGACGGGCAGGCCGGTGAGGTCGTGCAGGGCCCGGGCGATCCCGTCGCGGCCCTCGCCCGACACGGCGATCGAGGTCAGCCGGGCGTGGATGGCCATGCTCCGCTCGAGAGCGGCGACCGTCCCACGCAGCCGCTCGTTGACCTCCTTGAGCACCCGCTCGGCGATCATCCGGTCGCGGTCGGACAGCTCGATCGTGGAGAAGAACTCCACCTGGCCCGCGGCGTCGCGATGGCACTGGATCACCTGGGAGACCGGAATCTCCGCCCCCGCCTGATCGAGCAACGCAGTGATGCCACGCCAGAAGC
>ENA-ORBV01007123-ORBV01007123.1-microbial-mat-metagenome-genome-assembly--contig:-NODE-7123-length-19335-cov-4.731073_pt1 | contig 19335 bp, 16 predicted proteins | sample MGYA00237777_ERZ505514 | MGnify/ENA primary metagenome ERZ505514 (study PRJEB26160, sample SAMN06269048) | microbial mat metagenome | isolation source: Oligotrophic lake microbial mat | place... | reverse complement strand
CAGAAGACGGCATACGAGATTCGCCTTAGTCTCGTGGGCTCGGAGATGTGTATAAGAGACAGGGTCTTGTTCGCGAGTGGCTCCTCGCGCCGCACCTTGGTCGCCGGACTCACCGGCGCCTTCATCGCGGTGAAGTGCGCATCCCAAACCTGCGCCCGGCCTTCGTCGCCGCGTCGCACGTCCAGCCACTCGCGGGCCTTGCGGTCGATGTCGCCGGCACCGACAAACGCCACGATGTCACCCGCCGCTACCTGCCGCGAGAGTCCGCGCGAAAACTCCGCCTCGTTCGCCGGCAGATAGCTCAACGCCAACGTCGGCGCGCTGCGCTTCAATTCCGCGTAAATATCCGCCGTCGTTCCGCCTGCCACCGGCGCTTCACCCGCGCCGTAAACGTCGAGCAGATGCACGATGTCTGCGATCGCCAACGCCGCCGCGAACTCCGTCTTGAATTGCGCCGTGCGACTGAAACGATGCGGCTGGAATATTACCACGAGCCGTCCCCCGCCCGCACTCAGCCGCTGGCGCAGGCTTGTCAGCAACGCCCGAATCTCCGCCGGATGATGCGCATAATCCTCCAGCACCGTGATATCACCCGCGGCATGCAAGGTCGTCTGCCGTCGGCGCACGCCGGGATACTCTGCCAGTAATCGACCTGAAAGCGTGCCGCCCATCAGCTGCAGTGCCGCCAACGACGCCGTGGCATTGAGCGCGTTGAACTCACCGCGCGCGCGCACCTTGGTTTCCGCGGGCGCAAACCTCCCCGTCAAGCGGAGGGTCATGACGTCACTCGTCTCAGTGACGATTTCACTGCTAAAATCGCCGCTCTTGCCGAACGTCGCGACCGCCGCTGTGAGACGCTCTCCCGGGGCTCCCGCTGAAACTCCCGGGCCCGTCAACGAGCCGAGTACGCGCGCACTCAGCGCACACGCATCGCTCACCAGAATAGCTCCGCGCGTACGAACCAGGAGCGCACGGAACGTCGCTTCCAAATCCGCAATCCACCGATAGTGATCCGGGTGATCCCAATCCAGATTCACCACCACCGTGATCTCCGGCGAAAAGCCTTCAATGGTGCCATCGCTCTCATCGATTTCCGCGACCACCCACTCGCCCGCACCGATCCGGGCCGGGGGCGTGTCGTCCGCCAGCAATCCGCCCACAATGTAGCCCGCTGGAAAACCGGCCTCGCGCAGCGCGATCGCCAGCATCGCGGTGGTGGTCGTCTTGCCATGGGAACCGCAAACCGCCACGAGCCGTTTTTCGCGCGTGACTTCGGCGAGCAATTCACCCCTTCGCACCAGCGGCAGTGCGCGCGCCGTTGCCGCCAAATACGCCGGATGGGTCTTTCGAATCGCCGACGAATACATCACCAACTCGGCGTCATCAGGAATGGGGCCCACCTTCACTCCGCCTCGCCTGAGCACGGTCTGCATCTCGGCCGACAAGGCATCGTCTTCGCCGCTCACGCTAAATCCGGCCTGCGCCAGATACTGGGCCAGCGGCCCAACGCCCATGCCCCCCACGCCAACGCAGTGAATGCGCTGGAAGGCACGACTAAAGAGCAGGGGAAGCGGAGCGGATCTCACGGGTTCAGGCCGGCGTCATCTGGAAACCGCCCGCGTGTTCGCCGCGAGCGAGGCCCTCCAGATCGTTGAGCATGAGATCGAGGGAATTCGCGCGGTCCATACGCTGCAGGTTACTGCGAAATTTACGGAGCAGCGCGTCGTTAAAAATGATGTCCATCACTTCGCTGGGCAGCTGCGGCAGGCGCTCCTGTTGCACCACAATACCGCCACCCTGCCGCTCGAAATACGCTGCGTTTGCCCGCTGATGATCGTCCGCCGCCTGTGGATACGGCACCAGGATCGCGGGCGTCTCGCACCGGATCAACTCAGCCAGAGTCCCAGCGCCGGCCCGCGAGACCACCAAGTCCGCCGCCGACATCACCTCGGCCATGCGATCAGAAAATGAGGTGAAAACGCTGCGCACTGGCACTCCGTCGCGGGTCTTCAATTCCACCGGGCCATCCTGGCCTTTCCCGAGCCCGGTCACGACGTACAGCTGAATTCCTTCCGCCGCGAACTCAGCGAGATGGGCGCGCGCCCAGTCGTTGAGCGACGACGCGCCCTGGCTGCCGCCGAGCAGCACGACCAGGCGCTGGTTGGGATCGAGGCCCAGCGCGGCGCGGGCCGCGGCCTGCGAGTGGCGCACGATTTCCCGCCGGACTGGCAACCCGACATGGCGCGTAACGGTTGCGCTGATACCCGGCAGACGAATGCCGGGCGGAAGATAAACGCGTCGGGCCAGGCGGCCGAGCGTGCGGATCGCGAGCCCGGGCACGCGGTTCGATTCGTGGAGCGCCGCCGGCAGACCGACCACGCCGCCCGCGACCACCAGCGGGGCCGACGTGAATCCGCCGAAACCCACGAGGCAATCCGGCCGGACGCGGCGCAGGAGCGCACTGCAAAACAAAAATGCTTTCGCCTGCGAAGCCACGCAGCGCGCGAGTTGAGGCGGTTTCCAACTAAAGCCCGTGCCGGGCATCCGCTCGAATCGGAGTTGTGGATACTTCTCACTCAAGCGGGCATCGACCTTCTTTTGGCTGATGAGCAGCAGCGTCTCATGCCCGCGCGCCCGCAAGCCTTCGGCGAGCGCAATGCCCGGCGAAAGGTGACCTCCCGTGCCGCCACAGGAGATGATGAAACGGCTCACGCGAGCACCTCCCGCAGGGTGCGATCACGTTCGCGCAACGTCGCGCGGCCCCACGTCCGATGCGTGTTCCAAATAATCCCCACCAGCAGGCCCATCAGCAGTAAGTTGGAAAGACCCGCGCTGATAAACGGCAGCGACATGCCCTTGGTCGGAAAAACGCCCGTGACCACCCCGATATTTATGATCGCCTGCAGGCAGATCAGCAGAATGCATCCGCCCACGAGCAGAAAATGAAAGAGGTTGGGCGCGCGTCGCAGATGCAGCAATCCGCACACGAGGATCAGGGTGAACACGGCCACCACGCCCAAGGTACACCAGAGCCCCAGTTCTTCACCGACCACGGAGAAGATAAAATCCGTGTGCGCCTCGGGCAGGTAGCTGAGCTGTTGCCGCCCCTGGCCGAGTCCAGATCCTTCGATTCCTCCCGCTGCATACGCGGCCAGCGCCTGACGCAACTGATACGATTTCTCCTCGCTGAGAAACTCCATCATCCGCCGGAGCCGGTTGGGCGTGTACATAACCAGGACCGCCAATCCCGCCACCATGCACAGAGCAGTCGGAACGATGTAGCGCCATTTGGCGCCAGCCAGGAACATCAGCAGCAGTCCCACCGCCATCATCAGCGCGGCGGTGCCGAAGTCCGGCTCGAGCAGCACCAGTCCGGCGAACCCGCCGATCAAGCCGAGCGGAAAAACATAACCACGCCAAAACTCCGCAATGCGGGTCTGGTTGAGCGCCAGATAATGCGCGAGGCAGAACACCAGGCCAAACTTCGCGAACTCCGAAACCTGGATCCGAATTGGCCCGACCCCCAGCCAGCGCCGGCTGCCTTTAACTTCGATGCCGATGTGCGGAATCAACACGAGGACGAGCAGCACGCCCAGCGCGCCTGCGATCCACCAGGCGTAACGCCGGGCGTAATCCAAGTTAACGCGGCTCGCGATGAAGCAGATCGTCGCTGCCCCCGCTACGCCGATCAGCTGTTTGTTGAGATAGAAATAGGGGCCTTGTTTGAACCACGCGCTCGCACTGAACAGAATCGTCAGTCCGAGAAACGTCAGCCCCAGCGCGCAGACGATGATGATCGTGGCTGGATTGAACAGCGTTCCCGCCGGGATCCGCTGGGCTGATGAATCAGAACGCATGACGAGGGCGCGCGAAAATCAGGAAACCGGGATGCTTAGTTTCCGCTCTTGGGCGCAGCCGTGATCGTCCCTTCGTCGATGCGGATCACCGGAACCGGCGCGGGCTGAACGGGCCGCTCGACGATGGGAGCTGGCTCAAGCGGCGCCGGCGTGGAGGTCGACGCACTCTGCGGAGCGCGGGACACCGGAGCTGGCGTTGAGGCGGTGGACGAAGAGGACTTGGTCGTCGTCTTTTTGCTCGTCGTACCTTTCTCACCGGTAGCCTGCCAGCCGGGAATGACGAGCTCCAGGCCGGCGCGGATTTTCGCAGGATCTGAAATATGATTGGCGACCGCGATATCTCCGGCCTTCACACCGTAAATCCGAGCGATGACGCCGAGCGACTCACCCGCTTTGACCACGTGTTTGATGCCGCCACCGGAAGCTGCCTTGGCCGGGACTACATCAGCGGTTTTTTCCGGCGCCGCGTTCCCCTTGGGCGTCACTGCCGCTGACTTCGCTGGGATCATCAGCTTCTGGCCCACTTTCAAGGTGGACTTCGAATTCAGATTATTAGCCGAGGTAAGTTGCGCAATGGTGACGCCATGCTTGCGAGCGATCGCTCCCAAGTTGTCGCCCGCCTGAACCGTGTAGGTTGAAACGGGAGTGACATCGCCCACCTTTTCCATGGCGAGCGTGCCGGCCACGGGCGTGCCGGGACGAGTGGGAGTAAAACGGACGTCAGGCGTAGCCGTGGAGCTGGACGCCGTCGCCGAAGCCGGAGCTTCCGGGTTGAAACTGACGGAGGACGGGCTCGTCGTCTCAGCTCCGCCCGACGTATAGTACGGGGAGGCCGAGGCGCTCGTGGCGGTCGCCGGAGCGGCCGTGATGACCGGCGCTGCGGTGTCAGACGGCTGCGGCGCCCGCTTGGCGGTGGAGCTGCAGCCAGGATTGGCGAAAATGACGACGAGCGCGAATAGATGAATGCCGGCAACAATGCCGAAAATCTTCAGGATTTTCATAGGAGGAGAGGATGACAGGTTGTGAAGCGATGAGGGGGTTAACGCTACCCCAAATTGGACGCGGCCATGCTGGAACTTCGGACGAGGGCCTCGAATTGTTGGCCGCGATCTTCGTAGCTCCGGAACATGTCGAAACTTGCGAAGCCCGGGCTCAGCAAGACGTGCTCACCTGGACTAGCGAGTTCTGCGGCTCGCCGCACCGCTTCGGCCAGATTCGCGCACCGCGTGTGCGCGAGGCGGAAGGTCGACGCATGGAAAGCAAGGTCAGCTCCGGTCTCGCCGATCAACACTGCGTGTTTCACCCACGGCGCGATTCGGTGCACAAAGCCGGCTACATCGCCGCCCTTGGACTTGCCGCCGGCGATCAACACCACCGGAGACTTGAACCCGGCCAGCGCCGCTTCCACCGCGTGAAAATTCGTAGCCTTCGAGTCGTTCCAAAAGACGACGCCTCCGCGCTCTGCCACCTTGGCCAAGCGATGCGGACCCGCGCGAAACGTTTTAGCCGCCGCCACGAGGTCGTTACCCTTGAGGCCACGCGCCCGCCACCACGCTTCCGCCAAAACGAAATTTTCCCGCTGGGGATAGGCGGCAAAAATCGTGCCAGCCAGGCGCTCGTCCGGTGGCTGTTGCTCGGTCGCCACAGCCGCCAACCCCGTCACGGGATGATCAAATTTATGCGCAAACGCCTGCACGGACGTTCCCACAAACACGTTAACTCCCGCCCGCGTATGCGCAATCAGCCGCCACTTGGCATTGAAGTACGCCTCAAGGGAACGATGACGCTCGAGATGATCCTCCGCGAAATTGGTCCAGAGCGTGGCGTCGGCCCGGAAATGTTGGAACGCCTCGGCTTGGAACGAACTTACCTCGCAAACCGCAATCGCGTCGGCCGTTCCGCCCGCTTGCTCCGCCGCAAGTTCGGAAAATGAGAATCCGATATTGCCCGCTGCTTTTGCTGTGCGGCCGATCTCACCCAGGGCATGCGTGAGAAATTCCGTTAGCGTCGTTTTCCCATTCGTGCCGGTAATCGCCACCACCTGGCCGCGCCAGAAGAGAGACGCAAAGTCCAGTTCACCGACACACTCCGCGCCGGCGGCCTGGGCTCGTTTCAGCCAAGCGTGCTCCGGCGCGAAGCCGGGCGAATAGACCACCAGCGCGTGCTGCCGCGCCGCCTCCGCCGTGAAGTCCGTGCCTTCGCTCGCCTTCGCGTCGTACACCTGCCCCGCAGCCCCGAGTGCGGCGAGCAGGCGCTGGACGCCTTTTCCGCTCACGCCTCCGCCCAAAATGGCGACGGGTTTCGCGAGCAGCGGCTGAAGAAAATCTGGGACCGACAATGGCATCAGGCTAACGTCAAATTCTATTTCCCCTGCTGAGTGTTTCCCGGGCGGCTTCGGGTGCGCAGCATTTCCCACGTCTGCACAAACGCGCGGTTACCCATAATGACTCCGGGAGCGGTGACCGCACTCGCGTTAATCGCGCGGGCCCGAATCAGTTCTTTCTCAAGCGGACGCAACGGTTGCAGGGCACCGGATTCTGGCGATTTTTTATCGGCATTCATGGTTAGCGCAGTTTGAGCGTGGCGAGGCTCGCAAGCGCGAACCCGAGGGAGAGCACCCAGAAACGGAGGACCACCTTCGTTTCCGGCCATCCCTTCTTCTGAAAATGATGATGAATCGGCGCCATCAGGAACATCCGGCGGCCTGCACCGAAGCGGCGCTTGGTGTATTTAAAATAGCCGACCTGCATGACCACCGAAAGCAGCTCCATCACAAACACCCCGCCCGCGATCACCAGCGTGAGCGGGTGATGTATCATAAAAGCCATGACACCGAGCAATCCACCCAGCGCGAGCGAGCCGGTGTCGCCCATGAACACCTCGGCCGGGTGCGAGTTGAACCACAGAAAGGCCATGCAGCCGCCGATCAACGCGCCGCAGATCACACTCAGCTCCCCCACTTTCGGCACATGGCTCATCAGCAGGTATTCCGAATAGATGACGTTGCCGGCGACGTAGGCCATGATGCCCATGACGAGGGCCACGGTGATCGTGCAGCCCACCGCGAGCCCATCGAGCCCATCGGTGAGATTGATCGCGTTGCTGAAACCGACGATCCAAAGATATATCAGCACCACCAGCATCCACCACGGCATGTGCGTGATGACGGCCTGCTTCACAAACGGCACCCAGAACTCTCTGATTTCCTTCGTACTATCCGGGTGCAGCAGCAGCATCCCGAGTGCCCCGAACGTAGCGAGGGACTGCCACCCGATTTTCTCCCAGGAGGAGATCCCATTCCGATTCTTGTGCACGACTTTGAGGTAGTCGTCCCGGAAGCCCGGAATCGTGAGCGCTGCGTACACGAACAGACTCGTATAAACCCACACGTTGGGTGCCGCCCACAGCAGCGAACCGATAAACACCGAAATAAAAATGATCAACCCGCCCATGGTGGGCGTGTTTTTCTTGTCAAAGTAACTCGCCCCCAGCGAGCCGGTCCGGTCGTCGATATAGCCGTGCCCAAACTTCAACTGCTTGAACTTCCGGATCATCATCGGACCAATCGCAAAACCAATGATCAATGCCGTCAGCGCGGCCAACGCGGTGCGCAGCGTAATGTAACGCAGCAGCCGCAGTGGGCCGAAATATTCCGAGTAATCTGCGAGATAACTTAACACGTCAGTGGCTGAACGGTAACGAGGTCTGAACCTCGAGAATTTTTTCCAGCTGATACCGGCGACTCCCCTTCACAAAGACGGCCCCGTACCACTCCGCGACGGCCGCAGCCATGGGCTCGATCGACGATACGATCTGCAGTTGCTCCGTGAGGTCACCGTGCTCGAGCACGCCCGCGCAAACGTCGTGCGCGTGGGTGCCGATAACGAGGAGGTGGTCGTTGGCGCGCAATGCGAGCGAACGCCCGAGTGCGCGGTGATACGCCGCGCCGTCCGGTCCAAGTTCCTCCATGCAGCCGATCACGTAAAGCCGGGCCTCAGCCGGCGGCGCGATCGCCGTAAACGTCGCCAGCGCATCCGCCATCGAAGCGGGATTGGCGTTATAACAATCGAGGTAAAGCAGCCGCCCATTCTCGCGTCGGACTTCCCCGCGCAACCTGGCCGCCTGCCAGCGCGGCAACCGCGCTTGCACCAGCTCCGTGGATACGCCGAGCCACAACGCCGCACAGATGGCGAGAACCGCGTTCTGCGCCTGACCCTCGGACACCCGCCGGCAGGTAAACGTCACGGGCGCCGCTCCTCCATACGCCAGGGCGAGCGAGGTCTGCTCGGCGCGCTGTGACACCGCGAAAAACACCTTCTCGGGCGTCGGCCCCGCCGGACGCACCACTTCCGCCCGCTCCACCACCATCGTGCGCACCCCCAACGCCCGAAAGGGCGAATACTGCGCCGTGTCGTGGGAGAAAATCGCGACGCCCGTCGCCCGGGTGGACGCCGGGAGCACGGACTTTTCGCGCGCGACGCCTTCGAGCCCACCGAGCTCCTCGGTGTGGGCCGCGGCAATCAACGTAATCAACGATACGTCGGGCTCGATCATCGCTGCCAGCGGCGACATCTCCCCCGGTGCACTGATGCCGGCTTCAATCACCGCGAACTGGTGGCGCACCGGATCGATCCGCGTCAGCGTGAGCGGAACGCCCAGGTGGTTGTTGAGATTACCCTCGGTGGCGAGAACGCCACTGTCTTCACCACCGAGGAGGATCGCGAGCAGGTCCTTGGTCGACGTTTTGCCCGCACTTCCAGAAATGCCCACCACCGGTCCGCGGAACCCGCGGCGATGTTCACGCGCAATTGTCTGCCACGCCGTCAACGGATCGGCGACCACCAGCTGGGGTAGCTCGAGCGTGGCGTCGGCGACCGCGACGATCGCCGCAACTGCACCCGCCGCCTGCGCTTCGCGCACGAAGGCATGTCCGTCCCGCTGCTCGGTCCGGATCGCCACAAATACATCGCCGGCGCGCAACTGACGCGTGTCGAAGTGAAACGCGCACAACCGCACGGCCGGCAGTGACGTCCATTGACCACCGGTCCACGCTGCGAGTTGGGCAGGAAGAAACGTCGGCATGCTAGGTGCCGGGAAGGTGGGCCAAGGAGTGAGAAGACTTCCCCATTATGATGTCTTTAGGGATTTGATTCCGATCAGCTCCCGCACGACCTGACGGTCGTCGAAAGGGAATACCGTATCGGCAAACTCCTGGTAGCTTTCGTGGCCCTTGCCCGCAATCAACACGCAGTCGCCGGGCTTCGCGATGTCGAGCGCGAGGCTGATCGCACGACGGCGATCATCGATCCACGTGATCTTTTCCGGCGCGGTGACGCCCCCCCGCATGTCGTCGAAAATCTGGGAAATAGCTTCGGTGCGAGGATTATCGGCCGTGGCAAAAGCGAAGTCCGCGACCTCCTGAACGGCGCGCGTCATGAGCGGGCGTTTCGAGCGATCCCGATTTCCCCCGCACCCAAACACCACCAGTACGCGGCCGGGCGTGATGGCGCGCAGCATGCCCAACGCATTTCGCAGTGCGTCATCGGTGTGCGCGTAGTCGACGAGCACGTTGAACGGTTGCCCCTCCTCAATCCGCTCCATGCGGCCGGCCACGCCCTGGAACAGACGTAACCGCGCCAGCACTACAACCGGATCGCGGCCCAACCCCCACGCGGCCGCGATCGCGGCGAGCAGGTTGCTGACGTTATAGCGGCCGATCAGCGGGGAATCGATTTCCATCGTGCCACCCGGCCAGACGAGACGGAAGGTGGTGTTCTTAAAATTGAGCGCGACCTTCTCTGCCCGAACCTGCGCTGCCGGACTCTCGCCGAACGTGACCACCTTCGTGCCGGAAACATGCGCGGTCAGGTGGGCCGCCAATTTCTCTCCGTACGGATCATCAAGATTCACGACTGAAACTTTGGGCAAGCTGCCGGTCTCGCCCGTGAACAGCCGCATCTTCACCGCGAAATAGCTCTCGATGTCGTGATGATAGTCGAGGTGATCTCGCGTGAGGTTGGTGAAAACCGCGGCGCCAAATTGCAGCCCCCGAACCCGCTGCTGGTCGATACCATGCGAACTGACTTCCATGACCGCCTGGCGGCAGCCAGCGTCGCGCATCTGCGCCATCATACCGAAGATATCCAGCGCCTCCGGCGTCGTGCGGAAAGACGGGACGGTGCGCGCTCCCAGATCGTAATTAATGGTGCCGAGCAAACCCACGCGTTGATCGCCACTGAGCAGGTGCTTGAGCAGGTGCGTCACGGTGGTCTTGCCGTTGGTGCCGGTGACGCCGACCACGGTCATGTCCCGGTCGGGAAACTTGTAGAATCGCTGCGCCACGCTGGCGAGAGCCGCGCGCGCATCCGCGACCTGGATGAAAGTCACCTTGGCCGGCGGCAGCACGGGCATGCGCTCCGTGACCACCGCCACGGCGCCGCGACTCACGGCTTCGTCGATGAAACTGGCCCCATCGGCGCGGAGGCCCGGCAGCGCGAAAAAGAGGGTTCCCGGCACCACGCGGCGACTGTCGATCGCGAGACCCGAGATGGGCCGGTCGAGCGAGCCCTTGACGGCGACAATCTCGCCGGCGGGGAAATAATCGGAGAGTTTCGGAGCCATTTTGAAAACGCGGTTGATGGCGAGCGATTCGCTCCGCGTGCGACGAACGCGCGCGGGTTGCTGAAACGCATGGATGAGCGCGTAGTTGGACGTGAGGTAGCCGATCACAGACGGCCTCCCTCGTGAGTTGTCAGGAGGCTTGTTTTCACTGCCGAAGAATGATGAGATTTGATTTCTAAAATGGGGATCAGCCGTTCACCGATCCGCTTGAACGACGGCGCGGCGACCAGGCGGCCGTAAGCCACGCCGGGCGGACTCTGGACTTGGGCTTCGTCGACGATGACGGAGATGGCCACCTGCGGGTTGCCGGCGGGGAAGAAGCCGACGAAGGACGCGACGTGGTGCTTCCGTGAATACACCAGCTTGGACGTGCCGTCGCCGCGGAGCTCCTCAATGAGTTTTTGGGTCGTGCCGGTTTTGCCCGCCACATCGAAGCCGGCGATGGCGGCTTCCTTGGCCGTGCCCTCGGCACTCGCCACGGCCATCAACATGGTCGCAACCTGGCGGGCGGTCTCTTTGGCGATGACCGGGTTCAACTCAGACGCGCCGTAGCGGTAAACCACCGCCCCGGATGCGTCCGTAATCTGCCGGATCACCTGAGGGCGCAGCAGCACGCCGGCGTTCGCGATCACGGTCATCGCTTGATGCATTTGCAAGGCGGTGGAGGCGACGGAGTGGCCCATCGCGAGCCGGGTGATATCAATCGGGTTCCACTTCTTGAAGTGGGTGAATAGTCCGGGAACTTCGCCGCCCACGGGAAAACCGAGCGTGCGACCAAAACCAAATTTGCGCGCGTAATCGTAGAACCGTTCGTCGCCCAGGAGTAGTCCGAGCTGAGCCGCGCCCTTGTTACTCGAATGACTGACGATCTCGGAAACGGTGAGGTCGCCCATCCGATGATCTTCGCTCGGCAATTTAACCACGCGGCCGCGATTGGTGGCGGTTTCCAGAGTGCAATCGAACACGCGCGTGGGCGTCACCAAACGCTCTTCCAGCGCCGCGGCGGCGGCGACAATCTTGAACACCGAACCCGGTTCGTAAACGTCGGCGACCGCGACGTTTTTCATCCGCGCCTGCTCTTCTTTGGCGACCTTGTTGTACTCGTTGAGATTAAACGTGGGGTAATTGCCCATCCCCAGGATGAACCCCGTGCGGGGATCGCTAACGATGATGGTGGCTTTCAGCGGCCGGAACTTCTCGACAATCATCGCCAGCTCCTGCTCGACGATGTCCTGCACGATCAAGTCGATCGAGAGCGTGACACTGTACCCGTCGACCCGCGGAACTTCTCGCGAACGAAACTGCGCCAGCTCGCGATTGCGTCCATCGCGTTCCCCCACCCGCCAGCCGCTCTGCCCTTTCAAATAGAAGTCCGCATACGCTTCAATCCCCGCGCCCGGTTCGCCCGCCCGATTCACGTATCCAATGATGTGTGACGCCAGCTGGTTGCTGGGGTACGCGCGACGGTAACCCTTTTCCCGGTACACGCCGCGGATCCCGAGCTTCTCGATCTGCTGATAAAGCTCCTCGGAAACATCCTCGCACAGTTTAACCCACTGAATGGGCCGTCGACCGCGCTCATCCGCAGTGCCTTCGCGGACATCATCGTCGAGCGTTTCATTCTGGGCGGGAGCCGCCGCGGTGGATGCCCCTCCGGAAACATCAAAGGATAGCTGGGCAACCCGGCCTGGCTTCGGCGCCACCGCGACCGCCGCAGCCGGGACCGGCACCGGCGTGCGAAACTTGGTCGTAAAGATGCGCTGCAATTCCGCCTCGGGCACCTTGATCAGACGGGCGAGCTCCGGCCATTTCGGTTCATCCTGCGGCCGCAGATAACTCGGATCCACGACGAGTACGCTCGCCGGACGGCTCGTGGCCAGAATGGCTCCGCGCGCGTCGAAAATATCACCCCGCCGCGCACTCTCCGCGATCAGCTGATGACGGACCTTCGTGATCGTGCCGAGGAGTTCGTCGCGGTTGACGACATGGAGCCAGACGAGGCGCACGCCGAGCCCACCCAGGCACAGGAAAAGTCCAGTACCGAGGAGAACGATGCGGTAGCTCGAGGAGAACCCCTTCGACATGGCATCAGCGCTGCGCGAGTTTGAACGTGATCGGCGGCGGGCCGTCAGTGAACACCCCGGCATTGGCGCGCTCAGCCATGCGGCGAACGGGATCCTCGGTCACATTGTACAGCGGCACATCGTTCATCGGCACGAGGCCGAGCCGCATGCGCACGTTAAGTCCGCGAAGCAGCTCGGGATGCTGCTCGCTTTCGATCACGGCCGTCTTCTCGCTGATCACTCTCCGTAGCTCGGCGATCTCAGTCGTCAGCTGGCGGTTCATGTTCGCCGTACTTGAAATCTGGTGACGCATGTACACCGTACCGAGCCCGACGCTGCCGCCGAGACAGATCGTGACGAGGAGGCACACGACGATCTGGTTTACGAACGCTTGGGAGTTCTGCTTCATGGGGGTAAAAGTGAGCGGTTGGTCCCGCCCGGAAGAATGGAGTTCAGAGCTTGCGCAGCGCGCGAAGCCGGGCGGAACGACTGCGGGGGTTGACGGAAAGCTCAGCGTCATCGGGCGTCACCGGCTTGCGGGTAAGCGGCTCGGCGAGTTTGACCCGATAGTCCTGCGGCAGGCTGTCGTTCGCATTCTCGGGCTGACCGCACATCCGACGAAAAAAATGTTTCACGGGGCGATCCTCGAGCGAGTGGAAGCTGATCACGCAGAGCACGCCGCCGGGGGTGTCACCGGCCGGAGCCGCGAGTTTGGCAAACGCCGCCGGGAGCGCGCGGTCGATGGCGCCGAGTTCGTCGTTCACCGTCATGCGAATGCCTTGGAAGGTGCGGGTGGCGGGATGAAGGCGCGACGTGTGCCGGTCGCGGGCGGGGATCGCGTTGGCAATCACCTCGGCGAGTGAGGCCGTGCGGCCGAGCGCGCCGGTGCCGCGCGCCGCCAGGATGGCGCGGACGACGCGGCGCCAATGCTGCTCTTCGCCGCAGTCACGCACCGCGCGGACCAGCATGTCTTCGGTCGCAGTTTCGAGCCAGCGACTCGCGGGCAAACCGCTGCGAGGATCCATGCGCATGTCCGCCGGGGCATCGTTGCGAAACGAAAAACCGCGCTCCGCGTCATCGAGTTGGAACGACGAAACGCCGAGGTCGAACAGGATGCCGTCGAAGCCGGCGGCTGGAATTTCACTGAGGCGGCCGAAGTCCGAGTCAATCAGCTCGAGCTGACCGGGAAAGGTTTCGCGCAGCGATGTAGCGCGCTCAGCAACGGCGGGATCGCGATCGAGCGCCATGACGTGCACCTGGGGCGCAGCTTCGAGCAGAGCGCGCGTGTGGCCGCCGCCGCCGAACGTGCAATCAAGGTAGCGACCGCCCGGGCGCGGCGCGAGGAACTCCATGACCTCGCGCAGCAACACGGGTTGGTGGCCGGGGCTCATGGTCTCAACGCGGACCTCATCGATTGCTGGCGCCATCGGGGAGTCCCTTTGCCTTGCGGGGTTTTGCTTTGCTCACCATCCGCAGCACGAGTCCATCGCGCACGCGCGGGGTGACCACCGTGGCCTGAAACGATGCGATACGTTCATCGGAATCGATCCAAGCGGGAAATCCGCGGCGAGCCGCGGCCGACGCAGTTAGGGCCGACTTACGGAGGGGAACATGCTGCGAACCGCTCTTGATTTTAACAGAATTCCGCATGGTCAAATGTCCAGACGACGCATAAGGTCGCCGAAGTTTTCGCCCGCTGTCCTGGCCTCCTCTTGCTGCCAGCGGGCCGGGTTGTAGATGTTGAATTTCGTGAGCGATCCCACGAGCACGGCATCCTTTTCGATACCTGCGTGCTGGAGGAGTTCCGCGGTAAGTCCGGATCGGCCGGCCTTATCGAACGAGAAACTCTGGGTCTGAGAGAAGAATTTAGCCGCGAACGCCTGCGCCGACGCGTCGCTGAGCTTCAGCGCCGAGAACTTGTCGTGCAGTTTATCCACCTCGGCTGGCGGCAGTACCGCGATGTAACCGTCAGGATGGGGCGTAGCCAGGAAAGTGTCCTGTTCTCCATGGGCATGACGCCACGCCGACGGGATCGTGAGTCGACCCTTGTCGTCCAGCGTGTGCCTGAAGAGGCCCGTGTAGACGGATTTTACTGCCTGCGCCATGGATGAACGGAGCAACTTGCTCCAAAGTGCCCCATTTCAACCCATTTTACCCCCTCCCCGTCAATAGCAGAGGCATAAGGTGCACCGAAACTTACTCACTTATTCACACTTATTCACAATCAACGATCACCGTTGGTGCATTCTGCACGGCAAAACCATGAAATGGCCGATCCTTGCTGGAGGTGTGCTGGTCTCCCCCGCGCTTGGCATTCCCGCACCGCATCGCAACGCACTCGCGCATACGTCGAACCAGCGGCTTAGGGACAGGCTCCTCCACTTCGGATAACCCGATCTTGGTGGAGCGTGTTGTCCCCAACGCGCTTGGCTTTCCGGCGGACTTCGCCCTAACCGATGCGTTGAGCTTCGCCTACGCCAGCCACTTCTTGCGCTGGGGCAGGTGGACCCACCGATCGGCGGTGGACCAGCCTTTGCCTTTCAGGTTGGCGCTATCGCGTTCCAGCACCCTTCGAAAATCTTCTCATGTTGCGCCCTTCCTGAAGCACCGACGGGAACCGCAAACCCGCGCGACAGCGTGGACTAACCTTACACTCGACGGCCACACCCGGGCTGTCCAGTAATTCGCTGTCGTACCCCTCGCCCACATTCGCCCGGCGCCGATTTGAACTCACGTTTGTGTCGTCCGTCGCGACCCGAAGCTCGTGCCCCCTTGCGCCATTCGCCCTCATGAAAATCCTCGCGTTCCTCGTCGCCACGTTAGCCGCCAGCTTCTCCCTCCTCGCGGCCGCTCCCGCCAACCGGCCCAACATCCTCCTCATCGTGTCGGACGATCATGGATACGGCGATGTCGGCGCTTATGGCTGTAAAGACATCCCCACGCCCAATCTGGACTCGCTGGCTCGGAACGGCGCCCGCTTCACCAACGGTTATGTGAGCTGCTCGTTTTGCAGCCCCACCCGCGCCGCGCTGCTGACCGGCCGCTATCAACAGCGGTTCGGTCACGAGTTCAACCCGGGCCCCGTGCTCGTCCCCGACAAAGACATCGGGCTGCCGCGCACGGAAACCATTTTCCCCCAGCGCCTGAAAGCCGCCGGCTACACGACCGGCCTGGTCGGCAAATGGCACCTCGGCTACGAGCCAGACCGGCACCCGATGAGCCGCGGCTTCGACGAGTTCTTCGGCTTCCCCGGTGGTGCGCACTCGTACGTGAACTCGGAGGCGTCGCCTGGAAATCCGATTATGCGCGGACGGGAGCGGGTCATGGAAAAGGAGTACCTCACCGACGCGTTTGGCCGGGAAGCAGCCGCGTTCATCGACCGCCATGCGAAGTCGTCCTGGTTTCTCTACCTGGCTTTCAACGCGGTGCACGGTCCCATGGACGCCGCGAAGCGTTACGCCGACCGTTTTCCCAACGTGACCGGTGGACGCAAAACGTACGCCACGATGCTCACCTCGATGGACGACGCGGTGGGCCAGGTGCTGACGCGCTTGCGCGAACTGAAGCTCGAAGAGAACACGTTGATTTTCTTCGTCGCCGACAATGGTGGCCCCGAGAGCGTGAACTCGTCGGACAATGGGCCACTACGCGGCACCAAAGGCAGCGCTTGGGAAGGCGGGATTCGCGTGCCGTTCATGATGCAGTGGAAGGGCCGCATTCCCGCGGGCAAAGTTTTCGACCAGCCGGCCATCCAGATTGATTTTCTGCCTACGGCCTTGGTGGCGGCCGGCGTTACGCCCAAACCAGAGTGGAAGCTTGAGGGCGTTGACCTGTTGCCCTACCTGCGAGGTGAGAAAAGCGGCGCGCCTCACGATGCGCTCTACTGGCGGTTTGGCGAGCAGATGGCCGTGCGCAAAGGCGACTGGAAGCTGGTGAGGTCCGCCGGGGAACAAAAAAACGATCGAGACGAAGACAGCGCCCGGAGACCCGTCGCCAGCGCCACGACCGGCGCGCACCTGTATCATCTCGGCCGGGACATCGGAGAGACCACCGACCTCGCGGCACGCGAACCTGCCAAAGTGAAAGAACTCACGGAGGCGTGGATGGCGTGGAACCAGCAGAACGTTGCCCCGGTTTGGTATCCAGCTGACACCAGCCGCGGCGCAGGGCAGCAGAAAGCCCGCAAGAAAAAGAACTGATTCCACGTCGACCATCTCACTTCCTTCCGGCTCATGCTTGCGGGGCGCGGGCCTCGTACCATCTGAACTCTCTATAAAGTTCGCTCCGTTTCTAGCGCGCCGCGCCGCCGGAGCGGGCGAACGAATTCCACGCCAAACTCAAGGCATGGCGTGCGGCGATCAAAGCCCCGATGCCGACACCCAATTCCAAAGCCGGTGAGGCCGCTCCGGCAGTGAAGGGCGCAGGGAAAAATAGAAAAGGCCAAGCCGCCAAGAAAGCGGTGCCGTGATGCGGGACCGGCTGGAACGCTTCCTTTGCTGTCATGGCGAACGCGTAGCGTCCTGGTCATCCAGCTGGATTGCCGCAGGCGGCAAGCCTCCTTCGCAATGGCAATTCGAGGTGTTCAGTACGCCCTCCACGCCAGCGCCTCCCTTTACGCTTCGTTCTCGTGATGACTAGAAGCGTGTTCATTTAGTAACGCGAAAAGCGCGTGGTGGCAATCTGCGCCTCGTTACATCCGTCGGTGCAACCGCGGTAGATCCGCCCGACGCGTTTCTCTAAAAGCCCGCCCGGTAGCCGGCCCCCCCTGCTTCACGCCGAGCCAGCTGATTTCTCGCCCGAGACGCCGGTGATGATGCGGGCGCCCCGCTTGTACGTGAAGTACGAATATATCCACTGCATCAATACGGAAAACTTGTTGCGGAAGCCAACGAGGAACAATAGGTGCACCACCAGCCAGGCGAGCCAGGCCATGAAGCCGCTCAGCTTGCGGCCGGCAATCTCCGCCACCGCGGACGAGCGGCCGATTGTCGCCATCGATCCTTTGTCTCTATACACGAAGGCGGGGCGGGACTCGGGCGAAGGCGTCCCGTTGCGCAGCTCCTTTTCTAAAATCGCCGCGACATGCTCTCCCATCTGCAGCGCGCCCTGGGCGACGCCGGGAACAACCACGCCGTTTGCGTCCACCAGAGAGACGACATCACCGATGGCGAATACCTCCGGGTGACCGGGGAGGGTGAGATCCGGCAGCACCAGAATGCGGCCGCCGCGATCCAACTCGACCCCCAGCGTTTTCGTGACCGGCGCGGCGCTGACCCCTGCCGCCCAAATGATGTTGTCCGCGCGAATCGTTTCGCCGGCGACCACGATCTCGCCTTCACGGACCGACTCAACTCGCATGCCGAGGCGAACCTCCACGCCAAGATTGATCAACTGATCTTCCGCGCGCTGCGAGAGGACCGGATCGAAGGCTTTCAACACGCGCTCGTTGCCTTCGACAAGCAGCACGCGGACTTCCGTGGGGTCGATATGATCAAAGTCCTTGTGCAGCACCGTGCGCGTGAGTTCCGCCAAGGCTCCCGCCATTTCCACCCCCGTGGGTCCGCCCCCGACGATAACGATCGTCATCGCCGCGTCACGTTTCGCCGGATCGGTTTCAACCTCCGCACGCTCGAGCGAGCAGAGGATCTTCCGCCGAATCCGGAGAGCGTCATCGAGCGACTTCAACCCGGGCGCAAACTGCTCCCATTCCGGATGTCCAAAGTAACTGGTTCTGCCGCCTGCCGCGATGACGAGGTAGTCGTAACTGATTTCCCCGCGCTCGGAGCGGATGCAATGATGAGCCAGATCAAAGGCGGTCACCTCACCCATGATCACGTTCAAATTGGGCCGCGCTCCGAACAGCGCGCGAACCGGCTGCGCAATGTCGATCGCTGATAAACCGGCAGTCGCCACCTGATAAAGCAAAGGTTGGAAGAGGTGGTGATTTTGACGATCGATGAAAGTGATGCGGGCGAGCTCCGTCGGAAAGCGACGTGCAAACGTCAAACCACCAAAGCCAGCCCCGACGACCACGATGTGGGGAAGCGACGAATTAAGCGTAGCCATAAACCAGCACACTCCTCCCGCTTGCGCACATTGCAACGAGCAGGGGCCCAAAATTTATTGTCCTTCTGTCGCCGATGAACCCTATTTGATCGCATGCGGAGCCCGGTAAACATTCAGCTCATCGGCCAGGAAGTGGCCATCGTGTGGGACGACGGCGTTGAAACCTATCACGAGTTCGAAGCGCTGCGGGCGGCTTCACCCAGCGCGTCCAACCAGGGCGAGCGCGACATTTTGGGCAATCAGTACGGGGGCGGCGGCTCCAAAAAATTCCCTGGCGTCGAGGTGATCAGCTGGGAGCGGGTCGGAAATTATGCGTTGCGCTTTGATTTCAGCGATGGTCACCGGACCGGGCTTTATAGCTTCGATTACCTGCGCACGTTGGGCGGCCAGCCGACTTGATCCTGCGCCTGAGTGAAACAGGCATTCCTGCCTGTGCTCCCGTCTGCTATTTTTCAACCACAGGCAGGACTGCCTGTGCCACCACGCGCGAACCTTTGATTTGCAAGATCGCCCCGCCCGGGCAATCACGTGAGCCGTATGTCCTCGTTCATCTTTCCTGCCCGCACGACGACGGCCGACATTGAACTCGGCGCAACGCTGCAACCGAAATTCGGCCCGGATGGCCTGATTCCGTGCATCACGAGCGATCATCGGACGAACGAAGTACTGATGTTCGCGTTCATGAATGCGGAGGCGCTGGCGCACACCCTCAAGAGCGGGAAAGCCAC
>ENA-ORBV01007122-ORBV01007122.1-microbial-mat-metagenome-genome-assembly--contig:-NODE-7122-length-19337-cov-8.566303_pt1 | contig 19337 bp, 16 predicted proteins | sample MGYA00237777_ERZ505514 | MGnify/ENA primary metagenome ERZ505514 (study PRJEB26160, sample SAMN06269048) | microbial mat metagenome | isolation source: Oligotrophic lake microbial mat | place... | reverse complement strand
CGGTTCAAGGTCACCGCGCTGGCCAGGTCGGTGCCGAAGGGTTTTTCCATCACGATGCGGCTGCGCTCCACCAGCCCAGCCTGGCCCAGCAGCCGCACGGCCGACAGCGCGGCGCTGGGCGGCACGCTCAGGTAGTGCAGGCGGTTGCACTCGGCGCCGAGGCTGGCTTCGGCGCGGTCCACCGCGGCCTTCAGCGCGTCGGCGCCGGCCGACAGCGGCACGTAGTCCAGGCTTTGTGAAAAGGCTTGCCAGTGGGCGTCGTTGGGCGTGCGCTTGCCAAACTCGTCCAGGGCGCCGCGGGCGGACTGGCGAAAGGCATCGGCATCCATCTCATCCAGCGACACGCCCACGATGCGGCAAGCCGGGATGAAGCCCGATGTGGCCAGGTGGTACAGGCCCGGCAGCAGCTTGCGCCGCGCCAAGTCGCCGGTGGCGCCGAACAGCACAACCACCTGCGGAAAACGCGGGCCGACACCTGGGGGGATTTTTGCCACGGATGACCTCTGCATGGGATGTGAACGTGAATAGGGGGCAAGCAATCTTCGCACCGACCCGCGGCCAGAAGGGCTCCTGCTGTAGCCACTGGCGCCGCGTCAGATCTTCCGCAACCTCGGCCGCGCGCACCATCGATCGACCGCGAGTCTCCACTTCTGCGTCGCCTGGCCGATGTTGACCCATGACGGCACTGTGCCCGCCAGGGGGCAATGAGTGCCCAACCGCTGCTCGCCTTTGACCACCCCGTTGTGCTGGCGGGGCTGAAGCGCAGCTCGCGCGAGCACGCCCCGCGCTACGGGTTGACCGGGCTGGCGGCAGCCGCGCAGCGATGACATGCTGCGCGCCGATGGAAACCTACCGCATCGGCAGCGGCGCCGGTTACGCCGGTGACCGCATCGACCCCGCACAGGCCCTGGCCGAACACGGCCGGCTGCACGCACTGGTTTTTGAATGCCTGGCCGAACGCACGATTGCGCTGGCGCAACTGCGGCGCAGCTGCGAGCCGCGGCATGGCTACGACCCGCTGCTGGAAGAGCGCATGCGCGCGGTGCTGCCAGCCTGCGTGCGACAAGGCACCACCGTCATCAGCAACATGGGCGCGGCCAATCCACAGGCTGCCGGTGCCGCGGTGTTGACGGTGGCGCGCGAGCTGGGCCTGCCCAGGCTGCGGGTGGCGGTGGTCACTGGCGACGACGTGCTGGCCTGGGTGTGCAACAACAACGTGCCGTTGATGGACAGCAGCGAGCGGGCTTCTGACCTGGGCGACCGCCTGGTCTCCGCCAACGCCTATCTTGGGGCCGATGCCCTGCTGCCGGCGCTGGCCAATGGCGCCGATGTGGTCATCACCGGCCGTGTCGCCGACCCGGCGCTGTTCCTTGCGCCGCTGATGTTTCACTTCGGTTGGCGCGCCGACGACTGGCCCCAACTGGGCCAGGGTGTGCTGGTGGGTCACCTGCTGGAATGTGCTGCGCAGGTCAGCGGCGGCTACATCGCCGACCCGGGTTTTTTAGACGTGCCGGGCCTGGCCGACATCGGATTCCCGCTGGCCGAGGTGCAGGCCGACGGCACGGCCGTGATCACCAAGCTGGAAGGCACCGGCGGGCGTGTCGATCGCCTCACCTGCACGGCGCAGCTGCTGTACGAAATTGAAGACCCGGCGCGCTACCTGCAGCCCGATGTGGTGGCCGATTTTTCACGCGTGCAGTTGCAGGAAGTCGGGCCTGACCGTGTGCAGGCGCGCGGGGCCAGCGGCACACAGCGGCCCACCCACCTGAAGGCCACGCTGGGCTACCGCGACGGCTTCATCGGCGAAGGCCAGATCTCCTATGCCGGCCCCGGCGCGGTGGCGCGTGGGCAGTTGGCTTTGCAGTTGCTGGAACACCGGCTGCAGCGCCTGGGCAGGGCGGGCTTTGAACACCGCGCCGAGCTGATCGGTGTCAACGCCATGCACGGCGCGCATCTTGGCAAGGAGCGAGGCAGCGACCGCGAACCCTACGAAGTGCGTGTGCGGCTGGCCGCACGTTGCAGCACACGCGCGCAGGCCGAACGGCTGGGGCAGGAAGTGGAGGCGCTGTACCTGAACGGCCCTGCCGCCGGCGGCGGTGTGACGCAGTCGGTGCGCGAGGTGATCGCTGCGGCTTCGGCCCTGGTGCCACGTGAAGCCGCACGCTCCGCCGTGCAGATCCTGGATCTTTGAAATGAAGCTGCAGAACATCGCCATCGCGCGCAGCGGCGACAAAGGCAACCGCGCCACACTCAGCGTCATCGCCCGCGACCCCGCGCACTACCCGCTGCTTGAACGCCTGCTGACGGTTGATGCGGTGCAGGCCCACTACCGCGGCATCGTGCAAGGCAGCGTGCACAGATTCCTGCTGCCCCACTTGGGCGCCGTGCACTTCGTGATGGACGATGCACTGGGTGGCGGCGTGACCCGCTCGCTGGCGCTGGACGCCCATGGCAAGACACTCAGTGCGGCCATCCTGGACCTGGCCATCGACGACCCGGCGGCGGCCTGACAATCCGCCTCCGGTTCCCATCAATCACCACCCCAAGAGGAGACATCCACCGTGCCCACGATCACCCGCCGCCTGGCCCTGGCCACCACCGCCGCCGCCCTGCTGTTTGCTGGCACCGCCCAGGCCCAGCCCTACCCGAACAAGCCCATCCGCGCCATCGTGCCCTTTGCCGCGGGCAGCGCCACCGACCAGATCGGCCGCGCCTTTGCCGACAAGATGGCGGTCACGCTGGGCCAGACCATCGTCATCGAGAACAGGCCCGGCGCCAGCGGCATGCTGGGAGCCGACATCGTGGCCAAGGCGCCCAATGACGGCTACACCATCCTCGTCGGCACCAACAGCACCAACGCGGCGCTGAAGTTCCTGATGAAGAAGCTGCCCTACGACCAGGACAGCGCCTTCACGCCGGTGGGCTTCCTGGGCTCGGTGCCGCTGATGGTGGCCGTGAACAACGACGTGGCGGCCAAGACGCTGAGGGAGTTTGTCGACCTGGCCAAGAGCAAGCCCGGCCAGGTGAGCTTTGCCTACGCCAGCACCTCGCAGCAGGTCAGCTCGGAAATGCTGGCCAGCATGGCCGGCATCCAGATGAACGCCATCCCCTACAAGGCGGGTCCGGCAGCAATGACCGACCTCATCGGTGGCCAAGTGAACATGTTCAGCGCCGACTTCGGCGTGACGGTGCCGCAGCACAAGGCGGGCAAGATCCGCGGCCTGGCGGTGACGTCCACGAAGCGTTCGGCGGCCGTGCCCGAGTTGCCCACTGTCAACGAAGCGCTGGGCCTGAAGGATTACGAGCTGATCGCCTACTTCGCGGTGTTCGCCCCCGCCGGCACGCCGCCCGACGTGGTGGCCAGGCTCAACGCAGCCATCAACGCCGCGGCCGCGTCCAAGGACCTGCAGGACCGGTTCCAGGCCATCGGCTTCGACATCGACCCCGGCACGCCCGATGCGCTGGGCAAGCGCAACCAGGCAGAGACGGCCAAGTGGGCCAAGGCCATCCGCGACGCCAAGATCGAACCGCAATGAGCGCAGACCCCGCCCCGGCCTGGCCGGGTCGGCGCATGGGTTGATACTCCGGGGCCTTGTTAGGCCCCGAATTCATTGCCCATGGACCTGTCCGGATTCCCCCGCCGCCACTACACCAGCTACGCCACGCCGCTGGAGCCGCTGCCGCGCCTGTCGGCCGCGCTGGCCGCCACCTGCCCCGGCGGCCAGGGCCCCGAGCTGTGGGTCAAGCGCGATGACCTGCTGGGCCTGTTCCCGGGCGGCAACAAAACCCGCAAGCTCGAATTCCTGATGGCCGACGCGCTGGCACAAGGCGCCGACACCGTCATCACCTGCGGCGCACCGCAAAGCAACCACTGCCGCATCACGCTGTCTGCGGCCGTGAAAGAAGGCTTGCAGTGCCGCTTCGTGATCGAAGAACGTGTGCCCGGCAGCTTTCATGAAGACGCCAGCGGCAACCACTTCCTGTTTCGCCTGATGGGCGTGGAAGCGCTCACCGTGGTGCCCGCTGGCAGCAACATGGCCGCGGCCATGCAGGCGGTGGCCGACGAACTGGCCGCGCAGGGCCGCCGCGGCTACATCGTGCCCGGCGGTGGCAGCAACGCGCTGGGCGGGTTGGGTTACGTGGCCTGCGCACAAGAGCTGCAGCAGCAGTGTTTCGACAGCGGCCTGCACTTCGACACCCTGGTGGTGGGCTCGGGCAGTTCGGGCACGCACGGCGGGCTGGTGGCGGGTTTCCTGGGCAACCACATTCAGATGTCCATCATCGGCATCGGCGTCAGCCGCGACCCGGCCGACCAGGAACCGCTGGTGTGGAAAGAAGCGCAAGCCGTGTGCGACCTGCTGGGCCTGGGCCTGCAGGTGCCACGCGCTGCGGTGCACACGGTGGGCGGCTACTGGCAGCCCAAATATTCACTGCCCAACGCCCGCATGGTGGAAGCGGTGCAGATGGCGGCGCGCACCGAAGGCCTGCTGCTGGACCCGGTGTACACCGGCAAGGCCATGGCAGGGCTCATCGGCCTGGCGCGCGATGGCACGCTGAAGGCTGGCAGCCGCGTGCTGTTCCTGCACACCGGCGGCCTGCCGTCGATGCACGTCAACGAGGCCGCACTGCTGGGCCAGGTGGCGGTGGCACCTTGAAGGCGGTCTTGAAGGCAAGCTTGAAAGACGCTGCATGAAGGCGCCGCCGCGGCTGCAGGTGCTGATCGACGAGGGCCTGATCGACACCGTGGTGCGACAGCTGATGAGCGGCAAGGAAGCCGAGGTCTACGTGGTGCGCCGGGGCGACGACACACTCTGCGCCAAGATCTACAAGGAAGCCAACAACCGCAGCTTTCGCCAGGCGGTGGACTACACCGAAAACCGAAAGGTCAAGAACAGCCGGCAGGCGCGCGCCATGGCCAAGGGCACCCGCTTCGGCCGCCAGGCGCAGGAAGCTGCCTGGCAAAGTGCCGAGGTCGACGCGCTGTACCGCCTGGCCGGCGCCGGCGTGCGGGTGCCCAAGCCGCACAACTTCCTGGAAGGTGTGCTGCTGATGGAACTGGTGACGGCCGCCGACGGCGACGCCGCGCCGCGCCTGAACGACAGCGTCTTCACCGAGGCCGAAGCGCTGCCCCACCACGCCACGTTGATCCAGGAGGTGGTGCGCATGTTGTGCGCCGGTGTCATCCACGGCGACCTGTCGGAATTCAACATCCTGCTGGCCGCCGACGGCCCGGTGATCATCGACCTGCCGCAGGCCGTGGACGCCGCCGGCAACAACCATGCACAGCGCATGCTGCTGCGCGACGTGGACAACCTGCGCGACTTCTTCGGCCGCACTGCTCCCGCGCTGCTGGCCACCGCCTACGGCCCCGAGATCTGGGCGCTGTACGAAAAGGGCCTGCTGCGCACCGACACGGTGTTGACGGGCCGGTTCAAGGCGCCGGTGAAGCCGGTGGACCTGGGCGCCGTGGTGCGCGAGATCGACGACGCCAAGGCCGAAGAAGCGGCGCGCCGGCTGCGGATGCAGAATCCCGCCCCTTGAAACCGGGCAGCCAGCCCCCAAGTCCCCGCCACACGGCAAACCCCCCGGGTTTTTCTCCGGACTGGTCAGCCCCACTTCCTGAACACACCGCCACCGAAGACCATGGACAAACAAACCCTGTCATTCCAGGCCGAGGTCAAGCAGATCCTGCACCTCGTCACCCACAGCCTGTACAGCAACAAGGAAATCTTCCTGCGCGAACTGGTCAGCAACGCCAGCGACGCCTGCGACAAGCTGCGCTTCGAGGCGCTGGACAACAGCGCGCTGTTCGAAGACACACCCAACCTGGAAGTGCGCGTCTGGTTCGACGAAAAGGCCAAGACCATCACCATCCGCGACAACGGCATCGGCATGAGCGCCGATGAGGCGGTGACGCACCTGGGCACCATCGCCAAGAGCGGCACGCGCGAGTTCATGGCCAAGCTGGAAGGCGACAAGAAAAAAGACGCCAACCTCATCGGCCAGTTTGGCGTGGGCTTCTACAGCGGCTTCATCGTGGCCGACCGCCTGACGGTGGAAACGCGTCGCGCCGGCGCTGCCGCTTCTGAGGGCGTGCGCTGGAGCAGCGAGGGCACGGGCGACTTCGAGGTGGAAACCATCGAACGCGCGCAGCGCGGCACCGACGTCATCCTGCACCTGCGCGACGGCGAAGAAGAATTTCTGTCGACCTGGAAGCTGAAGTCGATCATCAGCAAGTACAGCGACCACATCAGCCTGCCGGTGCTGATGCAGAAGCAAAGCTGGGACAGCGAAAAGAACGAACAGGTCACCAGCGACGAGTGGGAGCCGGTTAACAAGGCCGCCGCGCTATGGACCCGCAGCAAGAGCGACATCACCGACCAGCAGTACCAGGACTTCTACAAGCAGATCAGCTACGACCAGGAAGCGCCGCTGGCCTACACGCACAACCGCGTGGAAGGCCGCACCGAGTACACGCAGCTGCTGTACGTGCCGGCCAAGGCGCCCTTCGACCTGTGGAACCGCGACAAGCGCGGCGGTGTGAAGCTGTATGTGAAACGTGTGTTCATCATGGACGACGCCGAAGCGCTGTTGCCGGTGTACCTGCGCTTCGTCAAGGGCGTGATCGACAGCGCCGACCTGCCGCTGAACGTGAGCCGCGAGCTGCTGCAGGAAAGCCGCGACGTGAAGGCCATCCGCGAGGGCAGCACGAAGAAGGTGCTGTCGATGCTGGAAGACGTGGCCGAGAATCAGAAGGACAAGTACGCCGCGTTCTGGGAACAGTTCGGCAGCGTGCTGAAAGAAGGCATCGGCGAAGACCACGCCAACCGCGAACGCCTGGCCAAGCTGTACCGATTCGCGTCCACGCACGTCGACAGCGGTGTCGGCTTCGAGGACTACGTTGGCCGCGTCAAGGAAGGCCAGGACGCCATCTACTACGTGACCGCCGACAACCTGACCACGGCCAAGAACAGCCCGCAGCTGGAAATCTTCCGCAAGAAGGGCATCGAGGTGCTGCTGCTCACCGACCGCGTGGACGAGTGGATGCTGAGCCACCTGTACGAATTTGACGGCAAGCCGCTGACCAGCGTGGCCAAGGGCGGCATCGACCTGGGCAACTTGCAGGACGAAGAAGAAAAGAAGGCCGCCGAGGCCACCGCCGAAGCGCTCAAGCCGCTGCTGGACAAGCTGAAGGCCGCGCTGAAGGACCGCGCCAAGGACGTGCGCACCACCACGCGCCTGGTCGATTCACCGGCCTGCGTGGTGGCCGACGACGGCGACATGAGCGGCCACCTGGCGCGCATGCTCAAGCAGGCCGGCCAGGACGCCCCCAAGAGCCTGCCGATCCTGGAAGTGAACCCCGAACATGCGCTGCTGAAGCGGCTGGATTCGGCCGCTGGCGCCGAGCGATTCGACGATCTGGCGCACATCCTGTTCGACCAGGCCTTGCTGGCCGAAGGTGGGCAGCTGGAAGACCCGGCGGGTTATGTGCGGCGGGTCAACAACTTGCTGACTGCGTGACCTTCTGACCTTCTTACCTTCTTACCTTCTGACCTTCTGACCGCACGAAGTCACGACCTCATGAGGTCATGACTTCGAGCTGCTCACGCAGCTGCGCCGTCTGCTGGCTCCAGTAGGCGGCGCTGCCGAAGAAGGGAAAGTTCAGCGGGAAGGTGGGGTCGGTCCAGCGCGCCGCCAGCCAGGCGCTGTGGCGCACCATGCGCAGCGTGCGCAGCGGCTCGATGAGCATGCGCTCGCGGTCGTCGAAGTCGCAGAACTGCTCGTAGCCTTCCAGCAGGTGGTTCAGCTGCTGCGCCATGGTGGTGTGGTCGCCCGAGACCAGCATCCACAGGTCCTGCACCGCCGGGCCCTGCATGGCGTCGTCCAGGTCGACGACGTGCGGCGCACCGTCACGCCACAGGACGTTGCCCAGATGGCAGTCGCCGTGCAGGCGCAGCGTGTTCAGCGGGGCCACGGCATCGAAGGCGGCTTCGACGGCGCCCAGCGCCCGTTCGCAGGCGTCTTGCCAGGTGGCCGCCTGGGTGTCGGGCACGAAGGCGCCGTCCAGCAGCAGCTTCAGCGCGCCACGGCCGTCGGCGCGGGCGTTCAGATGGTGGCGGTGCACAAAGGCCTGGCGCCGGCCCACCATGTGCAGGCGGCCGATGAAACGGCCCAGCTGTCGCAACGCGGCCGGGTCTTCGAGTTCAGGTTCGCGCCCGGCGCAGCGCGCGGCGGCTGTGTAGCGATGGGGGCCTTCGCTGGTCTGCAGACAGGCCAGCGTGGGCGGGTCGCCGTGCAGCGTCAGTCCTGGTGCATCGGGCGCGGCGTGCAGCACCAGCGGCGGCACGACGGGCACCTCGGCAGCCGCCAGTTCCAGCGCGAAGGCGTGTTCTTCAAGGATCTGCGCGTCGCTCCAGCGGCCAGGGCGGTAAAACTTGGCGACCACGGCTTCCCGGCCCGGCACGCCGTCTTCCAGAAAAACCTGGAAGACGCGGTTTTCGTAGGAGTTGAGCTGCAGGATGCGGCCGTCGCCGCGCAGGCCCACGGCATCCAGCGCGTCCAGAACCTGCTGCGGGCCGAGGTTGAGGTAGCCGCTCAATGGCGCAGCGAGGCCACCGGAATGTCGATCTTCACGGACACGGCTTCTTCTGGCGTCATGGGCACTTCGCGCACAGTGACACCGCTGCGCAGCGAGCCAAAGCCACTGACGATGGCGCCATCGGCATGGCCGTCGGCACCGAAGAAGGAGTCTTGCAGGTAGCCCGAATCGGCCCACAGCGTGGTGCGTTCGCGGCGCTTGCTGGCCAGGGTGCTGGCCAGGTGGTGCCGTGCTTCGCTGACGGCCGGTGCAGCCTGCGGGCCGCGGCTGGCTGGCCCGGTCTGCGGCACCAGCAGTTGCAGTTCAGGCACCGAAGGCAGTTTGTCCACCGTACAGCGCAGGTAACGCACCTTGCAGGCCGCCAGCACCGACTGCTTGATCTGCAGCGAGCGGCGCGAACTGCCGCGGTCGGATTCCAGGTCGATGGCCGCCAGCACACGCCCGTTGGTGCTGCAGATGGCAAAACTCACGTGGCTGGCACCCAGCAGGTCGAACCAATAACGCACTTCGCTGGGGTCGGTGGGCTGAGAAAAGCGCACCAGCGGCAATTTGGACAGCACCACGTGGTGCGGCAGCGCCTCACGCAACTGGCGGTAGACCCTTCGCTCCTCGCTGCTGAACACCGGCCGCGCGGTGAGTGTCCATTCGGTGGGCAGGGGCAACTTCTTGTTGCCGCGGCGGGTCAGCACCGTGAGCACGGCGGCGCCCAGCAGCAGAGCCAAAGAAATCGACGCCAGTATCCAGGGAAGCAGCTGCTGCATGTTCGACCGCGCGGCCTGCTGAACCCTGGCGAAATGTCCAGTGCTGCAGGGGTGATCCTGTCGCGGGAAGATCATGTTACTGCCTGTAGCCCATGCGGCCATCCCGCAACTGTGTGGCGGCTCGTGTGCGGGGCCACCTGGGTTGCGGGGCTGACGATCACGCGGTGGATCACCCGGTGGATCACCCGGTGGATCACCCGGTGGTGGCCACTGAATTTGAAAGTCGGCATCTACCAGTTCGGCGCCGGAAGTGAACCAAGGGCGGCAAGCGCGGTCTGACCGCCATGCGCAGTTCCACGACAGCAGCTTGTTGGGCCCTGCTGGTGGCGTGCTGTCTCGGCCCGGCCTGGGCCCAGCCCTCAGACCCGCTGCAATCGGCCGGTTGCGTACAGGCGCTGAGCACCTTGCAGGACGTGGAGGGGCAACTCGCTGCCGGCCCTCAGGCCGCAAGCGCTGCGCCGCATGACGCCGATGCGAGGCGGGATCAGGCCCGGGCGCAGTTGGCCAAGCTCAAACGCCAGGCTGCCCGGATCTGCCTGGGCACCGGTTCACTGGGCGCGCGGGGCGCTCATGACCAGCCACCACGTGGTGGCCTGCAAGTGCCCGCGCCGCCCCAGCCAGGCCCGGCCCTTGCACCCAAAGCCGCGGGTTCAGGCGACGGTGGACCCGCGCATGGCCCCTCCGCCCCCTCTGCCCCTGTCACGCAGCGGCCCTTGCTGTCCATCACCTCGTGCGATGCCAACGGCTGCTGGTCCAGCGACGGCACGCGGCTGCAGAGGTTTGGCTCTCAACTGCTGGGGCCGCGCGGCTTTTGCAACGTGCAAGGTTCGGTCGTGAACTGTCCTTGAGCCTGGGTTGCCCGGTAAGGCACAGGGTTCGCCGCGCCGCCAGCGCCGCACGCCATGGAAACGGATCGAGTGCAGCCAGGGCCGGGCTGCCGTGCCGCCATGCCCCTAGCCGGCGGCGGCAGTCGCCTCGCGAACGGCGCAACGCGACGACGCGCAAGGGGTGCGGAAGGCATCAAAGGCGGTGTCTGAATTCCATATCTCACGCAGAGAATTTCGCCGCAGATTGCCCGCTGGCGCTTGGGCCCGGGCCATGCCGGTGGCCGCGACGTTGCCGATCGGATCGACATGGCAAACCATGTTGCCGCATTCGCAGCCGACGTTCTTGAACAAGCGGCGGCTGGTGAACGGGTCGCGGTGGGGCATCTCGATCGGGCAGCGGCTGGTGGCCTGAAGCGCGCTCGCCTGCTGCCACAGGTGGTTCGTTTCCTCTTCGCTCAGCGTCAGCCCGGCGTGCTCGGCAGCACGCCCCACGGGCATCACCGTTTCAAGGATCAGCTTGCTCAAGGCGTGGTCGTTCGCCCAAGCGACGAGCGACTCGAGATCGCCGGTGTTGCCCTTCATGAAGACGCGGTGGAGTTCGATGGGCACCGCCAGCAGCTTCAGATTCTCGATTCCCCGAACCGCGGCTCGGAAGGCCCCCGCTTCGCCGCGGACCGCGTCGTAGACGCTTTCGCTGCTGCCTTCAAAGCTGACCTTGAAGGTATCGATCTTCAGGCCGCGCAGGGCCCGCACCACATCCTCGGTGGCGGCTGCGGCGTTGGTCGCGATCCGAACCGCGACGCCACGGCGATTGGCCTTGCGGATGATTTCTGGAAGGTCAGCGCGCACCAGCGGCTCGCCGCCCCCGAGCGACAGGTGAAAGCAGCCCATATCAGCGAGTTCGTCGATCAAGCGGTGGACCTCTTGTGTCGTCAACTCGCCGGCGTAAGGATTACCGGACGAGGCGTAACAATGCCGGCAGCGAAAATTGCAGGCGTTGGTGCACGAGAAGTGGACCCGGGTCGGTGCCGAAAGCCGGCCGCTCGGCGGCCTGAGGTCTTCAATGAATGCGCCGGCAAACCGGCCCTGAGCATCCAGCATCCCGGCCGACTGACACAGGGCGGTGAAGCGCTCGAAAACCGTGCGCTGAACCTTGCTTCGCAGGCGCTCGAAGACCTGGTCGAGCGATTTCGTGGCCAGCAGGCGCAGGATGTCGGTGGCATCCTGGTCGAAGGCGATGTAGTCGACTTGCTCGCGGTCGAAGATCAGCGAGCCGAAAAACTCGGGGCGGGCGACGAAGCGCGTGCGGCCCGCGCTGTCACCCCGCAAGGGTTCGATCTCCGGCAAGTGGCTCAGGATCTCCATCAACTCTTTGCGCACCGCGGCCGGTACCGATCCCCAGTCGACGGCAAGCGGACTTGCCAGCGTTGGCGGCGCGATTTTTCGCAGCAAGTTGCCCAGGTCCGCGGCGACGCGCTTGGCCAGGTCGTCGGGGCTTGTGAAATTGCTGACGACGAGTTGGCCGACCTTGGTCTTGAATCGCGCAAGGCGATCGCCGGCCGTGCCCGAGTCGATGAACTTTTTCTTCCACGGAAATTCCGGGTCGATCCGGTAGCAAAGGCATTTTTTGCCCGACTGCACCGCCCACTCGAACTCTTGCTCGGTGATCGAGGGGCCCTCGGGATCGGGCTGCCAGCCGTAGCGCCAGGCGTAAATGCCGAGCAGCACGTCGCATTCGCTGATTTCCTGGGTGCAGGCAGATTCGGGTCCGTCGGGTCGGCTGCCGAAGTACTCCATCGCCTGAACGTCGGCCTTCATGCGGTGGAGCACCTCGAGCACTGCCTTGCGATGCTCGGTCAGGTCTTCAAAGGTCGAACTGAGAAAGACTTTGATCACGCGGCTTCAGGTCAACAGGTGGCAGGAGCGCTGAAGCGATCAACGCGTCTTCGGCCAGCCTAACATGGCCTGCAGCCATCGCTGGTTGCCAAGCCGCCCCCCAGGCTACCAGTGCTTCAGGATGCGCGTGGACAGCGCCCGGCGTTCGGCGGTGCGGCCGTTGTGCATCTGTGCCACCACCGCAGCGTCGCGCTCGCGGTGCAGCTCCAACGCCTTGCTGGTGGTGTTTTCCGGCCGCGCCTCGTCGACATCCCAGAAGCGGCCATGGCCGCGCACCGCCGGCCTGGCGGCGTGTGGCGGCGGATCGAACTCGACTTCGCCAATGCCGTGGAACTGCGTGTGCGGCGTACCGGGGTGGGTGCCTGTCCAGCGGTAGACGATGCGTCGTTGTTCGGGCACCAGTTCCACCGCGAAACCGCTCCAGTGCGCTGCCGGCTCGCCCTGCACGTCGTAGGCCTGGCCGCGCAAGTGGATGGTCTCGCTGGCGTCGTCGAATTCAATGCGGAAGAAGCGGACGGCGCTGGCCCCTGGGCCGCGGATGCGTTGCCACCAGTCGCCGCCCACCAGCGCTGCCAGCGCCACCGACTGATCGCGCCGCACCATCGCCGCCGGGCTGATGCGGCGCAGCGCGCCGAGCTCGACCACGCGCTGCGCGATCTGGTCCAGCCGCGCCGCCAGTGCGTCGGGCAGCGCCTGGCCAAGCGCCGGTGCGTAGCTGGCGGAGACGACGGCCAGCAAGTCGCTGGGCATCTTGAGGTCGGCGTCCCTGCGGTGCACGACGAAGCAGCGCGGCCGGCCGAGCGCGCCAATGAAAAGCCCCAGCTCGAAGATGACGTTGTCTCGCGGCGCCTGCTGGCGGCGCGTGCGGCTGGTGACGCGGTCGTCGGCAGTGAACACGGCGATGGCGAAGTCGGCTTCGCGCGCCTGCTGTTCCAACGCCTCGATGTAGGTGCTGGACAGGCCGAACTCGCTGGTCCACAGGCACACGTCGGCGCGTTCGGCCAGGCGCGTGCGCAGGCCGTCGTGCAGCGCCTGTGCCTCGGCCAGGCCTTCGCTGGACGACGCGATGAAGATGCGCGGGCCCGTCATGGCAGGCGGCCGTTGACAGGGAAGGTCGTGGTCATGCGGCGCAGCCTGCGCGAGCATCGGGCCACTGTCAACCCGAAACGCGCTGAGAGCTGCACCGACTTCGTTCCCCTGGCCGCCGGCCACATCACCGGCCTGGGCGTCATCGGCAGTCTGGCGCCCGATGATCGAGCGCCAGACGAATGCGGCCAGCGGCCGTGGAGCTGAGTGCGCTGAGCCTGTAGGCCGACGCTGGCCTCACCACTTCGGCGGCAGCTTCTTGAGCAGCACGATGCGCTCGCGCGAGACCTCGATGTAGCCCCCCTTGGCCAGGTCGGTCAGCAGCCGGTTGACCATCGCTTTCGAAGCCCCGACGCGCTCGGCGATGCGCTGCTGGCTCAGTGGCCCGGGCACCACGCGCTGGCCCTTGTCGTCGACGGCCAAGGCGTCGAACAGGCCCACGAGCCGGCCGTAGACGTCCACCGAAGCCAGCCGGCTCACGGTGCGCGTGAGGGTGCGCACACGATGCACCAGGCGCTGGATCAACTGGAAGGCCAGCTCGGGCCGCTGCGCCAGCACACGTTCGGCCTCGGCGCGCGTCACGCGTGTCAGGCGCGAACGCGTGGTGACCTGCACGGTGGCGGCGCGGGGCTCGCCGCTGAGCATGAGCTCGCCGAACAACTCGCCGGCACGCAGCGTGTTGAGCTCGACCACGCGCCCGCCATCGCCGGCCACGAAGGCGCGCAGTTCGCCTTCGTGGATGAGGTACATGCAGTCGGCCACGTCGCCTTCGGCCACCACGGTGGCGCCGGGCTCCCAGGTGCGTGTCTCGCCCAGCCGGGCCAGCTCGGCCAGGATGTCGCTGGAAGTCTCTGGCCTTGCCTCTTCCAACATGCCCTCTCCTGGCTTGCACTGAAGGCGGCGACTGTAGCGGCACGGCCCGTCAGCCCGTCAGCCGGTCAGCCGCTCGGCCGGTCAGCCGGTCAGCCGGTCACTATTGAACGGCGGTGCGCGCGGTGAGCCTGGCGTTGCGAACATGCCTGCATCGGTCGCTCATCGCCGGCCGTTTCAGGAATGCCCACCATGACCCACCGCACCGCGTTGTTCCTCTCTGTTTCCTTCACTGCCGCCGCGCTCGTCGGGGCCTGCTTCTCCCCGACCGCGCAGGCGCAATCCGTGCCCTTGCGCGACAAGCTGTACGCCAACGCCGCGGTCTCGTTCCAGCAGGGGCGCTTCCCCGAGGCCTATGGCCGCTTCACTGCCCTGGCCGATGCCGGCCATGGGCCGGCGGCCGAAGTGGCGCTGTTCATGGCCCAGAACGGCACTGCCGTGTTCGGCAAGGACTGGGATGTGACCCAGGAGCAGCTGACGGCCTGGGCTGCGCTCAATGGCCGGGCGGCACCCGTCCTGCAGGCACGCAGCTACCCGCGCACAGTGGCGCCCGTCAGGCAGACATCGCGTTGAGCGCCGCCCCCAGCCCAGCGCGACACAGCCCGCGCTGCGGTTGAGCGACGCGACTGAGCGACGCGGCCGAGCGAGGCAGCCGAGCGGCATAAACGCGCACCTAAACTGCCGGGGATGACATCCCCGGCCGATCTCCGCACACCCTTGGAAGCCGCCATCGCGGCGCTTCAATCTCAACGCGCCGCTTTGGGCGACGCGCTGGTCGACGCCGCCCTGGCGCCCTTGCTCGAACGCCTGGCCGCGCTGGCCGCGCAGCCTGGGCCGCCTGCGCCGCGCACACCCACCGAACCCACCGAACCCGCCCGCCGCCTGCGCCAGGTCAGCGTGCTGTTCCTCGACATCGTCGGCAGCACGCAGCTCATCCAGACCCTTGACCCCGAAGAAGTGCAGGCGGTGGTCGACGGCGCGCTGGCCGCCTTCACCGCCATCGTCAAGCAGCACGGCGGCGAGGTGCTGCGTTATGCCGGCGACAACCTCAAGGTGGCCTTCGGCGCGCATGACACGGCGGGCACGCGCGAAGACGACGCCGAACGCGCCGTGCACTGCGGCCTGGCGCTGCTGGCGGAAGCCGCGCGGCGTGGCGACGAAGTCAAGCGCCTGCACGGCCATGACGGCTTCAACGCCCGTGTCGGCATCCACACCGGTGGCGTGGTCCGCGGTGGCGGCGTCGAGAACGACAACAGCCTCAGCGGCCTGCCGGTCAACATCGCCGCGCGGCTGGAGCAGGCCGCGCCGGCCGGCACGCTGCGCATCAGCCAGGACACCTGGGCGCTGGTGCGCGGCGCTTTCGATGCCGAGCCGCAACCGCCGCTGCAGGTCAAGGGTGTCGATGCGCCGCTGAAGAGCTACCTGGTGCGTGCGGCCCGCGACCGCAGCGTGGCGACGGTCGAGCGCGGGCTGCAGGGCTTGAGCACGCCGATGGTGGGCCGCCAGGCCGAGTTGCAGCACTTGCTGCAAGCCGCCACGCAGGCCCTGCAGACGAAACAACTGCAAGCCCTGACGCTGCTGGGTGACGCCGGCCTGGGCAAGAGCCGGCTGCTGCGCGAGTTCAAAGCCGCGCTACTGACGAACCCGGCAGGCGAGCCATCCAACAGCCGGCTGCTCACCGTGCGCGCCCAGCCCGACAGCCAGCTGCGCCCCTGGGGCTTGCTGCGCAGCGTGCTGGCCGTGCAGTGCGGCGTGGCCGACACCGACAGCGCCCAGGTGGCGCGGCGCAAGGTGGTCGATGGCCTGAGCCCGTGGTTCGCGGAACCGGGCGAGCGCGCCGAACGGCAGGCCCAGCTTATCGGCCAGCTGTCGGGCCTGGACTTCGCCGACAGCCCGAACGTCAAGGGCCTGGACCCGCGCACGCTGCGCGACCAGGCCCTGGCCGCGTTCCGCAGCTACCTGCAGGCGCTGGCCACCCGGGGCGATGCGCCGCTGGTGCTGCTGGTCGAAGACCTGCACTGGTGCGACGACAGCTCGCTGGACCTGCTGCAAGACCTGCTGGCGCATGCGGCCGAGTTGCCGCTGCTGCTGGTGATGACGGCCCGGCCCACGCTGCTGGCGCGCCGGCCCGACTGGGCCCCGGCCAGTACACCCGTTGACACGCTGCTGACACTGACACCGCTGGCGGGCGCGCAGAGCCACGAACTGGCGCAAGCGCTGCTGCAGCGTTTGGCCGTCGTGCCGCCGCGGTTGATGGACCTCATCACCCGGCAGGCCGAAGGCAACCCCTACTACATGGAAGAACTGCTGCGCCGGCTCATCGACGACGGCGTCATCACTACCGGCGGCGCACAGTGGGAAGTCCAAACAGACCGCCTCGACAGCCTGCGCCTGCCCACTACCCTGGTCGGCCTGCTGCAAGCCCGGCTGGACGCGCTGCCTGCGGCAGAGCGCCAGGCCGCCCGCCAGGCCAGCGTCATCGGCCACGTGTTCTGGGACGACGCGCTGCAGGCGCTTGACGCCCGCGCGCCGCAGGCCTTGCCCGCGCTGCAGCGCACGGCATACGTGCGCACCAGCGAGACGAGTGACTTCGAAGGCACCACCGAGCGCAAGTTCGACCACCACCTGCTGCACCAGGTCACCTACGACACCTTGCTGAAGGCCGAGCGCCGCCTGGGCCATGGCGCAGCGGCGCGTTGGCTGGCCGAACGCACGCAAGGCCGCGGCGCCGAGTTCCTGGCGATGACCGGCGAGCACGCCGAGCGGGCCGGCGACACGGCGCTGGCCATCGACTGCTTCGACGAAGCAGCCCGGGAGGCGCGCAACCGTTACGCGAACTCGGCCGCCATGTCCTGGTTGAGCCGCGCCGTCGCCCTGCTGGGCGAAACGCAGCCGGCGCGCTGCTTCGAGCTGCTGGACCGGCTGCAGACCATTGCCGACACCGTGGGCGACCGCATCGGCCAGGATGCCGCCCTGGCAGCGATGACGGCTTTGCTCGAACGCCATCCAGACGACGCGCGCCAGGCCCGGCTGTGGTTGGCGCTGGCCTTGCTGGCCGACCGCCGCACCGACAGCGCAGCAGCGGAACGGCTCTCGCTGCAGGCCGCCGAGCTGGCCGAGCGCTGCGGCGCCGCCCACACGGCGGCGCGTGCGCAGGGCACACGGGCCTGGTTCTGCCTGGCCAGGCAGGACCACCTGGGTGCTGCCGGGCCGCTGGAGAGTGGCCTGCAATGGGCGCGCAGGATCGAAGCGCCGGACCAGCGCGCGGAAATCGAGGCCAAGCTGCTGACCTTGTCCGGCATCGTCTCGGTCGTGCTGTGCCGCTTCGATGAAGCGCGCCGGACTTTGACCGAGGTGCTCGCGCTCGGCGAGTCCATGGGTCTTCCGCGCCTGCAGCTCGGCGCCATGGACAACCTGGCGATGGTGGCCACCCGCCTGGGCCACTGGGACGAGGCGATGGCCTGGGGCGAACGCATGAGCCCCTTGGCCCAGGCCACGGGCGCCGCACCCGACCTGGCCGGGGCGCTGCTGCGCCAGGCGCAGGCCGCCGGGTCCAAGGGCGAACACTCCAAGGCGATCCGCCTGCACGAGCAGAACCTGCCCATCGTGCGCGGCACAGGCAACCGGCGCCAGGAGGCGGTGACGCTGCACTTCCTTGGCGCTGCTCATCTGGCCCAGGGCGATGCCCACAGCGCCGCAGCGTGGTACGCCCAGGCGCGGGCTGTGTATGCGGTGTTCGACGAACCTGTCGAGGCCAACGCGAGCGCGGCCGAGGCAGCGCTCTGCCAGTGGCGCCTCGGCCAGTCCACGGCCGCCTTGGCGATGGTGAACACGCTGCTGCAGCGGCTGGACGGGGACCTGGCGCGGTTCCCCGTACACGAGACGATAGGGCTGCGCTGGAACTGCCAACAGGTCCTGGCCGCTGCGGACGATGCGCGTGCCGCGACCTTGCTCGATCAGTTGTTCATCGATGTCCAGGCACGCGCCAGCGCGATGACCGACGCCGCCGACCGCGACCGCTTGATCCAGGCCCAGCCGGTCTGGCGCGCCATCGTGGCCGCGCGTGGCGGCTCCAGCGCCACTGCGGCCGATTCCTGAGCCGCCGGGCCCGCTTGCCGATTGGATACAGAAATCTGTATCATCATTCCATGAAGACGACCCTGAATCTCAACGACCAACTGCTGGCCGACGCCAAGGCGCTCGCTGCCCAGCAGCGCACGAGCCTGACGCGGCTGATCGAGGAAGGGCTGCAGCTGCGGCTGCGCGCCAAGAGCGCTGCGGCGCTGCAAGGGCGGGTTCGCCTGCCGACGTTCAAGGGCCGCGGTGGGCTGGTGGCTGGTGTGGACCCCTTGAGCAACAAAGGCCTGCTGGAAGCCCTGGGCGATGACGCCTGACGTCAACGTGCTGGTCGCCGCGTCGCGCGCCGACCATCCGCACCATGCCGTGGCCCGAACCTGGCTTGAAGCGGCACTGCAGGCCGCTGGCGCCGGTGCGGCTTTCACCTTGATGCCGATGGTGCTGGCCAGCTTCCTGCGCCTCGTCACCAGCCCAAGAATCTTCCATCAAGTCACGCCGATCGAAGAGGCCGTGGCCTTCGTCGACGCACTGTTGGCGTCGCCCGGCGTGCATCTGGCGACCTTGGGCCCGGAGTGGCCGAAACTGCGCGGCCTGTGCCTCGAAAAACAACTGGGCGGCAACGACGTGCCGGACGCCTGGTTGGCCGCCACCGTCGCCCAGGTGGGCGAACACCTGGTCAGCTTTGATCGGGACTTCAAGAAGCTGCTGGGGCGCAGCCAGTTCACGCTGCTGGCGCCGATGCAGGCGCTGCCGGTGCAGGCGTGCAGCTCGTCATCGGTGCTGCGCTGACTGAATTGGCCCAACCACAGCGTTCAGGCGGGTCTGAACATCCTGGCCGCTTGCCGCTTGCCGCTTGCCGCTTGCCGCTTGCCGCTTGCCGTTTTCAGTCTCAGCAGCTGAAGCCGAGTCTGGGCCTGGACGACTTCGCCCTGCGCGCTGACTCGGCACGGTCATGGGTTTGTTGCAGGCCTGCTGTGAACATTAGACTTTCGCGATGACTCCCCCACCAGACAGCCGTCAGCCCTTGGAAGCCGCCATCGCGGCACTGCAATCGAGCCGCAGCGTGCTGGGCGATGCGCTTGTCGACGCCGCGCTGGCGCCCTTGCTCCAACGCCTGGCCGCGCTGAGCGCACAGCCTGAACCCGCTGCGCCTGCCGAGCTCGCCGAACCCACCCGCCGCCTGCGCCAAGTCAGCGTGCTGTTCCTCGACATCGTCGGCAG
>ENA-ORBV01007121-ORBV01007121.1-microbial-mat-metagenome-genome-assembly--contig:-NODE-7121-length-19338-cov-6.325580_pt1 | contig 19338 bp, 12 predicted proteins | sample MGYA00237777_ERZ505514 | MGnify/ENA primary metagenome ERZ505514 (study PRJEB26160, sample SAMN06269048) | microbial mat metagenome | isolation source: Oligotrophic lake microbial mat | place... | reverse complement strand
GATTATGATACCGCCCTATTAAGGAGCAGTGGAGCGGTGAGCCGTCCTTCGTTCAACGCAGCCCGTCCGGACGTCAGTCGTCGGATGTGATTTCAACTTCACCACGCGATCCGCAGACCACTAAAGAGAACAAGTTGATCGGATTCCCAACCTGCGGCCTCAACCAGTTCGGCAGTCTCACCCATCGTAACGTGATAGCGTAGACCCAGGTAGGGCGAGAAACGACGGGTAAACTCGTAGCGCAGACGTAGGTCCACGTCGACCGGACCGAGCCCAGCGCCCACTCGTCGCTCGGGAATGTCCTGGGCGAACAGGGACAACTGAGTCCGAGGCTGGAGAACCAAGCGTTGGGTCACGCGCAGGTCGTATTCCACCTCACCTTCGAGCCACAGGTCACCATCTTCAGAGAGCGCCACCGAAGTATCGACTTCGACCATGTAGGGCACCACCCCATGCAGCGCAACCACGCCAGACCAGGTGTCGTTGTAGAAGGCATCCGTCCACTCGTTGGCGTAGCGAACTCCAATCTGCGCATTCCAGAAACTGGTAACCAAGCGAGAGTAGCGCAAATCGGTTTCTGTCTCTCCGTGCTCTGAACCTTCCCCCGACACCTCACCCTCGTGCTCCATCCAGAGCTTGTCGAAGTCGTAGCCTATCCACGCAACTCCATCCCAGCCGAGGCTTTTGTCGCCGTGGACGGAAACCCGGTATTCGAACTGGTCGAGCAAGACAGAGACGAAGATTGCATGATCATTGATTGCGTCGGGAAAATCTTCGGGAGGCGCTTGAGCTGCGCGATCGAGCACTTCATCCAACGTCATACCTTGCGGCAGAATCGCGCCGACCGATTCCGCTGCCCCTGCCTCTTCCGTCCCTGGATGGTGCTGGGCGTGATCCATCGGCGCCCCTTCCTCCGCAGCCGTAAGCCCCACGGGTACCAGCAAAGCCACGACCACCAGGGTCGGCAACACATCAGCGATTCGCATTGGTCACCCCGTCGCTCACGGACTTGACCACCGCCACAGTGCGGAACATCCCCATCTCCATGTGGTACAGTAGGTGGCAGTGAAAAGCCCATTGGCCCGGCGCATCGGCACTGATGTCGACGGTGACTAGTTCTGCAGGCTGGACGTTGACCGTATGCTTGCGGGGGTTCTCGCCGTAGGAGTGTCCGGCATACAGATCCATAAACATCCCGTGGAGATGTAGCGGATGGTTCATCATCGTATCGTTGATGAAGTTGATCCGGAGACGCTCACCGTAGTTAAATCGCAATATGTCTGCTTCTGACCATTTCTTCCCGTCGAATCCCCAGATGTACTGGCGCATATTTCCGGTCAGATGCATATCGATCTCACGCGTTGGTACGCGCCGGTCCTCGGGCGTCTTCAGGCAACGTAGTTGCCCATAGGTCAGAACCCGACGACCGTCATCACCCAAGCCCAGACCGGGATCATCAAGCTGCCGGTAGGCCGTGCTGTGCCCCATGGCGATGCTGCCCGGCCCATGATCTGCCGGACCATGTTGGCGACGATCGGGGAGGCCCGTCACCGCTAATGTAGGTCCCTGAGCAACGAGTTCGTGACCCGACGCAGGCCCGTGGGCGCCAGCCCCGGCGGCTGCCTGATCCTTCCCCATTTGGTCGGCGTGACCGGGCATAGCGGGCATAGCGGGCATAGCGGGCATAGCAGCCATGCCCGCCATGCCCGCCTTCCCACTCTGAGAATCAGGGTCGCCCATGCCTGCCATCCCGGCGTGGCCACCAGCGCCGTGTTGCATCCCCATATCGGCCATCGTCAGCAGAGAACGCGGTCGCCGTTCGGGCACCTCTGCCTCAACCGCCGATGACGAGGCGAGGGTGGCACGAGCGTAGCCGCTGCGGTCCATCGCTTCAGCGAACAGGGTGACCGCACGATCCGGCGGCATCGTCACCACCACATCGTAGGTTTCAGCGACCGCGATCCGAAGCTCGTCAACCTCTACCGGGCGAACGTTCTGACCATCGGCCTGGACCACTGTCATCGGCAGCCCAGGGAGCCGGACATCGTAATAGGTCATGGCCGAGGCGTTGACTATCCGCAGCCGCACGCGCTGACCTGGTTCGGCCAAGATGCTGGGATTCTCGTCTGCCGTGCGGCCGTTGATCAGATAACTGTAGGTCGCCCCAGTGACATCCGAGATATCGCTCTCATCCATCCGCATCCGGCTCCACGCGGCTCGCGATGCCAGCACTCCGGCAAGGTCCATGCCCCGGAGTCCCATCTCCTCACCGAGGTTGGCGAGGGTCGGACGCTGGAAGTTGTAGTAGCCCTCCATGGTTTTGAGGTTGCGCATGACCGCGTGGGGGTCCTCGAAGGTCCAGTCGGAGAGGACCACCGATCGCTCGACGTCCGCCGCCACCGGATCGTCGCCGGACGGTGTGACAATCAGTTGGCCGTACAGACCCAGTTGCTCCTGCATGCCACTGTGGCTATGGTACCAATAGGTCCCGTTCTGACGCACGCGGAAGCGATAGATGAAGGTCTCGCCGGCCGGAATGCCGGCGAAGCTGATCCCCGGCACGCCATCCATGGTGAAGGGAAGCAGGATCCCATGCCAGTGGATCGAGGTCGATTCGCCCATCCGATTGTGGACGCGGATCACCGCATCCTTGCCCTCGGTCATGCGGATCACCGGGCCAGGTACCGACCCATTGACCGTGATCGCGTTACCGATTCCGCCGCCGATCTGCACCAGGCGCCGCTCCAGTACGAGATCAATCCCCCCCGCGCCGGTGGCGTCGAGTTCACTGTAGCTCCCGGCGAACGGATGAGCCACACCCCCGGATCTGGTCGTGCGCAAACCGGTGCACCCAGCCAGCGCTGCCATCGTGGCCGCGGACAGGAAACCGCGACGGGTCATCCTGCTCAGATGTTCATAATTAGAGTCCATAATGGCGTCCAACCTATTCTTGTTATAGTATATTCATGACAGCGACAGCCGTCGAAGTCGCAGCGCATTGCCGATCACCGACAACGAACTCAGGCTCATTGCGGCACCGGCGATGATCGGGCTGAGCAGCCATCCGAAGATGGGGTACAGGACGCCTGCCGCGATGGGGATGCCCAGCGCATTATACGCGAAAGCGAAGAACAGGTTCTGACGGATATTCCACATGGTGGCGCGACTGAGTTGGATGGCTTTGGCGATGCCTCGGAGATCACCCTTGACGAGGGTTATGCCGGCGCTCTGCATGGCGACATCGGTGCCAGTCCCCATGGCAATGCCGACGTCAGCTTCGCTGAGGGCAGGTGCGTCGTTGATGCCATCGCCAGCCATGGCGACGCGCCCGCCGGCGGCGCGCAGCTTAGTAATGTACGCCGCTTTGGCAGCCGGTTCTATCTCAGCTTCAACCTCATCCAGGCCAAGCTGCTTGGCCACGGCTGCGGCGGTACGCCGGTTGTCACCGGTGAGCATGATCAGTTTCAGACCGAGCGCATGCAGGTCGCGGATCGCGTCGGGCGTGGTGGATTTGATCGGATCAGCAACCGCGATAATTCCTGCAGGCTTGCCGTCCAGGGCGATGAACATCGCGGTCTTGCCATCTTCCTGCAGCTTTGTCGCTGACGCCTCAAGCTGCTCCAGGCCAGCTATCCCTTCCTGACGCAGGAATGCAGCCTTGCCGATCCTCACCAAGCGACCGGCGATGGTGCCGGCGACTCCGCCTCCGGTTACCGAGCGGAAGTCCTTCACGGCATCCAGAGTCAGACTTTGCGCCTTGGCGCCCTGGACGATTGCGGCAGCAAGGGGATGTTCGCTATTCTGCTCCAAGGATGCGGCAAGCCGCAGGACTTCCTTGATGTCGACACCACCGACCGGAAGGACGTCCGTCAACTTGGGTTTCCCTTCGGTAAGCGTGCCCGTCTTGTCCACGACCAGGGTGGTGATCTTTTCCAGACGTTCGAGCGCTTCCGCGTTCTTCACCAGCACACCTTCCTGCGCGCCACGTCCGACGCCGACCATGATCGACATGGGCGTGGCGAGGCCGAGCGCGCACGGGCAGGCGATGATGAGGACAGCGACGGCGTTGACGATGGCGAATGCAAGTCTGGGCTCTGGGCCGAGCAACATCCAGACGACGAAGGTGATGACCGATGTGGCCAGCACGGCTGGCACGAAGATGCCGGCGACCCGATCTGCGAGGCCCTGGATGGGCGCGCGGCTGCGCTGGGCCTCGGCCACCATGTTTACGATCTGCCCGAGCAGGGTGTCGCTACCCACCCGCTCGGCGCACATAACAAAACTGCCAGGGCCATTGACGGTGCCGCCCGTCACAGTGTCGCCAACAGACTTTTCAACCGGGAGCGGCTCCCCGGTGACCATTGACTCCTCCACGCTTGAGTGGCCTTCAACCACTTTGCCATCAACGGGAATCCGGTCGCCGGGAACCACCCGTAGCCAGTCACCGACCTTAACGACATCGAGTGGGACTTCATGATCTCCGCCCGGTGCTACCTGACGAGCCGTCGGCGGCGCGAGATTGAGCAGTGCCGTGATTGCACTACCGGTGCGACTGCGGGCGCGGAGCTCAAGGACCTGCCCGAGTAGGACCAGAACAACGATGACCGCTGCTGCCTCAAAGTAGATGCCAACCCTGCCGTCATGCTGCATCGAGTGGGGAAAGAGACCGGGCATGAACATAGCCACGGCACTAAAGCAAAATGCGGCGCCAGTCCCGATGGCGATCAGGGTAAACATGTTTAGATGTAACGATCTGACGGAATTCCAGCCGCGAACGAAGAATGGCCATCCAGCCCACCAAACGACAGGAGTGGTGAGCGTGAACTGGATCCAGCGCGATGCGGTTCCGTCAACCCAGGGCTGCCTGGCCAACACCGGCACCAGATGGGCCATGGCCAGGATGAAGACCGGTAATGTCAGCACGGCACCTATCCAGAACCGCCGCGACATATCGCTCGATTCGCGGTCGTCTTCCGTTCCAGCACTAGACGTCGCCGCCTGAGGCTCCAACGACATGCCGCACTTGGGGCAATTTCCTGGAGTGTTCTGCTGCACTTCGGGGTGCATCGGACACGTGTAGATGGCTTTTTTGTTTGGCATATTGTTTTATGTTGTGTTGCATGGATTGATCACTGAGCATGGCTGCCATCGGAATCATCGCAGACAACTGTGGATGTGTGGATGTGTGGATGTGTGGATGTGCGGATGTGCGGATGTGCGGATGTGCGGATGTGCGGATGTGCGGATGTGCGGATGTGCGGATGTAGTTGACCAACTGCAAACCAGACTTCATACGCTCGCCGCCTGCTGCTCTTCGGTCTTATCCGCCGAGGTGGTCGCCTCACGGATGGACCTTCGTACATCAGAAAGAAGCGAGGACGCTACACTCAATGACCGTAGCCCAACCCGGAGCAGTGCTGGAATGGCAGCAGGCCTGCCAGCGAGTTCACCGCATAAAGATATCGGGATTGACCCAGCATCAGCAATCGCCAACCCAATGAGACGGAGGACGGCAGGGTGGTCGTCGAGAAAGTATTCGGTCACCAACGGGTTTTCCCGACCGGCTGCCAGAGTATACTGTGTCAGGTCATTGGAACCGATGCTGAGGAACTCCACGTGCTTCACCAATAGACCGACACCCAGCGCAGCTGCAGGGGTCTCAATCATTGCGCCAATCGGAGGAATATCATGAATGCCCATGTCCTTGGCAATTTTTCTGCAGGTTTCCACAACCCGGATGACATCGCTCTCCAAGGTCACCATCGGGATGAGGATCCCGATGTTGAATCGCCGGGAGGTGTCAAGCAGCGCCCGCAACTGAGCTGCCAGCAGGTCCGGATAACGTAGCAGCACCCGCACGCCTCGCCTGCCCAAGAAGGGATCAGGTTCTGACGGCATGGGTAGATAGATGGGATTCTTATCAGCGCCGATGTCGAGCAATCGAACATTAACACGCATTTTCCCAACCGGCCCGAGACTCCGAGTAAGGAAATCGCCGAACTCCTGCGAAGAAGGAAGATGCTTACTTGCCATGAAAAACGGCTCGGTTCTGAATAGTCCAATGCCATTGGCCCCGTTCTGGATCGCTAGTTCGACGTCTTCTAGACTTCGGGCATTAGCCATGACAGCGATTTCGACGCCGTTCCGAGTCATGGTACTAGATCGTTCTATAGCGATTGGGTCCTTATTTTCCTTCCCAGCAACGGCGATTGATCTTTCGTAGGCTTGCACCGCGCCTTGATCTGGACTGATAAGCATCCTGCCAGTATGACCATCCACGATGATATCATCGCCGGCGTTCACCAGATGCATGATCCCGGTTATCCCACCGATACAGGGGATCCCGAGCTCCCGCGCCAGCAATGCGGCATGGGCCGCAGGCCCGGCGAATTCAGCAACGACCGCAACTGTAGAAGACCGGGACAGAAAAACGGTATCCGAAGGATACAACTGGCGTGCTACTAGGACTGTTCCACTTGGCAGTCCCTCTAGGCGGTGCGCATAGATCCCTCTGAGCGATTGTAGGAGTCGACGGGAAATATCCTCGATGTCATCACCTCGGGCTCGTGTGCTCTCGGACGATGACTTCCGAAAGCGGCTGGCTAGCATGGCGAATACTGACCGAACCGCTTCTTCCGCATCGATCGGTCCCCTTTTCAAATACTGCTTTAGATCACTTATGACTGACTTGTCTTGTATCATTGCGGACTGCGCTTTGAAGATATCGCCGGCATCGTTATCCAGAACACTGGACATATGATGGGCGTCAGTCTCCAGTCCTTGCCGGACATCGTTGATTGCCGCAATGATTCGTTCGTTCTGATCAATGCGGGAGAGATCGGCCTCTTTCCCATCGACGGATGCCTTGCGGAGGATCTCCGCCAAGTAGAGGAATGCTTTTCCTCGCGCTAGGCCAGGAGATACCGCCACGCCCTGGAGAGTCAGCATGGTCATTCCCTAAACTCGCCTGATTCGATGCTTCGTGCCATGGCGAACCAACCGGCTAAGGACAATCTGTGATTGATTACCAAGGTTTTGGTCTGTTTCATGGTAAAATAAATCGTCCTAAACGCGTAATTATTCTGAGGTTCGACATGTAGATGAACCACGCTTCTACGGCACCACTCGTCAACTCTTGAGGAACGCAAGGAGTTCGGAGTTCAGTTGATCCTTATGCGTGTCGGACAAGCCGTGTGGTCCTCCAGAGATGACTCTTAGTGAGGCATTCTTGATGATTTTTGCGGTAGGTACTGCGCTGGCTACGATCGGTACAATCTGGTCATCATCGCCATGAATGATCAGCGTCGGCACATCGATTCTTTTCAAATCGTCTGTGAAGTCCGTTTCTGAGAAGGCCTTGATGCAATCCAGCTCATTCTTGAGGCCACCCTGCATCCCCTGAAGCCAGAACGCATCCCGCATCCCCTGGGTGACTGCATGCCCCTTGCGATTCGCACCGTAAAATGGTGTAGTCAAATCCTTGAAAAACTGCGAACGGTCAGCGATAACGCCGGCGCGGATTTTATCGAAGGCACTGATCGGCAATCCTTCAGGATTGGACTCTGACTTCAGCATCAGTGGCGTCACTGAACCCATCAAAACCACCCGGGCGATACGGGAAGTGCCGTGACGGCCGATGGTACGCGCGACCTCGCCCCCTCCGGTGGAGTGACCGATCAGGGTCGCTCCTCTGAGATTGAGCGTAGCCATCAGCTCCGCCAGATCATCAGCATAGGTATCCATATCATTCCCATTCCATGGCTGACTTGATCGCCCATGGCCCCGCCGGTCATGGGCGATGCAGCGATAGCCATGAGCAGCCAGGAATACCATCTGGGACTCCCAGGCGTCCGCATTGAGCGGCCATCCGTGGCTGAAAACGACGGGGAGACCAGAACCCCAATCCTTGTAATAGATCAGGGTGCCGTCTTTGGTCTCAATCGTACTCATAGTATGTCCTTAAGGATTATGCTTGATAGAGCGCGAGCCATGCCAAGTCTTGTCTTAGAACCATTTTCGATTGTAAGCAAAGATTTCGTCTGATTATTACTAAATCTAAACGACTTACGGCCACTGCAAAATCGCATGGAGGAGATTTTACGTGGGTGCGTTTGGCAGTGTGTTACCTCGTCGCCGTGGAATCTTGGCTAGCTCCATCACCGAGAGTGGGATACAGCCGATAGCCAGCAAGATTGCACTTTCGCTCAACGGCATGGGGGTTGTCCGCAGCAGATCACCAAGCCATGGGACTTGGTGGCTGGTTATCTGAAATGTGATAGAGAGGGCGACCACGATGACCAGTTTGAGGTTTGAAAAGAGCCCCAGCTCCCAGACGAAGCGGGTGTCACTGCGTGCGCCAAATGAACGGAGTAGTTCTGCAAATACCAAGACAGAGAAGGCGTGCGTTTGCGCCGTTTCCAGGTTCTCGTAGCGCAGGCCGTAGAGGAAGACCGCCAACGCCACGCCGGCCGTCAACAGACCGGTACCACCTATGCGCATGAGGACCGATCGGTTGATCATGCCCTGAGCAGCCGGCCGTGGCGGCAGGGTCATCAGCGTGCGGTCGATGGGGTCGGTGGCTAGGCACAGTGCTGGCAGCCCGTCCGTGACCAGGTTGATCCACAGCAACTGTACCGGCAGCAACGGAATCGGCAGGCCAGCGATAATGCATGCCGCCATGAGGAGCAATTCGCCAGCATTACCGGCAAGCAAGTATTCGATGGTTTTGCGAATGTTGTCGTAGACCCCACGCCCTTCTTCAACGGCAGCGACGATAGTCGCAAAATTGTCGTCGGTAATGACCATTGCCGACGCCTCTTTCGTCACCTCGGTGCCGCTCAGACCCATGGCAATCCCGATGTCCGCGCCCTTGATAGCCGGAGCATCGTTGACCCCATCGCCAGTCATGGCAACGACCGCACCGTTTGCCTTCCATGCGTTGACGATGCGCAGTTTATGTGCGGCGGTCACCCGGGCGTAAACCGGCGTCTCGGGGGCCGCGTGACGCAGAGCTTCGTCGTCGAGTCGATCGACGTCAGCGCCAGAAAGAGCCTTCTGTCCTTCGTGGGCGATGCCCAATTGACGTGCTATCGCCAGCGCGGTGCTTGGGTGATCACCCGTGATCATGACGACGCGGATGCCGGCCGCCGTGCACTGCTCGACCGCGACTTTGGCCTCGGGACGGGCCGGATCCTGCATCCCAATCAGTCCGACCCAGATCAGATCGCATTCGATCTCTTCCGCTTTATGCCCCTTCATGTCAGACGGAGCACTGCGATATGCCACGCCCAGGACGCGCAGGGCGCGATTGGCAAGATCTGCATTTGCATCCGCTATCTTTTCTCGACCGGCAGCATCCAGCGGGTGAGCCCCGTCTGGAGTGAGCACCTGGGTGCAACGTTCGAGCAGCAGATCGGGGGCCCCCTTCACCAGCGCCAGCAGACCCTCATGCTGACGCAGCACGGTCATGCGTTTACGGTCGCTGTCGAAGGGGAATTCATGCGCCTTTTGATATTCGCGCTCGATGCGCTCCGCTGGCCAACCACCCTTGGCAGCCAGGGTCAGCAAGGCACCTTCGGTCGGGTCGCCAATGACCTTCCATGAGCCATCCTTGTCCTGACTGAGTTGGGCGACATTGCAGCCACCGGCGATCAGCAGCGCCCGGTCAAGCATCGCATCTGGTGTGCTGCCATTGCTGCGTGTGATGGCGCCAACCGGAGCGTAGCCTTCACCATCAACCACGTACTCAATGCCAGCGAGGCTCATGATGCGCACCGTCATCTGATTGACGGTCAAGGTTCCGGTTTTGTCGGTGCAGATGACTGAGGTCGATCCCAGGGTCTCCACTGCGGGCAAGCGGCGGATCAAGGCCCGTCGACGGGCCATGCGTTGGACACCAAGCGCGAGCGCAACTGTCACCACCGCCGGCAATCCTTCGGGAACCGCCGCCACGGCGAGACTCACGGTAGTCAAGAACAACTCCATCAGTGGCAGACCCCGCAGCAGTCCCAATCCGAAGAGAACCACCACGATGCCCAGCGACACAAAGACTAAGATGCGGCCAAGTGATTGTAGACGCAGTTGAAGTGGGGTCTCGGCCGTCCCCGTGGTGTTGATTAGGCCAGCTATTCGGCCAATTTCTGTACTCATCCCGATGGCGACCACGACCGCCTCGCCCGAACCGGCAGCGACAGCGGTGCCCATGTGGACCATGTTCGCCCGGTCGCCGAGGGGCAGGTCGCGGCGATCAATGGTCGCCACCGACTTTTCTGTCGGCAACGACTCGCCAGTCAGCGCCGACTCGACGCAAGTGAGCGAGGCAGCGCGGAGTAGTCGTGCGTCTGCCGCGATCACATCGCCCGCTTCGAGGTGGATGACATCACCGAGGACGATCTCGGGCGCGGGTAACTCTTTGACCGTACCGTCGCGCCGCACCCGCGCTCGCGGCGCAGCCATCCGACGCAGGGCGGCGATGGCATTTGCAGCGCGATACTCCTGAGTGAACCCGATGACCGCGTTGATGAGAACGACACCAATGATTGCGCCGGCATCAATCCACTCGCCCAGCGCTCCGGCGACCACACCCGCCGCCAACAGCACCCAGATGATAAAACTGGAGAACTGTTGCAGGAGTAGGCGCCATGGTCGCACCGGCGCCGCGTCGGTCAGGACGTTGCGACCGTCCCGAGCCAGTCTGATCGCCGCCTCGGAGGCGCTCAAGCCGGACGACGTTGCTGCCACCCGCGCCATGGCGTCTTCAGCCGAAAGAGCATGCCATACCTCCGCAGCGGGAACGGCTGGCCTGGGTGCTGCGACGTCGTTCATAATGGATCCTTGGCTGAAGCCACTCCGCCGCAGCGACGATTAATTCGTGCTTTAAGTGGATTGTCAGAACGTTTCGCGGAAGTAATCACCACTGGAGACTTGGTCTAGGACGTGAGAGGGCGTGACCGCTTGGTGTGCCGTCTTTCTCATAACATCCAATACGTTCAGCTGCATCTTTGTCAGAAGCACACTCCAGACGGCATGAACAACGGCAGGACATGCCTTCCTCAGGTCATGTCCTGCCGCCAGTCACCTCAGATACAGACAATTGAAGAAGGAATTCTAACCGCGCAATTTCGGCGGTGTGTCTTGTGCAGACTTGACCTCCTTCATGTATTGGGTCGGCATCTTATCGAATTTTTCTTTGCACTCTGGGCAGCAGAACTTCACGACATGACCGTCATACACTGTTGATTGGACGGGACCCATCGAGCCGAGCTTTTCTCCGCCAACCACACATGTATCGGACGTATATGGTATGGGTTCGGTGGACGCATGTCGGGAGTTGTCATCGCAGCCGGTCATGGCAAGACCCGCTATGGCAACGATCGCAAGAGTGAATCGTGAGAGTATAAACATGGTGTTTTACTAGTATTTTTCGTGGTTATCTGTCGTTGGTCTTCGGGCCAGGAGCTAACTTTCCGTACTCGCGCTTGAGCGCGACGGCGGGGTCCTTCTTGAACTCCGTGCAGCAGCTCTGTGAACACATCGCCATGCGGTACTGTTTGGCCTCGGAGCCTTCACCGACTGTCATCTTGACGGTCGGCGAGGTGCCAGCGTCGATGGCCTTGCCATCCATGGGACAAACCGAGTTGATGATCGGCGGTGCCGTGGTGGTGATAGCACCGCCATCGGCGGCGTGCATTGCGCACGGAACGGCGAAAGCCAGCGCCAGTGCTAGGGTGGAGGGGATACGGAGGATAGACATCGTGGACTCCTGGTGGTTAGAGTGTGGTTCCCAGAACAGGCGGCGGACCAGCGAGTGGTGTTGGCCTTGGCGTTGGTTGGCGCAGCCAGGATGGTAGCCCTGGTCATGCCAATCCCCGTCTCAGTTGTATACCCACCTGCATCGGCAGGTGCCGTCGCATCTTTCAGGTTGTGAGCATGACGACGCGGTGAACTCATCACCATGGGGTCTATTCCCCATCGATTGAGATTCCGGCCTGTTCACGAACTTTCCTACCTACAAAAGTACCTGCGATGACGGGCAATCCGAGTGGCTTGGTACAGCGTGAAGTGGGCTATTCCTTTTTTTATGAGAGTCAGTCATTCTTTATAGCCTCTATTCCATGCCGGTTTTTCTCGCTTCACGCCGCGCAGTGCGATGCGTCACCAAATCTGTTGCATCCAATATAACAGATATAACAGTTTTGCTTGATTCCGCACCCAGCCACGGCATGCTCTGGTCATGGCAACGGACAGCCTTATCGACCAGGTGGCCCAGGATCTGCGTCGGCGCATCCGCAACCGCGAGTTCGCGATCGGCTCACGGCTGCCTAGCCGCCGGCGCCTAGCTGAGCACTACCAGGTAGCCCTGCTGACCGCTCATCGTGCCGTCACCAGGCTGGTCGAAGATGGCACCCTCAGCGCCGCCGACCGGCGCACCCCGCACGTGTCGAGACTGCCGGCTGGCGAGCTAAGGACCGTACGTCGCCCACCAATCGCCGATGGACGCATCGCCCTCATTGCCCTGACCAGCGCCCGCGCCACCAGCCTGGAAGCTCTCAACCACGAGCGTGCCGAGCGTATCCTCCTGCCCATCGAACTGGCCGCCGCGCAAGGCGGTTCGCGTTGCCGCTTCCTCAACCTCAACCGCATCTCCGCAGACGGATCCCACGAGCGTCGCCGCCTGGTCGACGTCCTCGCCGAAGCCACCGCCTGGGGCGCCGCCAGCGCCGCGATCATCGATCCCTACGGCGACCCCGGACTGCGCTCTGAACTTGCCGCGATCAGCAAGCAGCCCATCAGCCTGGTCTATGCCGTTGCCGGCGCTCCGCCGCTGCCGCTGCCCATTTCGCAAGCAGTGATTGCCAGCGATGACATCGGCTGGACGGCGACGCAGCACCTGCTGGAGGCCGGCTACGAGGAGATCCTCGCCTGGCAGCCCTTCGCCGCGCCATGGTTTCCCGAGCGCATCGCCAAGGCGCGCAGCGCCTGTGCCGCGGCCGGGCGCCAGGGAGCCGTACGCGAACTCGATGACGGCGGCCCGCTGGCCTGGCATCGGGAAGAACAGATCCAGGAGACGCAACGCCGGCTGCCCGCCCTGCTCGCCCGTGGCGGCCCCGTGCGCCGCGGCCGGGCCCGCCGCGCCGTGCTCGCGCCGAACGATCTCGTCGCCCTGCTGCTGCTCGATGCTCTGGAGGCAGCTGGCCTGAAACCCGGCCGCGACGTCGGCGTCATCGGCGCTGACGATCTCGCAGGGGCGATGGGCGCCGGCCTGACCACGCTGCGCCCGCCGTTGGAGGCGCTTGGCGCTGCCGCCGGCCGGCTGCTCGGGCAGGACGGCAACGAGACCGTGATCCTGCAGCATCAACTCATCCGCCGCGCCTCGACCGACCCCACGGACCCCCAATGATCCGCACCCTGCTCCTCGCCTGCGCCATCGCGACCATCACTGCCGGCGAAAGCGTCGCCGCACGGCTCGATTTCGAGGGCCTTGATGGCGTCTACGACCTGACCGCCACCCCGGCGGTGCGCAAACTCGCCGCCAAGGCGGAGGCGCTGCCGCTGCGCTTGCCTACCTCCTGGGCCGATTCGTTCAACGGCAAGGCCGGGCGTTGGCGGGCCACGCTGGTCGACGGCAAGCCCTTCACCAGTCGCTGGCTGCGCTTCGACGTTCCAGCCGACGCGCCATTCGCCGGACGCATGGACCTGATCCTGCCCAAGGCCGAGGCCGAGGCCGGAACCCAGAGCACGTGGAGCGTGTCGTTCGCCTTCGCCCGCCTCGGCGACATCCGCACGAAGAACTCATTCCTCGAGATTGAGCTGAAGAACGCAGCCGGCCGCACCTTCCACAAGCCGGCGCTGTGGCTGAACGCCTGGCTCGGCGACTGGCGCAACCAGCAGAGCAACCGCGACATTCCTGCCGACACTCTGGTGAACGTGCGCATCGACCTCGACCTGCCCGGTAAGCGTTACGCCATCGCCTTCGGCGGCAAGATCGCCGAGCAGGGCGCGCTCGACGGTGCCGATTCTTTCGGCGGCCTGACCCTGGCTTTCCTCGGCGAGGCCTCGCCACAGCCGCGCGCCTTTGGCTTCGACGACTTGGTGATCAGCCGCAACTACACCGGGCCGCCGGTGACCATCGAACGGATGACGTCTCCCGATCCGGTGAACTTGCTGCTGCTACGCGAGTGGACGGGCAAGCCGTTGCCGATCCGTCTGACCCTGCGCAATCACCAGGAGCATGTCGTCGAAGCCACGGTCAACGTGCAGCCGGTCGATGAGTCCGGGCCGGTCGGCGAAGCCGTCGCCAGATCGGCGCAAGTACCGGCGGGAGGATCTGCCGAGATTGACGTGCCGGTAAACCTGCCCGGCGCCGGGTGGTGGGGCATGCGCGCCACGGCCACCGCCGGTGGACGCAAGGCCGAGCGGTTCTCCGCCGTCTGCCTGCTCCACGATCAGGCCGCCGGCGTCCGGCCGGGCAGCCTGTTCGGCCTCGGGTTCCGCTCCGGGACCAACGACAACGACCTGCGCATTGCTGAACGCCTCGGGGTGAAGTGGCGGCGCGGGGCCGACAACGATCTGTCCTACCCGGGCAAGGTCGCACCCAAGCCCGGGGTGTGGTGGGACGACGAGGCTCAGGACAAGCTGCGGGCCGACGTTGACCGATGGACCGCCGCAGGCGTCTGCACCCTCGGCTACATCAACTACAACATCCCGTGGAATGTCCCGGCCGGCACCCAGCCGCATCGCTCGCCGCCCACCGACATGGCAATCCACGCCGAGATGGTGGCGCGGTTGGTCGGTGCGCTCGACGGCAAGGTCAGCCACTGGGAACTGTGGAACGAGCCGGGCGGTTTCTTCTGGGGAGGCACCGCCGACCAGTACCGCACCATGCTCAAGACGGTGTGGGACCGGGTGAAGCCCGAGTATCCGCAGACCAAGCTGATCGCCGGCGGCCACTACATGTGGGTCAGCCGCAACTGGGTCTTCCCGCCCGGAGTCGACAATGCCGGCTGGTGCGACGGCGTCGCGCTGCATCCCTACGCCAAACCGGGGCTGTGGACGCCAGTCAGCCCGGCCCTCGACGCGGTGCTGCTGGGCAAGGCCAAGGGATCCGGCGGCGGCCTGTGGATGACCGAGGTCGGCACCTCGCCGGCCTGGCACTTCAAGGGCGTCGCTGCCGAGCTGGCGGTCCAGCACGTGGCCCGCGCGATCGCCCCGACCTACCTGCTGAGCAAGGCCGGCGCCGGCGCCACCGACCTCAAGGTGTTCTGGTTCATGAGCGGCTTCGGCAAAGCGGGACCGCTGCATCCGAAACAGGACGATCCCGACTGCTTCAACCTGTGGGACCGCGACATGCCCATGCCCGGCCTGGCTGCCTACGCCGCCATGGCCCACAGCATCGAGGATGGCGTCCTGGTCGAGGACGTCTTCGCCGGCTCGCTGCGCGCCTGGGCCTTGCTCTTCCGCAAGCCGGATGGTTCGCACACCGTCGCGCTGTGGCCGGAAACAACTTGGCCGGCCGAGGAGATGGCCAAGGCCGATCAGCATCGCAGCTCCTGGGAACTGCCCGCGCTGGACTTCGCGGTCATCGACTGGCTGGGCCGCCCGGCCGGCACGGTCACCGACGGAAAGCTGCGCTTCGCCACCGTCACGCGCGGCACCCACTACCTGAGCAGCAAGCGCAGCGTCGACGAGATCCGTGCCGCTCTGCGCGCCGCAACCGTCCGCGATCTGCCGCTGCTGCGCGTCGTGCCGCAGCCCATCGCCGAGCCACTGGCCGCCGGCGCCGCCCTGCGTCTACGCGTGCGCAATGACGCCTTCCGGCCGCGCGACATCTCTATTAGCCTACAGGCCGATGGCCTGACCCTGGCCGAACCGCAGGTGCGCCTCGTCGCCCTACCGCCAGGCGAGGACCGCTACGTCACCGTGACCGTCACCGCCGCCACCCCGGCAGCGGGCAACCGCTACCGCATCGCCTGGAAGGCCGACGCCGACGGCGAGACACTGGCCGGCGAACAAGAGGTCCAGGTCGCCTGCGCCACCCGTGGCACACCGCGCATCGACGCGAACCTGTCGGACTGGGCCGACGCCGCCTTTGTCAGCATCCGCCATCGCGGCGTCCTCGCCGACTGGTGGGATCTCAAACCGTCCATGCTGTACGACAACGGCTACCGTCTGGCGACGCGCTGGGACGACGAGGCCTTCTACGTCGCCGCCGAGATCCCTGACCGCTCGTCGAAGCTCGACGACAGCGGCCAGGACAACAGCACGCTGGAATACCGCAACCGCGGCAATGACCGGCTGCTGCTGGGATTCAACGTCCTCGACGAGAATCCGGAGGACCTGCTGCGCAACCATCCGTTGCATGCCAAAAGCCTGGCCAGCGACATCGACTACGAGTTCTCCGCCGAATTGCGCGCGCAGAAGGAAGGCCCGGCCAAGGCCGTGCTCAAGCGCCTGCTCGCGCCCGGCACCGCCTACCTCACCACCACGGTGCCGGGCATGACGCCGGAACGCGGTGCGCTCGACGCCAACGCCGAAGGCGGACGCGATGGACGCCTGGCCGTGGTCTACGACGCCTCCAAGCGCGTCTACCGCTACGAACTGGCCCTGCGCTGGGAACTGATCCCCGAACTGCGCGATCGCCTGGCCAAACTGAAGCCTGGGCAGACCGCGCCGGTCGCCTTCGACTTCATGGTCGTCGATGGGCACAAATGGGATTCGCCGACCCGCTGGTGCGAGGAGAACGGTGATCTCGAATTCGGCGCCTACGGCTTCGATGGCCGCGTCGGCACCCCGTGCTGGCTGGCCGACTACCCGACCCGGCTGCGTGCGGCCTGGGGCTTCACGCGCTGATCGCCATGAACATCCTGCGCACCGTCATCCCTGATCCCGAAAGCCTGCTCGGCCGACTCGACCCAGCCAGCGGACTGATCGGCGAAGCCGGCACCCGCACGCGACTCAGCCTTGAGCTAGCCATCGGTCTCCTGCGAAACGGTAAGCCCGACGCTGCAGCGCAGAGCATCGACGCCGTGTTGGCCCTGCAGTGCGCAGATCCAGACGCCTACGCCTACGGCCAGTTTCCACTTAATCTCGGGCCTTGGGACTATCAGGACCTCAACATCATCCTGTTCCTGTTACCCGACGACGCGGCGGTGGCGAAGTGGATGTCAGAGCAGTCGTCCAAGCGCTGAGCCAGCTGCGGCCCCCTATTTGTTCTCCCAGGTGTACTGGCCGTCCTTCAGCCGACCGGTGAACGACCTGCCGCCGGCCTTCACCTCCAGCACGCCCTGCTTCCAGCCGAGGGTCACCGGGCTGGTGCCTTCGCTGCCGGTGGCGTACAGCGCCTGGTGGCCGGCCCAGTCATAGGCCTTGCCGCCACGTTCAATCTGCGGCTTGCCCTGGTCGGTCATGGTGATGGCGACTTGCTCGCCGCGCGAGCCGGTGGCCGAGACGCGGCGCTTGGCGGCGAGTTCGCCGGCGTCGACCTTGGACTTGGCCTGCACCGCCTTGACGAAGTCGTCGAAGGAGCCGTGCGTCTCCTGCTCGCCGACCTCCAAGAACAGTCCGCATGGCCCAATGCCGTCTCCCATCCAGGTCAGCACGGTATCGAGGGGAAAGCGCGGTTTGCCGTCCCTCTCGCCAAGCGCTGCCTTATCCGTCGCCTCGTTGGACGTTCCGCCGGTAGCGTTGATCGGCTTCAGCGCCAGCCAGGTGCGCTCGCCTTGGACGAAAGTCCAGCCGCTTTCCTGGCGCAGCGCCGCGGCCTTGGGCACGGCGTAGTGCATGTCGATCTTCGGATCGGCGTTCATCCACAGCACGGTGTTGCGGTACTGCGCGACCTGATCCTTGCCGTTGGTGGCGGTGCTGTGGCCCTTGTAACCCTTGACGCCGGAGAAGGCGATGACCGTGGCCAGCCCCCGCGCCTTCTCGACCATGCCGAGGCGGAAACCGTTGACGTCACCGCGGTGCAGGAAGGGCAGCGTACCGAGTTGGTAGGAATTGCCGACGTACATGGTCACCGGGTATTCAACGGTGTCCTCGCCGCCCGGCTTCTTGAACCAGCCCTCGTAGGTCGGCTTGGCCTCAAGGATCTCCACCGGCTTGGCGAAGTCCTTGCGCGCCACTGCCAAGACAGCCGGCGGCGGACGGTAGGCGCTGGTCGCCAGGATAACGAAGTCACGGTAGGGCTTGGATTCGGGCACATCGCAGTCACCGAACCACAGCCAGGCCTCGCCAGCGAAACCGGCCTTGGGGCCGATGTTGTTGTAGTCGCGGGCGTTCGGCGCCGCCACGCCACCCTTGAAGTAGGCGACGGCAGCGACCGTGCTGAGGTAGTCGAGCACGCCCTTGGCCAGGGCCTTCACCTCAGGATCCTTGGCGAAATCGTAGGTCTGGAGGTAGCCGACGATGGTGTGCGAAAGGTAGTTGGCGCTGTCCCATTCACCCATGCCAGTGCTGAAGCAGGCGGTGGCATAGGCGCGGATCCGCTCCTTGTAGATTTTGGCGACCTCGGTGTTGCCGGTCTCCTCGGCCATCAGGTAGACGGAGCCTTCGCGCATGGCGCGGAGGTTGTCGGTGGCGCGCACGTCGACCCAGGAGTTCATGATCTCGGGCGTCCAGCCCTCCATGGAGACGCCCTTCTTCTCGCGCTCACCCGGCGGTACCCAGGCGGGATGCGGGCGGCGCAACGGATCCTTTTCCGTCCAGATGCGCGCCGAGTCGTACATCTTTTTGCGATAGGCCGAATCAAGGTACTGGCCAAAGAAAAAGTATTTCCTGGTCTGGCTGCGGATGGTGAAACAGGGGAACCAGTCGACCATCAGGGTAATGCTGTTGTAGCCATTGTTATCATCGGCCTGGAGGAACTCGATGGCCTTCTTGCGGTTGCCGTTGATGAAGTCGATGAAGGCGTGCGGGTAGCTCTGCTTCTCGTTCTCGAAGAAGGTGTTGCCGTAGCCGCCCATACCCTTGTACGAGGCGAGGGCCTCGTCGATGCGCTTGGCGAAGGATTCCTCGTCAGCGGCAGCCAGTTTGTTGAGGAAGTGCTCCTCGATCGGGTAGGGCTTGATGGTGGTGTGCCCCCCTTCGCTGGCGATGCGCTCGTCTTTGGGCACCGGCGAGGGTTCACCGGCGGCGAGGGCGGCGATGAGGACCGGGAGAACGAGTGCGGAGCGGTTCATACCCTGGCAACGTAGCAGACCCGACGATGTGACGCAACCTTTTGCCAATCAATGACATGTGTCGTTTCATCGAAATCGGTCTGCGCGGCCGCGAAATCGCCTGGCTGTCGCCGGGCCTTCGTCGCGGCATGCTGTGTGCATGGCGCATGAATCGGCCTCCGGC
>ENA-ORBV01007117-ORBV01007117.1-microbial-mat-metagenome-genome-assembly--contig:-NODE-7117-length-19341-cov-4.839597_pt1 | contig 19341 bp, 17 predicted proteins | sample MGYA00237777_ERZ505514 | MGnify/ENA primary metagenome ERZ505514 (study PRJEB26160, sample SAMN06269048) | microbial mat metagenome | isolation source: Oligotrophic lake microbial mat | place... | reverse complement strand
AGACAGGGCGCGCGGAAAGCGTAGCGTCGACATCTACATGCTCGACAACGAACCCGCGCTCTGGCACCAGACCCACCGCGACGTGCATCCAGATCCCGTGACATATGATGAGCTGCTCGATCGCACGTTGCGATACGGCGAGGCCATACGCGCTGCCGATCCGGAGGCGCGCATCGCGGGCCCCGCCGCCGGGGGCTTGACGGAAGCCGGAGGGGACGTTTGTCATGGCGCGGCTCGGGTAGAGGGGGCGTGGGGGGCGTGAGTGACGATCGCGGCGATGCCCGCGGCTTTGTCGAGCGTTTCACGCCACTCTGAGAGCGGATCAGAGTCGGCGACGATCCCCGCGCCGACGGGGTAGGTCAGTGTGCCAGAGCGGATGGCGTCGCGGGCGGTGGAGGCGGGATCTGGCTCGCCTTCGATGAGGGCAGTGCGGATGGCGATGTTGGCGGCGGCGTGGCCGCAGATGGAGACATAGCCCACGAGGCCGCAATATGGGCCGCGTGCGAAGGTCTCCAGACGGGCGATCTGCTGCATCGCCGCGATCTTGGGGGCCCCGGTGACGGACCCGCCGGGGAAGGTGGCGCGGAGCAGGTGGGCGAGCGTGAGGCCCTCGCGGAGGGTGGCGCTGATGGTGGCGGTGGCTTGCCAGACGCCGGCGGCGGATTCACCGGGCGAAGCGGGCCGGCCGTGCTGTTCGATGGCGCGGTGATGGGCGACGGTCACGGAGCCCACGGCGGCGACGCGGCCCAGATCGTTACGCATCAGATCGATGATCATGCAGAGCTCGGCCTGTTCCTTGGGGTTGTCGCGCAGCTCGGCGGGGTCGGCAGAGGCGCGGCGCGTCCCCTTCATCGGGCGCGTCTCGACGCGGCGCGTACGAGGATCGAAGCTGAGGAACAGTTCGGGGCTGGCGCAGGCGATGGCGCGACGGGACCCGGCCGCGCTGTCGGGAAGTTCAAGGTACGCCCCATACCACGGCCGCAGTTGCTCGGCGAGGGCGGCAAAGAGGGCGCGGGTGGAGCCGGTGAACTCAGCGTGGAGGGCGTGAGTGAGGTTGACTTGATAGATGTCGCCCGCGGCGATGGCCGAGAGGGCGCGGCGAACGGCGGCCTGATAATCAGCCGCAGGCATGGTCGGCCGGAGCGGGCCGAGGTCGAAGCCACGGACCGAGTTAGATGCAGGCCCCGGGTCGATGTCGGGCGGCTGGCGGGTCCAATCGCTGGGGCCGACGGCCCACCAGGATTGGCGGAGGCGATCGAAAACCCAGGCCCGAGGGCAGAAGAACCAAGCGGCCGCGGGCCAGGTGGAGGCAGGCTGCGCGGGGGAACCAGAAGCGGATTCGAGGGCTTGGCCGAGGTGATAGCTGAGTTGGCCGATCCAGCCGCCGAGGAAGGGCGGGGCGTGGGGGTCGAGGCTGGAGCGGTCAAACGGGGCTGGCGCGGCGGCGGAATGGGCCGTGAGGAGCCGGATAGCCTCGGCGGGCTGTTGGTGGATCTGGGCTGCTTCGGGCTCGGCGAGGATGACCCACCGCGAGGCTTCGGCATCGGCTCCCGACCTGAGCGCGGCCAAGGGGCGTTGGGCCGGCCAAGCGGCCCAGACGGCCTCCGGGCGCACGGCATGCCACGCCGGGATGGGGATCGCTGTGGGGGGCGAGGGCACGAGTGATGCTATGGGCGGAGGCATCAGGACTGAGAATTGGGAGCCGGTACACCGTACGGGGCTCGTCTCTGGGATGAATCGTTCCTAAACTTATGGTGAGGGCGCCACGCGCCCCGGGGCGCGCGACGCCGGACCGCGATCATGGCGGGCGACCCGAACATCTTCCGATTGCGTGTCCGACACGCCTTTGCCAAGGGTCCATAGATGCCTACTTCGACCGCTCGTCCGTCCAAAGTCCATTCCAACGGCACCGCCAACGGGTCGGTGAAGCCGATCTCCGGAAAGGCCACGCCTTCCAAGCTTCAGGCGCAGAAGATGGTGTTCTACTTCGGCGATTCCAAGGTCGACGGCGTCGCGTCGCAGAAGCAGCTCCTGGGCGGCAAGGGTGCCAACCTCGCCGACATGTGCTCGATCGGGCTGCCGGTGCCCCCCGGGTTCACGATCACGACCGAGACGTGCGCCGCGTACTACCGCGCGGGCCAGCGTCTACCGGTGGGCCTGATGAACGAGGTTCACAAGTACATCAACCTGCTTGAGAAGGAAACCGACAAGAAGTTCGGCTCGCCTGAGAACCCGCTTCTGGTGTCGGTGCGTTCGGGCGCGGCCGTGAGCATGCCGGGGATGATGGACACGATCCTCAACCTGGGCCTGACGGATCAGGCCGTCGAGGGTCTGGCCAAGACGACGGGCAACCGCCGCTTCGCCTATGACGCGTATCGCCGGCTGATCAACATGTTCGGCGACGTGGTGATGAACGTCCCGCACGAGCAGTTTGAGACGGCGTTCAAGCACATCAAGGCCAAGTACAAGGCGGCCGACGACACCGACGTCCCCGAGGCGGGCATCGTCGAGCTGTGCGATGCGTATAAGGAAGTCTTCCGCAAGAAGGTCGGCGAGATGTTCCCGCAGAACCCGTTCAAGCAGCTCGAACTCGCCATCGAGGCGGTGTTCAAGAGCTGGAACGGCGACCGCGCCGTGAGCTATCGCCGGCTCGCGAACATCCAGGGCCTGCAGGGCACGGCCGTGAACATCCAGACGATGGTGTTCGGCAACATGGGCGACGACTCGGGCACGGGCGTTGCGTTCACACGCTCCAACACCACCGGCGACAACAAGTTCACCGGTGAGTTCCTCATCAACGCCCAAGGCGAGGACGTGGTCTCCGGCATCCGCACGCCCAAGAGCGTCGACGAGATGCCCAAGTGGAACAAGAAGGTCTACGACCAACTCATCAAGATCAAGCACAAGCTCGAGAAGCACTACAAGGACATGCAGGACATCGAGTTCACCATCGAGCGCGGCAAGCTCTACATGCTGCAGACCCGCAACGGCAAGCGCTCGGGCTTCGGCGCCGTCAAGATCGCCTGCGACATGGTGAAGGAGAAACTCATCACCGAGAAGCAGGCCATCCTGCGCATCCCGGCGGGCGACTTGTACCAGCTCCTGCTCCCCAGCTTCGATCCCAGCAAGAAGAAGACGGCGACGCTCATCGGCGAGGGCATCCCCGCTTCGCCCGGGGCCGCCGTGGGCAAGCTGGCGTTCTCTGCCAAGGAAGCCGTCGACCGGGCCCGTGCCGGCGAGAAGGTCATCCTGGTCCGCGAGTTCACCAGCCCCGAGGATATCGAGGGCATGCACTCGGCCGCGGGCATTTTGACCAGCACCGGCGGTCGCACCAGCCACGCGGCGGTCGTCGCGGCGGGCTGGGGCAAGTGCTGCGTGGTCGGCGCCAACGAGATGCACATCGACGAGAAGACGGCCAAGATGACCGTCGGCAAGCGCGTCTATGGCCGCGAGGACGTGATCTCGATCGACGGCTTCACGGGCCAGGTCTACGAAGGCTCGATCTCCAGCATCGACCCCAAGCTCTCGGGCGACTTTGCCACGGTGATGCGTTGGAGCGACAAGTACCGCAAGCTGGGCATCCGCACCAACGCCGACACCCCCAACGACGCCCGCAAGGCGCGTGACTTCGGGGCCCAGGGCATCGGCCTGTGCCGCACCGAGCACATGTTCTTCGAGGGCGAGCGGATCCTGGCGATGCGCGAGATGATCCTGGCCGAGACGACCGACGCCCGCAAGGCGGCGCTCGAGAAGCTCCTGCCTTACCAGCGCGACGACTTCGTAGGGATCTTCACGGCGATGAAGGGCCTGCCCGTCACGATCCGCCTGATCGATCCGCCGCTGCACGAGTTCCTGCCGCACGACGACGCGGGCCAGGCAACGGTCGCCAAGAGCCTGGGCATCTCGCTGGAGAAGGTGCGCCGCCGCGTGAAGGAACTGCACGAGGCCAACCCCATGCTGGGCCACCGCGGCTGTCGGCTGTGCGTGACGTATCCCGAGATCCTGGAGATGCAGATCCGGGCCATCGTCGAGGCGACCATCGACTGCCACGCCAACAACATCAAGGCGATGCCGGAGATCATGCACCCCTTGATCGGCACCCGCAAGGAGCTGGCATACCTGCGTCAGCTGACGATCGACACGATCGCCTCGGTGAAGGCCGAGAAGAACTGGCAGAAGCGGCTCGACATCCCCATCGGGACGATGATCGAGGTGCCCCGCGCCGCCGTGACGGCCGACCAGATCGCCGAGGTCGCCGACTTCTTCTCCTTCGGCACCAACGACCTCACGCAGATGACTTTCGGCTACAGCCGCGACGACATCAACAACTTCCTGCCCGACTACCTCCACAAGGAACTGCTCGAAGGCGACCCGTTCCAGTCGCTGGACCAGCAGGGCGTGGGCCTGCTCGTCGAGATGGGGACCACCAAGGGCCGCGCCACCAGCCCGGGCCTCAAGGTCGGCGTCTGCGGCGAACACGGCGGCGACCCCAAGTCCGTCCACTTCTTCCATCGCATCGGGCTCGACTACGTCTCGTGCTCACCGTACCGCGTGCCCATCGCCCGCCTCGCAGCGGCGCAGGCAGTGGTCATGGAAGACACGAGCAAGTAACCCCGACTCATTCGGCAAAAGCATGAAACTAAAACCCCGGGGCACCGAGCCCCGGGGTTTTTCGTTGGTCGCGTTGATCAAGCAGACGACCGCTATGGGATGTCGCGCCTCCGCGCGCCGAGCTTGGTGGTGACGAAGGAGATGGGCTGCCCTCGGGGGAACTCATCAAAGGGAAAATCCGCTCCGGTTGCGGGGATGGCTTCACGAGTGCCATGCGCGGCGACATGACCATCACTAAACGCGATGTTGAGGACGTCGGCCTCAGGATCCTCTCGGGGCCTGAGGTTGCCGTGGCGGGCCCACGATTCGGAAAACACCGCTTTCGACGCGGGGAAACTAACCTGATCACACCGAACCCACGCCTTGGCCGCCGCCATCTGAGGGAGTTGATTGCCCCGGACCGTCCATGCCCGAGGATCCGACATCAGGGCGACCGAGTACGCAAACGAGGTCGTTGCACCCGACAACGGCGATCTGTCGAACAGCCTGGCCGGCTCCACCGCCCGATCGGATGGATTCACCGCTGCCATTCCTCCGGTGCGAACTTGTGTGGGGCAAAGCCATTCGCTGGGCGGCGGGCCGACACTCTGGATGGTCTCGCGGAGCAGAATCGACCAGCCCCAGGCTTGCATGTCATAGGTCATTCCCCAGACGTCACCATTGAACTCCGCCGTTCGAGCATATTGATCGGGCTCGATCCACAGAGGCCATCGCTGCTGGCGGGCCTCACCCATCGAGACGAGCGTTGCGGTGAGGGTCTTGAGCCGTGTCTGGCAGACTGTGCTATCGGCCGCCGAACGTAGGCCGCGGAAGGCCGGAAGCAGCAAGGACAGAACAACCGCCACCATCGTAATGGTCACGAGCACCTCCACCAGCGTGAAGGCCCTGCTGGCAGGTTTAGTAGTACCCAAACACTCCCGGATTACCTGCATAAGAACCCCGCTGGAACATCCATTGGCCAATCAGAGGATCATAGAACCACTCGCTGCGGAAGAGGACCTTGAGATTATTGTCAAACTTCAGAAAGAGGTAAACCGACGCGGTCTCGGCTGAGCCGTCCCGATCGAGTACATCCGCCAAGGACGTCTTCGCGGTTCGAAGCTTTGCGACTGACGCAGACGCTCCCACCGCCCAGTGACCCAGGCCCGGTGGCCCCGGAGATCGCGACATGAACTCCAACATGCCCTCCGGCGACTTGACGCGACCAACAATCATCCGCGCCCCGTTGACGCCCTGAAACATCCCGGCCAACCGATTACCTTTGGTCAAAAAGTGCTCGACCAAATCCGTCAAAACTTTCTTGGAATCGTCCCGGGGCGGCGGCTTTCAGAACGCGTGCTCGTCGGGTCCTTGAATGTTCACCCACGACCTCCCGAACTGATCGGCCGTCCGCCACGATGTTGCCTCGCGCTCAACAATCCTTAGATACGCCTCAACCGAAGCGTCAGCTCGCGCCATGAGATGGGCAGTTAGAGTAGAGACCAAACCATTACGCGCTTCGACGCTAATGGTGGAGTTAGGCGTGGGCAAGTCGACGATCTGGGACCGGAGCGATTGTTACAGTTTCTTCTGAACCTGCAATGAGGTCGGGTCAAGCACCAGATAAGGGGCCGACTCAAGAAGGAGGATGCGGTTGCTCGCGTCGATGCCAGCCGGCACCCCGGTACCAGCTGCGGGTGCCGCGGTTGGCGGCGGTGTCGGCCCACGGATCACGAGCCATAATACGAGCATAGCTGCAGCTGCCGCCAACGCCGCACTAATGACTATTCGATTGGGACCCGGAACACTCATAGAACTAAACAACGATCATCACACCCGCCCGAGGCGGCAATCGGATCGCAGCATACGTTTCGATTGAATCCATCTAGATGACAGCATTGGCAGTCAAGCAGATTCGGCCCTGTAGGACTACAACTTTCCGGAATTCCTTCGTCGGAACACAACGAATCTGTCGCACAGCACCGCTGCAGTACCGGACAGTTGTTCGTCGGTATTTGCACCAGCACGTGTCCGGCGGCGGAAAGGCCGAGCAATGTGCCGGCAAGACCGTAAGTTAATCGTTCGAATCCCATACGTTCTCCCCATGAACTACATCGAGTTGATCGATTCATGGCTTCTTTGTGGCACCCGGATCCTTGACGAGCCAAGTCGCCCACTCCCACCGGTCGCCGTCCGGCTCTGCAAGTTTCCAACGAAGCAAGCCTCGAACGGGAAACGCATTGTCCGGCCCTGACAGTCGCACCTGATCGCGAGCGGGGTAGAACGCGACCGTGACGCGGTCAGCGGCAGTTCCGGTTTCGCCGTCCACGAGTTCGACTGACGAAAACACTTGACGGCACAGAGATGCCAATCGGGCTACCACTACGCCATCAATTTTCACTGCTTCCACGCGAACAGGCCATTCTGCGAACGGCGGGGCGACGCGCCCCGATATCACTGTTTCCGCAGATGTGCCATCCGGCCGGTTGAGAATCACCCGTTCCTTGAACTCGGGTATCCAGGGAACGGGATGAACCGTCACCGGAAAGTAGATCGAGCTTCGCGGACCCACAATCAGACCTTAGCTGGCGACCCGATCGCAACTGCAGCTTGAACGCACAAACGCAACGTTCGCCGATCGCAACCAGTGCTGATTCTTCCACGGAAACGAGTGCTCTGTGAAAGAAAACGCTGGAACCTCGCCGAGATCAATCCCCGCCGACTAAAGCACGCGAACGGGTATGGCCATGAGTGAAACAACTGAGAGAAGCAGGCAGCCAGCCGCCCATACCAAAGACCTCGCCACTCTTTTGGGCGATTGATCCATGAATGGTAAACATGACCCCCGCCCGACTCTCAGTGAATTGAAATCCATCAAACACAAAATATACGGTGATCGAGCTATTGCTTAATCGTCGGCGAGAGGTACCCGATCTCCAACAGCTTGCGCACTGCGGGGAGCATGCGGGACTCGGTCTGAGACTGGTCGATCTTGAAGGCCTTGCTGATCTCGTGGAGGGCGCTGCGGACGGTGCGGTGGCCGTCGAACGCGGCCAGGCTCATCCAGGCGTCGGCCTCGACGTCGACCATCATGGCAAAGCCGGTCGTCTGGCGGAGGCGCTGCACCGCGGGTACCCAGCGGCCGCCTTGCAGGCGGAGCGACTGGTCGACGGCCGAGTCGGGGTTGGCGATCAGGCGGTAGTCGAGCAGGGCCGCGGGCTGGGCCAGGTCGGCCAGCAGCGTGGTGGCGGCGAAGGTGCGCTGGATCTGATCGCTATGCGAGCCGGTGCGCTGGTTGACGTTGATGGTCTCGGCCCGCAGCCAGTTCTTGCCGGCCCGCTTGCGGAGGATGACAACCCCGAGGTGGATCATGGTCGCGTTGAGGTTCTTGAAGTACGCCTCCCACTCCTGCGGCGTCGGCGGCGTGCGGCCTTCGACGGCGGTCTGGCCCAGCGACTGGTCGCGGGCGTACTCGGCCGGGGACTGCGAGGAGAAGCGGAGGAGCCATGCGTCGCAGCCCTGGATCCAGCCGCGGGGGCGTGAGGACCATTCGCCGCCGGGCTGCTCGTACCAGGCACCCATCATGACGGCGTAGCCGCCGTCGCGGAGGAGCGTGGAGGAGCCGCGGACGAGTTCTTCAAACAGGCTGTCGCCCTCGCGCTCGGAAGTGACGGCGGAGAGCATGGGCCGCGGCGTAAGCACGAAGGGCGGGTTGCAGACGACCAGGTCGGCCTGCCCTTGTACATCAGCGAGCGGCTCCAGCAGCGAGCCCTGGCGGAGCTCGACGTTGGTGATGCCGTTGATCGCCAGCCCGGCGTCGGCGAGGTTCAAGGCACGCGGGACGATGTCGGTCGCGATCACGCGCTTGGCGTGGCCAGCGGCGAGGATCGCCTGATAGCCCTGGCCCGTGCCGACGTCGATGGCGAGGTCGATGGGCTTGCGGACGGTGAGATCCCCAAGGAGTTGCGAGAGCATGCCGGGGACGAGGACGTGATCGGGACCGGGAACGGGGCCGCCCTGCACCGGCGAGAAGTCGGAGGCGATCAGGCGATCGGCCACGGGCGCGAGACAGATAGTCGAGCGGATCCCCTCGCCGGCGGCGACGAGGACGCCGAGTTCTTCGAGCTTGCCGACGAGGCCGTGCTCGATGGCGCGGGCGACGGCGACGCGATCGAGGGCCTCGCCCATGATGAAGAGGCGAGCGAAGACGTCGAGCGAAGGCGAGGCCGCGAGCTGCTGGCGGATGATTTCGGGCGGGACGACCTGGCCCGGCGCGGAGAGCACGCCGGCACGCGTCAGGGCGTCGCGGGTGAACCCGGCGGCGCTGGCGGCCTGGCGGAGCTTGGCGAGTTCGGGAACGGCTTGGACGGGTCCGGGGAATCGCGTGGGCATGGTGTTCTCACGAGCGGCGAGTGGGCAGCACGGCGTTGGAGCGTCGACGGGAGGCGGAGGATAGACCGGGCCGCGGCGAGGGCGTGGCGCGATCGGTCGTCCGTCCCCCGTCTACTTCGAGATCCCCAAATACCGCGATCCCCGGGGTAACTCGGAGGCACTGAGGCGTGTTTCCTTGCCCATGATCGCGGTCGGTCGCATACTGACCCTTGCAATGTGGGAGACCGAGGCGCCTTTCGCGACCAGCGTGGCTCGCGTCCTACCCAAAGAGAGGTTTGGAGTAGAACCCATGACGACCCGAACCACTGCTGCTCTGTTGCTTCTGGCTGTCACGCCGACCACGGCGCTGGCCGCTCCCATTTTCGCTGGGCTGGGCGCGGGCGGCGCGGCTCATGTCAAGGTCTTCGACGGTAACAACGGGGCCGAGCTCAGCTCGTTCATGGCGTACAACCAGTCGTTCCCGGGCTGCGTGCGTGTCGCGGCGGGCGACATCAACGGCGATGGCGCGGCCGACATCATCACGGGTGCCGGGGCCGGGGGCGGGCCTCACGTCAAGGTGTTCGACGGCCGGACCGGCGCTGAGCTCCGGTCATTCTTCGCTTTCGACGCCGCGTTCAGCGGCGGCATCACGGTCGCCGCGGGCGATGTGAACGACGATGGCATCGCGGACATCGTGGCCAGCGGCGGACCCGGCGGTGGGCCTCACGTCAAGGTTTTCGACGGCAAGACAGGTTCGGCACTAAGCGCGTTTTTCGCGTTCGAGGCGATCTATCAGGAGATCGATGGGAAGTAAAGGTCGCTGAATCGAAACGAGGCGCGATCGACATGGTCGCTCTCGAGATCTAGCTGCATTCCACGCCCACGATGAGTCCTCGAATCGTGGCGCTTGCAGCGCCCTAGCCGCTATGTGCGCAACGCGTCCCTGACCGTCCACACCCACGCGCCCTTCCGGGCGTGGCGCTCGATGCACTGAGACGTGGCACGCTGCTGCTCGCGCGAGCGGATCGTTTTCACCCCGCACTTCTTTGCCCACACGATGGCTTGGACCTGCGCGCGGATCGCGTGCGATAAGCTGCGCTTTGCGTAGCCCAAGATCATGCGGACGTGCGGCGACGCGCACCGGAGCACCAGGTGCACATGATCTCTCGCGACCGCGAGGATCAGGACCTCGCCGCGGTGATTGGAGTGACGCTCTCGAAGTGTCGGCCGAGCGCACCTCAAAGGCACTAAAGCGAAAGCCCGACCAAAGCGACCAGTGGGATTTTGGCGTTGCAGACGACAAGCAGGCTTGGTACGTGGTGATTCAGCAGCAGATCGCTCGCTGGCCGCTGAGCCGAATGCCACGAGCGTACCGGTCCATGCTGGCCACGAACGCGTCGTCAACCCACGCATCAGCTTCAATAGTACAACGGTGCGAGGCGAACGCATCAGGGAACCGCTCGAGTACAGTCATCACGAAGGCGTTCGCAAAGGATGGCGTCACCCGGGACACGTCAGTTGCACGAATATGAACACTCGCCCCGAGCGAGAGCTGCTCCAAGACCTGCGCAGCCAACTCGCAGCCAAGGGTGGCCGAGTTCAATACCCCGGATTGGACAATCACCGATGACACCATGCTCCAGGCTCCTTGCTTCAGAAGTTTCTACGTATTCAATATCGACCATGTTCCAGATGAGAGCAAACACTAACGGGCAAAGAAACGAATATTTACCAAACATCCCTCAAAACGCCCCCTGAAATGGGCTGGTTTGGGCCCGCCGTCCACTCGGAACATCACCCGCGATCCGCCGCTCAGGATGGTCAGTTCGCCATTGCCACGTTCGCAGTAGTCACGGAGTTCGAACAACCCGACGCCACTGTTTTGCTCTTTCCACCGGTTGAGACCGACAGTGCCAGTCACGCCCTCCGTCGTCGCCAGCAAAACTGCTTCTTCGTCCGACTCGATTAAGCGGTGTTGAGGGTTCGTCGCGAGGTGACCGCGGATGGTTTGTCCGAGGTCCAAGATCGCGATCTCCATTACTTTCAATCCTGGAAACGACTGTCCAACAACCACGCACCCGACGGGCGATTCCGCATGGGTCAGGGCATTCAGCACGACTTCATCGAGATGACTCGCCAGGTCGCGAGCGACATTCACGGCCAGACTCAACTCGCCAGCGAGCGATCTGACGACCTGATCGGAGAAGTCGCCCGATCGATCAAACACCTGATCTGCCACGACATTGGTCGGACGAGGCTCCACCGCTGGCAGCACCATCGGCCGAAACCACCGCGGCAAATTGATGCGGATCAAGTGCTCGGCACAGCGAGCGTCGTCCGGCAGGAGCAACTCAGCTCCACACTTCTGCTTGGCACCGATCGCTGCCAGGCAGGCAACCGCGTAGGGTTTGAGCATCACACAACTGCGAAGATCTACGGTTTGAGGCAGCTCCCTGTTATGGGATGCCGTCGCATTGAGAATGTCCCATGCGAGCCGTCCATTCACGAAATCGCCCGCGTCAGCACCCGACGCCCTGAGGACACTCATCCCAGCTTCTCACCCAGGAACTCGCTCACCTTGTCCAGCGCGATCCGCTGCTGCGCCCCGGTGTCGCGGTCGCGGCAGGTCACCGTCTGATCCTTGAGCGTGTCGCCGTCGATGGTGAAGCAGAACGGGCAGCCGGCCTCGTCCATGCGGGCGTAGCGCTTGCCGATGGATTGCTTGGCGTCGGTCTCGATGAACCCGCCGTGCCCGAACTTCTTGAAGAGTTCGTCGGTGAGCTTGTCGGCGACCTCGGGCATGCCATCCTTGTCGACGAGCGGGAAGACCGCGGCCTTGATGGGCGCGATCCGCGGATGGAGCTTGAGGATCTCCGGGCTGGGGCGCGACGGATCCACGGTGTAGCCCTCGCAGATGAGCGCCAGGGCGCCGCGATCAAGCCCGGCGGCCGGCTCGATGCAGTGCGGCATGAAGCGCTCCCCCGCGGGGATCTCGCGGCCGTCTTTCTGCTTCACCATCGCGCCGCGGGCGGGGTCAAAGTAGTCGAGCTTGACCTTGGAGTGGGTCTGGTGCTGCGTGAGGTCGTAGCTGCCGCGGTGGGCGATGCCTTCGAGCTCGCCGAAGCCGGGGGCGGTGAAGGGGAAGCGGTACTCGACATCGCAGGTGCCGACGGAGTAATGCGAGAGCTCGTCCTTGGCGTGCTCGCGGAGGATGAGGTTTTCGCTGGCGAGGCCGATGGACTGCCACCAAGCCATGCGGAAGTCGCGCCAGAAGGTGTACCAGGCCATGCTGTCATCGGGGTGGCAGAAGAACTCGAGCTCGGCCTGTTCGAACTCGCGCGAGCGGAAGGTGAAGTTGCGCGGCGTGATCTCGTTGCGGAAGCTGCGGCCTGTGTTGCCGATGCCGAAGGGGACCTTCACGCGAGTCGAGTCGACGACGTTCTTGAAGTGCACGAAGATGCCTTGGGCGGTTTCCGGGCGGAGGTAAACCTTGTTGTCTTCGGTCTGGGTCAAGCCTGCGAACGTCTCGAACATCAGCTTGAACGCCGCGGGCGTCCCGAGCACCGCGCCGCACCGCGGGCACGGATCTTGCAAGCCGGTGGCGTTGAGTTGCTCTGTCGCGAGGTGACGCACAATCTCGATCACGTCGGGCGGCGCGCTGGGCTGGCCGTTGATGCGCGTGGCGAGCCAAGACAGCGTGACCTCCGGGTTGCGCACGATCGCCAGATTCGGGGCGAGCTTCTTGCCCTTGGTTCTGGCCCACTTCAGCAGCCGCTCGGAGTCGACGCCCGGCGTCTGGGTCCCTTCCGGCGCGGGGTGAAACTCTTGGATCACCGAGTTGAACCACTCCGAGGTCACGACGAGTACGTCCCAGAGCTGGTCCGCTCGCACAAAGTGGCCGCAGCCGGGGCACTTCCTCATCGGGTCGGCAAAGCCAGCCAGGTGCCCACTCGCCTCCCACACTTTCGGATGCTGAATGATGCACGTCTCCAGCGGCACGCAGCGCACGCGCTCGCCGTTGGGCCCCTTTCGGCCCCACGCCGGGTTCATGATCATGTCCTGCCACCACGCTTCGCGCAGGTTCTTTTTGAGCTGCGCGCCGAGCGGGCCATAGTCCCAAAAGCCATTGATTCCGCCGTAGATGTCGGAGGCTTGAAAGATGAAGCCTCGGCGTTTGCACAGGGCCATGATGGCGTCCATGGACTTGCCGGTCGGCGGGGGCGAGGGGGTTGGGTTGGTGCTGGGTTGGCTGCTCATGAGTCGGTCCTTCGTACGGGGCCCCGATGGTATCGCCCGACTCCGCCAGAGCCCCAAGCGGTCGCCCGGTATCGTGGCGTCCAGACCATCCGACCCCCTGGAGCCTCTGTTTGGGTTCCGGCTCGGACTCCGTTGGCAGCACGGTCGACGTACCATCGGCCCATGTTGTTGCAGACCTCGACCACCATCCCGACCGCCGCGGTGTCGGCCCAGCCGGCCGCGGGCATCACGTTGCAGGACCTGTTCCTGCAGTCCTTCGATTTGTTCACGATCCTGCTGGTGATCGGCTCGGTGGCGGCCGTGGCCATCATCGTCCGCTGCGTGCTGGAGATCCGCAAGGGCGTGGTACTGCCCGAGGCCAGCGAGCGGCGGATCCGCCAGCTCATTCGCGATCAGAAGTGGAACGAACTCGGCTCCTTTGTGCAGACCGACGGCGCATTTGTGAGCAAGGTGGTCAAGGCCGCGCTCGACGCGCCGGGCGGGGCTCAGGGCGACAAGGCGGCCATGCGCGAAGCCGCGGAGCTGGCCGCGAGCGAGCAGGCGGCCAACTGGTTCCGCAAGATCGAGCCGCTCAATATCCTCGGCAACCTCGGCCCGCTGTTGGGGCTCGCAGGGACGGTCTGGGGCATGATCATCGCATTCGCGGCGCTGGGGCAATCGGGCGGGCAGGCCAACCCCGCGACGCTCTCGATCGGCATCTCCAAGGCGCTCTTCCACACGCTGCTGGGGCTGATGCTGGCCGTGCCCGCGCTCACGGTGTTCGGGTTCTATCGCACGATCGTCGATCGGCTGTGTACAAGGGCGATGGGCATCAGCTCGGAACTGGTGGAGATGTTGCCCGCGGCCGGGGAACGGGGGAACAAGTAGAAAAGCCTGAAAAAGCCCGTCCTCACGGTTGGGCTGTTTGCTGGGTCGGGCTGATTGCTTGAGCGCTATGCGACGACGAATGGCCATCCAGACGCGGGGCTTTGAGGGCATCAACGTGACGCCGCTGATCGACGTCGTGATGTGCCTGATCATCTTCTTCCTGATCGTGGGCAAGCTCGCCTCCGACGCGTCGGCCGTTCGGCTGCCCGGGTCCGCCGTCGGTCGCGTGCCCGGCGAGGACGGCGGGCGGCGACCCTTGGTCATCAGCATGGCTCTGGCGGCGGCCCCCGGCGCGACGCCGCCGGTCTCGTGGGGCGGCGTCATGGCCCGCGTCTTTGTCGATGGCCAGAGTGTCAGCGGACCCGGCGAGCTCGAAGGCCTGCTCCGCGAGCGGCTCGGCGGCTCCCCCGCCGCGACCGAACCGGGCGCGATGCCCGCGCAGCGGCCCGTGCATCTGCGGGCCGACCGCGATCTGCCCTGGGACGCGGTGCAGCCGGTGTTGCAGGCGTGTTCCAAGGCCGGGGTCCTGGGCGTTCGCCTGGCAACGGAGCGTCCGCGATGAGCGCCGCTCCCGCGCCATCACGCCGACGCCGATCGGGCGGCTATCGCCGACGCAGTGCCCTGCACGGCTCGTCGCTGCACTTCGGACCCAACATGACGCCCATGGTGGATGTTGTCATGGTGATCCTGGTCTTCTTCATGGCCAGCGCGGCGTTCATGGGCCCGGAGTGGTTCCTCAAGAGCCTGGTTCCACAGAAGCCGCCGGAGGGAACGGGCGTCGCGCCGGCGTCGGGCCCCGCGGCACTCAGCTTGCCACCGGTGCAACTGGAGATCACCCTCGCACTCGACGGCGCGACGACCCGCGCGACGGGCGTGGGCAAAACCGGCGTCGCCATTGACGACGTGCTCGACGCGCTGCGGGCCTTTGCCCAGGACACGCCCAAGGACAAGATCGAGGTCCTGATCCGACCCGGCCCCGGCGTCCCCTATCGCGATGTCGTGCGCATACACGAAGGGTGCGAACGGCTCGGGCTCGGGCGCGTCGGCATCGCGACCCCGTGAACGGCAGCGGTCAGTCGGCCGAGGCGTACACGACCAACCTGTAACCCTGAGGCACCAGCCCGCGCTCGCGGCAGGCCCGCTCGCAGGTTGCCGCCAAGTCGGGCAGGTCGAGCTGCGTGATCTCGTGCGTGTCGGTGCGGATGAGCAGGCCCGTGGGCGTCCGGCCATACGCCAGCTGATAGTGCGCGTGCTCGGCGTCGACGAGCACCTGCTGGATGATCCCCGCCTCGGCCAGAAGCTTGATCGTGCGATACACGGTGGCCTTGGAGATCCGCAAGTCGCCCGCGCCCACCTCGCCGCTGCGGAGCCGGGCGATCAACTGCTCGGCCTGGAAGGGCCCGGTGAAGGCGATCACGGCGTCCAGAATCTTGGCCCGCTCGGGGGTGTACTTGAGCCGCTCGGCCCGCAGCTTCCGCCGAAAGACCGCGCACAGCGGCACGATGATCCGAATCGCCTCGTCGTCCACGTTCGCGGCGGCCTTGGGCATGCCGACATGTTAAGGGCGGGCCGGGCCCGGCGCGGGCGTCGTTGGGGCCGGTACACTCCGGGCATGCTCGACCCGCCAGCCGTTCGCCGCGGCAAGCGATTGCGGCTGCTGGGCATGATCACGCTGGCCCTCCTGGCGGGGATCCCGCTCAGCATGGCCGGACTGGATGACAACGCCGCCATCCTGGGCCCCCTGGCGATGGCCCACATCACCCTGACGGCCGGTTCGCTGGCGGCTGCTTATGCCCTCGCGGGCGTCGGCCTGGCCCTCACGCTCTTGCGCTTCATCGCCAAGGACTCGCCGAACCGGCCTTGGTTGGCCCTCGCGCTAGGGCCGGGGCTGATGCTCTGGGTGAGCCACGGCTTGGGCGTGCTGGGCCTGCTCTCGGGGCCTTCTGGGCGGTGGGTCGGGCTGGCGACGGTGGCGCTGGGCCTGGTGCTGCTTGCGCTGCCGGTGGTGGAGGCGATCCGCAATCGGCCCAATCTGAAGCCGCCGCCGTGGGGCGGGGCATTGTGGGCGTTGGGGTTCGCGGTGATGTTCGTGGCCGCGTCGCACCCGCCGGGGGTGCTGTGGGCCAGCGAGGCGCGGGGCTACGACTCGCTGAGCTATCACCTGAGCCTGCCGCAGGAGTGGGCTCAGGGCGATCGGCTCTGGCCGCTGGCCCACAACGTGTACTCGTATCTGCCGTCGTATGTCGAGGCGGGGTTCTTGCACCTCGGGGCCATGGTCGGCGCGGGCGAGCCGGGCCGCGGCGTGCCGGTGGGGCTGGTCGCCGGCGACGGTACGGGGGCGATCGCCTGCCACTGGCTCAGCGGGATCTTCTCCTTGCTCTCGGCCATCGTGCTCGCGCGGGTGGTGTGGGTGGTCGCCGACCGCGCGGGAGTCGCGCCAGCGGGTGCCCGGCACGGGTCGGAGGCGGGGGCGATCGCGGGCGCCGTGCTGCTCTCGACGCCGTGGGTGTTGGTGGTGTCGTCGCTGGCGTACAACGAGAGCGCGGTGAACCTGCTCTTCGCCGGGGCCCTTTTGGCTGCCCTTGACGCGCGCCTCGCCCCGACCACACGCGGCGTGCTCGCGGGCCTCATGGTCGGCGCGGCCTGCGGGGCCAAGCCCACAGCGCTCTTCCTCATCGGGCCCACCGTCGCGCTGGCGCTCCTGGCGTACATGCCACCGCGACGCTGGCCCGTGGCGGTTCTGGCCGGGTGCGGCACCGGGTTGCTCATGATCGGACCGTTCTTAATCCGCAACTGGCTCGCCAGCGGCAACCCGGTCTTCCCCGCCGCCACCGCTCTCTGGGGCCACGCGCCATGGTCCGCGGAACAAGTGGCCCGATTCGGCGCGGCGCACCGTGAATCTGCGCCGCTCCTCGATCGCGTGGGCCTGCTTTTGGCCTCCACAGGTGACGGCCTCGGAGCCGAGCCGCGCGGGATCTTTCATACTCAGTGGGCCGCGCTCTTTCCGGCCGGGGCCATTGGGCTGGTGCTCGCCGCGACCTTCCGTCCGACGCGCGGGTTGGCGCTGATCCTGGCAGGCGGCACACTGGCCGGGCTGGCGTGGTGGATCACCGGCTCGCACTGCCAGTCGCGGTTCCTGTTGCCGCTGGCCGTGCCGATGGCGTTGGCGCTGGGGCTCGCGGCCCTGGCGGCGTACAGCCGAACGGGCGCGGGATGGACGCGCTTCGCACGCCGACTGGCGCTCATCATCCTGATGGCCCTGCCGCTGGTCCTGGCCGCCTCCGCCGCCACTCGGCTGCGCAGTGAGATCAACCACCAGGGGACATCCTTTCTCCCCGACGGCACCGGCCCCTTCACGGGCGACCGCCTGCGTTTGTCTCCGATGTTCCAAGCCGCCGACGAGCTCTCCAAGCGTGACGTGCTCAACGACGTCAACCCCTACGCGTTGATCAATCTCGGCGGCGGGGGCGTCGGTCCTGCGGACACAGTTTATTTGCTCGGCGATGCCACGCCGTTGTTCCTCGCGCGAAGGGTGCTCTGGGCCACAACGTGGGACGAGTCGATCCTGGCCAGGTCGATCGGCCTCGCGCCCGACGACCCCGCCGCTTGGGGCCGTGCGCTGGCCGCCCGGGGCGTCGACTTCGTCCTTGTAAGCTTCGGCGAGCTCGATCGGCTGCGCCGCTCCGGCTGGCTCGATCCGCGCCTCTCGCCCGAAGCCGTCACCCGCTTCTTGCAGACCTGCTGCCAACCCGTGCGGGCTTGGGACGATTCGGGGCAGGCCCTGTTCCGCCTCAAACCGCTCTCGCCCGGAGGCGAACGCCCGCTGTGACCAACGCGCCGCCCGAAAAGCCGGGGTACATCACGACATCGGTTTGCAGATACAGGTCAATGGCGCCGCCTGCGCCCGTGCGCCACGCTTCACCCACGGCGCTCACGACACCCAATGTCGCCTGAACGTTAGAATCGGGGCGACCTACCGCTAGGACTAAATGTCCAACGAGAGGGTTTGTCGCCCATGTTGCCGGCGTCAGTTCGTTCGCTTGCACTTTCAAAAGGGCAACATCCGTCGTGGGGTCACGACCCACCAAGGACGCATTCACGACTGCGCCATTAGGCAGCGCAACGCCTACATTTTCATCACGTTCGACCACATGGTTTGCGGTGAGGATCAAGCCGTCGGCTGACCACACGATTCCGCTTGCCGCCATGCGGCGACGCCCTTCAACACGTACAAGGCTGCGGCTGGCAATTTCGACTGTTGCCGCCAGATCATTAGAAAGGTTTTGCAGTACGTCCGTCATCATTGACTCCTGTTGTTCAACTCACTACACCTTCATTAAAGCAAAAATGGCATATCAGCACACCCCACATTGGAGCGGGAACAATCCTAACCGAATGGCTAGTGTTTTGCTGAAATGCGGTTTATAATAAATTTTAGAGTTAAATGATAATTAATCTTCGTTGAGTAGATGGAGTAGGATTAATGCTTCCTAAACCTGCGTGGGAGCAATTTCGCTTTCAGATGGAACGTTCTCCCTTTTTGCGTTATGGGATAGCCACCCTTGCCGTTTTGCTGGCGATCCTTGTGCGAGTTGTCATTCATGCCAGCACCGATGACACGCTGGCAATTTACCAGACGTTTTATCTCGCAACTATTTTTATTGCATGGCAAGTAGGGTTACGTCCCGCTATTTGGACTATTGTTTTGGGGTCTATTGCCACCTTAACGGTTGTTTACCTGTGGAACGGCACGGCAGTTATTTTTACTATCGCCTATGGCGTTGAATTTTTATTTTATATCCTCATCAGCAGTTTGATCCTCTGGATTACCGAGGAGCAGAAAAAGGCGCGGTTGCGAGCGGAATATCGGCGCGGCGCGATTGAAAATACGGCGGATCGCCTCGCGCACCTCACGCTCCTCGTGCTGCGCGAACCCGAACAGCCGGTGAAGAACCTGCACCTGACCTTTCCCGTGCGCGACCTGGACAAACCCTGGCCCGTCGGCATCGGCAAAGAGTGATTCACCAGCGGTCCTACTCCCCTCCTGACGAAGCATTGGTCTGACGAAGCATGAGATGTGAAGCGGCTCTTATTGACGGAGACCTCTGATGGACTTGCGGTTGACGAACCAGGTGATTGTCGTGACCGGCGGGGCCAGCGGCATCGGCCGGGCCGTGGTCGCGGGCTTCGCGGACGAACAAGCACGCATCGCCCTGTGGGACGTCTCGCCCCTAACGCAACAGCTCGCCCTTGAAC